>Ga0137427_10001586_pt1 | contig 10170 bp, 11 predicted proteins | sample EasRivERMZT700_2_FD_102309 | JGI IMG/M metagenome (GOLD analysis project Ga0137427, IMG submission 102309) | Soil microbial communities from meander-bound floodplain in the East River, Colorado, USA - East River MetaG ERMZT700_2 | ecosystem: Environmental > Terrestrial > Soil > Floodplain ...
ACTGGAGCGGCAGTGTTGCGGGACCCAATGGTGAGTTTACTTTTGCATTTCTGTTCAAGGCGGATGGCGACAAGTTAACCGGAAGCATGGTTGGCTTTGACGGCACTCCGGTACCGATCGCAAACGGCAAAATCGAGGGCAGCAACATAACGTTTTCGGTGGATCTCGATTTCAACGGCAACGCCTTCACCATTTCATACAAAGGTGTCGTCGGCGATGGTGAAATCAAAATGTCGGCTGACGCTGCCGGCCGGCCGTTTGAATTCGTCCTGAAAAAGGCAAAGTAGTCTCCTTTCGCGTGCGACGAATCATCGTCATCAATCCGAATTCGACTCAAGCCGTCACCCAAGAAATCGATCGTGCGGTTGAGCCGCTTCGCTTACTCGAGGGTCCGGCCATCGAATGCGTGACATTGAAAGACGGTCCCCCCGGCATTGAATCTCAACTCGATGCCGATAAAGTGATCCTTCCTCTATCCAACTACATTCGCTCACGAGAATCGGACGGTAACGCATTTGTGATCGCCTGCTTTGGCGATCCGGGTCTGCATTCAGCCAGACAGGTCACAGCGAAGCCGGTCTTCGGAATCGGAGAATGCGCGATGGCCACCGCGCTAACACGAGCCGATCGATTCGGAATCATCTCCATTCTCCAGGACGCCATCGGGCGGCATCGCCGAACGGTTCGCGCGGCCGGTCTGGAGTCTCGCTTTGCAGGTGATCTCGCAATCGACGTCGGTATTCAGGGTCTCGGTGATGAAGCCATGGTGCTTGAACGAATGATCGGCGTGGGAAACCGCTTAAGAAAGGATTTCGACGCCGGCGTTCTTATCATGGGATGCGCTGGTATGGCACGCCACAGAGAACCCCTGGAAAAGGCTACAGGACTTCCCGTGATCGAGCCTACACATGCCGCCGTGACGATGGCGCTCGGCGCGATCCTCATTCCTCAATAGCGAACGTCATTACTCCGAACGCAAGAGTTGGAAAACCAGACGGGACATTTGACATTTGACACGTGACGCTTGACGTTTGACATCCGGGAACCAAGGCCCCTCGGAGGTCAAACGTCAAGCGTCACGTGTCAAATGTCAAATGTCCCGTCCTATCAAATTATCGTCGGAAGTCCGAGTGCGCCTTGACCCAGGCGTCGTAACGCAGGCGAAGCGTCTTCACGGGATTCAGGTTCTCCCCCGGTTTGATGTTGTGCGTTGGACCGTGATGTGGTTGCGACACGGTAATGTACATCGCGTACTTGCCGTTATTGTGCAGATTGGACTGATTGACCGGGCCGTCCTTGTCACCGGGATCGGCAGCAAGAATGTACGCAACGGTCGCCGTTCGGATGCTGCACGCAATCGCGGGATTTGCGGGGGCTTGAGTGGCGCCACCCACCGTGCATGTACACCTTTGATCGCCGCCGGCAGCGTCCGCTGCTTCCATCGCCGCCATAACGCGATCGGTGACTCCACCTCTGGCAGCAACGAACGCTTTAACGGCGTTCGTCACGACGCCGGCGGAGCGAAGACTATTTCCTTGAACTGAATAGAAGATTTCTGTGTTTGGTACTTGCCCATAGATGTGCTGAGAGGTAAAGCCGTTGCTCAGACCAGAGTGACCGGCCATTCGGCCCTGTAGATCCAAAATGCCGAATTGACGGCCCTGAAAGCCGGGATCCTGCGACAGCATTTCGATGATCTGACTGGGATCGGTTCCCTTCTTCAATTCATCAAAAACCAGAGTCTGGTTCTGGTGCGTCGCGCCATCGACACCCGCCTGACACGCGGCAACGCCTTTGCCAGGGACAACGACGGCCTGGAGATCCTTTAAGAAATCGTCGCTGGTGCCGGTACACGTCGCGGACGAAATCACGACGCGCCCCGTACCCCGATCAACGGCGATGACCGACCATGTCGCAAAAGCGGAAGTTCGCAGCGAAAACAAAATCACAAAAAGAAGCACCGTTCGACGCATAGGACCCTCCAGTTTGATGGGGACTAGGATAGCGGAAAGGGACCGCTGCGGCCAGACTTGTAAGCCTGGGGGACGGGGGAAATTTGACATTCGACATGTGACACGTGACGTTTGACATCCGATGGGCAATGCTTCCCGGATGTCAAACGTCACGTGTCACATGTCGAATGTCAAATTTCCCCCGTCCCACAAATTCGTTCGAGGTTTCGGCTCAGGTTCACGCATTAATGGGTGAGGAGGGAGTTATGAAGACTCCAGTCGCAGTCCTGGCGGCCATCGTTTCTATCGTTTGCAGCGTACCGTCATTCGGACAGCAAGGCGGGTCCGCCCCCGCAACAGTGGAATATCGCAAATGGGATGTCACGGGCGGCTTCGGGATAATGGGCACCAGCGGGCGGGACTTCGGAGGGAGCCAATTCCCGGGCGGCGGAGTGAACACCGAGCCGGCCTTTACCTGGAACATCGATGCCGGCCGATACTTCACGACACACCTGAAAGCCGACGTTGGTCTAATGGGAACGAGCTCCCGCTCAACCTGGAACAATTACTTTTTTTCAAACGGCCAAACCACCGGTTACTCGACCCGACGGATAGTGCATCCGAAAAGTGTCTCCGTCGCCGGAACCTATCAATTCTTTGAGAATGTCTTCGCCCATCCATACGTGTCTGCGGGTATCCGGGTGACCTCGATGGTTGAAGAGCAGCTGACGTATATATATGCCCAGCCCTACTTCCCGCCGCCCACTCCGTCGACCGCGAGCAAAGATAGATTTGCCGAAACCCGGCCCTTCGTGGCTGCCGGATACAAATCGTACTTTAACGAGAGGGCCTACATGAGGTCGGAGCTCTTTTTCGCCTTCGACAGGCATGGCGTTTCCAACGGGGCGCTTCGCATCGGGTTCGGGATGGACTTCTAAGAAGGGAAACTCATATGGCGATTCGATCGATAGTGATTTACATGCTCATTGTTCTTCTTGTCACTCCGTCCGCTATGGCGCTTCAGCAACCGAACGAAGCCACAATGTGGCAGACATTCGCGCAGAGGCTGGATCCCGGCACGCTGGTGCGGGTGCGCCTGAAGGACGGCACTCAAATCAAGGGGAATTACATTGTGAGTTCCGGCGACACGATGACCGTGAAGCCAAAGACACGCATTCCTGTGCCGGTTCGAAATCTTCAATTCAGTGACATCGACTCGATCGATCGTCATAAGGACGGCTGGACTCCCGGATCAAAGGTGCTGACTGGCGTCACGGCCAGTTTCGGATTCGTGTTTTTGATGTTTGTCGCCGCAGTAGCGTTGATTTCGGATTAACTCTTGAGCCAGTCTTCGCGTGAGATGCCCAGTTTTTTCATCTTTCCCTGCAGGGTGCCGCGCTTTAGCCCGAGCCGATCCGCTGCGCCGGACGGGCCGCTTAGCACCCCGCGAGTCTCACGCAGCACCCTTAAGATGTGCTCGCGTTCGGAGTCGATAAGCTTGATTGGCGCAATGGGAACGGTTGAACTGGTCCTCAGTTCTGCAACCGGTGCATTGAGCGCCGACCCTTTCGTCAGAATGACCGCCCGTTCAATGAAGTTTTCCAATTCCCGCACATTCCCGGGCCAGTGCCATTCTTCGAGGCTGCGCATCGTCGCCGTCGGAATGGTCTCGATGTTCCGGTTCATTCGGAGCGCATACTTGCCGACAAAGTGGCGCACGAGCCGAGGAATGTCTCCCGGCCTCTGCCTGAGTGGCGGTACAGTGACCGGAAACACATTCAGGCGGTAGAACAGATCGCTGCGAAATTCACGCATCGCAACCATTTGCGGCAGGTCGCGATTGGTTGCCGCTATCAAGCGGAGGTTCACTTTCTGCGTGCGAGAAGATCCCAGGCGTTCAAACTCGCTCTCCTGAAGAGACCTCAAGAGCTTCGGCTGCAGCTCCAATGGAATGTCGCCGATCTCATCCAGAAACAACGTCCCTTTATCCGCGAGTTCGAGCCGCCCAATTCGCTGTGCGATCGCGCCCGTGAATGCGCCCTTCTCATGGCCAAACAGTTCACTCTCCAGGAGGCCGGTTGGAATTGCGGAACAGTTCAGTTTCACGAATGTCCTGGTATTGCGCGGACTCTGATTGTGAATCGCTCGCGCGATGAGTTCCTTGCCGGTGCCGGTTTCACCCAAAATCAGCACGGTCGCGTCTGTTGCCGCCACAGTCTGAACTTGCTCCAGGACTGCATTCAACGGAGCGCTGTCTCCGATGATTTCGTCAAAGTATTCGTTTCGGATTTCGTCTTCCAGGTAAAACTTTTCCTCGGCGAGCCGATCCTTGAGCTCTGCGATCTGGTTGAACGCCAGGGCGTTCTCCACCGAGATCGCCACCTGGCCGGCGATTTGGCCCAGCAGTTCCGCATCGTTCTCATTGAAAGCGGAGTCCCGCAGACTCACCACGCTGAGAGCACCGAGCGGGCGATTTCGCGAAATGAGTGGCGCGGCGCACCCGGACCTGATGCCGTTCTCAATTGCATGTCGTACCCAGGCTGACGGCGATTTCGCCAGATCAGCGTGGCTGACGAGCGCCGGCTGACGCGATCGGATAGCCCGTTCTTCAGGCGTGCCTGACATTGGTACCAGTACCTCTTCCTCAAAAGGAATCGTGTCCGACGTTTGAATATCCAGTGCCTGGACGCGCATAAGATCGCTTTCACAATCGTAAAGCGTCAGGAACGCCGCGTCATTTGGGATGACTCGCCGCAGGCTAAGCGAGATCGATTTAACCAGTTCCTTCAGATCCAGATGAGAAACGACAGCGTTGTTGACTTCAAGGAGCAATTTGGACCGATCTCGCTCCCGCGCGACCTGTTGTTGTGCTACGCGAGCACTCTGGAGGTTTCGGACATTCTCTACGGCAATCGCGACGTGGACGGCAATCTGGACAAGGAGGTCAACGTCATCTTCAGTGAATGCGGATTGCCTCGCGCTGGCAACTGTGAGCGTCCCTATAACCTTTTCCCGCACGAGAAGGGGCGCGACGCACCCGGACTGGAGCCCTTCCTCGATAAAATCGGCGCACTCGCGTAATACAGGCTTCCTGGAAATCAAAGCCATGCCTTCCGGAGTACCCTCGACAGGAAGAGTCACGGACTCGAAAATCGTACCTTTGCCGGTCGTGAAGGCCTGAAACAGGTTGGACTTCGGATCGTACAACGCCAGAACGGTCATTTCGTGATGGAGGAGCTGCCGCAGATATTTCGACATCTCTGTGAAAAGGCCGTGAAGATCAACTTGCGCGCTGAGCGCATTAGTGCAATCGAGCAGGACGCGCAAGTGTTCTCGTACACGAGCCAGCTTGTGCTGAAATTCGTCGATCAGCGCCTTTTCTCTTTCAACCCCAGGTTCTGACATGTGTCCGCCGGAGGTAACTCTGAGACGACCCAAGGCCAGTGTCAACACCTGATCCATAGTCTCCAACTCATGCTCAAATAAGAGCACGCTGCCTACTAATAAGCAGATCTCCCGATTTGCGATCACACGCGATGACTCTGTGATCTCCCCAACACTTTGATTCTTCTTTGGATATTCACTCCTCGTATTCAAATCGGCCGCGGTAGTCCGCTTGCGTTAGTAGCCGCCGGAAGGAATGAAATGTTACGAGTCACCGTTCACAATGACGACATCGTCGCGACGATCGAGTTGCAGGGAAAACTGACAGCCAACTGGGTGGGCCCGGTTCTCGAAACCTGGAACACGCTGTCTCTGACTGGCCAAACGGTGAGTCTTGACCTTTCCGCAGTGTCCTATATCGATAAGGCTGGCCGCCTACTCCTGGCGCAAATGCATGCCCGAGGCGTGCGGCTGGCCGGGCCGGGCTTGATGATCCGCGGAGTGATCGAGGAGATCACGTCACGCTAGTTTTTTCTTCATAAGGAGCCGTATGTACAGAACATTCCTCTTGTTTGTGCTTTTACTAACCATAATCGCCGACGTCGCCGAGGCGCAAACGAAACTTGAAACACAAGACAAGGCGCACGGCGAAATCCGGGGCATTGTTGGCATTGCGGGATTTCCCGACGATGGCGGGTCACCTCACAACACGACGGGCGGATCCATTTTAGTGCGCATCAGTTCACGACTTCTGATCGGCGCCGAAGTCCTCTACATGTTTGGTCACGGCCAGGACCGAGATCTCGCCTTTGTTCCCGTTCTCCGCCTGGAGATCGGGCGCTTCAGACGGGTTCAACCCTATCTCATTGGTGGCGTCGGTCTGCTGCGGCATCGCCAACAAACCATCACCGGCTCTTACTCGAATAACCGGGCGACGATCAGCGTGGGAATCGGTACAAGGATCGGCCTTGGCGGCAATTTGTTCATATCGCCGGAACTCCGTGGGGGATGGGAGCCATTGCTGCAGTCCTCCATTGGTATCGGTTACCGATTCTAGCCGGATTAGCACCCTAAATTTCTAACGTTAGTCAATGCAGTGTTGTAACGAAGGAGAATCCCTATGAGCCTGAAATCCATGCTGACTGTTGAAGCGATGTACTCACATCGCATGCATGTTGTTAATCAAGTCATTGCGCTTGCAGTAATAGTCATTTTCGCCATCGCGCTTAAAGTCAATGTCGGCGTTCCCACGGCCATTATCGTTGCTGGCTCAGCTAGCATCGGTTTCTTCTGCTGGCGGATTACAAACCTGAAGCGTGCCATCAATCCCGTGAAGACAGCGACCTTGTTCCTGCTGACGGTGGCCGCCCTTCACGTCCATATGATTGAGGAGCACGCTGGTCTTTTCGGGCCGGCCATGAGCAGACTGTTCGAATTTGCTTTCCCAGATGACCGGTTCCTGCGGATATTTGTCTTCATTCTGCCGACTGTCTATTACCTTACCGCAATCGGCCTGCTGCTCAGGATCCCCTTTGCAGGATTCGTCGCGTGGTTCATCTTTATCGGGCCTGGTTCTGCCGAGTTTACCCACTTCATTTTCCCGCTCATGTCGCCGGCTCTGGAGCCTGGCAACCCTGCGGCGATCACCTCAGTCATTGACGGTGTGCGCATCACCGACATGCCTAATCATCACATTGCGGTTGCCGGGCGATACTATTTCCCAGGTCTTTACACCGCGGTTGTCCCGATGATTCCCGGCATCTACTCCGTGTGGTGGCTTTTGAAAAATCGAAATGCCAAAGGCGAGGTCAGTTGAAGATAACGCCTCTCACCGAATGTAGGGCGCAGCGACAACGGTGACTTTGGTGGCTTGACGCGCACCAATGTAAACATGCTGTCCATATCGTTCATAGGGTTCGACGTTATTCAGATTGCGCAGAAACGTCGTGGTGAATTTGTCGTCGTCAGGAAACGCAATAAGCGTGTATTCGCCTGGAGGCAAGGTTTCGATGCGAAAAGCGCCTGTTCCATTACTCGTCCCGGTGCTGATGAAAATGGGATTCCTGCGGGCCGGAAGATTGGGCAAAAGCACAAAGCGACCAGCGGATACAGGCTTGTCCATTCGATCGAGGATTGTTCCTGCAAGGCTTCCGCTGGCGTTACTGATGATGACTTCAGGGAGGCTGTCGTTTCCAGGAACGGCGGTGATGCCGTTGGCTGTCACGTCTTGTCCGTCCTGACGTACTCCAGAGACGTACCAGCCGTCGGGCAAGTCGGCGGCGTTGAGCGTCAACGTTGCTTCGGAAAGATGGGTCAACTGAAACCGGCCATCAGTGTCGACCGCGGCAAGAATGCTCCGTGCCATGGCGGGCACGATTTCGGCAAATTCCAATCGGAGCTTGATGCCGGATAAATCCAACCGGTCCGCATCGGTCGCAGCGGTATCAACAGTAACGCGACCGGTGAGGGAAAAAGGCGCACTGAGCGTCAGCACTACATTTTTCACGTCTTCCGAACCGACCTCGATAGCAGTTCGCGACCATTCCACAGCCCGGAGCCCGTTGACCAGATCGAATTCGTTGGCGGTGACACTACCCGACATTGGACTGCGAAACGCACCGCCATAAAGGAAATAGGATCCTGACGCCACACCCCAGAGTTCCAAACCGTCATCGCCAATCGATCGTGCAAACGTCGGCGCAGGCTTCAACGGCACAGCAGGATTTCTCGGGATCAGGACGAACTGTCGCGCAACCTTCGAGCCTGTCGTCGTTACGATCCGGGCGTGGACCCGAACACCCACGGGCGCAAGACGAACGTTGATTTGTGTGAGTTCATTTCCAGTCGTCACCAAAAGGCTTGAAGCACCGCCAGGATCTGTTGAACCCGGATAATAGGTGGTTGGATAGTGGCTTCGTGAGGGATCTCCCTGAGGTGAAATCCTGAGAAAATATTCGCCCGGCGCGAGTCCGACGAAACGGAACTCGCCGTTGTCGTCGGTTTCTCTTGTCAGGCCTCCCACGGGAAACGACGCTACACTCGACAACCTTGTCAACACCTCCACCAGTGCGTGTTTGATCGGCTTGTCATTTTCGTCCAATGCCCGGCCAGAAATACTTCCGGTTCCCCTGAGAACGACTGTTCGAAAGTCGATGAAAAAGTTGTTCTTGAGCTCTGGTGTCCCAAGTGGAGAGAACGACAGTCCAGCCGACATCCCAGAGAGCTGGCCGTCGGCCGATTCAATGCTCACCCGGTAATCGTATAGCGGCATCTGGTCGAAACTGAATTCACCATTCGCATCCGTGCTGGTCTCGACTCGCACGGAATGCTTGACGTCGTTCGCCGCGGCAGGGCGGTTCAACGCAACGGTTAACACATTGGTCGGTTCACGGGAAAGAATGACGCGCGCGCCGACAACCGGCGAACCCTGGGCATCGACGGCTTTTCCACGGATCGTTCCAACGAAGGGTTCGGAAGACTGCGCTTTGGAGATACCGACGAAGATACATATCGTCACCAACGCTCGAGCGATGAAATGTCCTGCAACGATTGGCAAAGCAGTTTTCGTAAAGATCTCCTACTGAAGAGCGTCTCGTGATTCCAGAGATGCTTACGGATCTCGTCGCGCGACCACTGATTTCACGTGAGATTCTAACGCGTCCAGGGCAGATCTGGCACGTATCTGTGCGTGCCTCACCCAACTCACCGAAAACTCACCTTGTGCTCATTGCCATTCGGCCACATGGAATCGTCAAATTGGCTTCGGAAGTTGCGACCGGCTTTGCCCAACGAATCGGAACGGTGGGGTCTGACACCAATTAATTCGGGGTCAGGCACATAAAACTGTTAAAACAAGTGCCAGACCCCGAATTATTGGCTGTCTGACCCCGAATTTTTCCCACCGTTCCGATTCGTTGGGCAAAGCCGTTGCGACCACATCAAGGAGTTGACTATGAAGAAGGCCGTTTACACTTTATGCGTTCTACTTTGCGCCACAGCCCTTTTGGGACAGGCTACCAGTAACAAAGAGATTACCGTTCGGGGCGAAGTGTTGGATCAGCACTGCTTCGTTATTATTCAGCATGGCAGTGGCCCCGACCATGCCGGTTGCTCGAACGCCTGTATGAGCCGGAACGTGTCGATCGGTTTCCTTGCCGAAGACGGCCAGTTCTATGCGCTCCTGGGTGAGACGCTGGTCTCGATTAAGGAGAAGGTTGAGAAGATGGCCGGCAAGCGCGCAGCACTCAAAGGATTCCTGGAGTCGCGTGGCGGTCTGAAAGCCATCCGAATGACGTCGATTGAATTTGCCCAATAGCTGGGCTCTTCGCAACCGGGGTTGATTCAGGGTCTCGCACTCGTCTTGTAGCGGCGGTCATAGGGGCTGTGAAAAAAATCTCACAGCTGGGCCGAAACTGTACGCCTGACGGCATCATTGAAACAATCACACCTGCGCGAGAGTAAAGTTTTGTTAATCTCCCGGTGGTGCTCAACGCCTGACGGCATCACGGAAACAAACACAAGGACGACGCTGCGGGCGGCCTTCCTTGGTTGCTTTGTGCTCAACGCCTGACGGCATCACGGAAACAAACACGGACAACCGGACGCCGAGAGCCCTTGCCACGGCCTTGTGCTCAACGCCTGACGGCATCACGGAAACAAACACGAGCGCTGGGGTTGTTACGCGTCACATTATTTCGCCTTCCCGGAACGTTCCGGCGTCACGATTCGCCAGGAGGAAAGCAGAATCGGCCAGGACCAGCCGGATCGGTTTCTGAGCTGAAGCCCCTCGGAAACTAGCGCGACGACCGGCGGCGTTCTTTGCCGGCGCTCCTTA
>Ga0137427_10001589_pt1 | contig 10143 bp, 19 predicted proteins | sample EasRivERMZT700_2_FD_102309 | JGI IMG/M metagenome (GOLD analysis project Ga0137427, IMG submission 102309) | Soil microbial communities from meander-bound floodplain in the East River, Colorado, USA - East River MetaG ERMZT700_2 | ecosystem: Environmental > Terrestrial > Soil > Floodplain ...
CAATTACATAGAGAGAAAGATTTTACTAAATTTGAAGGACTTCTAAGCAACCCTGAACTTGGTGGGTAATGACAATCTGACGGAATTTGTTAGTTTAGGTCTAACTTGTATATAATTGCCTTATTTTTTTGTTATTAAAAACACTTTGGGACCAGCAACGAATGCCGAGAAAACTTAGGGGTGAAAGAGAAAGGAAGTTTTTCCTATAATACATCTTATGTGTAAATAGCCAGCCAACGCACACCCACGCACATGCCAAATCTCTCTGAACCGTGGTTAATATTAGACCACAATTTTCACGATTTCTTGCCTACGTTTAAAAGCGTCGTCAAAGGAAATTTCCAAAATGATTCTTATCTATTAATTGGAGTGTCAGACAATAAATGTATTCTGTTGTCTTATGATAAGGCTTTATACGATTTAATAAAACAAGAGCTAAATGAGTCGTGTAAAATTTTAGATACAAACAAGGCACGAATTATGGTTGCAGGTAATGTTACAGGTCGCTGTTATGGAAATACGGGACTCCTCTCTTGATCTTTTCTCGCTTCTTAAATCTTCGTAATCTCATTCTTGCAAGTGTCATACGCCTACGCTTCAACCATCCCGGATTTTGTATATTAAAAAACTTACAAAATCCTGTGGCTAAATAACATAAGAGTAAATTATAGGAAAAATTCATGTTTAGTGACACCCCTAAGTTATAAGGATTTTTTGAACGGTATGCACCATTGAAGATTCAAAAAATCCTATTCTCGGTATTCGTCCCAAATGTACAACTGTTTTTTAAATTGAATCTATCACATCTTTTGGCGGATCGGATCGCTTATCATTGAATACAGATTCTGCTATAAAACATTCCGAATAAGCTTTAATGAAATCCTTATCAATTGCATCTTTTAAGCCAATAGCCCCTTCTTTTGTTTTTTCAACGGACAATAATGAAAGGTTTTTTCTCCTCCCTATGGCAAATACAGCCCATACTGTTTGCTCATTAGGATATTGCGACTCCATTCTCTTTATTTCATCAATATAAGCTTGTTCTTTTAATGGATGCTCAGTATCGTATTTTTCAACCCATTTATCATACTTCTCTTTAAAGTTGTTTTTTTGTTCTTCAGTCCACGCTTTATTCATAATAAATGATTTTAAATTGAATCTGCTGTAGCTACGAATTTCGGCTTTAATTCAAACCATATTCGCATCAAAATAGCATCCCAAAAATCCGGGCTTCTTCCTATTGCTTCTTTCACCTTATCCTTTGGCATAAGGCAATTTTTACCATCACTGTCTACTAATTTTTGTTTTACTTGCTCCAGCTCTTCAATAATTAACGGTTTGTATTCATCGTCACATTCTAAGTAAAGGCCATTGTTCCGGATGATCTCTGCCATCCTAAATCCACACTGCGATTTAAGATTATCAAAATTTTCAACAACCGGTTTACCATTGGCATCAAGTGGTTTCTTTGGATCTGGCATTGGCCTGGAACCGTTTACAAATCCCTTAAACCCGCCAAAATCTTCAACACCTGAACCAATACCATCTCTATCTACAAGCACATCGCTTTTACCAACGCCATGAGTTATTCTTGCCGTCTCGATATTAGTTGTTGTAACATTCAATTTCTCCCTTTGATATGCTGTTACCTTACCTCTGAATCCATTCCATTTTATTATTACTATTCTATCACCGCCGAGGCGAGCAATGTCACTGGTAATACACTTTTTTCCTTCTGGTACGTGAGTATTAGTAAAAATATCACAAGCTTTTTCATAATCAATTAATGTAGCCGGATCATCATCATATTCCCAGTTCCCGTAAGCAAGTCTTTCACGTTCATTTTTATTCGGATTATTATACAAACTTTTTTTATATTCAGGATCGCCGGCTTTGTTATCACTTGGAAGAGCAATAATGAATTTCTTTTCCTTTGGCAGAATTCCAGCTTTAAACGGTTTGTAAAACTCCTGGTATCCATACCCCTTGTGTGGATTGCACGTTAATAACAGCTTTTTGGGTAGTTTGTATTCCATGTTCATCCACCTGCCAACCGTTAAGAATAAATTACTTATGGCCTTTGAATGCATATCCCCAATTTCTTCACACCAGCCTTTTGTATATTGTCTTGATCCAAACCTGTGGTAATCAGGATCGCTAGGACTATAACTGGCATCAACAAATTCAACCACTGATTTATTATATAGTTGAAAGTAATTGTCCTGCCCGTTATATTTCATGTATTTGGTGTGATCTAAGTTCCATAAATCAAAGACTTCATAAATAGAAGGCATTGTATATCTTCTCAAATCAGTAAGGCTTTGGCGAGCTATAAAATACCTTGTGGCTGGCCACATAAGAGCATCACCAAAGATCAGGTTGCACCCGAGGTTGCTTTTTCCACCGTATTTCGCGCCACCGAAAAGAATTTGTTCCGATTCATTGTCGATCCAATAAGTAGCGCATTCTTTCTGCTTGTCGTTGCCTCTTGTATCATAGCGTATCTTCATCTTTTCTTTATTCCATAAAACTGAAAATCCCCCTGCACCTGTGCAATATGGTAAACATAAAATGCATGAGCAGGAAGAATAGATGAAAAAAAAGCATTTGTTACGTTTTCATAATAGTCTGTAGTGGCCGGAGATGCTTCAGGTGAATTAGCCTCTGTGCCGTGTTCAGGTCTACCATCCCCCCCTGCTGTAATGATCATCAATCCGCCTGGCTTTAGTTTGTGATACATGGCAAGCAGTGTCTTTTCGCAGTACTTATCATGCTCTAAAACTTCTGTGCAAATAATTGTATTAAACCTATGATCCTGTTCAATTCGGGATTTTCTCCACTCCCACACATAACTATCACTTATTTTAGGCATTACATTTTCAATCACCTCATGAGCATAGCCTACTTCATGAACGTTTGGACCCGGAATAATGTCTATACCTACATAATGACATTTAGAAAATAAGTATCGGTTATTGCCATTGATGTCTTTGCTGCCTACGTCAATGACGTTGATATTCTTAAAAAACTGTGGGTATCTTTTTTTTATGCTTTTACAAAATATCTTTTGTTCTGTGTGGCTCATTTATTTTAATCTGTTAATCCCACGAATCAATTATTTTAGTAGCTTCATTCCATGTTTTTAAATTCAATATCTTATTCCGTACCCGGTCAAATTCACCCCATGTAATCACATCATCTTTAAATCTTAATTCGCCCTCTTTCCTGATCACAGTTACTCCGTAATCGTCTTTTAAGGTGAAAAATTCAGGTTCGTCGATTTGGCAGATTGTTTTGTAAACATCACCGCACCATTCACGGTTGTCGCGTGGCACATGAGTTATTTTCTCGCTGTGCGGATTAGTATCGTGAACTATAATAACCCCGCCTTCGTTTAAGTGGTTCCATGAATTAATTAAGTCTTTTTTTGTTTGATCTGCATGATGAAGGCCATCAATAAATATTAAATCGTATTTTACTTTTTTCTCTAATGTTTTTACCCCACAATTCAATCTTACTTCCTCAACCGTTACAGCTATATCAAAAAAATCATCTGAGGTCATACAATAAGCCGCCTTTGTGGTTGGATCGGGGTCAACGCCGTCCTTATCGTAAACCATAACCCTATTAAAATTATGCTCAGGGTTAAATATGCCTATTTCAAGGTATTTTTTAGCATTTATCTTCCTCGCCACATAATTTATTAATTCTGTGTGCTTCTGCATTGGAAACACTTTTGCATCTTTTATCATTTCATTACTTGATTATACAAATTATCCAAACACTCATTTACTCCCATAAGCGTATTGATACTATAATCTCCATTTAATTCGAAATCTTCTACCCAAAATCCTTCCCTTCCTCTTATCGTAATATTTGAATCATAAAAGAGATAACATTTTTTAAGACCAGGCAATCTTTCCTCTATTTTTTCTCTTAAATACTCATAAGGAGCGACAAGGGCAAGTACTACATTAACATGCTGTGAGTTTAAAAATAACGCTATAGTTATGGCCAAATCAATATTTGCTGCTCTGCCTTGTTTGGTATAATCAACATTCCCGCTGTGCTTTCTTAACTCATCTCCTTCTATTACGATGGTATGTCTTAGTTTTAATGCTAATAGTTTAGCCAGTGTGCTTTTTCCTGAACCCGGTTGACCATATAACAAAATATTCTTCACGCTGATTTGTTTATATGAACCAATTCAATAGGAGAATTGATAAATGAACAAAGTTTTTCATTGGTATCTGATTCAATATTAAATTCAAGAAAATTAGTCTTCCCTGAAAAGAAGTTCCTGATCTTTTCATTATGATCATCAATAAATGCGGGCAAATCAATGATATCAAAAAGCCTAAGCCTTTCTTTTAACCCACCCCATGAGCAAATACTGTTCACATGATTAAACGTGTTTCTGTAATTAAGCACAAACAAAGCATCAGGATATTGTCTATAAATTAACTCAAATAAATCTGATTGTGGGAACAGGCAAATGTTTTTATCGGGTAAGCAAACATCCATCTGAGTAAAGACATTATATTCACTCAAAAAGGAAAACAATTTTCTTCCGCCTCTTAATGCATCTAACATTAATTTGCCGACATATTCCCCGGTATGGTTTGTCCAGTGAACCGCCTTATAACCAGCCGCATTGAATGATTCGGTAAAAGACATTGTGCCACACTTCGGAAGTCCTAAGAAGATAATCATTTATAATAGTTTGTAATAGTAACCCTCCCATGAACAAGAGTAAGCCCTAAATCGTTACACACCCTCACTGTGTCTTCATTATACTGATTATAAGGAGGGACAAAATACCTTACCTTCTTTCCTATCATGTTGCTGATTAATTCCCTTGCTACCCCTATGCTTTTAAACTGCTTTCCGTAGTTCATTAAAGTATGATCTTTATGAACCTGACCATGATTTTCTATGTCATGGAAACGGCTTAACTTTTTTAAATCATCCCATGTGCAAAAACCTTCCCTGCCTACCAATTCAGTGCAAACAAATATCTTAGCCCTTCTGTTTGAGTTACGGAGCATGTCACAGGCTCTTATGGTGCATATCCTGGCATCGTCGATGTGGATTTGGTCATAAACTTTTTTGTCGATGTCATGAGCGAATTGTTCGTAGGTTCTGGAGAATTTATATTCATTCGGCTCATCGCCGAAGATGTGATAGGATAATATGATTTGACCGTTAGTCATGTCAGCTTCAATACCAACCCAACAATAGCCAAAGATAATGCGACTATACTTAAAATAAGTGCCCGTTTGGCTAATATGTAATCTTTCTCTGCTTGACTTTTCATAATTTATATTTTTATTCAGTTATTAATCCCGTTGTGCAAGCAATCGGCAGCAAACCCTTCCACTTCTCCTTAAACTTTTCCTTTGATACATAAAAAGACTCTGTCCGTCCCCCTATCTTTCGTGAACTATTATGATCGCAAAATCCCTTAAATACATAACTTTTCTTACCTTTCATTCTCGCTTGTAAACAAATGTCAGCAGCATAAAAGTCCTGCTCCAGCTGTTCATCAAAGATCAAATCACCTTTGGTTATTAATAAAAGCTCATCTAATGTGTCAACTTCCACAAACCCATTTACCGGCGCTCCCCAGGGTTTGCCCCTGTCCATAATATAACCATAAATTTTTCTCACATTATTCTCAAACTTCACCCCCGCTAAACCAAGTACCCCCCAATCATCAGGCGCATTTTGTAATGCCTCAAATAATTCTTTTTCAAATAAGCTATAAAGAAAGACATCATGATGAACATAAATTGTTGTTCCTTCCCTCTTTATCGAATTGTAGGCTTTTGGAATATTGGTATAATCGTAAATAATATTCATCGGATATTTTTCTGTTATATCTGATTTTAAGAGATTGTTTTTAAGAATCTCTCTGTTATGAGTGGCGCAGACGATTTCTATCACGTCGGGCTGGTTAATCTGTGAGACCTATTAATAAATCTTTCATAAGCCGCTGTATCATGTTCATAAAAAGCTTTCCAAAAATCATTAAATTCCTTCTCTCCCCCACCAAACAGCAAGATCGAAATTATCCGCATTCGATATAATTAATTCATCTTCTTTACTTGGCTTATATCGCATTTTATTTATGAAAGAAATAATGTCTTGGAATAAAAAGTTCATTATCTTATTCATTGAATTTAAGTTTCACCAAAAGTAAATCATCATGCCGTTTAAATTCTTCAATAGTTCCATAGGGTAGCAGAAGTTCTTTAACATTATCTTCGGTATAAATTCTCAACTGAGACCATTTTTCCATTTCGTTTATAGGAACAGTAATTAATAATTTATTGGCCACCCGCTTTGCTTCATCGAAAAACTTTTCCTGAAACTCCATATACTCAAGAGCCTGAGTACAAATTATTGTCTGAAAATATTTATCCTGGAACGGAATTTCGTATGCTGAGAATATCTTATACGGCTGATATTTCGCTACCCGCATGGCCGCAATGGTCTGATCAGAAGCAATTACTTCCCACTTTGGGAACTTGGCTTTAATTCGCTTTGCTATATGTGCGTGGCCGCTGCCAATGTCTAATACTTTTGGCCCTTCTGCATGTTGTGCCACCCATTCAAACCGGTCAAAAGGATTCGGCGGGCGAACTGTGTTGGAGGCATCAACTGCAGCATCGTTGTTTTCGCCGGCATAAACTTTTGACCAATATTCAGGGCGGGTTATTGTTGTGTCGTTAGTTAGCATCTAGGATCATTTAATTTACGCTGATTGGTTTTTTAAGTTGCTCAAATGTTACCTGTTCAAAAAATTCATCCAATGGAAGAAATTCCTCTGCATCAAATCCGTCATTATCTGACTTAGATGGCCATTCTACTAAATCATAATATAGCTTTCCTTTGTGCCAATACTTCCTTTGAACCGTAACAACATCTCCATACGCTGGACCTTCACAATCCTTATCTGGTAGCCTAAATAACCCCAAAAACGTTCTATCGCACTCAAGCCAATTATCTGGGTTAATACATTTAACTTTCATACTCTGCCCGTTTGTTTATAATACTCAGGATAATCCGCGTAACCGCCTTCATCCAATAGCTCAATCTCACAATCTAATGCGAAAGCCTTCTTTACTTCTGGATGATCCCTTTGCCATTGGCGCCATCCCATCAATTTGTTTTCTGTTTCAGGAATGTGGTTTACTAATTGACGTTTGAAAAGTATGCCGCTGCCGCCAATAAAGTGATTCTGCTTTAATGTTGGTGTTATATTTGGCATCTTGCTTACCCACTCATCAAATGTTCCAACTTTGGAAGCTGCAATAAGGGGATGTTTCGCCTGAACGATGTCGGCTTTCTCCATGTGTGGCAACATCTTTTGTATGAAGTCGCGCGGCAACAATGTATCATTATCGCACTTCCCTACAATCTGATGATTCCTTGTAAGCTGAAGAAACTGATTCATTGCTCCGGCTATTCCAATGTTTATATCATTACGCCTTATACGGAAAGCCGGCAGCCTGGGCGTCTCTGTCCACTCTCTTGTGCCGTCATCGCTACCGTTATCTATCAAATAAGTCAAAACGTTTTTACACCTTTGCAATGCCCAAAATGCTTTTTTAGAGTATTCTAAACGATTGTGCAATATCATCAATATTGGAATCATTCTAATATCGTTTTTTCAACCATTGTAGGATATCGCAATTCGTGTATTTGCTTTTCAGCATCTTCCAAATACATAAAACTATCAGAGCCGTCCGGACTGTAATCTCTCCATCGTGTCCAATACTTTAAAAGGCCAAAAAACAGAGAAATTCTTTCTTCAATCTCAAACCAAACCTGATTACCACTTTTATATTTTACAAGCCGATATGTCATTTCTTTCTCATTATGGCACTAATGCCGGTGTATAAAATATCATACCCTGTCAGTTCATCAACTACCTTCCTTACCCCATTTGTCGGATTATTCTCCTGAATGTAATCATCGAAAATTAATAAGCCACCTTGAACAAGGAAAGGGGAATAATTGTCATAATCAGCTTTGCAGCCTTCATACGTGTGATCAGCATCGATAAACAGCACATCGATCGGTAATTCCCATGGTACTTTTTGCGAATCTCCCAAAATCTGAATCACATTGTGCGGATGGCTGAATATTATTTTTTTTACTTCTGCTGGTGAATATTCTTTGTATATTCTCCCATCACCATAAAGCCCAAAACCGTCAACGGTATAAATAGTTGCCTGTGGTTTTAAATCTGAGAAAAACTTGGAAGACATACCAAATCCTGTTCCTACATCAACTATTCTTTTTACTTCCATAGGGGTTACCAAGTCGAATAAATGCAATGCTACCTCTTTCTTTAGCATCGTCTTAACCGTCAGGTTTAATAGATTTATATCTTCTCTATGCATACTTAAATTTAAAATTATAAGCAGCCCCTGTTATTCCTTTTGCGCATTTCCCTATTAATGAGTGGTGCATATTTAGAATCCTTGCAGCCTCTCTTGTACTGTTAAACTTATTGATCTGTTTCCCGCTTAAGCTACATTGTATAACCGGCTTTGACCTGTTGCTAATATGGGTACTGTTATTTATACCGCGTTTAATTAGCCCGTTTTTGGAGGCATGAGCCATATTGTAATCTCCAGTACACCATTCGAGATTACCTACATAGTTATTTAATTTATTACAATCAATGTGATTTACCTGTGGTAAAGTTTGAGGGTTTTCAACCCACGCTAATGCGCCAAGCCGATGTGCCAAAAAGGTTTTTTTACAACCATTAGCTTGAAGGGAATATTTTAGATATCTATTTAATCCACTCGCTGAAATTATCTTTTGTGTTGACATTCTCCATCCCAGTTTATTGCCTGTTTGAAACAATCTTGGTATAGTTCTTACCCTTGAATAATTGCTTACTTCATAAAAACTCTCAAACTCCTTAATAGGAAAAGATTTCCATATTTCTTTCATTATCCTGCTTTTAAGTGATCCTTAAAATAGATATTATTTTCAATCCTGTAAGTATGCCAGATGTAAATATTCTCCATAATCAATATAGGTATCTGCCGCTTATGGCACTGCCGGCTAAACCAGGTATCTACTCCCAAACAACCTATCCCTTCAATGAAATGAACCCGATTCCACACCGACTTCGGCACCACCATCAAAAACCCGCTGATCATGTTGCCTATTTTTTTTACTGACATCGGCTGCAGCTGCATCTTAACCGCATTTGCTATGTGAACTTTTATATCAGCGTTTTCATTTACGTGACGGTTGTACAACTGCTTGCTTAGTGGGCTAATTCTATTTGTGTAACAGGTTAAAACAGCGTTGGGATATTTTTCAATGTAGTCCATGATTATTGCCGGTTGCCTTGCTGTTAAAAACATGGCATCAATATCCATAATACAGGCATGTTCACCATCGGGAATTAATGCCATGATTCTATTATATTCTCGGCCGAGGTCTTTGTCACAGGCGTATGGGGTTACAATGATCATTTACTTTATTTACCATTTACCAGTTCATTAGCCATCTTTAATCTTTCTTCCATCTCTTTTATCTCTCCATTGATTGACTCGGTTAATTTGTCCCGAAGGCAAACCCGGTCTTTTAATTCAAGCTTCAATATATGTTGGGTTTTAAATTACTATCTTATCCAGTTTTCTGCTGTTGCTAAATCAATTTCCGCCAGTTTAATAAACTCAAATACTGTGAATTCGTTTGTGTCCGCTCTGTTGCAATTGAAACTTTGAACCCAGTTACACCAAAGTTTCTCAATGGTAAATTCATCACATTTAATCCGATCTCCATTGGCTAATTCATACCAACATTGAAGCGGCGGACACTCCTTGCTTTCTGCAAATCGTTTTATAAGCATATCTCATAAATTGAAGGCTCCGGAAACATCTCAAGTAAAAACTTCCTCATATCGCTACTTAACCCAGAATCGCTCACACTCAAAAACGTCCTCCCTTCAACATACTTATCTATCTGATCCCTCCGCATGAAATTCCTAACCTTGCAATCCCTTGACCTTACCCCTTCAACATTCTCATTATTTGCATACAGAGATTTAATTAAGTAATCTGTTTTATCCCAATCATAATTACTCATTATTTCCCGGTAACAGTCTGA
>Ga0137427_10001595_pt1 | contig 10122 bp, 7 predicted proteins | sample EasRivERMZT700_2_FD_102309 | JGI IMG/M metagenome (GOLD analysis project Ga0137427, IMG submission 102309) | Soil microbial communities from meander-bound floodplain in the East River, Colorado, USA - East River MetaG ERMZT700_2 | ecosystem: Environmental > Terrestrial > Soil > Floodplain ...
AAGTTGGTCGTCGCCGTGCGAGAGCGACCGATGGCATCGGCCGCTTCCTGGTGAGTGAGTTTGAATTCGGTGACCAGCCGCTGCACCCCACCTGCTTCCTCGAGCGGGTTGAGATCCTCCCGTTGTATGTTCTCAATAAGCCCCATGGCAAGCGCAGCCGAATCCGGCACGTCGCGCACGAGCACCGGGATTTCCGTAAGGCCGGCGATTTTCGCTGCGCGCCAGCGGCGCTCACCCGCGATGATTTCGTAGCGCCCACCCTCGATCGGCCGCACGAGAATGGGCTGCATCAGGCCTTGTTTCCCGATCGAAGCCGCGAGCTCCTGCAGCGAGTTCTCGTCCATCTTTGTCCGCGGTTGGTAACGGCCGCGCTGCAGCTGTTCGATACGCAACGTGCCGGGTTCCTCCGGGAGCGAACCGCTGTCCTTGTCGAGGAGCGCGTCGAGGCCCCGGCCCAGTCCCTTGAGCTTCATCGGGATCTCTTGCTCATGCCACGGCGAGGCCGTTGCGCAAGAGTATCTCGCCCGCGAGGGCGACATAGGCCTGCGAGCCTTTACATTCGCGATCGAGCGCGACCGCGGGAGCGCCGAAGCTCGGCGCCTCCGCGAGCCGTACGTTTCGCGGAATCACGGTCTGGTACACTTTTTTACCGAAGTGTTCCTGCAGCTGTGCCGAGACCTGTTCCGCGAGCGTATTACGCGGGTCGTACATGGTCCGAAGCAGCCCTTCGATCTCGAGCTTCGGGTTCAAGTGTTGGCGCACCTTCTTGATCGTGTTGACGAGATCGGAGAGCCCCTCTAGCGCGTAGTACTCGCATTGCATCGGAATCATTACCGCATCGGCGGCGACCAACCCGTTCACCGTGAGCATGTTGAGCGCAGGAGGGCAATCCAGCAAAATAAAATCGTACTGGTTTGCGAGCAGCTCGAGGGCGCTTTTCAATCGCTGCTCGCGGTGCTCAAGATCGACCAGCTCGACCTCCGCACCGGCGAGGTCGCGATTCGCGGGAATCAGATCGTATCCACCTGATTCCGATTTCTGCCGCGCCGATTCGGCGGTGGCCAGCCCGAGGAGCACTTGGTAGATCGAGGTCTTGAGGGTGCGCTTGTCGATGCCGCTCCCCATGGTGGCGTTGCCCTGGGGATCGAGGTCCACCAGCAGCACGCGCATGGCGGATTGCGCGAGGCTCGCGGCGAGATTGACGCTGGTCGTCGTCTTCCCGACCCCGCCCTTCTGGTTGGTGACGGCAAGTATCCGGGTCATGCGCGCTCGATCAACACGAGATGCCGCTCCGACTCAAGCCCGGGAACTGCAAGCCTGTGCACCTGTCTGGCGCGGAAACCGGGCGGGAGCCGCTCGATCTCCTCGAAGGGATACACCCCTTTCATGGCCGCAAGCGCGCCGCCTGGGGCCAACAGATGTCCGGTCAACGCGACGAACTCTGCGAGCTCGGCGAACGCCCGGGATACGATCCAATCGAATTTTTCCAGGGGGTGCCAGGACTCGACTCGCTCGCAGACAACCTGCGCGTTCCTCAGCCGAAGTTCAGCCACCGCCTGCCTCAGGAATGCCGCCTTCTTGTGACCGCTATCGAGTAACGATACGTGGACGCCAGGTTTGGCAGCAGCGAGGGGAATTCCGGGGAGTCCCGCGCCGCTCCCCACGTCGAGCACCCGCCCGCCACGGACGTGTGGAATCAGGGCGAGACAATCAAGTAAGTGACCACTGACCATCTTGTCCGCATCTCGTATGGCGGTCAGGTTGTACACCCGGTTCCACTTTTGCAGCAAGGCGAGATACTGGATAAGCTGGGTCACCACCTCCCGGCCCAAGGGGATACCCAGTTCCTCGAGCCCTCTTTCAAGCTGCCCCTCAAGTCCGGGCTGCGCATGCCGTGCCGCAGCGATCCTCATGCAGCCGATCTTCGCGCCGTGCCCATGCCACGTTTCAGGTGAACCAAAAGCAGCGAAATAGCCGCCGGCGTAATCCCTGATATGCGCGAGGCCCGCCCGACTGTCTCTGGCCGGTGCTGGTTGAGTGTCTGCTGCACCTCCATCGACAGACCCCGAACGGTGCGGTAGTCGAGATCGCGCGGCAGAGCCAAGGACTCATGCTGCTCGGTGCGCGCGACTTCGTCTTGCTGGCGCGCGATGTAGCCCTGGTATTTCGCCTGGATCTCGACCTGCTCGGCGACAGCCGGGTCGATCGCGGAGGACTCACCGGACTCCGCAAGATTTGCGAGCGAGGCGAAGGTCACGCCGGGACGCTTGAGCAGATCCATGAGCGAGTACTCCCGTTCGATCGGTTTGCCGAGCACTCGATCGGCGAGCTCCGCGCGAAGTGATTTGGGACTCACCCAGGTGGTCTTGAGCCGCTCCTGCGCGTGGGCAATGGCGTCGCGCTTGCGGTTGAACGCGACCCAGCGCCCATCATCGACGAGCCCGAGCTTGCGCCCGATCTCCGTGAGCCTGAGGTCCGCGTTATCTTCGCGGAGCATGAGCCTATATTCGGCACGGCTGGTGAACATGCGGTACGGCTCCGAGACACCCCGAGTGATGAGGTCGTCGACCAGAACTCCGATGTAGGCCTCGTCGCGCCGCGGGCACCACGTGCTCTTTCCTTTGACGAGCAACGCCGCGTTGATGCCGGCGAGCAAGCCCTGCGCCGCCGCTTCCTCGTATCCCGTAGTGCCGTTGATCTGACCCGCGAAGAAAAGACCTGCGATCGACTTCGTTTCCAACGAAGATTTCAGGTTGCGCGGATCGTAATAGTCGTACTCGATGGCGTAGCCCGGCCGCAGGATGTGCGCGTTCTCCAGGCCGCGGATGCTGCGCACAAGCTCGATCTGGACGTCAAACGGAAGGCTGGTTGAAATTCCATTGGGGTAGAACTCGTTGGTCGTGAGCCCCTCCGGCTCCAGAAAAACCTGGTGGCTCTGCTTGCCGGCAAAGCGGTGAATCTTGTCCTCGATCGACGGGCAATAGCGCGGGCCGATTCCCTCGATCACCCCGGTGTACATGGGCGAGCGATCCAGCCCGCCGCGGATGATTTCGTGCGTACGCGGATTGGTATCGGTGATCCAGCAAGGTACTTGATTCGGATGCATTTCCGGCGTTCCGAGGAACGAAAACACCGGGACCGGCTCGTCACCGGGTTGCCTGCGCATCTCCGAAAAGTCTATGGTTCGGCCATCAATGCGGGGTGGTGTTCCCGTCTTGAGACGCCCCACCGGAAGTTTGAGCTCGCGCAGCCTCGCCGCGAGGCCGATCGAGGGCGGATCGCCTGCGCGGCCGGCTTGGTATTTGGACAAACCGATATGGACGAGCCCCGAAAGGAACGTGCCTGTCGTCAGCACCACCGCGCGGCCGAAGAAACTGACTCCGAGCTGAGTCACGACTCCGGTAACGCGGTCACCCTCCAGCATGAGGTCCTCCACCGCCTGCTGGAATAGTGTGAGCTTAGGTTGGTTCTCCAGCCGCGAGCGAATCGCGCGCTTGTACAGCAGCCGGTCGGCTTGGGCGCGCGTCGCGCGGACCGCAGGGCCCTTCGAGGAATTGAGGATGCGGAACTGGATGCCGGCTTCGTCGGCGGCAATGGCCATGGCCCCGCCCAGGGCGTCGACTTCCTTGACGAGGTGCCCCTTGCCGATACCCCCAATAGAGGGATTGCACGACATCTGACCCAAGGTCTCGATATTGTGCGTGAGCAACAAGGTCGTGCATCCGGCGCGCGCAGCGGCGAGGGCGGCCTCAGTGCCGGCGTGGCCGCCTCCGACCACGATGACGTCGAATTGAGTCGAAAAGTGCATGGCTTCAGACGCGAAACTCAGCGGAAATAGGCCAAAATTCTAAAGGGTTTCTCAGGGGAGAAATAGGGTTTCACGTGAAACCGGCGCAAGCTCAGCAAATGTTTTGGCTTGTTTCACGTGAAACATCGATCTACCTACAGGCTTTCCACCAGATAATTCACAGCCTCTCCCCCTGCAAGTCGCCGGATTCCCACCGGCTGTTCACAGGTTACTCACAGCAAGTCCAAGACTAATACACAGGCTTTGGAACGCGGATCAGGATGTACTTACTGTTTCCGGATTCCTCTGCTGTCAATGGTCAGCAGCAGCGCACGACAACGTCCAGGAAAAAACTCAAAGAAATGAGCCGCTTCCCGTGGGCGTTCTCCAGGGAACTCAGGAATCAGCCTAGTGAGCGCTCCAGCGCGTGGCGGCGTGAGTTCAACTCTGGCGGCAAGCGGCTGCCCAAGAGCTGCAGCAGCTCGTCGTGCAGCTTCAGCTCCCGCTTCCAATCGGCACGGTCGACGGAGCTGACGCGCCTGAACTTCTCGCCATCGAAGCTCTCCAGCCCCTTCCATTCCAAGTCCGCGAAGTCGGGGACGCGACCGATCGGGGTGTCGACGGCCCGTGCCGTGCCCTGACAGCGCTCGACAATCCACTTGAGGACGCGCATGTTCTCGCCGTACCCCGGCCAGATGAATCTTCCGTTGCCATCGGTGCGAAACCAGTTCACGCAAAAGATGCGAGGCCGTTTGGGGACCGAGCGCCCAAGCTTCAGCCAGTGGCTGAAATAGTCGCCCATGTTGTAGCCGACGAACGGGATCATCGCCATCGGATCGCGCCGGACCACGCCAACCTTGCCGGTAGCCGCTGCCGTGGTTTCCGAGCCCATCGTCGCGGCCATATACACTCCCGCATCCCAGTCGAACGCTTCGGTCACAAGCGGAACAGTGTCCGAACGGCGGCCTCCGAACACAAAGGCCGAGATCGGGACGCCTTCAGGATTCTCCCATTCGGGATCAACCGACGGACATTGCGAGGCCGGTACTGTAAATCGCGCGTTGGGATGCGCCGCTTTCCTCCCGCAATCGGGCGTCCATTCCTTCCCCTGCCAATCAATGAGCTTGGCGGGCGGAACATCAGTCATCCCCTCCCACCACACGTCTCCATCGGGAGTCGTGGCGACATTGGTGAATATCGTGTTGCTCTTGATCATCGCCATGCAATTGGGGTTGGTCTTCTCGGAAGTTCCAGGGGCGACTCCAAAAAACCCCGACTCCGGGTTGATCGCATAAAAGCGACCGTCTTTGCCGGGCTTGAGCCACGCGATATCTTCGCCTATCGTCGAAACCTTCCAGCCCTTCAACGCCATCGGCGGAATCAGCATGGCGAAATTGGTCTTGCCGCATGCCGACGGGAACGCCGCGCTCACGTAGATCTTTTCCCCTGAAGGGGGCGTCACGCCGAGGATCAGCATGTGCTCGGCCAGCCAGCCCTGCTCTCGACCCATTATCGAGGCGATACGAAGCGAAAAGCACTTCTTGCCCAGCAGCGCGTTACCGCCATATCCCGAACCGAAGGACCAGATTTCCTTGGTTTCGGGATAGTGAACGATGTATCTGTGCTCTTTGTTGCAAGGCCAACGCACGTCCTCTTGCCCGCGTGCAAGCGGCGCACCGACCGAGTGGAGGCAAGGCACGAAATGGCCGTTGCTGCCGAGCACTTCCCACACTTTCTTGCTCATGCGCGTCATGAGGCGCATGTTGACGACCACATAGGGAGAATCGGTCAGCTCGACGCCAATGTGCGCAATGTGCGAGCCGAGCGGCCCCATCGAGAATGGAACCACGTACAAGGTCCGCCCGCGCATGCACCCGTCGAAGAGCTTGTCGAGCGTCGCGCGCATCTCCCCCGGGTCGACCCAGTTGTTGGTCGGGCCCGCGTCTTCTTCTCGCTGCGAGCAGATAAAGGTCCGGTCCTCGGTGCGCGCCACATCATTGGGGTCCGACAGCGCGAGGAAGCAGTTCGGGCGAAGCTTGGGGTTCAGTTGCTTGAGCATTCCCGACCGCACCATTTCGCTGCAAAGCCGGTCGTACTCCTCCTGCGATCCGTCGCACCAGTGAATACGCTCGGGTTTGGTCAGCGCCGCGATACGGCCAACCCACTTCCTGACGCCATCGTGCTGCAGATACGCTGGAACGCCAATATCAATAGCGGGAACATAAGCTTGATTCATCTTTAGGGCCTCGCGATAACCGCCTGGCAGCACTCCGATCGAAGCTGCTGGCCGTCTAGGACTGTCAGGACGCGAACTCTAACACGATCCAGTTGGACCAGAAAATTGTCTTACGACACGGTAGCTTACGCGAACCGGCCTGCCCTCCCGCGGCCCGGCTTCGGTTCACTTTCCTACGCAAAAGCGCGAAAATATTTCGCCGAGCAGGTCGTCAGCCGTGAATTCCCCCGTGATTACGCCGAGCTCGCGCTGCGCCAAACGCAATTCCTCCGCGAACAGTTCACTGTGCAATATCGCTCTGCCGGCGCGCTCCAGCGCCTCGGCAACGCGCTCGAGCGCACCCAGATGTCGCTCCCGCGCCATAAACACGTCTTCTCCCCCCGACTGCCATCCGGCAAGCCCGAGTAGCGCACGCCGAAGCACGTCGATACCTTCGCCTGTCTTGGCCGAAAGACCAATACACCCGTCGCTGCTCGCCTCTACGACGGTAGACGGGTCTGCCAGATCGATTTTGTTAAGCACTGTGAGCGGCTTCAAATTTCCCGGCAGACGGGCGACGATAGCCCGGTCGGCTGAGGTGACGCCGATGCGAGCATCGATGACCAAGAGCAGCGCATCGGCACGGCTGATCGCATCCCAGGTGCGGGCGACGCCAATTGCCTCGACCTTGTCCGTGGTGTCGCGCAGACCGGCCGTGTCGATAATATTGATGGGTACGCCCTCGATTTGGATGGTTTGGCGCACCGCGTCACGCGTCGTGCCGGCAATTTCGGTCACGATCGCGACTTCCTCCCCGGCGAGCCGGTTGAGGAGAGACGATTTTCCCACGTTGGGCTGCCCGGCAAGTACGACCTGGAGACCGCTGCGCAGTATGCTGCCCCGGCGGCCGCTTTCGAGCGAGCGATAGATGTCCTCCTGCAATTGCTTAAGGCGCCTGCGGACATCCTCACGGTCTACCGGATCGATTTCCTCTTCGGGAAAATCCAGCGTTGCTTCCACCAGGGTTCGCAATTCGACCAGCCGCTTCGCGAGGTTTCCAATGGACTCAGAGAACTCGCCGCGCAGCGAGCGCAACGCGCAGCGCGCCGCAGCTTCGGTCGCGGCCTCGATGAGATCCGCCACGCCTTCGGCCTGAGCAAGATCAAGCTTGTCATTCAGGAAGGCGCGGCGCGTGAACTCCCCGGGTTCGGCAAGCCGCGCGCCCAGCTCGACACAACGCCGCAGCAACATCTGCAGCACGACCGGCCCACCGTGGCCCTGCAGTTCGAGCACATCCTCGCCTGTATACGAAGCCGGTGCGGCAAAGAAGACCGCGATGCCATCGTCGATTGGCTGGCCACTAGCGTCTTGGAACGTCGCACGCGCGGCCGTACGCGGCGCCGGGACAGCACCGAGCAGACTTGTTGCGAGCCGACCGAGCGTCTTCCCCGAAACGCGCACGATTCCGATGCCAGCACGCCCCGGTGCGGTCGCGACCGCCGCAATCACGTCGGCATCGGGCCCGGCCATGGTCTCGCTCTCGGGCCTTGTGTATACCCGCGCTACCGCTGGCGCCTCAGCGTTTCGCGCCGGTGCCGGCTCGGGATCCTTCGATCATGCGGGTGATCTGCCACTGCTGCAAGATCGAAAGAATATTGTTAACGAGCCAGTACAGAACCAGGCCCGCCGGAAAGAAGTAAAACATGACCCCGAACGCGAACGGCATGATCATCATGACCTTGGCCTGAACCGGGTCGGGCGGCGTCGGGTTCAACTTGGTTTGAACGATCATCGAGGCCATCATCAGCGTCGGCAGCACGAACCAGGGATCGGCCGCCGAAAGATCCTTGACCCACAGGTAGAACGGGGCGTGCCGCAACTCGACGCTTTCAAACAGCACCCAGTAGAGCGCGATGAACACCGGGATTTGCACCACGATCGGAAGACAGCCGCCCAGTGGGTTGATTTTCTCTGTCTTATACAACGCCATCATCGCCTCATTCATCTTTGCGCGGTCCGAGCCGTACTGCTCGCGGATTTTCATGAGCCGGGGCGTCACCAGCTTCATTTTCGCCATCGAGCGGTAGCTCGCTGCCGACAGGGGGAAAAAAATAAGTTTGATAACTACCGTAAGCAGAATGATCGCAAGGCCCCAGTTACCCAACCAAACGTGGAATAACCTGAGGACCCAGAAGAGCGGCGCCGCGATTACCTTAAGTATTCCGTAGTCGACCACCAGCTCCAACCCCGGCGCGACCGCCTCAAGATGATCCTGATCCTGAGGTCCTGCGTACAGCGGCACGACGACGCGGGTGGAAGCCCCCGGCGCGATTGGCCCAAGGGGAACGATCACCCCGGCTGAATAAAGGTCCTCGCCGAGCTTGCGCGTGTAGAACTCGCGCGGCGTCTTCTCCGCGGGTATGAGCGCAGCGACGAAATAGTGCTGGATGATCGCAATCCAGCCGTTGTCGGGAGCTTTCGGATACGGAGCCTTGCCCTTGGCGATATCGTCGAAACCCACCTTCTGAAACTTGTCCTGCTCGGTGTAGACAGCAGCGCCGGTATAGCTCTGAGCCATGTAGGGGTCACCCGCCGGAGACTTGCCGTCGCGAGTCAGCTGGAAATAGGCGTGCGTAGAGAGAGGCGCTGTCGAGACGTTCTCAATTTCCTGGGCGACATCGATCCGATAACTGCCGCGGTGGAAAGTGAGAATCTTTGAGACTTTGACTCCTTCCGCGGCGCTTGCCTCGAGTCTTACCTCCAGACTGTTCTGACCCTCGGCCAGATTGAACTCCGTGGCTGTCGTGTGAAACAGTGTCCGGTGATTCGGCAGCCCCGTGCCAATCAGGCCGCTTTGAGCGACGTACTGGTGCTCAGGTCCAAAAAGCACGAAGTTCTTCTTCTCATCAAGAGTGTCCTTTTGCTTCAGCAATTCCAAGTGCACCAGATCGCCGCCCTGTGTATCGACCTCTGCAAGCACCGTGTCCGTTCGGACTCGCAGTCGCTCGCGCGTTGCGCTTTCTGCCGGCACGGCCCTCGGCGGCAGTGCCCCGGCCTGCTTCCCTTTAGAGGTGGTCGCCGCCGGGGCGCTCGGCGTGGGAACCGCACCGTGAGTCGCGGAAACGGAAGGCACAGGGGGGCGAAGCTCCTTCTGCCACGCCTCCCACAGGAGCAGCAGCGAAAACGAAAACACAAAGAACAGAATCAGGCGCTGTATATCCATGAAATCAAGGGACCGGGTCATGGCCGCCCGGGTGCCAGGGATGGCAGCGCACAAGCCGCTTGAGGGTGAGCCAGGCGCCCCACGCCGCGCCGTGGCGACCGAGCGCCTCGAGCGCATACGCCGAACACGAGGGATGAAAGCGGCAATGCATGCCAAGCATGGGGCTGAAGCCGTAGCGATAGGCCCGAATGAGCAGCGACAGCGCTTTGCTCACGACGTACTTGTCAAGCAACGATCGAGTTCCGCCAATGGGACGTCTCTTGCCGTCAAGCGAATCAGAATGTCCCGGCTTCCCAGCCGCTCCTGATGGCCACGAAACCACTCCCGCAACATACGCTTCGCGCGATTGCGGTCGACCGCGCGCGGAAAGACACGCTTAGGAACGATAAGACCCAATCGGCAGATGCCGATTGCATTGGCCTTGAGCAACACGCTAAGACCGGGGCGCTTGATGGCTCGCGCTCCCGATAGGAGCGCAGCGATATCCGTGGTGCCGAGTCGTTGCCTACGGCGAAGCCGCCGGCGCTCGCTCAAACGCTCAAGCGAGCCCGCCCCTTGGCGCGTCGCGCCCGAAGCACCGCTCGGCCTCCGCGCGTGCGCATACGGACGAGAAATCCGTGCGTGCGCTTCCTTCGGACGACAGAGGGATGAAAGGTGCGCTTCATGTAGAAAATCTCCAACGAAGGAATAACCTTCTATTAGACGATAGCTCAGTTAGCGTTGTCAAAGCGCGGATAGCGGGGTAGTGGGTCGACCCACTACCGATAGCGGGTCTGATCCACCGCCGACCTCGGCACCCGGTCGATCCGGGCTGTGGATAACTCAATTGGAAGCGAGTAAAATGAACCCGCAAGTTTGCACCGATCTGAGCCGAATAAGAGTCCATGCAGGGTTTCT
>Ga0137427_10001596_pt1 | contig 10114 bp, 5 predicted proteins | sample EasRivERMZT700_2_FD_102309 | JGI IMG/M metagenome (GOLD analysis project Ga0137427, IMG submission 102309) | Soil microbial communities from meander-bound floodplain in the East River, Colorado, USA - East River MetaG ERMZT700_2 | ecosystem: Environmental > Terrestrial > Soil > Floodplain ...
AGCCGTCGAAGGTTAGCTCCCAAGTAAATGCGCGACTTCGCTCAACGGCCCGCAGTGCGTAGCGGCAGCGCTCGTCGGGATCTGCGAGCACACGCAGGATCGAAGCTAGCGCCTCCGTATCGCGAACAGGGAACGTAAGGCCGGCTTCGGCCACAACATCGGAAACCCCCGGTAGCGCACTCGCCACAGGTACGCAGCCCACCGCCATCCCTTCGATAAGCGTGATGCCGAACGCCTCCAGCTTGGATACTGAAGGCAAGGCGATCACGTGTGATTCGCCGTAAAGCTGCTGAATATCGCTGTCCGTCATGGGTCCCAAGAAATGAACGTTCTGGGCGTCAATATCGTTCGCGAATGCCTCAAGGCGCTCTCGCTCTGGCCCTCGCCCGACAATGAGCACGCGAGCCTCAGGGACTTGCCTGGCGGCTTGGATCAACACATCCACGCCCTTGTAAGGCCGGAGTTGCCCGACGAATAGTACTGTAAAGCGAGAACCCTTCTGATCTAATGCTACGGTTCCCGGACGGTCTGCACCCCATGGGATGACGGTGGTCTTCTCCGGTGCACCGACGAGCGACGCATAGCTCGGCGTCGTGACCACGATCTGGTCGGCTAGGCGGGCTAGCCGATGCGTGAGCCAGTTGTACGCCGCGCAGGCAGGCCCTAGTCGCGGGAAGTCGACGTCGAAGTGGTGCGTGTAAACAACTCTCGTGCCGTGACGTTTTCGCAGCCAGAGCAAGGGCAACATCGCGTCGCTGAACGTCGGAACCGGGCCATGGAGCGAAACGAGGTCCGCGTCTGCAAAGCGTCTCCGCAAAGAAGGCCAGCGCGGTACGAGCCCTGTCAGGCGCACCTCCCCAACCATGTGACGGCCAGTGTCCTCTATCGAGACCACATCCACCGTGTGTCCCGCCGCCTCCCACGAATCACGCAGCTTTCCAGCGGTGCGTGCAACGCCGCTGAGCATCGGCGGTGTCTCAGAAATAGCCAGGATTATCTTCACGGATGCTCCTTGGGGCCTTCCGCGGCGCTTAGAGCCTCTATCGCGTCAGTCGTCTGGGAGCCTGCGCCAACCAGGCCGGCGGCACGCTCGCGGCGAGTTCGCCGGTTGATCTGCACTACAATCCGAAACGCCTCGAACACGATGCCTAACGAGATCTTGGAAGCTCCTCGTGTGCGGTTCACGAATTCGATCGGCATCTCCGCAATGTGCAGCTTGCGCCGTCCGTACTCAGACTTCAACTCCAACAGGAACGCGAAGTTAGAACAGCCGAACTCACGAAATGGTAGCTCCCGCAGTGTTGACGCTCGGTGGCACATGAATCCCGACGTGTAATCAGAAAACGCCCGCCCCAACATGACACGCGCGTACCAGTTGCCCCCGCGGCTCAGCAGATGGCGGGCGATGGGCCAGCCCTCTATCCGGCCACCACCTGAGTAGCGCGTCCCTATGACGACGTCAGCACCCGTCTGTTCAGCGATCTTGAGCATCTTCGGAACAGAGGCGGGCGGGTGCGAGAAATCAGCGTCCATCTGAACCACGAATTCCGCGCCCTCAGCCAGTGCTAGCGTCATCCCGTCCATGTACGCAGTGCCGAGCCCACTCTTTCGTGCGCGGTGGATAACGCGGACCCGATTGTTCTCCTGCTGCAGTCTGTGCACGATGTCGCCCGTGCCGTCCGGAGAGTTGTCATCGACTACCAGAATGTGAAACTCTGGGCCCAAGGCCAGTACTTGCGTGATGAGCTCCTCGATGTTCTCTTTCTCGTTGTAGGTCGGGACAACGGCGGTACATTTCATGACAAGTACCCCAACTGGCGAAGACGTTCCTTGACTTTCTCTTCCTGCTCGGCGGTGTAACCCGCCGTCTCACCCTGGTGGGATCCATTCGTCTGCTCGTACCCCACCTCAACGCTCGCGGGCCGCGAACCTTCAACAAACGCCTCTGTGAGCACCCGCCCGTCCATGTTTGTTGGCACGGGCAGACCCAGCAGATGCAAGAGCGTCGGCGCAACGTCAACGATGTTCGGGTTTTCGACCGTCCGGCCCTTCGCAATGTCCGGGCCACTTGCCAAGAAGATGCCATTCATCCGATGGCCGCCGGAGCGCGTTCGCAGGTTCGGCGCCACTATCTTCCGGCCGCCCGCGAGAATATCGAACGCCCAATACTCCATATCACGCCAATCGATGGTGATGTCCGGAGCATCGTCGACGTGTTTCCCTGAGAAGACTTCTTCTTTGAGGTGGACACGATCGACCATCGGCTCGCGAGTATCGGGGTCTTTCATCTTCAAAAGCTGCTCGACGATCTCAGCGCGCAGCTCGTAGTATTCCGCGCCCGGATCGACGATGCCCTCAGGCTCGCGGCCGCGCACATTCAGGAAGATCTGTCCGATTTGCCCTCGCGCGTACGCTTGCGTCGCACCCCAATCCACATCCGCATACGAGAGGAAGAATGACGAGAAGATCTTGCTCTTCGTCTCACGAGAGGCGCGCGTGAATATCTTCTCGATACCGAAACGACCCAGCGCATTCATCACGTTGTCGGCGGTCAGGCCGAGATCGAACGTAAGCTTCTTCAGCCTGCCCAACGGACTCTGGTTGAAACGCATGTACCCCAAGCGATGCAGCCAGTTGCTCAGGTGCACCATCTTCGTCTCGCGGCCGAAGCCGTGATCGCTGACAACAAACGTCGTGGCGTCCGGGCCAGCCGTTTCCATTAGACGAGCGATCGCGGCGTCGCACTCTTCGTACACACGCGGGATTAGATCGCCAAACTGGCGGTTTTCCTCATCGGTGTAATCGGGATGTCCCGGGTCCATGAAGCGCCAAAAGTAATGCTGCGCCAAGTCCGTCGAACGGAAGACCAGCTGGTAGAGGTCCCATTCTCCTTCGCGCAGCAGCTTGTGATTCGCCTGCTCTTGCACACCCATGACCGCAAGAATGGCATCAAGAGTCTCTTGTTCCTTCCCGCGGTGATACCACTCGTCCAACTCAATGCGATAGCCCATCGCGTCCAGCTCTGACTGAAGTTCCGCCGGGTAGGTGTATGCGGCGCCGGGAGGCGTCATCATGTCCGTAACCATCACGCCGTTGATCGGCACGGGAGGGTAGCTCATTGGCACATTTACTGAAGCCACCCTGCGATTCTGACGTGAGAGGATTTGGGGAACCGTCTCGACCTTGATCGTCGCGCCGTTGGCGGGGATCGGATTGTAGCCGCCCGGCTCACGCGAATAGAAGTCGAATACGCCGTGCTTGCCAGGATTGCAGCCGGTGAGCAGCGAAGCGAAGGCCGGAGGTGTGAAGGGTGGTATTGTTGACTGAAGGTCCGCGGACGCACCTTCGTCGATCAGGCGTTTAAATGTCGGGAGGCGGCCTTCCGCACACAAAGGCCGGATGACATCGAGTGTGCCTCCATCAAGGCCGACGAGCAGGACTTTGCTGCCCACGAAACCTCCTACTGCGGCACGCCAGGCGTACCGCTACGGCGGGGACTAGAAAAAACGACCGCTTCCGGGCGGGGAACCGCTATGCGGTTGTAGATCGGAAGGCGGCAGGCTCGTCAGAACACCAGCTATGTTATGATAATAATCCCGTTTTCGAATCTACTTGTCAAGCTGAACGTGCTCTAGCATCTACAATGGAAATGAGACTAAGGGGCGTACCGTTACAGCCATAGAGACGTAGAAGAAGCAGGCGGTACATCCGCCGCGAAAGTGAAGGACGGTCGTGGGGACGGCGGTCGGGAGACGAACATGACGATGACTTCAGAACGTAGCGCGGACGAGATCCGCGCCGCCATCGGTCGCGTACCGCGCTGGCGGCACTCCATCGAATTGGCGCCGGGTATCAGCACGCCAGGAGATCCCACGAAGCGTGTCCTCCGACGGCTTCGGCTCCCTGCGGACCTAACTGGAAAGAGCGTCCTAGACGTGGGTTGCTCTGATGGCTTCTTCTCATTTGAAGCGGAGAGACGCGGCGCGAGCCCCGTCGTCGCGTTCGACGAGTGGAGTTCGCCATTCGTCGATAGGCCCGCTGGTTTCGACACGGTCCATCAGCTACTGGACTCCAAGGTGCAGTTCCACCGGTTAGACCTGCAGGCGCTCGATCCAACGCAGCTTGGCCAGTTTGACGTCGTTCTTTGTCTTGGTGTGCTCTACCACCTGAAACACCCGCTGCTTGGCATGGAGCAGCTCGCCCGGCTCACGAAGGACATGCTCATCCTGGAAACTGAGGTCACAGAGAGCATAATTAACACACCCGGCATGCGCTTTGTCGAGGGCCTTTACCACGGTCGCGACATCACAACATGGTGGGTGCCGAGCATATCCGGCGTGATGCAGATGGCGCGCGCGGCCGGCTTCCAGCGCGTCGAGACGATAACCCTCTACGATACGCGCGCCGTTTTCCATTGCTACAAGGACGCAGAAATGCTGCGGAGACACATCCTCTCGTTTAGCCCGGCTGAACTCGTTGACGTTCTGCCAGCTAACCAAGCAGGAGCTGAGCAGCATGTCCGCGACCTTTCTTGAAAAGACCTATGGGACCTGGATCAACAGCTTGTTTGGAACCGATCAAACGAAATCGCCAAGCGAAGGCGTGCAGTGCCAGTCCCATATGGAGCGTACCGCCGCATACTCGCCCTCTTCCTTGATGCCCTCCGCGCAGCAAAGCTCCGCTACCGCTAGCCCTCCAAGCGGCCGCTCGCTGGAACGTTGGGCGCTGTATGCGCTCGCCGCACTCTGCGGCGTCGCCCTCCTGTTGACTGGCCTCCTGATAACACGACAGACATCGCTCGCACCCGACGCGTACGTGCTGGCAGCGGTTTGCTGGCTCGTTGGAAGCGCCTGTTCGTTGGCTTGGGATCGTGCTCACGGCCTCCAGTCGAAGGGTCCCAGGCTTAATCCGCTGATGCTCTTCTTTGCAGTGGTCGCCGCGACCTTCACCATCCATGCCATCGACTCCGTGCCTCCTCAGCCACTAGGCTTCAACCCGAATCAGCCCGACGACCTCCCAGGTCTCTACACAAACTTCACTCCCTACTATCTCGTCCTCCTCTCCGCGACAGTGCTGTTTGTGAGCTGGTACGGCCGCAGCCGCCAGCATGAGACTGAAGCGGGGATCGCGGTAATGATCGTCTACACGTCGCTCGCGTTTGAGCACATGATGCGCGCGGCGGGCAATGAGCTCGCGCCAGCCGTCGGCTCACTCTCCGCGCCGCTACTCTGTGGACCACTATTAGTCCTCCTCATGATGTGGCGGTCCAATACGGATCGAAGGGTTCGGCCGTGGCGCTGGACACCGCTCGGTGGTCCGCTGGTAGCTTTCGTCCTTGCAGGTGCGTTCAGCACCATCTTCTCGATCTACGCCCATGCTTCTCTATTGATGCTGCTCCGCATCGCCGCGTTCGGCACGCTCCTTCTGCTTATCGCAAACACCGTCGCTAGCACTAGACAGGTTCGCCTCTACTGGTGGGCGCTGGTCGGTCCGCTGGCCGGCGCAGCACTTGCGATCCTGGTTAAGCTCTGGGAGATTAACTCGAATCTAGGGCTCGGCTTTGTGTTGTCACTGCGCTACCAGATCAGCGGCGTAGCCGGCACGAACCCGGCGGGGCTCAGCCTAGGCATCGGAATCCTGCTCGTGCTCGGCGCGATTGTGGTTGAGCGCAACCGCTGGTGGCGCCTAGCGGTTGGGCTAATGCTCGTTCCGCTGGTGCCTGCGTTTCTATCAACCCACTCGCCATCTGGCCTGGTCGCCCTCGTCGTTGCGATCGTCGCGCTGCCTGTAATGCGCTTCGGTTACGAGACGTGGCGCGCTGGCCCGAAGAGAGTTGCTCTGACTGCGGCTGCCAGCCTCGTTCTCGTCCTCCTAGTCGGGCTCGTTACCATCGTGCCTAACCCTTACACCGGCAAAGTGTCGGGCGACGTCACAGACCCAACAACCGGCCGCAGTGTCCGGGGCTTAGTTTGGGGACTGGCGGGCAAGAGCTTTCGCGACAACCCCCTCACAGGTGTCGGCCTGCAGAACTACTATGCCCGCACGAAGCATGTAGACGAATTCCCATCTATCGATGCCACCAGAGTGGGGGAACGGCGGCTGCTGCTGGATGGCACCGGCGAGCCGTGGAAGCCATACGTAACATCGCATCCGCACAATGCCTACCTTGCAGTCCTCGAAACCATGGGACTGCCCGGGCTCGCCGCGATGCTCTGGCTGGCGATTGCCCTCGCGCTAATCGCGTGGCGGTTGTTCCTCCGCGCGAACGGCTCCTTTTGGTGGTGGGCATCCACAGTGCCTTTAGGCGGCGCGGGCATGGCCCTTGCCTGGAACGTCGTCGCGCAAGGCGAAGACATTACGATGATCGCGCTGCCATTCTGGCCGCTCATGGGGCTGTCTCTCGGCGCGTTCGCACTATTCGAGCCTGAACGAGCTTCCGGTAGGAGCATCCTTTGGGCACGCGTTCCACCACAGCTTGAGCGCTGGTGGGATGCCAGCAACGGCCGTGTCCTGGCTGGCATAGCTGCCCTGGTATTCGTCCTGCTCGTTGCCCGTCCCGTTGCCGGGGAGATTCTAGTTCAGAAAAGTGATGAAGCCGCGGACGTAGATAACTCGCGGTCCTTGCAACTAATGCAGTGGGCTCAGCGACTTTCCCCGACCAGCGCCGAGTACCACAGGCGGCTCAGCAATGCCTATGTGCGAAACGGCTCACTCGGCAAGGCGCTCAAGGAGCAGGAGGAGGTCTTGGAAGCTCGACGCGACTTCGCACCCGACGAAGTTCGGTTGGGCTGGCTTCTCTGGTTCGGTCGCGATCTGCAAGGTGCCGGTCTCGCGTTCGAGCGCGCAGTTGGCCTCGATCGCTGGGATACGACTCGAGCGGACGTGCATATGGCGCTCGGTCTTTCGCGCGCAGCTGCCACCAACTACGAGGGAGCCCGCGCCGCATTCTCGTATGGCTTCTCAGTTTCGCCAACCATGCTCGCAGATCCCGCATGGGTGCAAACCGAGGAGTCCTCATCCGGAGTAACGTACCTGGATCCTGCATACTTGCAAGCACTGGACCAAGGGCTGCCGAACGATCTCCAGCGCGACATTCTCCGGCGCCTCGACCTCCCTAGCCGGCGCCCACCGGTTGGACCGCCAAGCACGGCGAACGATTACAGCCTCGCCGCTGTCCTCGACCAAATGCGCCGCGACTACGAGGCATTGCTTCGTACAGATGGAGCGCGCGCCGAAGCGTTGCTTGGCACTATGGGTCAGCTTGCGCTACGCGGGGCCTTGCCGCAGGAGGCTATCGCTTACTATCAAGAGTTAGTTGAACGTCAGCCAGACGACGAGACAGTCCAATACGCATTGGGCTTGGCTTACATAGCAGCTGGGGAGAACGAACGCGCAGAGGATGCATTCAACAAGGTGCTAGCCCTCACCGAAGATGAAGGGGTTTACGTCCTTAGGGAGCCCTTCAGCCACTTTCAGCTTGGCCGGATCGCACTGGAGCGGCAACCGCCGGATATTCCAGGAGCACGCCGCGAATTTCAGCAAGCTCGAGACACGTACCGGTGGAGCTACATGCCCCTGCTCTACCCATACCTCGCGCTAGCTGAAGCGCTCAGCGGTGACACAGATGCTGCTCGCGCAGCGCTCGATAAGGAGCTTTACCTTCGGGCGGTGGACGATCCTGGCGGCAGCCGCGTCCACCTTGCCGTGCAGGCAGAGGAAACAGCTCGGGATCTGGCGCGTTGACATCTATAGGTGGGCCCGCACAATGCGAGCTTGCCAGGCATTGGTGGGCTCGGCTAGACTTGGTTCGCCCCGCCATCTTGACATAGGAGTAGCCTGTTGCCACGGATACACTTCCGCGGGCGTGACATCCTGAAACTTCTCCGCTGGTCGGGACTGATCTTTTTCCCGATTATCTTCTTCATGGGCATCGATCTCACCAAGACCATCGATGTCTTGCGCGAATCCAACTTGGCATTGGTACTGGTCGCAATACTGCTGATGGAAATCGCAATCCTCATCCGCGTGCTGCGTTGGAAGACAGTTTGCGAAGCAACAGGGGTCCATTACCCCCGTTTCAGCGATTACCTGTCGCTGTTCTACACGGGTCTCTTCGCCGGCACGGCGATGCCGCAAGTAGCCGCGTCCTTCGCACCAGTCTTGTTCGTGTCCGAGGATGGCCGATCATGGCGAAGAGCTGTCAGCAGCATCCTGTTTGACCGCTTCGTAGAGCTAGGAGTGATCCTGCTCTTCGCGTTCGGCGCGGCCATCTACCTCTACAGTGAACTGCCTCGCGCGTCCGTCGCTGTCATGGTCGGACTTGGCCTCGTCGCTGCCGGTGCAGTCATCGCGCTTCCTGCATTTCGATTCTTCCGTAGCCACTACGGGCAGGCTGCAGCAGCTCGCTGGTCCATCGTCAGCAGACTGTTTGACCTGATCGATGCGGATGACACCAAGGAGACCTTTGGCAAGCTACGCCGGTGCCTTCCAACTGTGGGAGGACTCTCCGCCGTCATCCTGGTGATTCAAACAGGCATCATCGTTGTGCTCGCTAAGTCGCTCGACTTGGCCGTTCCTATGCCTTTCCTCATCATGGCTTGGAGCTTAGTCACGCTGGCCGTCACGCTGCCGATCTCCATTGGTGGACTCGGCCTTCGCGAAGGCGTGCTTGTAGCTATGTTTGTCGCAGTCGGCGAGCCAAGAGAGGACGCGTTAGCACTTGGCTTACTGTTTTTCTTTGTGGTGATGATTACCAGGCTCCCTGGGGCCATCCCTTGGTTCCGCAACACCGCCGCAAGCAGTGCACGCAAAGCAACCACAGCGCTCTCGAGCGATCCAGGCGCGCCTGCGGAGGCAAATGCCTTCAGTAAGTAGCTGTTAGCGCTTACGCACAGTCGTGCCCATACTGCCGTACGATCGCGACGACATCATCGATCCTGCCCCTGCCATCCGGCGCGCCGACCATCCACGCCTTCGCCCCTACCAGCGTTCGATCGTACGCGGCCGAATAACCGGCCTCACCTTCGTCCACGAAGTATTGACTTATCACCGCAAGGACATCATCGGAGCGGTTGAGACCGTCAAACGTGGGGTTGAAGTAGTCCCAGCCGTCCAGTGGGTCCCGGCCACCGCCTTTCGTTGGCTCCTGCCCCAATTCCTTTGCATTCGCACAGCGGTCACCGTCGTTGTCATCCCGTCCATCGGCCACGCCATCATGGTCAGTGTCAGCGTCAAACCGATCTGTCTCCGTCCGGAGCAGCTCCTCAAAATCGAGTAGCCCATCGGAATCGCTATCCTCCCCAGTGAACGCGAACGCCATAGTACTCAGACCCTGGCTATCCGTGGCGGTCAACTGCAGTTCCAGGTAGAAAATCTCATCTCCCTGTCCAGGCGCTGTCAGCTTGCCTCCGTTCCCACCTCCCTCTACGAAGGGATGCTTATGACAGACTCTTGAAACCGGCTCACAGTGGTGCAAATAGATCGACCAAGCAAGACTCGGCGAGGAGTCACCATCGGGGTCGGTCGCGAAACCGGAGTAGAGAAGAGACTGGCCACCCTCATAAGCATCGCGCTCGGCAGGTCTACCTATCGTGACGTCCGGCAACCGGTTACCAATCGTCACCACAACGCTATCCTGCGCCGTCGCGCCGCCATCATCTGTCACCGTGACTCGCGCTGTGAATGGGCTGTTACGAGTGTACGTATGTGCGGGCTGCTGCTGACTTGAAGCAGTCCCATCGCCAAACGTCCAGGCATACGTGAGCGACCCTCCGTCCGGGTCAAACGAACCCGAGCTGCTGAAGTTTACGCGCAGGGGCGCAAGCCCCCCTTGAGGCGTTCCCGTTGCTCGTGCCACCGGTGGGCGATTGCCCGAAACGTAACGGAGATGCCGGATCTCGGTTGCCCCTGCTCCGAGCGAAAGGTAGTACACATCACCGTCGGGCCCTATCGCGAAATCGACAGGGTTGCCCGCATCTCGGAGCAACTCAAGTGCTCCACCTTGAGTAAGTTGGCCACTCCCATCCACCTTCAAGACACTGATCGTTTCCCGCAGCCAGTCGCCAAAGAAGTATGCTCCGTTGAACTCGGCGGGGTAGCTGGTACCTTCATAAAA
>Ga0137427_10001599_pt1 | contig 10109 bp, 9 predicted proteins | sample EasRivERMZT700_2_FD_102309 | JGI IMG/M metagenome (GOLD analysis project Ga0137427, IMG submission 102309) | Soil microbial communities from meander-bound floodplain in the East River, Colorado, USA - East River MetaG ERMZT700_2 | ecosystem: Environmental > Terrestrial > Soil > Floodplain ...
CGCCACGGCGACCGGCGCGTGCACCGCTCTGTAGATATACGCGCGGTTTTCGACCGTATGGGTCACATAGCCCTTGGCCTCGAGCCGGCGGAGCACGGTCCGGATCGTGGATTCCTTCATGGGCCACGTCTCGGCCAGCGCCTCGCGGCACGCCTCGGCCGTGACCGGCCCTTTGGCCCACACGTGATTCATGACGGCCTGCTCGGCCTGGCCGAGGGGTCTCTGACGGGCTTGACGCTCGCGACTCATTGTAGCGTTACAAGTTGTAACAGTACGACGAAGGGGGTGTCAAGGGCGGCGAGCCGGGTACGCCTCGTACGCCTCGTACGCCACGTACGCCACGTACGCCACGTACGCCACGTACGCCACGTACGCCACGTACGCCTGGTTCCTGGAATGAACTGACGCTGGTCAACATCTCTTAGATGGAGGCCGGGTCTTGAGGGCTTGGCGGTATCCCGATTCGACACCGCTGGTCCATTGAACCAGGCCCGACTGGTTCATTGGACCAGAGCATTCAGGAAGGGACATACAGAGGAGCCGCTCCAAAGCCCGGAGCGGCCTACGTACGCACTTCTCAATTCTTCCGTTTCCCACAGCCACGCCGTATTCGCTGCGGGAGAACAATCCATGCGCCCACCTTCAGCTCCGCTCACCCTGTCCACCCTGATTCTGACCTTGGCTTTTGGCGGCGCGACCACCCGCCTGGCGGCACAGACGACCACGCAGAAGCCGCCGACGCAGACCGCCAAGCCGACTCAGAAACCCGCGCCCGTGAAGCCCGCGCCGCCGGCGGCCAAGCCAGCCGAGCCGGTCAAAGCGCCCGTCCCGGCGGCTCCGCAGGACCTGAAGTACGCCGCCACCTACACAGCCGAGGGGTTCAAGACGGCGAGCTTCACCTTCGTCAAGGGCGCGCGTGAGCGCTACGAGTTCCAGGACATCGTCCTGCTCAAGCAGCACGACCTGAAGCGGACCGTCCAGATCATGAAAGCGGCCAATACATATCTAGTTGTTGCCGATGGCGCGCCGATCATGCCCGCCATGCCCGTCATGCCGGGAGCGCCGGCCGCGCCGCCTCGTCAACCCGGGGTCGTCAACCTGATCACGACGATCGTGGACACGGGCGAACGGAAGCCGGCCTTCGGGCAGCAGGCGCGCCGCGTGAAGACGATGATCGACCGTCAGCCGATGCCGGGCGCGTGTGACGCGTCCAAGCAGCGCATCGAGACGGACGGCTGGTACATCGATCAACCAAAGGCGCTGGCGGCGCTCTCGACCCAGGCAGGTCCGGCGCCCGAGGCAATGCCGGGCGGCTGCACCGACCAGATTCAAGCGACGGTCAACGGGGACGCCAAGGCCCTCGGATTTCCGATCGGCTACACCACCACGATCAAAGGCGACGACGGCAAGTCCATCGTGACCAGCATGGAAGTCACCGCGCTCGAGGTGACGACGCTGGATGCCGCGCTCTTCGAGATTCCGCCGGGCTTGAACGCCGCGATGAACATCGGCGAGATGGCGAAATCGCTGAGCGACATCAACGAGACGCGCCTGGCCGAGGCCGACACCGCGCCGGCCGCGACGCCGAAGGCGAAGAAGCCGGGCGCTCCGCGGATCGGCGTGCCTGAGTTCGTCAACAAGACCCAGCAGACCGTCAACACGCGCGCGATGCGCGGGGAACTGATTGCCCAGCTGAACGAGGCCGGCCTCGAAGGCGTCCCGATGGCGGCGGCCGCACCGGAAGAAGCGCAGAAGCGGGCCCAACAGCTCGGCTACGACTACGTGCTGTTCGCTGAAGTCACCGAGCTGAAGGCGTCGAAGCCGGGCGGCCTGGGCGGGATGATGAAGGGCGTATCCAGCCTCACGGGCGGTGGCGCCGCCCCCGGCGCGCCTCAAGAGGTGACCGAGTCCACGCTCGCCATCAAGCTCGTAGGACTGGATGGGAAACCGAAGCTGACGACGACGGCCAAGGGCAAAGAAGGCGGCTTCACACTCAAGGACGGGCTGGGCATCGCGAAGTTCGCGGGTGGCATGTATCTGACGATGTTTGCCGGCCCGCAGATGTTTGCGCACTTGAACAGCTACGGCGCCGCCAACCTCGGCGGCATGAGCACGCTCGGCAATCCGATGCTGAATCAACTGCAGATGGGCGGCCTCGGCGGGCTCGGCAAGGGCGTCGGGATCGACGCGACGGCCGGCGCGGCCTCCTATTTGATGACGCAGGGCATGGCGATGAACAGCATGAACGGATTGTCAGGTGCGCCAGGATCCGGCCCGTCGTTCGACAGCTCGCTCGAAAAAGCGTCAGAGAACGCCGCCAAGGCCGTCGCCAAGGCGCTGTCCGTGAAGAAGTAGGAGGCCCCCGTGAACATCGTCGAACGCGCAAAGAGCGTCTGCCTTTCACCTGATTCGGCCTGGACGGCCATTGCGGGCGAGCGTGCCGAAACCGCCGCGCTCATCACCGGCTACGTGCTGCCGCTGGCGGGTGCGGCGGCTGTGGCGCAAGTGATTGGCATGTCCCTCGTGGGCACGAGCCTCGGCACCCTCGGCACATTGCGCGTGCCGCTGGGCACCGCGCTGGGGACAGGCCTCGTGAGCCTGGCCCTCGCCGCCGTGATGGTGGTGGTGATCTCGATTGTCATCGACGCGCTCGCGCCGACCTTCAAGGCCGAGAAGAACCGCGAGCAGGCGTTGAAGGTCGCGGTGTATTCGGCCACGCCCGTGTGGCTGGCGGGCGTGCTGCAGATCGTGCCGGTGCTCGGTGTGATCGGGCTGATCGGCGCGTTGTATGCGCTCTATCTGCTCTACCTCGGGCTGCCGAAGTTGATGAAGTGTCCGGCCGACACGACGGTCGGCTATACCGGCGCCGTGATCGCGTGCGCGTTGGTCATCGGCCTGGCGAGTGCCGCCCTCGTCGCCAGAATCTAGTCCGGTTCGCCGATCAGCGCGAAGCCGGCCCAGAAGGCGGGATGCTCGGGCAGCACCACTGGGCCGGCCGCGGTTTGCAGCAGCACCCGGCCCGCGCGTAAGTCGGCCAGCAACTCCAGTTGTGCCGCGCGCAAGGCGCGCGCTTTCGACTGGCCCCCAAGCCACGATTTATAGAACGCCGGCAGCAGCCGGTTGGTCGGCTCGTCGGCGACATCCCAGAGACTGGCGACGAGCGTGGGCGTGCCCGCGTAGATGAACGCGCGCGCAAACGCCGCGATCCCGTCGCCGGTGATCCGGCCGCCGGCCGATCGGCAGGCGCTGAGCACCACGAGATCCGCGTGCAGCTTCCAGGTGTAGATCTCCGCGGCGGTGAGGACGCCGTCGGCGGTGCCCTCGCGCGGTCCCGCGCCCAGCGCGAGAAACGATGCCAGCGGATCGTCGTCTCGCACGACCGCGTGCGTCGCGAAGTGCACGACGTGCCGGTCGGCGGCGGCGTCGCGCACGGCAGGCTCGGACGCGGCCGCATCGGTCAGGCGCGTCACGCGCCGGCGCGGCAGCAGCAACGCAATCGCGTTCGCTTCGCCTCGCGCGCCGGGCAGCCGCGGCAGCGCGCGATCCAGACGCGACCGCGCCGGCAGCACCGGGTCGGCGACGAGCAGCACGCCGCCCGTGCGCGAGTCCGCGCGGCGCATGGGCGCGGTGAACTGCAGCACGGCCGCCGCCGGCACGTAATGAATGGCGTAGCGCTCCAGCAGATAGCGGCCGCGCGCGTCCTGCAACGCCGCGAAGCTGAGGTGATGGAGCGGGCCGTCGGGCACGATCGTGAGGAGCGCGCCTGGCGTGCGCGGCAGCGCGTCGGCAATCGGCGCGATCAGGAGGTCGTAGAGCTCCCGCCACGCGGCGGGCCGCGCGGGCTCCGTCTCCAGATCGAGCGAGGTCGATCGGACGAGGTCGGTCAGCCGCGCGCGCAGGACGCTGACGCGGCGGACGCGCGTCGCGCCGTCCGGCGGCACCACCCAGATGCACAGCTCGTCGTCGGTCAGCCAATACAGGACGAAGACCGAGTTCAGCCGCTTGGCCATGCCCGCGATGTCGGCGGCCGTGGCGGGCGCGGCGCCTACGCGCAGGTTGCGGCCGGCCAGGAGGTCCAGCATCGCGCGCGATCGGGCCAGCTCGGCCGTTTCGAGCGCAGCATCGGTCTGATTGCGGCTCAACTTGAGCGCGATGGCCTGGCTGTAGACGTACTCCTGGTACCGGTGGAACTCCTGACGAAGGAAGTCGGCGGGCACGAGCTTCGTCCGTGTTTCTTCGAGGGTGGCGAGCGCGGTGTCCACCTCGGCGAGTGCGGCGTCGTAGTCGCCGGTCGCGGCACGCACCGAGCTCAGTCGTGTGCGCGCCCCCACGCATTCGCCCGTGCCGGCGCGACAGGTCTCGACGGCCCGCAGCGCCATCGCGACCGCCTTCTCCAGGCGGCCCAGCTTGAGTTCGGCATAGGCGAGCCGCGAGTACCGCAGGCTGGGATAGGAGTCCAGCCCGCGGGCCAGCACCTCCTCGAGGACGCGCGCGCCGCGCTCGAACTGTCCCTCGTCGATCCAGAGTCCCGCGATGTTGGCGCGGAGCAGATCCTGAATGCGCGGTGACGAGGTCTTCTCCGCAAGCGCCAGCGCGCGTTCGAAGTACTGGCGGGACGCCGCGGTGTGGCCCAGCATCGACTGCACGACGGCCACGGCATTCAGGCTCTGTATCAGCTCGAAGGCGGACTTCTCGCGCTCGTGCACCGCGAGGGCTTTCATCTGGAACGCGAGCGCTTCGTCGAGCCGGCCGTGGGCCCGATAGAGGCGGCCCAGGCTGTTGTACACCGTGCCGAGCGCCACGCGGTCGCCGATGGAATCGTAGACGGCAGCCGCCCGCTCGAGCGTGGCGAGCGAGTCCTCGAGCTGACCGGTAATGAAGAGATAGTCGCCCCACGAATGCAGGGCCGAGGCCTCGACGCCCCGATCGCCAGCCTCGACCGCGGCGTCGACGACGCGCGCGTAGAGTTTCACGGACTCGCCGCTGCGGGGGTTCACGCGGACGAGTTGCAGCGTGGCCAGTAGCCGCCCGCGGGTATCGCCCGCCGCTTCGTAGGCCGCCAGCGCCTGTTCGGCGCGCGTGCGAGCCTCCGGAAAGTTGCCCATCATGTCCGCTGCAGCGGACATCGTCAGGGTGGCGCGTCCCACGCCGGACTGATACCCGATGCGCGAGTAGATCTCGAGGCACCGAAGCGCCGCGTCGAGTGCGGGCTGATACTGCGCCATCCCGCGTAACGCGGACGCGATGCCGCAGTGTGACGCGCCTTCCTGAGGTTCGAGCGAGAGGCGTTGTGCGCCGGCCAGCGCACGGTCGAACACGGCCTTCGCGTCGGCGGGTTTGTCCCTGAGCAGGCGCTCGCCTTCGCCAATCAACGCATCAACGTCGGCGGCAGTGGCCTGGCGCGCCTCCGGCGCCGCGGCTACGCCCAGGGCGAGGCCGACGACGAGGACGAGCGTGCGGTTCATTTGCCTGCTGGCAGCGTCTTGACGGCCTCGCAGGCCTTGGGTGCGCGGGTATCCGGCCGCTGGCACAAGCGAGTGAGCCGCTCGCGCGCGGCCGCGACGTTGCCCGCGCGCTCTTCCGCCACGGCGCGATACCAGTCGATGTCCCAGGCGAACGCGCTGTCGGCGATCTTTTCGGCCGCGGTGAAACTGGCGATGGCACCGGGCGCGTCGTTCAGCATCAGACGCGAGACGCCGCGGTAGAAGAACACCTCGACGGATTTGGGATAGCCCACCTCCAGCGCGGAGAACGCGCGGTCGGCCGCGGCGTAATCGCTTGCGCGGAAGGCGTCGAAGGCCGGCTTGAGGTCCGCGAGCAACGGATTCTCACTGGCGGAGCGGCGGTAGGTCAGCGCCGCCGGGCTCACTTTCAGATCCGGTTTATCGAGACTCAGGATGAACTGCTGCGCCGGGGTCGGCGTCGCGACGGCGACCGTGCGTTCCGGCGCCGGCGGCACCGACTCGGCTGGCGCCCACCGATCGCGCAGTAGGTACGTCGCCCCCGCGACGATGACGACGCTGGCCGCGGCGAGCAGCCACGGCCGGGTCCAAAAGATAGACCCGCGCACCTGGCTCGGACCGGCTTCCTTCTGGATGCGACGGAGCAGACGCGCCTGGTCGTGCTCGCTGAACTCGGCGTGGCGGGCGCGGATCGTTTCCAGCTCCTGCTGGAACGGCGCCAGCGTCTCCTGCTCCTCGCGATCCCAGCCGTCTGCGGGCGCCTTCATCGTCTCAGGTCCTTGGGTACGCGCGGCGCAAGAGCTCCAGCGCGTACTGAAGATGGCCCTTCACCTGCGTCTCACTCAACCCCGTCTCCTCGGCGATTTCCGCCCGAGTCATTCCGTAAACGTATCGGAGCATGACACACGTGCGATGGACCGGTTTCAGGCCGGCGCCCTCGAGGATCCACTGCTCCAGCGGCAGCCCGGTCGGGGCCACATCGGGAGACACCAACTCCTCGGCGTGGCGCTGCTCGACTTCCTGGTGCCGCCAGAGGTCCCGCGCCCGGTTGCGGACCACGGTCAGCAGCCAGCCCGGAAGCCGGGTCTCGTCGATGGAGTCCAGGTTCCGATACAGCGCCAGAAACGCCTCCGACGTCAGGTCCTCGGCGGTATCCCGCCGGCCCGCCACGCTCATGGCAAAGCGAAAGACCGCCTTGACGTGCTCGTTGTACAGGGCTTCGAACGCCTTCATGGTGAATACGGGGAAGGGACAGGGATCGGAAGAATACTCGAAAGGCCCAGCAAAAGTTGGTCGTACGGCTAAGATCTCGCCCATGCGCGTTGGCATCCTGCTGGCTCTGGCGCTCGCGTTCCAGAACGCTCCGGCCCCCAAGGCGCCATCGGTCTACGACCGAGTCCGCGCGGAACTGACGGCCGCCCGGACGCTGCCGCCCGTGCTCGACCGCGCGCTCACCCCGGTCATCGATCGGCTTTGGGACGACTTCGATCGCATGGCCGCGATGGCTCAAGTGCAGTTCATGGATCGGTACTGGCGGCTGCCCGGCAACGAGGGCTTCGACCAGTCACTCGAGCGCGTCAAGGCGCGCCTCGTAGCCGCCGGATTTCGCGATCTCGGCACGCGTCCCTCGACGGCCATCACGCAGCCGTCGCTCTGGTTCGAACCGGCGGCCACGCCGAGCCTCGGCTGGGATCAGTCGAAAGCCACGCTCGCGATCGTGCGCGACGGCCGGCCCGAGGAGGTCGTGCTCTCGCGCGAGAAGGAACGGCTGGCGCTCTGCATCAACTCGTTTTCCACTGCGCCGGGCGGCGTGACCGCGCGGCTGGTGGACGTCGGCCGCGGCATGCAGGCAGATTTTGAAGGCAAGGACGTGAAAGGCGCCGTCGTGATGGGATCGGCCGGCGCCGGCGCGCTCTTCACGCAGGCCGTCGTCAATCGCGGGGCGATCGGCGTCGTCTCGACCGCGCCGCCCGCGGCGTACATCGACAAGAATCCCGACATCCTGCAGTGGGGCAGCATCCCGCACAACGACGAGAAGAAGGCGTTCGGCTTCAAGGCCACTGCGCGCGCCGCCGGCGCGCTTCAGCAAGCCGCGGCCGACGCCAATGCGCGCGTGCGCGTCGAGATCGTCACGACATTCGCGCAGAAGCCCGAGCGGACGCTCGTGGCCGAGATCCCCGGTTCCGTGGCGCCCGGCGAGCGGATCATCGTCGCGGCGCACGTGCAGGAGCCCGGCGCCAACGACAATGCGAGCGGCACCGCCACGAACATGGAGCTCGCGCGCGCGCTGGCGGTGGGCGTCGCGAAGGGCCGGATCGCGCGGCCGCTGCGCACGCTGACGTTTCTCTGGGTGAACGAGATCGCCGGCAGCCGCCGGTGGCTCGCCGAGCACGCGGGCGAGAAGGCCGGCGTCCGCTACATGTTCTCGCTCGACATGACGGGCGAGGACATCGCGAAGACGGGCGGTCATTTCCTGGTGGAACGCTGGCCCGATCCCGGCGCCGTGTGGGCTCGGACGTGGGATCCGCACAGCGAATGGGGCGGCGGCGGCGTCAAGGCCGAGACACTCAAGGGCGATCTGATCAACGACCTGCACCTCGCCATCTGCGAGCGCGTGTCGCGCAAGACCGGCGGCGCGTGGGACGTGCGCACGAATCCGTACGAGGGCGGCAGCGACCACACGCAGTTCGGATCGGCCGGGATCCCCTCGCTCCTCGACTGGCACTTCACCGATCGCTACTACCACACGAATCAGGACACGGCGGAGAAGACGAGCCCGGACGAGATGCGCAACGTCGGCGTGGCCGTCGCCGCCTCGGTCTGGCTCATGGCGTCGGCGACGCAGGCGATCGCCGAGTCCGCGGCTGCCGTGGTGTCGTCAGCCGGCCAGGCGCGCGTTGCGATCGAAGAACGCGAGGGCAAGGACGGTTCGGCCAACGCGACAATCGTCGCGGCCTGGCGCAAGTGGTACGGCGAAGCGGTGCGCAGCGCCCGTCGGCTGGTCGTCGGCCCGGTGACGGGATTATTCGATCAGCGCATTGAGCAGCTGGCGAAGCCGTTTTAAGGCGCGTGCCTGCTGATCAGCTTCAGACGCTCCAGGCCGGCGAAGTCCTCGTCCAGCGACCAGACCATGCCGCCAATCTCGTTGGCGAGCGCGGCGATGAGCCAGTCCGAGAGCCCGAAGCGGTAGCCTTTGTCCGCGGCGGCCGGCACCCATCGTTCGATCAGTTTCCAGGTCTCGTCCGTCGGCCGAATGACGGGCAGACCCGAGAGGCCGCGCAGCAGGGCGGCCCGGTCGCGTCGCGAGACGCCGGCCGTCAGTTCAAGATGTACCGGCAGCGGCAGTGCTACCTCATCCGCGTCAAGCAAGGCATTCAGTGTGTGCGCGATTCGGCCCGACGGACGCCGCTGCGCGTCGATCCAGACGGACGTGTCAACGACGATCACGCCGCGCCCGGTCCTTCTTCCGCATCTCCGCCGGGTCGAACTCGAACGTAACGCGGCCGAGCAGGGCCTTGAGATCGTCCCTTCGCCCACGGCGGACGACTTCCCGCAGGGCGTAAACGACCGTGTCGGTTTTTGACGTGAAGCCCAGGGTCTCGCGGGCCTCATTGATCAGGGCCTCGGGGAGAATGAGGGTGGTGCGCATACGAAGCAGTATAGACGATATGCTTTAAAGCATATTGACATGGCCGCCGCCCCGCCCCGGGGCGGCCTGCGTACGTGTAATCTGCCATCGTGCCCGCGCACTTCACGCCTCGCTACTTTCAGTTCCTGCACGGCCTGAAGCGTCACAACGACCGCGCCTGGTTTGCGGCCAACAAGGATCGGTACGTCGCGGACGTCGAGGCGCCGCTCCTGCAGTTCATCAAGGATTTCGCGCCGCGGCTGAAGGCGATCAGCCCGGCCTTCGTCGCGGACGCCCGCCGCATGGGCGGATCGATGTTCCGCCTCCATCGCGACACGCGCTTCTCGCCCGACAAGTCGCCGTTCAAGACGTGGACGGCGGCGCGGTTTCCGCACGAGGCGAGGAGGAAAGTCGAGAGCGTGCCGGCCTTCTACGTGCACCTCGGCGGGGACCAGAGTTTCGGCGGCGGCGGCATGTACCACGTGGACACCGCCGCGCTCACGAAGGTCCGCCGGCGCATGGTGGACGTGCCCGAGGAGTGGCACGCGGTGCGCAAGACCGGGCTCGCGATCGAAGGCGAGCAGCTCAAGCGCGCGCCCGCGGGATTCCCGTCTTCCCACCCGCACCTCGAGGATCTGAAACGCAAGAACCTGTACACCCTGATCGAGTTCAGCGAGGCGGACGCCGTGGCCGAAGGCTTCCTGGATCGGTTTGTCGAGGCGTGCGAGCGCGCCGCGCCGCTGGTGAAGTTCCAGACGGAGGCGTTGGGGCTGAGATGGTAGCGGCGTCCTGCAGTAGCCGGCGGCCTTTAGGCCGCCGGACGTCCGCAGGCCTGAAGGCCTGCGGCTACTGCTTTCCAGTAATCACTCTCAGCAGCTTCGTAACCGGATCGTAGAACCGATCGACGATGCGTTCCTTGAGCGGGATGATCGCGTTGTCGGTGATGGCGATCCCTTCCGGGCACACCTTGGTGCAACACTTCGTGATGTTGCAGTAGCCGGCCCCGTGCTCCTCGCGCA
>Ga0137427_10001601_pt1 | contig 10101 bp, 10 predicted proteins | sample EasRivERMZT700_2_FD_102309 | JGI IMG/M metagenome (GOLD analysis project Ga0137427, IMG submission 102309) | Soil microbial communities from meander-bound floodplain in the East River, Colorado, USA - East River MetaG ERMZT700_2 | ecosystem: Environmental > Terrestrial > Soil > Floodplain ...
CCCGCATATAATCCAGTAGCGGCAGGTAGAGAAGCGGCACGTAAACGAGTATCAGCATGACTGAAGTTCCAGACGAAACAGCCGCACTATTAAAACAGATCGTCGATCATTTCGATGATGAGGATCGTGCTGTCCGCGATCGTCAGATTCGTACATGGCGTCGTCTGAAACTATTATGGGAAAATGTTCAACACACGTACTATAGTGAGGTTGCACATGATTGGAGAGTACCCGAAACCGAACGTGCCGGAGAAGATTCCGATCAAGGATTCTACGACAAACCAGTTAACGTCTATAGAGCGTACCTTGAATCGATTATTGCGGCATTGTCTGTTACTGTTCCTCCTATCACTTGCTATCCTGATGATGCTGATAATCCCCTTGATGTTATTACTGCTAAAGCAGGAGACAAGGTTGCCGCCCTCATCTTTAAGCATAATGATGCACCACTACTCTGGCTCCATGCACTCTTCGTTTTCTGCACTGAGGGTATGACCGCGTGTTACTCATACGCGAAAGAGGATGAGAAGTACGGGACATATCAGAAGAATGAATACGACGAAGTACCGGAATATCATGAGCAGAAGATCTGTCCACTCTGTCAGTCAGAGATGGCAGATGAGACGATTACATATCAACAGGAAGATAAGTTCCAACCTGATGATGCGGACGCGGCCCCAACAAATTTCTTAGAAGAGCAGGACATCTGTCCAAACTGTGCGCAGATGGTTGTTCCTGACAAGCAGACTAACACTATTACCATCACACGTCTTGTAGGTCAGACTAGTCATCCTAAGTCCCGCGTGTGCATGGAAGTGTATGGTGGACTGTTTGTCAAAGTTCCTGTATGGGCGCGTAATCAATCGGAATGTAGTTATTTGATTTATTCATACGAAACACATTTTGCAAATGTCCTCGAACAATATCCCAACCTTAGAGATAAAGTCGTCAAGGGACAGGCGAACTATGACCTGTACGAACAGTGGGGTAGAACTTCGCCTCAATATCATGGTGAGCATCCTGTTAATAATGTTACTGTTCGTAATTGCTGGCTTCGGCCTTCTTCTTACAATGTTCTCAATGTAGATGAAGCTGATGAATTGCGTAAGAAGTATCCAATGGGTTGTAAGGTGGTGATGGTCAATGACTTTGTTGCTCATGCATGTAATGAAAGTCTTGATGATTGCTGGACTCTTACTTACAATCCTCTGTCGGATTATATTCACTTTGATCCGCTTGGTTTACTTCTCACTTCAGTGCAGGACATTACTAACGATCTCATTTCACTCGTACTTCAAACTGTTGAGCATGGAATCCCTCAGACATTCGCTGACCCAAAGGTATTAAATTTTAACGCATACAGGAACTCTGAGGTTATTCCTGGTGGTATCTATCCTGCGACACCCAAATCTGGTCGTGCTCTTAGTGAGGGCTTCTATGAGGTACGTACTGCTACACTTTCTCAGGAAGTTCTACCTTTTGCGACTAAAATACAGGAGATCGGGCAGCTTGTTTCAGGAGCCTTGCCCTCACTGTTTGGCGGACAGATGGCAGGGTCGCGGACGGCATCAGAATATTCGATGAGTCGTGCGCAGGCCCTACAGAGATTGCAGGGCACATGGAAGATGTTGCTGCACTGGTGGAAAAACATCTATGGAAAGGCTATACCACTCTATATCAAAGAAATGAAAGATGATGACAAGCAAGTCAAGAAAGACGAATTTGGGAATTTCGTCAATGTATTTATTAGACGTGCGGAACTCGAAGGTAAAATCGGTTCAATTGAACTCGAAGCTAATGAAAACTTACCAATTACTTGGAACCAACAAAAAGATGCAATCATGGAACTGTTTAACATTAATAACGACGCGCTTATGTCAACTCTTGCCTCACCAGAGAATATCCCGTATATTAAGAAAGCCATCGGACTCACGGATTATATTATTCCCGGTGAAGATGACAGACAGAAACAGTACGAGGAAATTCAACTCCTTGTAAATAGTGAACCTATTCAGATGCCTCCTGATCCTATGATGATGCAGCAGGCTATGATGATGGGTATGCCTCCACCACCTCCTGTTGAAGTTCCTTCGATTGAAGCGGACTTCGATGTGGATAATCATCCATTAGAGGCTGATATCTGTCGTAGATGGTTGGTGTCAGATGCAGGTAGATTATGCAAGGTAGAGAATCCTGCTGGCTATAAAAACGTACTACTTCACATGAAGATGCATAAAGACATTGACATGCAGATGCAGATGCAAGCTCAAATGATGATGGCTCCGCCACCGGCCCCAACAGATGGCAAACAGGCTCCAGAGGCTAATGCTGGAGTTCCATTACAGGGAGATCAGAATGCGCCTACTATTCAATAAATTCATTCCACTAACGTATCCAGAGGACACCGGAGCTGGATCAGGTGGAGGTGATGATACACAAGAGACTTTCGAGTTATTAAATGAAGAGCCAGAAGAAGTTCTCGAACTTGATACTAAAGTTACTAAAGAAGAGACTGAAGAAGGAGAAGAAAAGGACGATGAAGATACTGAGAAAGATGAACTCAAAGAAATCGAAGAAGAGTTAGAAGGTCCAAAGGAAGAAGATCTAGAACTCACTACTCCGGTTCGACGGAAGGAAATCCTTGCTAAGTATCCAAAATTATTTAAGGATTTTCCTTATCTTGAAAAGGCATACTACAGAGAGCAGCAGTTTACGGAAGTTTTTCCGACAGTTAATGATGCGAAGGTAGCTGTCGAAAAAGCTCAGATAATGGATCAGATTGAGCAGCAGGTAATGGGTGGTGATATCACTCAGGTACTTCAGGCTGCAAAGAATGAGAATCACGAAGCATTCTTAAGAATCGCAGACAATTATCTACCCGCGCTTAGACAGGTAGATCAACAGGCATATTATCACGTCCTTGGAGGAGTGATCAAAGATACCATCCTGACTATGGTCAAGGAAGGTAGAGCACTCGGTCAACAGGGCGCACCGTTACAGGCGGCTGCTAATGTTCTGAATCAGTTTATTTTTGGTTCACAGAACTTCCAGCCGCATACACCTCTATCGCGTCAGGACAGACCAGAAGATAGACAGAGGGAATCCCAGTTACGGAACTATGAAGCTCAACAGTTCAAAGAAAAGTTTGAATCTACACGGGATGATTTACAGTCTCGTGCAGATAATGTGCTAAAATCGACTATTGATCAGAACATCGATCCAAACAAGTCGATGACAGACTATGTGCGTAATCATGCTAAACAGGAAGCATTCGATACGCTGGAAACTTTGATCTCTAAAGACACGCGGTTCCGTGGGCTGATTGACAAGCTCTGGGAAAAGGCGTATGAAAAGAGATTCGATAAGGAATCTACTGATCGCATTAAAGCCGCCTACCTTTCAAAAGCTAAGACACTGCTGCCTACAGTGATTAAAAAGGCCCGGAATGAGGCTTTGAAAGGTCTAGGACGCAGTAGAGACGAAGATACGGAAGATATGACTCCTAAAAAGGGTCCAATTGTATCTGGCAAATCCACAGCCCCCTCTAGTGGAAAAATTCGTAAGGCATCAGATATTCCAAAAGGAATGTCTACATTTGATGTATTGATGAAAGACTAGGGGTAAATCATGGCTGTTGTTGAATCTCAGGTAGCCGCACTTGAATTGGAAAAGGTTATTCCAAAAGTGCGTGTACTGTTTGAGAGGGATGACAAGTTCTACGCTAGCATTAAGAAGCGTGAAGTTGAAAAGATCTCTCACAGACAGATGCGGGTTCCTCTTGAATTGAGGCCCGGTGGCTCATTCCAGTACTTCAATCCAGACGGTGGCGATCTGGGTCGTGGTGGTGGTCCCACGTATGATAAAGCTGTGCTGAATTGCGTGTTTCTCAGTGAAAACATTGAGTACACCAAGTTAACACAGTGGGCTACTGACGATGCGCGTAAGGCTATCGTCAATTCAGTCCGTCGTCTCACTGCCACGGCATTAGATGAAATGCGCCGTCAGTTAGATGCTCAGATGATGCAGAATGGTAGTGGTGTAATCGGTACCACTCTTTCTGACACACCTGCTGGTGGCGTCAATGTAATGGTTATGACCACTGACTTCGGTGCGCGTTTGATCCGTTATGGTCAGACCGTTCAGGTCTATAACAATGCATTAACTACACTGCTTGGTGTGGCTACAGTTACTAAGCATGATACTGCAAATAAACTCATCGAATTGACTCCACAGGTTGCTGGCACTGCTGGTGGTGGTGGTGATAAGATCGTTACTATGGGTCTTTCAGCTCCACTTTCACTCCCCGGTCTGTTTGGTGTGCCTTATCACCATGATAACGCATCTGCTGGTACGTGGCTTGGATTTGCGCGCTCAACCACTCCAGAAGTTCGTGCTAATCGTGTTGATGCGGGTAATGCTGCACTGACTCTTCCACTTCCACGTCTCGCAATCAATAAGATTGGTGATCGTGTTGGAATTGATAACAATTTCAGCCCGAAGGCGTGGACACATCCCTGTCAACAGCAGGCTTATGAAGAAATTGGACAGTTAGTGTCCATTATTCAGAAGGCTGCTAAAGAGGAAGCACTGAATATGTATTTCGGTGGTTCCAACATGCAGTTGGCTGGTGCTCCTATCACAGTTTCCTATAACTGGGATAAGACACGCATTGACTTCGTGGTCGATGAAGTGTGGGGTCGCGCAGAGATTCTTCCCATCGGATTCTACAAGACTGATGGAAGGAATATCTTCGAGATTCGTGGACCGTCTGGTGGTGTGGCGGCTGCGGAAATCTTCTACATGGTTGTGGGTATGCAGACTTACGTGAGTAATCCTGCTGCGTGCAGCTACATCAATAACCTCGCTATCCCAGTTGGATACTAGGAGATAACATGCCTATTGTTGCATCCGATTGGGCGGCGCTGAATCCTGTGAATGCAGTTGCACCACAGACCATCGCGGCTGCTGGTACGATTGTACCTGTTAGTTTCCTCACCGTGTTAACAGGAAACGTGGCAATTACTGCCATTACTCCCCCTGTTGCACACGCACACATGCTGGCAATTCAGTTCGCTGGAACTGCTGGCATCACTGCTGGTAACAACATCGCCACCACTAAAGCTAGTGTGGTTGGTGAGGTTATGTTACTGGTCTATAATCCGTCTACTGCGAAGTACGTTCCAGTGGGCTAATTCGGTCAGGTAGGGGTTGAAAGTTGGGACTCACGCGCCCCGCGTGTGATATGCTTCAGCCCCTACCTACCGTCATTCTCATGGTGGATGGAGGTGGAACGTGATTCCAGGTACAACAAGTAAGTTAAGTGAAAGTACACTAGCGTCAGCAGCTACAATCAGTCCCAAGACTGATATTGTGCTGGTGACTGGCTCTACACAAATCAATAACATCGTTCCATCATTCGGTGGAGGATTTAGTGGATTTGTGATTCTAGTACCCACTGCTGGTGCTATCACATTGGGAACATCAGGTAATATTCTGGTTGGCCTTGCGGCTGCTCAGAATAGAGCACTGATGCTGATCTTTGTGAAATCACTCGGTAAGTGGATTATCGAGAACGGCGTCTAGACTTGGGGGGTGGGGGCTAATAACCCCCACTCAACACATGGAATCAATTATACTGTGGGCAGTTATCGTGGGGAGTGTATTATTCATATGGCATTGTCCCATTTTCAAACCATATTTTGGATTTAGGAAACCCAAATAATGGAATCAATAGAGACTCTCAACCAAAGATTAATTAATTACTACGGAACTGACGTAGTAACAGGGCAACCATCCTTTAGGATAGTGTGGGCACCAGATGAGACTGAGATGCGGCTGGTGGACATGGTTGGTGGAATTCAGCTTCTTCATGCAGAAGTGCGTGAAGTTAAGAAATATCCGTACATGAAAGAAATGTATGTGTTAGAACGGCTGGTAGCAGTTCCCGAGATTAGTCAACATGAACTCCCAGCAGTTAAAATCAGTTACGAACCGATTTGGTCATACTGTGATGGGGACCAGAACGCATTACCTCCTATATGGGCTGCTACTAAGTTTGTTGTGGATACGCTTTTTGCAGCTCTGGGTAAAGCTTCAATGAGGAAGTATATAGACTCAGAGAAGAATACTACCCCAGAAGGTAAGGAACAGAGGATTACCGAATTACAAGGGGAATTATTCGGTGATGAGACAAATGTAGGCGATGCTCTGCGTTACAAGCAGGGTATTGTAGTTCCCCCAAATTACAATAAGGAATAACATGAGTATTGTAGGTGAATTTCCGGGTATTAGTCAAATTAATCGTCGGACTTTACGCGCTCCCGTCAATCCAATGGATAAATGTACTATCGTATCCATCTTTCCAAAGTGGGTTCGGGAGAGTAAGGCCACGATTACACCCGGATTCTTTGAAATTCCTCCGGGTAGTTTTGAAAAACCGTCAATTCTTGTAGTTGGCACCAGTAGTTGGTGGAAGGAAATCGATGAACATCAGCCGTTATTGGAAATCCCCGTCAGTTCCATCCAAGTTGCTGATTCTATCGTCAATGACTACTGTAATTGTCTGCTTGCTAGCAATGCGGGTGATCAAAAACCGGGCATCTTTTATATTCCCGGTGAACACACTGAAGATGGACTGAAAAAGAACCATATGCCTCTTCTGATTGATGCTCAGGCTAAACAGAAGAAATGGTTCATGGAAATTATTCGGATTTCTGATGTTATGTGGAGTCGGTCGAATGGAAATCCACTCTCCATCTCAGATGATGCGCGGCTCGCGTGTAAACAGCTGAATATCACGCAGAAACCGTGGTTAGGTGACATGCAGGCAGCGGAATTAATCCGTTGTATCGCGTGTGGCGCACTCAGAAATGGTCAATTCCCTATCTGTCAGACATGTAAGGCTATCGCAGATCCAGAACTCGCAAAGAAGTTGAATCTCACATTCGCTCAGTAGGAGGATACAATGCCCGGAACACATCAAGCTACAGTAACGGCAAAGACGGGTCCGAATGTTCAGGTCACAGCTCTAGTCATTCGTGACGTAAAGAATATTGTATTTGATTTTGATGCTCCAGCAGTCCAGATTCAGGTAGCCACTGGAGCCGGAGATAATATCAAGGAATTCGATCTGACTGGTGTCACTACTATCACCTGCACGATTACGGCTGGTAATTCTGCTTGGGTAATTTCGTAGGATAGAGTAATGCCGGGGTTAACCACGAACAGGAACATCATACTGCTCGAAGTAGCAGCATTGATGAATGATCCTCAACAGACTGATTATACTCCCACAGCTTGTAGTCCATTCTTTGTATTAGCTGGGGGTGAATTAGATCAGGTGTTGATGGAATATAATATTGCTATCTCTAATGAAACTTCACAGGTTTTTCATGTACCTGCTGGTAGTGGATATCTAACTAATAAGCCTATTGATATGATTGAAATTCAGGAATTAGCTGAACGTCAGGCTGGATCTGATGGTCCATTCTTATTGCTAAATCGCAGAGAATTTCCTGATGATTTTCCACCAACTAATTCACTTGTATCTTGGTGCTACAAAAATGAACATGTAACATTCAATATGCGTGGTGCGAATGTTGACATGGAAGTTCGATTGAACTATATTCGCCGGCCACTCTCTGGAATTGAAGGTGATGATAAGGCATACTTCAATACTAATGCTGAAATGTTTCTCATCTATAAGACTGCTGCTCTGTGTGCAATGTTCATTGGAGAGAATGAGACTCGTGCTGAAGTATTGAATGATCTTGCTGATAAAGCACTGGAAAGAACGATTTCGATTAGTAATAAGGGTAAGCAGCAGATGATGACCCGTCATCGACCGTTCAGATATAGCTACAAGATGAGAGGCCGCTGATGGCAACCACTGCATTTGTCGATATACATCTCTATACTGGTGGAGATATTGCACTGAATTTGTTTAATAGCATGGTTCCTAATTTAAACTCTTTGGTGGAAATAGATGTTATTGAACTTGCTACGGGTATGAACGAAATTTCTCAGCCGGGTGCTCATGTAGGTGGAGGCAATCTGCCTACTGGATTTACTATTAATGGTGTATTATTATTACTTCCTCCCACTAATACGAATTTCATTACACTTAAAAGTAATGATTTGGACTCAACAGGATTACATTTAGCTCGTACTGGTCCTACATTCATTGGATTAGATCCAACACAGACACATGGATTTTATCTTGAGAATCAGGGGCCGACTCCAGTTGTAGTTTCTGTTATCTGGATCTAATCATGCCAGGTATTCGAGATCACGAAGCGTTTATCATTGAAGAATTCGGTGGACTATGGGATCGTGGAGATCCTGAATCAGTCCCCGCGGATCATTTCATTGAAGCTACTAATGTTCAATTCTTTGATTCGGGTGTAGAGACTCGTGATCCGTTGGATAAGTATCACACTGATGTTGCCTTAAACAATATCTATCGAGTCTATGATTATGTGACCACTGGTCCGGGTTCTACTGGAGGTCCAACATTACTTGTATTGACCATTGTATTTGGTGGGCCGGGAGGTACTACAGGAACTATCCATCATATTACTAGTAGAGCTGCTGGTGCAATTCCCTTTCAAGTCTTGTCACTTGTAGGGATGACGGACTTTGGATTCGTGGCTATTAATGGTCGCGCATACATCACTCCATTCCATTCAGTACCGGATAAACAGGGAATCAATTACGAGATTGGACTGCCGGGCGAGGCTCTCTATGTGTATGATGGGAAGGCCACTACACAAGCGCGTAAAGCAGCGGGGGCACCTCCATACAATGGGGCATCGCCAAGTGTTGCCAATGGATTGAAGCCATTCATCGCATACAATGATTCTGCAACTGGAACTATAACTGAGGGAATTCATCTTCTTACTGTCACATATAATGGTACTTCTTATGGTCCATTAGCCGTTCAGATGGTTAATGCTCCAGGTGATAAGAAGATTAAATTAACTAATATTCCACCCGGTCCTGGTGGTACTACCACCAGAATAATAGCAATGACTCCGGCTATTGATATTAATAATCCTTTAGCAGCATCATACTATAATGCAGCTACGATTACCGATCCAGCTATTACATCTTTAATTATTGATATTACAGATGCTAATTTGATTCTTCCTGGTGCAATATCATTAGGTGGTCCTGGTCCTGATATTGGAATGCAGGTAATAAGTTCGCAGACGGCAGGATTCAGTGATCTTGGATTTCACATCGTAGGTGTAGTCTTTGAGACTGAATCAGGTTATTTGACTGCACCGGGACCACAGTTCTTTGCTGCAAATACATATGTAAACACATCTAAAGCAGTTGATGTACATCATATTCCTGTTCCAATACCTCCTGTAAATACTAATATAGTCAAGAGGCATCTAGTCTCAACTAAAGCAATTCCTGAATACAGTGGAGATCAGAAGGGATATCAATTCTTCTTCATTCCTAAAGGCACGTTGCCTAATATGACTGATACTGACATGACAGTTAATTATTTTGATTCAGATCTTGTGGCTGATGCATCGCATCTAATCGATAATTATAGTGTAATCCCTGCTGGAGTCGCACTCAATACATATCATTCACGACTTGTGCTCGTTGGAGAGGGTTCCTATCCTGAAAAGGAAGATGGAACACCTGATACGACGAAACCTGATAATAGGTCAGTTGCGCGAGTCAGTATGCCGGGTGAGCCAGAGGCTATCAGTAAGGTAGATGGGCTGATTATCGTACCATTAGATGGCAATCCACTCACCAATGTGCAGGAATTCCGTGATATTCTGTATCTTTTCAAGAGATCACGTACATACGCGTATTCAGACAATAGAGATGAACCTGCTACATGGCAGGAAGAAGTCATCGATCAGGGTGTTGGCGCACCAGTTCATGGAATTGCATCAGTTCTTGATTCTGGTGGCGTGAATATCGACTATCTGCTCATTGCGGATTGGTCAGGATTCATGTTATTCAATGGTGTGTATGCGCGGCCAGAGTTAAGCTGGAAAATCGAGGATTTTTGGGCTAAATTGGACCGTAACAGCTTCCGATACATCCAAGTCTCCAACGATTCACTAACCAAGA
>Ga0137427_10001606_pt1 | contig 10082 bp, 9 predicted proteins | sample EasRivERMZT700_2_FD_102309 | JGI IMG/M metagenome (GOLD analysis project Ga0137427, IMG submission 102309) | Soil microbial communities from meander-bound floodplain in the East River, Colorado, USA - East River MetaG ERMZT700_2 | ecosystem: Environmental > Terrestrial > Soil > Floodplain ...
ATTTCGGGCTGGCCAAAATCGAAGGAGCCGCCAAGCTCACTCAGACCGGGTCCACGGTGGGCACGGTCGCCTATGTTTCGCCCGAACAGCTTCAGGGGAAACAGGTGGATCAGCGCTCCGATCTGTTCTCACTCGGAGTGCTCCTCTATGAGATGATTGCCGGACGGCTGCCTTTTGCCGGTGAGCACGAGGCGGCCATGACGTACGCGATCGTGCACGAAGAACCGGAGCCCCTGGCCCGGTACAAGAAGGGTGTCACTCAGGGCCTGGAAGCGGTGGTGGCCAAGTGCCTCGCGAAGGATCCCGCCGAACGGTACCAGTCGGCAGCCGATCTTCTGGCCGACCTCAAGCGAGAGCGCAGGCTTTCGCAAGCGTCGCAAACATCGGTGCCGGCTCCTTCGAGGGAGAAGCGTTCACGTACAGGTCTTGCCATCGCCCTGGTAGGTGTGCTGGCCCTGGTGGCGGCGGTGACGTACGTGCTGTTTCCCTCCCTGTTCGGCCGCTCACACCCGGAGGCCCAGGCGCACACGCCGCGCATTGCCGTGCTTCCGTTTCAGAACATCGGCGCCGCCGAGGACGAGTACTTCGCCGACGGGATCACCGAAGAGATCATTGCGCGCCTCGCTTCGGTGCGGGGCGTGGATGTCATCGCTCGCACCAGCGTGATGCAGTACAAGGGCACGGACAAGACCATCCCCGAGATTGCAGGTGAACTGGGCGTGGATTACATCCTCGAAGGCACCATTCGCTGGCAGAAGTCCGCCGCCGGGCCCGGGCGCGTGCGCATCACGCCGCAGCTGGTGAAAGCGTCCGACGGCACGCACGTGTGGGCCAATATCTACGAAGACGAGATTTCGGCCGTGTTCGAAGTACAATCCGACGTATCGCAAAAGGTGGTATCGGCGCTCAACGTTACGCTGCTCGAGCCGGAGAGAAAGCGCATCGCCTCCACGCAGACCGATGACATCGAAGCCTACAACTACTACCTGAAGGGCAACGAGTACTGGCGTCAGATCTCGGCGGGCAATGACGAGCCCAATCTACGCCTCGCGGCACATCTGTACAGTCAGAGTGTGGGGGCCGACAGTGGCTACGCCGACGCCTGGGCACGCCTGGGCCGATCGTACGTGGAACTGTACTGGCATCATCAGTTCAACGACTCCGACCTGACGCGCGCCCGCACCTACATTGACCGCGCTCTCGCCCTGGGCCCGCAAAGCCCCGAGGTGCGCATCGCCATCGGTTCGCTCCATTACCATGCCGGAGACTACGAGGCGGCCCTCTCCGAATTCAACGAGGCCAGGAAGCTCTTACCCAATGACGCCGATCTGGTAATGGAGATCGCCTATGTGCTCCGTCGTCAGGGGCATCCCGGCGCCGTGGACGAGATGAAGCGAGCCGTGGCTCTGGATCCGCTGGCCGCCAACTACCATCTGCAATTGGCCCGGTCGGCCCTGATGCTCGGACAACGGGAGCTGGTTCTTCCCGCCCTGGATCAGGCCCTGGGGCTCACGCCGGACTACGCCGATGCCTATGCCACCAAGGCACGATTCATGGTGACCCGAAACGGAGATACCGCGGCTGCCCTGGCACTTCTGGCCGATGCGGACAAGGTGGTCCAGCCGGCCAACTCGTACTACTTCACGAAAGGGTACATCTTTGGCCTCACAGGGCACTACGAAGAGGCCATTCGAGCGATGGAGGTTGGGCGGGAGTTTGCATTTCCCGGATTTGAACATTTTTACCGGGCCTTCTACTATGGGCTGCTGGGAGACCAGGAGCGCTCCGTCGCGGTGTACGACTCGGCTCTACACCTGATTGAAGCCGAGCTGAAGAAGAAAGTCGACTTGTCCGGCACGTACGCATCGTATGCCATGGTCCTGGCCTCCAGAGGTCGACATGAGGAAGCGCTGGCGGCGGCGCACAAGGCCATTGAACTGAACCATAGCGCCATCAACATGCCGCAATGCCGCTACGCGCTGGTGTACACCTACATCACCATGGGTCAGCTCGAATCCGCCATGACGGAGCTGGAAACCGCTCTGCGTGGCCCTTGCGAAGATTCCTACTACAACATCCTGCTCGACCCTGTGTTTGCGCCGCTGCGCAGCCACCCGCGGTTTCAGCAACTGGCCGCCGGGGCCAGCTAGGCGTCGCGCGTAGAACACGCTTCCCCACAATCTCCACATGCACCGGTGCCTGCCCGGTCGGCTTGACCCCGCGGAACACCCTTGACCCCTATGACACAAGACGCGAATCGTAAAGCTCTGAGAGATCGCTTCCGGTAGAGTTGGTGCAGGCACGGTCCACCTTGCAAAGCGACCGGCGCGTAGTTTGTTGAAAGAGCGGACAACCACACATATCTCACAGGAGGAGACTCGTAATGCGTAATCCTGGAACGATGGTAACCCGCTGGGCAGTTCTTGCTCTTGTCACCCTGGTCTCGGCAGGGTCGGCAGTCGCGGGCGACAGAGATCACATCGGGGGTTTCTTTCTGCGGATGTCGGTGGGCGGCGGATTTGCGAGCACAGAGATCACGGGGGTGTCCGCTGCGACGGGCGGCCTGTTCGATCAACTGAAGTTTTCAGGCACCAGTGGCGATTACAATTTTGCCGTCGGTGCAATGATCGCGCCCAATCTGGCATTGCACGGCACTCTCTGGGGCTGGTTTGTGTCCAACCCGGATGCAGAAATCGATGGCCAGGACTTCGGTTCGATCGACGGAGATTTCGGCTTGAGCGTCATCGGAGGCGGCTTCACCTACTATATCATGCCGGCCAACGTCTACCTGTCAGGCTCGGTGGGCTCGGGAACCCTTACCGCCGATGATTCTGATAGTGACGCGGGAATTGCCATAGATGCTTCACTCGGTAAGGAGTGGTGGGTCGGCCGCAAATGGGGCCTGGGAGGCGCTCTCGTCTTTGGGTATCACAGCATACCCGACGCTTCAATAGATCCAAACTTTACAGGAACCAACTACGGGGTGAGATTCAGCGTAACGTTTAACTAGGATCCCGTTTCACTGATGGGGCGCCGCGTCGGAGGCGTCCCATTCCCACCGAATTCGATGGCGTGGATTGGCCCGGCTGTGGGGTTGCAATGTCCGACCTCGTCGCTTTAGGCCAGGGGCAGACCGCAGTCTACTTGTGCGGGTACGCCACCAGCCCCGACAACACCTTGGGGTAGAAGTACGTGCTCTTCTGCGGCATGACCTCGCCTTTCCTGGCCGTGGCGATGATGTCTTCCACGCGCGTGGGCGGCAGGAAAAAGGCCCGCTTGTGGCCGGCCCAGATCAGTCGCTTCGCTTCGCTCACCGATTTTACGAAGCTCACGCCCTTCTTCTGCATGATGTCGTCGGGCGTTAAGCCAAGCAGTCCGCGCATCACCGACGCTTCGAACGCCGCCGTGGGCAGCTTTTTGTAGGTGTCGGACGGCTGCCCGTCCCACACCTGTGCGGCGCCCTGCTTGTAGGCCCATACTTCGGTGCCATCCTGTCGCGAGTAGTGGCCCAGTGTACCCGGCGTGTGGCCCACGGCGTGCTCGGCGTCCTCGGGGCGCCAGAACTGCATCCCGTTAATGTTGAAGAATTTTCCGGCATCGGCTCCGTCCGGCCAGTTCTCCACCACGCGATGGATGGGAAGCACCGTCACGTTGTCTTCGAAGGCCGGGAAGAAGGCGGCGAGTTTCCAGCGCGCCGGATGGTCGTCGCCCGCCTTCAACTCGTCGGCGTAGTGAAGCGCCGCCTTGTAACGGTGGTGGCCGTCGGCGATCACTGCTTCCAGTGGCTTGAGCAGATCCACGAGCTTGCTGATCCACGACAGTTCCGTCTGCACCCACATGCGGTGTTCGTGGCCGTCCAGATCCGGAACCGCAGCCTCCGGCTTGCGCGTGTGCACGTGGTCGAGCAATTCGCTCACGGTGCCGTTCGGATCGGTGAACGTCAGGAAGATGGGCTCTAGGTCGGCCTGCGTGGCCCGCATCATCTTGAGGCGGTCTTCGAGAGGTTTCGCCAGCGTCCGCTCGTGAGGGTACACCGGGCCCGATTCGTGCGGCGTGAGTTTTACGAGGGCCAGGAATCCATGACGCACGCGCGTTTTGCCGCGCGGCTCCATGTACAGTTGCGAGTACGGATAGATCGCGGGCGAACTCTCCTGCTTGAGAATGCCCTTGAGTGTCCAGTCCTTGAGCGTGGAGGCCGAGGCCTGATAGGGATCGGATTCACGCGGGAGGATGATACGCACGAAGTGATGAGGAGACTGCGCATACGCCGCAGCCTGCATTTCGTCGTCGTAAATGTCGTAGGGGGGCGACACCACGCTCGCGAGCGATTTGGTGCGTGACGTGTCGTACCGCAGTCCGCGAAGAGCCTTGATGTCCAAAGTGTAATTCTCCCGACCGTGTCAGGTTAGATGTTGTGCAAGTTGCTGGAGGTTGGCGAACTCCAAGTTCGGCCTCGCCGCGCCCGAAGGCGTCTCCTGCTTACGATTGATCCACGCCACCGGAATGCCCAGGGACGCCGCCGGCACGACGTCGTGAAAGTAGCTCTGCGCACAGTGAAGCCAGCGCCGGCCGCTCAGCTTGCGTCGAGCGGTCTCGAAGTGCGCGTGGTGCGGCTTGTACGAGCCCACCTGCTGGGCCGTGATGGTGAAATCAAACGACACCGCGAAATGTTTGAGGGTCTCGCGCAGGAGGTCGTCGTCGATGTTGGAGAGGATGCCCAGTTCCAGACCGGATCGCTTCAGGCTCAGGAGCGCCGCGTTTGTGTCGTCGAATGGCCGCCAGAACGGAAGACTCCGGGGCAAAAACTCTGCGTCTGCTTCGTCGAGCTTCCAGCCGAGGCTTGTGGCGGTGCGTGCCGCGGAGGCTTGCAGGACGGACCTGTAACTCTGGTACGGGGCGTCCTCCACCTGCGGTTCCTTCTGAGCATACGCACGCAGGGCGTCTTCACGGTCGATGTGCACGCCCGAGCGGGTGGCTGCCTCAACAAACGCGCTGCCGATGCCCTCTTCCCAATCGATCAGGGTGCCGTAGCAGTCGAACGTGAGCACATCCCAGGATTTCGCGGCACACATGGACGGATATGTAGGCGGCACCGAAAGTTTACCGCAAGGGGAAAGGGTCAGGGGAGGATCTGTATCGTCGGTGTGGTGGCCGCTTCCGCCCGTCCCACCACGACGGCGTCGGCTACACCGCGAACGCGCAGGTCGGAGAGGAGGGCTGCCGCCTTCGCCTGCGACACGGCGATCAGTAACCCGCCCGAAGTCTGCGGATCGGCAAACAGATGGCGCCTCGCGGGGGACACCTCAGGAGATGTTTCCACGGTCCCCTGAGCCCAGTCAGGCGTTTCGGGTAGTTCGCCTTTGCGCACCCGTTCGACGAGCAGGGCTTCCGCTTCGGCATACACGGGGACCTTCGACGCCTCAAACACCAGGCGTACGCCGGAGGCGTTGGCTATTTCCCAGCCGTGACCTGCCAGGCCGAAGCCGGTGACATCCGTGGCGCCCTTGCAGCCGGCGGCGACCATGGCCTCGCAGGCGGCGCGGTTCAACTCCGCCATCTTGCGGACCGCGCGCATGAGTACAGCTTCGGGTACGGCGCCCGACTTTACGCCGCCAATGAGCACGCCCGTACCGATCGGCTTGGTGAGAATCAGCACATCGCCCGCGCGCGCGCCCGAGTTGGGCGTGAGTTCACTCTTGAGTGCCAGGCCCGTGACGGCCATGCCGTACTTGATCTCTTCGTTCTTCACCGTCTGGCCACCGAGGAGCGCCGTACCCGACTCCTTGAGTACATCAAGACCCCCGCGCAGAATCTCGGCGTATTGTTCCTTCGTGGGCCCCTTGTGCGGAAAACAGCATACGTTGAGGGCAGAGATCGGCCTTCCGCCCATGGCGTAGATGTCCGACAGCGAATTGGCAGCCGCCACGCGGCCGAATAGGTACGGATCGTCGCACACGGGTGTGATGAAATCGACAGTCTGAATGAGCACCTGGTCGGTGCCGGGAATCTCCATCACCCCGGCATCGTCAGACGTGCGAATCCCTACCACTACTCGCGGATCCACAGGCACATCCAGGTTCTGCATGATTTCCGTGAGGTCCGCCGGACCTACTTTACCGGCTCAACCGCCCGAATGCGCGAACTTCGTGATGCGGCAGGATTCTTCCGCAGCCGTCACGCTACCTCCTCTGGGGAAACAAATGGGAAAAAAGGGGCCAGCACACTTTTCCGAATCAGGAGCCAACTCGCTCGACTCGGCCCAGACGGAAAAGTGTGCTGGCCCCTTTTTCTTGAACTGTCACTTCCGTTCGAACACCACCATGGGTGCGGCTTCCTCACCGAAGGTCACGAGGTCGGCCGTCTGCGCTGCGCGCGCGGCCACCATCATGAACGCCCAGGTGGGAATGGGCATGCCGGCGCAGCCCTTGATGAACACCTCTTGTCCCCGAAAGTCCTCGGGGTTGAACTCAGAGAGCTTCTGTGCGAATGAGCGCTCGCGGATTAAGCCGGCATCCGCGAAATCGGCCATGTCAATGACGTACAAGTACGCTCAGGTCGTGAAGGACTGCCCGCAGCCGCATTCGCGCGCGGCATTCGGGTTGACGAACTTGAACCCGCCGCCCAGCATGTCGGTGGTGTAGTCGAGCGTGATGCCGTTGAGGTACAGGTAGGCCTTGGGGTCGCACACCACCTTGATGCCGTCGAACTCGAAGGTCTGGTCGTTGGGGTTGGTGACCTTGTCGAAGTTCATGGCGTACTGGAGTCCGGAGCATCCACCGCCGGACACGCCCACGCGCAACGGAACGTCTTTCAGCCCCTGATCTTCCTGAAGCCGTTTGATCTGCTTTACTGCCGTATCTGTTACAGTGATCATATCCTTGCCTTTGCGATGATTTCGGCCGGCTCCCGCCGGCCCTTCATCTTAGTATACCCACAAAGGTCAAATCTGTCAATTCACTGGGGCCGTTGAGAATCGGGCGTTTGGCGGGCCATCATACGTTTGCCGAACAAAAAAAGGCCCCTTTCGGGGGCCTTCACGACCGGTTGAGCCTGCCGTTGCCTACAGGAGGAAAGCGATCGGCTCGTGTTTGGGTTCACTTTCGGCAGGAACTTCCAGGTCGATCTTTTCAAAGCGGCCGTGCCGCAGGCGATACACGCCGTTCTCGGTGGCCACATGCAATCTGCCATCGAAGCGCAGTAGCGCAGTGATGGCACCCGCGGACGGCGACGGCACCGTCACCGGGGATTTGCCGTCGAAGGCGAAGAGTGCACCGGCGGCGGATGCTACGTAAAGCATCGCATCGTGCCATCCAAGCGCGGTCACGCCATCCGTGAGTCCGAACTGCTCCCAGCGACCGCCGTCGAAGCGAAGCAGATCAGATTCCGTCCCCACATACAGGTACGGATGGCGTGCGTACAGCACGGTCGGGCTCAGAAGAGCTGTGGACGTATCGTCCAGCTTCCGGGCCCTCCACCTGTCAACCTGGTAGCTGAAGAGACCCTTGTCGGTGGCCGCGTACAGGGCGGTCTCCGTTGCGGCCAGATCCTTCACGTGCCAGTCTTCAGACACCGGCACCAGCTGTCCGGCCGCAAGCTTCCACACTCCATTGCCGTCGGTCCCGGCATACAGTTCGTCCCCGAATACCGCCAGCGTGGTGAACGCCGTGGCGAACTCGGGAACGATGGATACCAGGCCATCCGCCGTGGATAGCGCCCCCTCCGTCGCTATCCACAGTCGGTTGGCGAAGTAGATGGCTGCCGAGACCGGCTCGTCTTTCAGAGATTGTGCGCCGAGAGGCGTGTTGGCCACCAGGCCGGAGGACCCGGCGAACCAGAGAGTGTCACCCTGTTTGAGAAGTTCAACCACGCCAGCAGGGGAAGGCGTGTACACACTTTCCGCCGGCTGCGCGCCGGACACATCGACATCCTGCACACCCGAGCTTACGATTTCGGGATCGAGATTATCCTGCGTGGCAACTGCAGGCACAGCCTGTGAATTCGCGGCGATCTTGCCCGAATCTCCGCCTCCGCCTCCGCCGCACCCTATGGCGACGATCGCGAGGCACGCGAGTGAAACAACTGCGGCTTTCATGACAAACCCTCCAGTGAATTGTGTGAATGAATCGGTTGAACCGGCGTGCTCACGATGGGACGTATGCGCACCGGCTCGGGACTTGACGGTTGAATGAATGGAGCGAGTGAATCGAATTCGTAGATCGAGCTGTCCCCTTCGTTTAAGTCGGGCAGGAACTCGACCTCAGTTGGATCCACGTAGTTGAGAGGCACCATCGAGGCGCCCGGGAGGTCCGCTTGCGCGGTCTCCGGCTCGGACCCGACAGTTGCCGCGGGTTCGTTTCCGGCCACCGGCAGGAAGCTCAGTGTGTAGAGCGCCAGGCCCGCCACTGCCACTCCCGCTGTCCAGATCCTGAGGCTCATCTCATCGCTCCTTGTTGAGATAAGCTATGTCAAATGCGGTGCCGAATCCGTAAGCCGCTGAATGACAAACGGTTGATCGACTCGCCCCTGCCTGGACAAACCGGCAAGTGTGTCTGATGCGACACACCTCGATTGCTCCCCGCGTACACTAAGCAGCTATTGGACAACGAATTATCTCGAGGAAGGCCCAGTGTGTCCGACCAGACACGGTCATCGCCGCTCCGAGCCTTGCCCCCGGCCGGCACATCGAGTAATGTCCTGCTGGGGGAATTGTGAATCCATCCATCGAGCCCTGTCCGGTCGATGGCCCACCTCGTTGCCGCGCAGTGAATCAGGCGAGCTTATGTCGGCGCCTGGCGTTGGGCCGCAACCTTCCCTCTGAAACGGACCGAGGATGACTACGACCTTACAAGCGGCCAGCGCAGTACCGATGCTCAGCCAGGAGGCCATCAAGGCCATGTATCGGGATTTGTCGGAATTCGAACGACCAGATCGACGGAAAGCCATCTGGCAGGTGTGCAACAGCTTCCTTCCGTACTTCGCCATGTGGGCTCTGATGATTTACACCGCGACTCAGGGGTATTCCTACTGGATTACTTTGAGTATAGGGATTCTCACCACTCCCTTCTGGGTGCGGATGTTCATCATTTTTCACGACTGCTGTCACGGCTCGTTTTTCAACTCTCACAAGGCCAACCGGTTCTTCGGTTACCTGGCCGGCGTGCTGACGTTTACCCCCTATGAGGATTGGCAACGCTCACACGCCGGACACCATGCGACCTCCGGCAACCTCGACCGGCGGGGGCTGGGCGATATCTGGACGGCGACCGTGGCGGAGTATCGCGCCCTGCCCTGGCACAAGCGCGCCTTCTATCGTCTCTACCGCAATCCGTTCGTGATGTTCGGCGTGGGCCCCAGCGTGATCATGCTGGGACTGCAGCGACTCTGGCACCCCGGCGCCAGAAAGCGTGAGCGCGTGAGCGTGATGATCACGAACGCCTCGATTCTGGCCATCATGGTCGCGGCCTATCTGACCTTCGGGATCGGCTCCTACATTGCAATTCAGCTCCCCATCGTACTTCTGGCCGGCGCCGTCGGCGTGTGGCTCTTCTATGTGCAGCATCAATTCGATGGGGCGGACTGGGTGCGACACGACGAATGGGATCAGGTACGGGCGGCCCTTCAGGGCAGCTCGTACTACAAACTGCCGTCGTGGCTTCAGTGGTGTACCGGGAACATCGGCCTGCACCACATTCACCACCTGCGTCCCGGCATTCCAAACTACAACTTACAGCAGTGCTACGATGAAACACCGCTCATGCAGAGCGTAACTCCTCTGACGTTGCGCAGAAGTCTCCGATCTGTGCGCCAGAACCTCTGGGATGAGAAGCAGGGGAGGCTGGTGAGCTTCGGGGAACTGCGGTCTTTGCCGGTCGAAGCGTCGTAAGACGCACGCGGCACGAGACTACGGCCGCTCGAGTCCCAGCGCTTTGATCTTCTTGTGCAGGTGACTGCGCTCCAGTTTCAGCAATTCCGCAGCTTTGGAGACATTCCAGCCACACGCGGAGAGCGCACCGCGCACGATATCGCGCTCCGCCTCCTCCATCGACACGGCGAACGCCTGGACGGGAGAGCCCCCCGCACCC
>Ga0137427_10001609_pt1 | contig 10078 bp, 9 predicted proteins | sample EasRivERMZT700_2_FD_102309 | JGI IMG/M metagenome (GOLD analysis project Ga0137427, IMG submission 102309) | Soil microbial communities from meander-bound floodplain in the East River, Colorado, USA - East River MetaG ERMZT700_2 | ecosystem: Environmental > Terrestrial > Soil > Floodplain ...
ATGACCGGCCGTGAGTGGGTGAGCGCGCTCGTCCGGCTCAACGGCCTCGATGAGAAAGACGCGCTCGAGGCCGCAGACAAGGCCATCGCCGCGGTCGATCTCACCGCCGCCGCCGCGAAGCGCATCGGCGCGTACAGCAAGGGCATGCGCCAGCGCATCAAGCTCGCCCAGGCGCTCGTGCACGATCCGGAGCTCCTCATCCTCGACGAGCCGCTCTCGGGCATGGATCCCCTCGGCCGCCGGAAGACGATGCGGATGATTCGTGACTGGGCCAGGCAGGGCAAGAGCGTGCTGGTCTCGAGCCACATCCTGCACGAGATCGAGTCGATGACCGCCAACATCCTGCTCATCAACAACGGCCGGATCATCGCCGAGGGCAACGTCCACCAGATTCGCGATCTCATCGACACCCATCCGCACACGGTGTACATCCGCGCGAGCGACCCGCGCGGCCTCGCGCGCGAATTCCTCACCCGCGACGATGTGATCAGCATGCGATTCGAGCCCGGCGCGGTGGTCGTCGAAACCGCGAAGCCGGATGCGTTCTACGGACGGCTCACCGAGCTCGTGGCCGCCGGCGACGCCGGCGCGGTCGAGGAAGTCACGTCCCCCGATGACAACCTGCAAGCCGTCTTCAAGTACCTGGTGAAGAGCTGATGGCCAACCGCAACCCGGCATCGACGGGCTTTCTGTTCGCGAGCTTGCGGATCTTCGACGTCTCGCTCGGCGAGATGCTCTGGTCCCGCCGCACGGTGTTCATGGCGTTGATCGTCGGCCTGCCCGTGTTGCTGTCCGTCATCGTGCGGCTGCTGTTCGAGGCAGGGCTGCCCGCCGTTCGCGTGGGGCAGGGCGCTGCCGGCGGGCCGTTCATTTTCGGATTGATGGTCTGGGTCTTCTTCGTCCGACTCGCCGTGCCCGTCCTCGGCGTGTTCTACGGCACGTCCCTCATTGCCGACGAAGTGGATGACAAGACGATCACCTACCTGTTCACGCGTCCCATCCCGCGATCCGCCGTGCTGTTCGGCAAGTACTTGGCGTACTTGGCCAGCACGATCTGCGTCATCCTGCCGTCGGTGCTCATCTGCTGGCTGCTCGTGGTGCCGATGGGAGGGAGCCTGGGCCCCAACTTCCCGGACCTCGCGAAGGATCTCGGGATGCTGGCGTTGGGCCTCGTCGTCTACGGGGCCGTCTTTGCGTTCGTGGGCGCGGTCATGAAACGGCCACTGCTCGCCGGACTGTTGTTCGTCCTGGGCTGGGAATTCATCATCATGCTCATTCCCGGCTACATGAAGCGCCTGTCCGTGGCCTACTACCTCCAGGGCCTCGTTCCCCACGCGATGCCGAACGATTCGGCCAGTGGCTTGATTCAGGCGGTGTTTCGGGAGTCCCCCTCGCTCACGGACAGCCTGATCGCACTGGTGCTGATTGCCGCGGTGAGCCTGTGGCTCGCGGGACGCGCCGTGGCGAAGCGCGAGTACGTCCTTGAGCAATGAGCGATGAGCAATGAGCAGTGAGCAGTGAAAGTGCGCCTGTATCGTTTTTGATGACTCAAAACGATTGCAGATCTGGGTCCGGCCAGTCCCACTCCTGAACCTCAGTCGAATCGCGCCGTATAATCCGATGAGAGGTCGGGCAAATGTCCAATCGCACGCGGTACTTCCTTGTGGGTTCGGTGCTGGTTCTGACGGCAGGCCTGAGCATCGGACTCGTCGCGCATTACAACGGAAGCTTGCCGCTCGGGCGAGCCAGTGTCGGCCCGGCTGAGCTCGTCTACCTGCCGACCAGCACGAACGTCGTCGCGTTCGCCAACGTGAATCAGATCATGAACTCCGAGTTCCGGCAGCGGCTCCGTCAGGTGCTCCCGACCGGTCAGGAGAAGGATCGGCTGCTCGCGGAAATCGGACTCGATATCGAGCACGACATCGACAGCGTCGTCGCGGCGTTCGCAGGCGGAGAGCCCGCGATCAACGGCGCGATGGTGCTGGTGCGAGGCAAGTTCAACACGCCCCAGATGGAATTGCTCGCGGTGCAGCATGGCGCCCGCGTCGAGGAATACAAGGGCAAGCGCATGATTCTGTCGGAGGAGATCCACAGCCCGCACACCGGGTCGTCGGTCCCTGACGCTGCCAAGATCGTCGGCGAGCGCTTCACCGGCTGCCTCGCGTTTCTCGAGCCCGGATTGCTTGCGATTGGGGATGCCGTTGCGGTTCGGCGTGCCATCGATACCAGCATTTCCCACGAAGACGCCACGAAGAACACCGAGTTGATGAAGTTCATTGCCGACGCCGAGATGGGCAGCAACGCCTGGGTCGTCGGCCGGTTCGACGAGATGACGAAGGTTGCGCCGCTTCCGTCGGAAGTCCGGGATCACCTGCCGGCCGTTCAGTGGTTCGTCGTCAGCGCGCATGTCAACAGTGGCGTGACCGGCCGAGTCAGGGCGGATGCGAGCGATGACGAGACCGCCACGAAGCTGCGCGCCGCCGTCAACGGCGTGCTCGCGACGGGTCAGCTCATGGCGGGACGCGACTCCCGGCTCGATGCGATCCTGAAGTCCATGCAGGTGAGTGGCACTGGCAAGACGGTCTCGATGTCCTTCATCGTGCCGCTGGAAGTGCTCGACATGGTGAATGGCGCAGCGGCCCTCAAGGACTTGTTCGACGGCAAGGAACGCGCGCCGCGCACGATCTCGAAGTAGCCATCGTCGGCGCGTTTTCGACAGGGGCCTGATCCGGCTCGTTACGAGCCGGGTCAGGCCCCTTCTGTTTTATGTCTTATGATCGACGGCTATGGCATCGACCGACGTCGTCGTTCTTGGCGCTGCGCGGACGGCGATTGGGCGGTACGGCGGCACGTTGAAGACGACGCATCCGGCGGAGCTCGCGGCGCGCGCGGCGCGTGCCGCGCTCGAACGCGCGAGCGTCGACGCGGCTGACGTCGATGAAGTGATTTTCGGCCATGCGCGCCAAGCCGGTTCCGGCCCGAATACGGCCAGACAGGCCGGCCGGCGCGCCGGGCTTCCCGACGCTGTGCCGGCGCACACGATCAATCAGGCCTGCGCGTCCAGTCTGCAGGCCGTCGCGTTGGCGGCGCAGGCCATTCAAACGGGTCAGTCGCGCGTCGTGCTGGCCGGCGGGATGGAGTCGATGAGCCGGATGCCGTATCTGGTCGACAGCGAGGACGGGCGCTGGGGCCACAAGATGGGTAACTTCTCGCTCGTCGATGCGATGTACCGCGACGGCTTCCTGTGTCCGCTCTCCGGTCTCGTCATGGGCCAGACGGCCGAGGTCCTGGCCCGCCAGTACGGCATCACGCGTGAGGGCTCCGACGAGTACGCGTTGTCGAGCCAGCAGCGCGCGCAAGAGGCGATCGCCGCGGGCCGGTTCACGCAAGAGATCACGGCCGCGCCCGGCCGGGACGCGAGAAACCAGCCGGTCGATCTGACGGTGGACGAGCATCCGCGGGCCGGAGCGACGATCGAGAGCCTGCGAAAACTGCCGTTGGTCTTCGAGCCCGTGGACGGGCAGCCGGGGATCATCACGGCGGGATCGTCATCGGGCATCACGGATGGCGGCGCGGCGCTCGTTCTGTCGAGCGCCGAGGAGGCCAAGCGGCGCGGCCGTCAGCCGCTGGCGCGCATCATCGGCTGGGCGACGACCGGCGTCGATCCGCGCATCATGGGCATTGGTCCGGTGCCGGCCATTCGCAAGCTCCTCTCGCGGACGGGCCTTGCCATCGACGACTTCGATCTCGTCGAGCTGAACGAGGCGTTTGCTCCTCAGGTGCTGGCGGTGTTGAAGGACATCCCGATCGACCGCAATCGTCTCAACGTCAATGGCGGCGCCATCGCGCTCGGTCATCCCATCGGTGCGACGGGCGCCCGGATTCTCGTCACGCTCCTGTACGAGATGGGGCGTCGCCAGGCGAAGCGTGGACTCGCAACGCTGTGCGTGAGCGGCGGTCTCGGCATCGCGATGGCCGTCGAGCGCGCCTGATAGGATTACGAGTTCATGCGCGTAGCAGTCATCCCCGGCGACGGGATCGGGAAAGAAGTCACGGCTGAAGCGGTCAAGGTTCTGCGGGCCGCCGGCGAGAAATCCGGGCGGCGTCTCGACCTCGAATCCCTGCCGTGGGGCGCGGACTATTACCTGCAATCCGGCATCACCATCCCACCCAACGGATTCGATCTGCTGCGCGAGTTCGACGCGATTCTGCTGGGTGCGCTCGGCGACCCCAGGGTGCCCGACAATCGCACCGCGCGGGACATTCTGCTGGGCACACGCTTCGAGCTGGATCTGTTCATCAATTTCCGGCCGGTCCGCTTGATCGACGACCGTCTGTGCCCGTTGAAGGATCGGGGGCGCAAGGACGTCAACTTCGTGGTCTTTCGCGAGAACACCGAGGGCGTCTACGTGGGCATCGGCGGGCGATTCAAGGCCGGGACCACCGATGAGGTGGCCATCCAGGAAGAGATCAACACCTACAAGGGCGTGCACCGCATCATCCGCGAGTCGTTCGAGTTTGCGAAGAAGCACGGCCTGACGAAGGTCTGCATGGCGGACAAGAGCAACGCGATGGCCCAGGGGCACGCCCTCTGGCAGCGCGTGTTCAAGGAAGTCTCGGCCGAGTATCCCGGCATTCAGGCCACGCATCTATACATTGATGCTTTGGCGCTGTTTCTGGTCCGGGACCCTGGCCAGTTCCAGGTGATCGTCACGAACAATCTCTTCGGCGACATCATCACGGACATCGGCGGGGCGCTGCAGGGCGGGCTGGGCATGGCCGCCTCGGGGAACATTCATCCGGGCAAGACGTCGCTCTTCGAGCCCGTGCATGGTTCGGCGCCGCCGCTGGCGGGCAAGAACATCGCGAACCCGATGGGCGCGATTCTCTCGGCGGCCCTGATGCTCGAGACGATCGGGTGGGTCGAGGATGCCAGATCGATCGAAGCGGCGGTCGAAGCGGCCGTGCGCGAAGGGCAGGGCACCGCCGACATCGGCGGGAAACTCGGGACATCGCAGGTCGGGGACTGGATCGCCAAGAAAGTGACGGGGGCTTAACGAATGACAGACGTTTTTATCGTCGGCGGCGCGCGGACGCCGATGACGGACTACACGGGCGCGCTGAAAGATCTCTCGGCGCTCGAGCTCGGCGCCAGCGCCTCGCGCGCGGCCTTTGCGAAGACCGGCGTCAAGCCCGAGTGGATCGACCATGCCGTCTTCGGCAACGTGCTGCAGACCAGCAGCGACGCGATCTACGGCGCGCGGCACGTCGCACTGAAGGCCGGCGTGCCGATCGACGTGCCGGCCCTCACCGTGAATCGCCTCTGCGGCTCCGGTATCCAGGCCGCGGTGAGCGGCGCGCAGCTGCTCCAGCTCGGTGAGGCCGACATCGTGCTCACGGGCGGCATGGAGAGCATGAGTCAGGCGCCGCACATCATTCGCGGGCTGCGCGGCGGGCTGCGGCTCGCGCAAGGCAAGCTCGAGGACTACCTCTACGAGGCGCTCCTCGATCCGTACTGCGGCCTCTTCATGGCGCAGACGGCCGAGAAGTGCGCGGCGAAGTACAACATCTCGCGCGAAGAGCAGGACGCCTACGCGCTTCGCAGTCAGCAGGCGGCCACGAAGGCGTGGGCCGAGGGCAAGTTCAAGGACGAAGTCGCGCCTGTGGAAATCAAGACGCGCAAGGGCGTCACCATCGTGGACAAAGACGACCACATGCGCGCGGACACGACGATGGAAGGGCTGGCGAAACTGCCGGCCGCATTTTCGAAGGACGGCACCGTGACCGCCGGCAACGCCAGCGGCATCGTCGACGGCGGCGCCGCGCTGATTCTGGCCTCCGCGAAAGCGGTGAAGGACAAGGGCCTCAAACCGATCGGGCGTCTCGTCAACTGGGCGGCCGTCGGCGTCGATCCCTCGTACATGGGCATGGGCCCCGCGCCATCGACCCGGAAGGCGCTGGCGCGCGCGGGCCTCAAGCTCGGCGACATCGATCTTGTCGAGGTGAACGAAGCGTTTGCCGGCCAGTATCTCGCCGTCGAAAAAGAGCTCGGCCTCGATCGCGACAAGACGAACGTCAACGGCGGCGCGGTCGCGCTCGGTCATCCGTTGGGGATGACGGGCACACGCCTGCTGCTCACGCTCACCCTCGAGCTGGGCCGACGCGGCAAGCGATACGGACTCGCGACCGCCTGCATCGGCGGCGGGCAGGGGATTGCCGCAATCGTTGAAAGGCTTTAGGGCGGGCTGAAGCCCGCCCCTACTTCTGAAGAAGTGGCAGACGTAGGGCCAGGCTTTAGCCTGGCCCATGGGAGCACGAATGCAGATAAAGACCGTCGGCGTGTTGGGATGCGGCTTGATGGGCGCGGGTATCGCGCAGGTGGCGGCCGGCGCCGGATACCGGACGATCGTCCGTGAAGTGAATCAGGGCGTGCTCGACAAGGGCCTGGGCCGGATTCGCAAGTTCCTCGAGGACGGGGTCGCGAAGGGCAAGGTCACGGCCGAACAGCGCGACAAGACGCTCGGCCAGCTGAACGGCACGACCGAGTTCAGCGGGATGAAGGATTGCGACATTATCATCGAGGCCATTGTCGAGAACGTCGAGGTCAAGACCGCGGCCTTCTCCGCCCTCGAGGCCGTCGTCGGCGCCCACACGATCTTCACGTCGAACACGTCGTCGCTCTGCATCACGGAGCTCGCGGCCAAGACGAAGCGGCCCGATAAGTTCGGCGGCCTGCACTTCTTCAATCCGGTGCCGCTCATGAAGCTCGTCGAGGTCATCCGCGCGCTCACCACCAGCGACGAGACCTACCAGACGATGTTCGCGTTCTCGCAATCGCTGGGGAAGGAGCCGATCACCGCCCCGGACAAGCCCGGCTTCATCGTCAACCGGCTGCTGGTGCCGTACCTGCTCGACGCGATTCGCTGTTACGAGCGCGGCCTCGGGACCGTCGAGGACATCGACAAGGGCATGAAGCTCGGCTGCGGTTACCCGATGGGCCCGCTGACACTGCTCGACTTCGTCGGCCTCGACACGACCTACTACATCGCCAACATCATGTTCGACGAGTACAAGGAGGCGATGTTTGCGGCGCCGCCACTCTTGAAGCGCATGGTCCTCGCCGGCAAGCTCGGCAAGAAAAGCGGAGAGGGGTTTTATAAGTACGCGTGATCAAGCCAAAGCCAAAAGCCAGTAGGCAGAAGCCAGAAGGCAGAAGCTGCTGACTTTTTGGCTTTTGGCTTTCGACTTTTGGCTTATCTCTTGTCCAGCTTCCCCAGCAGCGCCGCCGCCTTCTTCTTGAACTGCGTGTCTTCAGGCACCCATGCGGGATCCACCGGCAAGTCGATCACTTGCTGCAGCAGTGGCTTGGCCTCGTTGCGGCGATTGTCGTCGTCCGCGATGACCTCGGCGAGAAAGAACAGCGACGCGATGCTCTGCGGGTTGTAGCGCAGTGACGCGCGGAGGTGCTCTTCGGCCTTCTTGTGATCGCCGCCGCTCATGCCCGGCACCTTGAAGTACCACTGGCCGAGGGCGCGATCGGCGGAACCTTGCTGCCAGGCCGGATCCATCTTCAACACCAGCTCGAGCTGGTCCTTGATGCGGCCCGGGTATTTCCACGCCGTCAGAAAGCTCGCGTTCTGCGCCACTTCACCGAGATTGGCGGCGAGCCAGAAATGACCTTCCGGCTTCGACGCGTCGAGCGTGACGGCGAGCTCGCCGGCCTTGACGCCTTTGTCGCGCCACGACTTGCGGTCCTTCTCGGGCCCCTCGGTGGCCAGCCAGTAGGCCGCGCGCGAGAGTTTCCACGCGCCCTCGAAACTCTGTGCCGAGCCCTTGTCGTAGAGCTCGGCGGCTTGCCTGGCCTTCGCAAAGTCGTCGCGGTGTCGATACAACTCGTCGGCCTGCGCGAACGCGCCTACCGGCGGCGTCTGGGCATGGAGATGGACCGGGGCGGCCAGGCTGACGGCCAGCACCAGAATGTAGAATGGCCAGATGCAGGACACGGTTCGACGCTTGCTAACAGAAATCGGCGAGGATCCCGCCCGGGAAGGTCTGCGCGACACGCCCCGGCGCGTGGAGCACTCGCTCAAGTTCCTGACGAACGGATACCGGCAGCACCTGGACGACGTCATCAATGGCGCGCTCTATACCGTCGAGTATAACGAGATGGTGATCGTGCGAGACATCGATTTCTACAGTCTCTGCGAGCACCACCTGCTGCCGTTCTTCGGGCGCTGCCATGTGGCGTACATTCCCAACGGGAAGGTCATCGGGCTCAGCAAGATCCCCCGGATTGTGGAAATGTTCGCCCGCCGCTTGCAGGTGCAGGAACGTCTCACGTCCCAGATTGCCGAGGCGATTCGCGGAAGCGTCGCGCCGCTCGGTGTGGCCGTCGTGATGGAGGCCACGCATCTCTGTATGGCGATGCGCGGCGTTGAAAAGCAGAACAGCGTGACCGTCACGAGCTCGATGCTCGGCGTCATGCATCAGGACGCGCGCACGCGCCACGAGTTCCTCGAGCTCATTCGCGCCCGGACGTCGGGACTGCTGGTGCGGGAGTCTCAGCCCGTCGGAGCGGGCTGCCTGCCGGAGTGACCGCATCTGGAGCTTCTGGAGCTTCTAGAGCTTCTAGATCGACACGTTCCTCTGGCGCGAGGCTCGCGTCGATCGGCACGCCGAGCGCGGCGCCAATGAGCCAGTGGATCTGTCTCACCCCTTCGGTCAATGCCGCGGGGCCAGGCTGCAGGATGTAGGTCGACTTGATTTCGTAGATGTGTCCCCGCACGATGGCGGGCACCGCCTCCCAACCCGCCCGGCCGGTAATGGTCGCCTTCCGGACTTTCTTGCCGCACCAGGACGCGAGGATCACGTCAGGCGCCGCGTCTCGCACGGCGTCCGCCGACACGATGCGGTCACGTCCGAGCGCCGCGTTCCGCAGATGCGGAAAGATCGGCTCGCCGCCCGCGATCTCGACGAGCTCCTCGACCCAGCGGATGCCCGAAATCAACGGTTCGTCCCACTCCTCGAAAAACACCCGGGGGCGTTGTAGGAAGCGCGCCGCCGACGCTCGTACCGCGTCGAGGTCGGCCTCGAGCGTGGAGGCCAGCGCCTCGGCGCGATCCGGAAGACCGACCATCCCGCCGAGCATCCGGATCATCTGGAGGATCTCGGCCACGGTGCGTTGATTGAACGTGACGACCGGGTAGCCGCGCCGGATGAGCTCGCGCGCGATATCGGCCTGCAGGTCCGAGAATGCCAGGATGAGATCGGGCTCGAGCGCCACGATCTTGTCGAAGCGCGCGTTCAGGAACGCCGACACCTTCGGCTTCAAGCGCGCTTCCGGCGGCCGCGCCGTGTAGCCGGACACGCCGACGACGCGGTCACCGGCCCCAAGCCGGTAGAGCGTCTCCGTCGTCTCTTCTGTGAGACACACGATGCGGACAGGGAAGCGCGGCATACGAGCCTGTGAGGTCCGTTATACTCCGAAGTCATGACTCTGCGAGCGATCACGAGCATCGCGTGCGCGATCTCCGCGGTCGCGACCCTCACGGCCTCCGATCAGCGCAGCACCCGCGGCGCCACGACGCCGGCCAAGCCGATGGCCGTCGAGCGCCGGGCCGCGTGCGCGTCGCCGCTGGGCGAGGGCGTGAAGTCGAAGCGGGCGTTCTGCGACGTCATCATCAGTCCGACCGGCGCCGGCAGCGTGTCCCTGGAAATCCCGCCGCACACCGGCCAGTCGATTCTGTATTTCGATCTGCATCCGCGGTTCGAAGTCAGCCAGCCTGACGGCAACCCGATGGCGCTGTTTCAACGGCACCGGCCCGTGGTGGCGGTCGTCGGGCCGACGGGCGACGTCATCGATCGCGCGGCGACGGAGGGCGAGTACCGCTCGGTGACCGATCTCATCGACCGGCTGCCCGGGCAGAAACCCGGGGAGTACAAGGTGGTCGGGCCCGGCGCGCCGACGACCGTCAAGGTGTTCATTCCCGCCAGCGTCTCGTCGGTGGGGATTGTCGGGTTGCGCGTGGAGATCGCCAACCGCTTCCAGCAGCAGTCCTATCCCGAACCGAACCGGCCG
>Ga0137427_10001615_pt1 | contig 10054 bp, 8 predicted proteins | sample EasRivERMZT700_2_FD_102309 | JGI IMG/M metagenome (GOLD analysis project Ga0137427, IMG submission 102309) | Soil microbial communities from meander-bound floodplain in the East River, Colorado, USA - East River MetaG ERMZT700_2 | ecosystem: Environmental > Terrestrial > Soil > Floodplain ...
AGTTGGATCAAAGTGACCGCGTTTGTCGCGGTGCCCGGCGCGATCGCGCTGGCCTGGGCCATCACGCCTCGGGACGAGCGTCGCGGGCTCATCGCGTCGGCGATGGCCTTCGCCGGCATCGGCATGCTCGTCCAGTTGCCGTGGGAGATCTGGCAGTGGCGCGTGTTCGGGACACCGTTTTCCGAGTGGGCCGGCCGGCCCGCCGCCGAGCTCGTGCGAACCAACCCGTACGTGAAGTACCTGACGGTGATTCGATCGCCCTGGACGTACGTCACGTTGCTGCCGCAGGTGCTCTGGACGATCGTGCCGGCGTTTATTCTCTCCGCGGTCCAGTGGCAGGATCGTGACCGGCGCGATCGCGCCGTCGCGTTGTTGCTGTGGATCGCGGTCGTCACGCTGGCGCATGTCGGTCTTGGGATGTTCGGCTACTCGAAGCTCCTCCGCTACGTCATCCTCGTGTCGCCGGCCGCTGCGTTGTTGTTTGCCATGACCGCATCGGGTCTGCTCGCAGGTGCCAGCGTTGGCAGGGGAATTCCGGGCGGACGAATCATGAGGATGCTGCTGATCGTGCTCGCCCTCGCGGGTCTCGGACTCGAGCTGGCGCAAAGCGTCGCGACGACGTTCGTCGACAACGCCAGCCACGACCTCCTCATGCCGCTGATGGGCTTGTACGATGCTCCACGCTGACGGCTGATCGCGCCGCGTTCGATAGTAGACTGCCGCGATGGCCTCGACATCAGCGCGCGCGACGGCATGGGCATCCGCGGTCTGTGCCGGCGTGCACGCCGCCGGCAGCCGGCACGTCGTCTATGTGCCGGACAACCCGCTGTCGCACGTGCTGCGCGCGCTTCGCGACGACTACCCGGACATCACGACGACCATCGCGACGCGAGAGGAAGAAGCGTTCGGAATTGCCGCCGGCTTGTTCGTCGGCGGCGTTCGTCCGACCGTGATGTTGCAGTCGAGCGGCCTTGGCAATTCCATCAACGCGCTCACGTCACTGCTCGTGCCGTTCAAGATTCCGGTGCTCATCGTGATCAGCATGCGCGGCGATGCCGGCGAGTGGAACGCCGCGCAGGTGCCGATGGGGCGCGCCGTGCGGCCGATTCTCGAGTCGATCGGCGTTCCGCACGTCACCGCCGAGTCGCCGGAGACGACGGCCGAGAGCGTGCGCTGCGTCGGCGACAACGCATTTGAAACCCGGCTGCCGGCGGCGTGTCTGTTGCCGCGGCGATTGACCGTGCCCGGGGCCTAGAAAAGACCTCCGAGGTCTTTATCGACTATGACTCGACTCGATGCCACGAAACGCCTGACCGCCCAGCTCGACAAAGAGCCCGTCATCGCGAGCCTCGGGCATCCGGCGTACGACCTTTTTGCCGCCGGCGATCGGCCCGAGAACTTCTACACCTGGGGCAGCATGGGCCTCGCGTCGTCGATGGGGCTGGGCCTCGCGATGGCGCGGCCGGACCTGCGGGTGTTCGTGCTCGACGGCGACGGGTCGCTGCTGATGAATCTCGGATCGCTCGCGACGATCGGCTGGACGCGCGCCGAGAACCTCGTGCTCATCGTCTGGGACAACGGCGAGTACGGCACGACGGGAGGGCAGGACACCGCCACCCGGCACGGCGCCGATCTCGAGGCCGTGGCGCGGGCGATGGGCATGACGACCGCGGTGACGGTGCGGACGGCCGCCGAGTTCCACGCGGCCGTCGCGCGGGCGAAGAGCACGCCGGGCCCGTGGACGATCGTCGCCAAGGTCGAGGAATCCGTGCCCACCGTGAAGCCGCCGCTCGACTACGTGATGATCAAGCAGCGATTCATGGCGGCGATCGGCACGCGCGACGCATGAGCCTCGCCGCGCGCTTTGCCGAATTCGTCGTCTCCGCTAAGCCGCCGGCGGAGGCCGCGCGGCGCGCAACCGCGGCCTTCATCGACACCGTCGGCGTCATCCTCGCCGGCGTGTCGGAGCCGGCGAGCCGCGCGGTCCAGCGAGTGGTCGCCGCCGAGGGCGGCGACGGCAGCCAGGTGATCGGCACGTCCATGCGCGCGACCGCCGCCGGTGCGGCGCTCGCCAACGGCACGGCCGCCCACGCGCTCGACTTCGACGACATGTGCTTCGTTTCGCTCGCGCACCCGAGTGCGCCACTCGTACCGGCGGTGATCGCGGCGGGCGAGATGACGCGCGCGTCGGGCGGCGCGTTGCTCGACGCGTACGTGGTTGGATTCGAGATCGAGGGCCGCCTGGGCCGATTGATGAATCCGCGCCACTATCAGCGCGGCTGGCATTGCACGTCGACGATTGGGACGATCGGGGCGGCCGCGGCCGCGAGCCGGCTGCTCGGCCTCGATGCCGGCGCCACCGCGCATGCGCTGGCGATTGCGGCCTCCGAGGCGTCCGGGTTCAAGGAAAACTTCGGTTCGATGGTCAAGCCGCTGCACGCCGGCCTCGCTGCGCGCAACGGCGTGCTGGCCGCGATGTTTGCGCGCGAGGGCCTCACGGCCAGCGCCCGTGCATTCGAGGGGCCGCAGGGCTTCCTCGCCGCCATGGACAGCGAGCGCTCGTCCGTGTCGGAGGCCGACGTCGCCGACCTCGGCACTCGCTGGGAGATTGTCGACACGGGGATCACCGTGAAGCTCTATCCCTCGTGCGCGGGGACGCACCCGACGCTCGACGCGGTCCTCGATCTGCGGCGGCGTGAAGGATTCAGCGCGAACGAAGTCGAGGCCGTCGACATCCAGGTGGACTCGATCACGCCGACGGTGCTGATCTACGAGCGGCCGGCGTCGGCATTGGAAGGGAAGTTCAGCATGCCGTTCTGTGTCGCGGCCGCGCTGGTCGCCGGCCGGGTCGGCATCGACACCTTCGAGCCCGCGCTCTTCACGGATCCCACGATTGCCGCGCTCATGCCGCGCGTGCGCATGCAGGTGAAGCCGGCGTTCGACGGCGTCGCGCCGCCGCTCACGCAGGCGCACGTCACCATTCGCCTGCGCGACGGCCGCACGTTCGCGCAGGCCGCGAACGGCGCGCGGGGGTATCCGGAACAACCAGCGAGCGATCGCGAGCTCGACGACAAGTTCCTCGCCTGCGCGAAGCGCGCGCTACCCTCGGGCACGGCGGCGGATGTGCTGGCGATGCTGCGGGCGATCGATGACGTTGACGATGTTCGGGATCTGACGCGGTTGATGCGAACGCTGTGAACAGCCCTGCAACAAGAGCTGACATGAAGGACGTGAAGGGATCATGCCTTCATGAGCTTCATGTCAGATGTTGTGACCGGTTCGCGGCACGTGCCCTTGTTTCCAGACCATGAACGTGCGGATGAACGTGATGATCGTCGTGCCGTGCTGGTTGCGGCCCGTCGTGCGCACGGTCACGATGCCGGCGTCCGGCCGTGACTTCGACTCGCGACTGCTGACGACCTCGCTGCTCGAGTAGACCGTGTCGCCTTCGAACAGTGGATTGGGCAGCTTGATGTCGTCCCACGCCAGATTGGCGACGCCGTTCATCGTCAGGTCGATCACCGACTGACCCGTCACGAGCGCGAGCGTGAAACACGAATTCACGAGCGGCCGCTTGAACTCCGTCTTGCTCGCGTACTCCGCGTCGAAGTGGATCGGGTTCGTGTTCATCGTGAGGCACGTGAACCAGATGTTGTCGGCCTGCGTCACCGTGCGGCCGAGCGGATGTTGGTAGACATCGCCGACGGTGAAGTCCTCGAACACGCGGCCGGTCCATCCCTGTTTCGTCGTCATCACACCACTCCGTTCTGCTGCCACACGCCGATGGCGGCGCGATCGAACCCAAGCTCCGAGAGGATGGCGGCCGTGTGGGCGCCGAGCGCGGGGATGGCGCCCATCACGGGCGCGACGCCGTCCATCTGCACCGGCGGCACGAGCACCGGCACGGGGCCGACCGGGGAATCAACCGTCTGCCAGCGGTTCCGCTCCACGAGCTGCGGATGGCTGAGAAATCCTGCCATCTCGTTCATGCGGGCCGACGCGATGTCGGCGGTCTCGAGGCGTGCAAGAACTTCTGAGGAAGTCAGGCTGGAGAAGACCGCGTCGATCGCCGCCTGCAGGTCGGCGCGATGCTCGACCCGAAGCGTGTTGCTGCGGAAGCGAGCGTCGTCGGCGAGCGCCGGCTGTCGAAGCACCTCGGCGCAGAAGCGCGTCCACTCTCGCGCGTTCTGAACGCCGACGTAGATGGCGCCGTCGCGGGTCCGGAAGAGCCCGTACGGCGCGATGGACGCGTGATCCGGCCCGCTCCGCGCCGGCGGGGCGCCGCGGCCGGCCGTGTAGTACGCCTGCGCGCTCATCCACTCGGCCAAGGCGTCGAAGAGCGACACCTCGAGCGTCGTCCCGCGCCCGGTCGAGGCACGTTGGATCAGCGCCGTGAGGATGCCCGAGTAGGCGTACATGCCGGCCGAGATGTCGGCCACCGAGATGCCGACCTTGCTCGGCGTCTCCGGCGTGCCGGTGATCGAGACGAGTCCGACCTCGCCCTGCACCAGCAGGTCGTAGGCCTTCTTGTCCGCGTACGGTCCAGAGGTGCCGTACCCGGAGACCGTGCACACGATGAGCCGCGGGTGGCGAGGGTGGAGCGTGGCAGCGTCGACGCCGAGGCGCTCGGCCGCACCGGGTGCAAGGTTCTGGACGAACACGTCGGCGCGTTCGAGTAAGCGCGCTAGGATCGGCCGCGACTCCGGTGTCTTCAGGTCGAGCGTCAGCGACTCTTTCGATCGATTCAGCCACACGAAGTAGCTCGACAACCCACGCACGCTCGTGTCGTAACTCCGCGCGAAGTCCCCGCCGTCGGGCCGTTCGATCTTGATCACCCGCGCGCCGAGGTCGGCGAGCTGCCGCGTGGCAAACGGCGCGGCGACAGCTTGTTCCAAAGCGACGACGGTTAAGCCGGACAAAGGCAAGGGCATAACCATTGGGGTCAGGTCTTGTTTCTTAGCATCGTGACAACTGGAGTTGACACCGACACTGCCCGAGCGAGCGAGAGAAGCGAAGTGATGCCGCGTCTGACAACTGCGGTTGACGCGATGCTAAAAAGCAAGACCTGACCCCACATCCCCCACATCAGTACGATCGCGGGAGTCCGAGCACGTGCTCGGCGAGATACGCGAGGATCATGTTCGTCGAGATCGGCGCGACCTGGTACAGCTTCGTCTCTCTGAACTTGCGCTCGATGTCGTAGTCCTCGGCGAAGCCGAAGCCGCCGTGCGTCTGGACGGCGACGTTCGCGGCCTCCCAGGACGCGTCGGCGGCGAGCAGCTTCGCCATGTTGGCCTCGGCGCCGCAGGGCTCGCCGCGGTCGAACAGCGACGCGGCGCGGATGCGCATGAGGTCTGCGGCCTCGACGTTCACGTGCGCGCGCGCGATCGGGAATTGCACGCCCTGGTTCTGGCCGATCGGCCGGTTGAAGACGATGCGATCGTTGGCGTACTTCGTGGAGCGGTCGATGAACCAGCGGCCGTCGCCGACGCACTCGGCCGCGATCAGGATCCGCTCGGCGTTGAGCCCATCGATCAAGTACCGAAATCCCTTGCCCTCTTCGCCCACGAGCGCGGACGCCGGAATCTCGAGGTCGTCGAAGAACAGCTCGGTCGTGGCGTGATTCATCATCGTGCGAATCGGGCGAATCGTGAGCCCTCGACCGACGGCGCCGCGCATGTCGACGAGGAACGTGGACAGGCCGTCCGTGCGCTTCGTGACCTCGGCGATGGGCGTCGTCCGCGCGATGAGCAGGAGGAGATCCGAATGCTCGGCGCGGGAGATCCAGATCTTCTGGCCGCGGACGACGTACTTGTCGCCCTTGCGGACCGCCATCGTCTTGAGCTGCGTCGTGTCCGAGCCCGTTGTCGGCTCGCTGACGCCGAACGCCTGCAGCCGCAGCTCGCCCTTGGCGATCTTCGGCAGGTACTCGCGCTTCTGCGCGTCGGAGCCATGCCGCAGCAGCGTGCCCATCGTGTACATCTGCGCGTGGCACGCGCCGGCATTCGCGCCGCTGCGGTTGATCTCTTCCATGATCACGGCCGCTTCGTCGATGGAGAGGCCGGACCCGCCGTACTCTTCCGGAATCAGTGCCGCGAGATAGCCCGCCTCGGTCAGCGCGCGGACGAACGCGTCGGGATACGCACGACGCGCATCGAGGTCGCGCCAGTACGCGTCGGGATAGGCCTTGCAGAGGTCACGAACGCCGGCACGCAGGTCGGCATGTGATTCGATCGCAGCCATCAGCGCCGCCGATCATACTCGGAGTACTATCGGCGGTTCATGGCGACGGTTGCCGAGCATCTGATCCGGAGGCTGCGCGAAGTCGGCGTGCGCATGCTGTTCGGAGTACCGGGCGGCGGCGGGAATCTCGATCTGATCGCCGCCGCCGGGCGCAGTGGCCTGCCGTTTGTGTTGACGTCAACGGAAACCGGCGGCGCGATCGCGGCGATCGCGCAAGCCGAAATCACCGGCGCGCCTGGCGCATGTCTGACGACGCTGGGGCCGGGCGTCGCGTCGGTGGTCAATGGCGTCGCGTGTGCCTACCTCGAGCGCGCGCCGGTGTTCGTCCTCACCGACAACTACGCGTCGACGGATCAGGATCGCTACGAGCATCAGCGCCTGAATCACAAAGCGCTGCTGGAGCGCATCACGGTCCAGTCGGACACCCTGGCGCCGGGCAGCGCCTTCGCGAGCATAGAGGCGGCGTGCTTTTACGTGGCGCCCGAGCGATCGTCCGCCGGCCCCGTGCATCTCGATTGTCCGGCGGACTTCAATCAGCCAGATCTCCAGCCGACCAACTACGCGGTCGCAGAGGTGACCGGCTACATGCTCGCAGATGGGACCAGAGGCACCGGGTCTCCATCGACGACGAACGAGGAGCTGCTACGACACTCGCGTCGCCCACTGGCGCTGATTGGCCTCGGCGCGCGGCACGCTGATCACGCTGCCCGCATCCGGAAGCTGTGCGAGAGCAAAGGGCTGCCCGCCATGGTCACCTACAAGGCCAAAGGCGTGGTGCCCGACAGGCACCCGTGGTTTGCCGGCGTGTTCACGAACGGCGCGATTGAAAAGCCGCTCATCAACGAGAGTGACCTGATCATCGGGATCGGTCTCGATGAAGTCGAATTACTGCCGCGTCCGTGGACGCCTCGGAGCTACGTTCGATACGGCCCGGCGCCCGCGTCAGCAGTACTCGATGGGATTCGTCAGGTGGAGACCTGCCTTCAGCAGACTGAGTGGCACGCGACGGAGGTGCACGGCTTCCACCATGCGCAGCGCGGGCAGATCATGATTCACGCCGCCGGGTTCACCGCGCAGCAGGTTGTCGCCGTCGCTGCCGCGACACTCGCTCGCGACTGCCGCGTGACCGTCGACGCCGGCGCGCACATGTTTCCGGCCACGATGCTCTGGCCGGTGAGCGAGCCCAATCAGATGCTGATTTCGAACGGGCTTTCCACAATGGGCTTTGCACTGCCGGCGGCGATTGGCGCGGCGCTGCTGGAGCGAGAGCGACCCGTTGTTGCACTCACTGGCGACGGCGGCCTGCTCATGTGCATCGGGGAGCTCCTCACGGCCGTCCGCGAGCGACTGAAGATCATCGTCATTGTCTTCAGCGACGCGTCGTTGAGCCTCATCGAAATCAAACAGCAGGCGCGCAAGCTCGCGCCAGCCGGCGTCGCGCTCGGCCGGATGGACTGGCCGTCGGTGGCGCGCGGATTCGGCGCCGGGGGTCTTGCGGCGGAGAACGAGACGGAACTCGAACGCGCAATCGAGACGGCCCTCGCGACTTCCGGTCCGACCCTGATTGAGGCGAAGATTGACCGTTCGAATTACGGCGCGACGCTCAAGGCCATACGAGGGTGAATTAGGAGATTGGGAGATTGGGAGATTGGGAGATTAAGATTCGAATCTCCAAATCTCCAAATCTCAAATCTCCAGATTCAGAGATCCCCATGACCGAACCTCTCATCATCAACGGCGAAAAGACCCCAGCCTCCGACGGCCAGGTGTTCGACGTATTCGATCCCTCCACCGGCGACGTGCTGGCCTCGGTCGCGAAGGCGACGAAGGCCGACGTGCATCGCGCGGTGCAGGCAGCGCAAGCGGCGATGGACTCGAAAGCGTGGGGTGGCATGGCGCCGGCCGAGCGCGGGCGCATCATGATCCGCATCGCGCAGGCCCTCCGCGAACGGACCGAAGAGCTCGCCACGCTCGAGAGCCGCGACAACGGCAAACCGCTGCGTCAGGCGCGGACGGACGTGCAGGTGGCCGCGCGCTACTTCGAGTTCTTCGCCGGCATCGCGGACAAGATCATGGGGAACACGATCCCGCTCGGACCTGGGTTCCTCGACTACACCATCCGCGAACCCATCGGCGTATCGGCGCAGATCGTGCCGTGGAACTATCCGATCCAAATCGGCGCACGTGGCGTGGCGCCGGCGCTCGCCGCCGGATGCGCGGTCGTGCTGAAGCCGTCGAGCGAAGCCCCGATGACCGCATTGAGACTCGGCGAGATCGGTCTCGCCTGCGGACTGCCGCCCGGCGTCCTGAACGTCGTGCCGGGCACCGGCGCCGAAGCCGGCACCGCGCTCGCGAGCCATCCGGACATCAACCAGCTCACGTTCACTGGATCAGTCGATGTTGGCATTGCCGTCGCGAAGATGGCGGCCGACAACGTCGTGCCCGTCGTGATGGAGCTCGGCGGAAAATCTCCGAACATCGTCTTTGCCGACGCCGACCTCGATCTGGCGGTGCAGGGCGTGTCGACGGCGATTTTTCAGAACGCGGGCCAGACCTGTTCGGCCGGATCGCGCCTGCTCATCGAGCGCAAAGCGCACGAGGCGTTCGTCGCCAAGCTCGCCGAGCGCGCGAAGTCGATGCGCATCGGGCCGGGCGTGAGCGATCCGGACATGGGACCAATCATCTCGAAGCGGCAGCTCGAGACGATCGAAAAGTATGTCCAGGTCGGCACGAGTGAGGGCGCGAGGGTCGCGGCCGGCGGCGCGAGGCCGACCGACGCCGCGCTTGGCAAGGGCTTCTACTTCCAGCCGACGCTGCTCGATCGCGTCGGGCCGGACATGCGCGTCGCGCAGGAGGAGATCTTCGGGCCCGTGCTCGCGATCATCGACTTCGACGACCTCGAAGAGGCGGCGGCGATCGCAAACCGGAGCCAGTACGGGCTCGTGTCCGGCATCTGGACGCGCGACATCAACAAGGCGATGTCACTCTCTTCGCGCATCAAGACCGGCCAGGTCTACATCAACACGTACGGCGCCGGTGGCGGCGTCGAGCTCCCGTTCGGCGGGTACAAGAAGAGCGGCTACGGACGGGAGAAGGGGCTGGAGTCGCTGGCGAGCTATACCCAAGTGAAAAACGTCTGTATCAAGTTCTCGTGATGGGAATGGTGAATTGGGAGATTGGGAGATTTGGAGATTTGGGGATTTGGAGATTCAAGCTTGCTCCTTAATCTCCCAATCTCCCAATCCCCCAATCTAGAATTCCCCAATTGGAGCAGTGTTCTTGTCCACTAACAGTCTTGGCTTCATCGGTCTTGGCAACATGGGCCGTCCGATGGCGTCGAATCTCTGTCGCAAGGGATTCTCGCTGGCGGTGTACGACATCGAACGAGGGCCCGTCAGCGCGCTGAAGCTGATCGGCGGGTCGGTGGCCGCCAGCGCCGGTGACGTCGCGAAGCGGAGCGACGTCGTCTTCACGATGCTGCCGGACTCCGCCGCGGTCGACGCGGTGGTCGGCGGCCCTGATGGCGTGCTCGCGAATCTTCGGCAAGGCGGCGTGGTCGTCGACATGAGCACGATCGATCCGCGCGTGACCGATCGACTGGCGGCCGCGGCGAAGCGCCGCGGCATCGAGTTCGTGGACGCTCCGGTGGGCCGGCTCGCGAGCCATGCCGAGCGCGGCGAGTCGTTGTTCATGGTGGGCGCGGCCGACGAGGCCTTCGCGCGCGTGAAGCCGATGCTCGAAGCGATGGGGACGACCATCCATCATTGCGGCGGCGTCGGCACCGGCATGCGGACGAAGCTCGTGAACAACT
>Ga0137427_10001616_pt1 | contig 10053 bp, 11 predicted proteins | sample EasRivERMZT700_2_FD_102309 | JGI IMG/M metagenome (GOLD analysis project Ga0137427, IMG submission 102309) | Soil microbial communities from meander-bound floodplain in the East River, Colorado, USA - East River MetaG ERMZT700_2 | ecosystem: Environmental > Terrestrial > Soil > Floodplain ...
GACTGCTCCGTGTATTCCAGCGGTCCAGACCGACAACAGGCTTGCAGCTGCGGTGCACAAAACTTGCAGCCCGATGATTGGGCGAAATATGTGCCACACGCCCCCGCTCCGCAAAACCGAAGAATTTTAAGGGAAAACCCGTGAGCACGTCAAACCGGCGCGGCAAGAAAATTTGCACGAGTGCATTAGCACTTGCCCACCCGAATCTACGACCGGTGCGCGCGTTGCCCATCGGTATAATGATTTTGCTCTATACAGGAGGAAGCCATGAGATCAAAGAGCCTGTCCCTGCTCGCCGCGCTCGGCCTTGCCTGGTCGAGCGCGCTGTTCGCGCAGCAGAAGATCGAAATGAAGCTCGCCTACTTCGTAGGCGACCAGCACGCGATGTCCCAGTGGCTCATCAAGTGGTCGGAGCAGCTCGAGAAAGGATCGGGCGGCCGCATCGCGGTGAAGCGCTTCCCGAGCGCGCAGATGGGCCCGACTCCGCAGCACTACGATTTTGCCCGCACCGGCCAGGCCGACGTAACGTGGTTCCTCCACGGCGGGACACCGGGGCGCTTCCCGCTCACCGAGATCGTCAACCTGCCGTTCATGGTCGGCAGCGCCGAGGTCGGCATCAAGGTCCTCAACGACTCCCAACTGCGCGCGAAGTACCTGGACGCCGAGCACAAGGGCGTCAAGGTCCTGATGCTGCTCACGCACCAGCCGGGCGGCCCGCACACGACCCGGAAGGCGATACGCACACTCGATGATTTCAAGGGCCTGCGGCTGCGCTTCGCTTCGCCGACGGTGCGCGACTTCGTGCAGGCGCTGGGCGCGACGCCGGTGGGCGTGCAGCCGACCGACATTTCCGACCAGCTTCAGAAAGGCACGATCGACGGCACCTTCATGGACTACGGCGGCGCCGGCATCGCCTTCAAGCTCGGCGGCATCATCAAGTACTCGACCGAGCTGTACAGCTACGTCACCAGCTTCGGCATCGCCATGAACGAGGATTTCTGGAACAAACTGCCCCCCGACCTGAAAAAGCTGGTGACGGACTCGGTCACCGGCAGGGAAAAGGAAGTAGGCCAGGCCTGGGACGCGCTCGACGTGCCGGGAAAGAAATTCCTGGTGGACGGGGGCGACGAAGCGATTCGGTTCTCCGCCGCCGACAACGCCAAGGTGCGCAAGATCGGCGCCGAGGTGTCCGAGGCGAAGATCAAGGAGCTCGACGGCAAGGGACTGCCCGCACGCGCCGTGTATGACATGATGCGCGGCCTCGCAGAGAAGCACTCGAAGACATCGAAGAGCTTTTGGAACTAGACGTCTCGCTGTTGTTGTCCCCTCCTCATCCCCTCCTCATCTTGAGGAGGGGTGCCGGCGAAGCCGGCGGGGTGGTGGAGGGGTGCCCACGAAGCGGGCGGGGTCGTGGAGAGGTGGCGCGAAGCGCCGGAGTGGTTTGCAGCCGCCCGATGACCACCCCCGCTGCTTCGCAGCGACCCCTCCTCGACGAGGAGGGGATAAACCCCCGAATGCCGCTCAGTTGAATCGCTGGCGCACTTTCGTCGCCACGCTCTGCGGCCGGACCGCGGCGGCGTTCGTCGCGGCGATGATGCTGCTCACGGTCGCCGACGTCGTGCTGCGCGCACTCGCGAACAAGCCGATCCCGGGCGTGCTCGAGATCGTCGAGCTGCTGCTCGCATGCAGCTTCTTCCTCGCTCTGCCCGCGACGTTCCTGCGCGACGAGCACATCGTCGTCGACATCATCGACGGCGCGGCGCCGCGCCGGGTCCCGCTCCTGAAGCGCATTGCCGCGGCGCTCGCGGCTCTGGCGCTCGCGCTGATGGCCTGGCAGGGCTGGATCGTGGCAGGCGACGCGCTCGCTTTCGGCGACGTCACCTCCTACCTTTCGATTCCACGCATCGTCTACTGGATTCCGGTGCTCGCGGGCATCACCGGCGCCACGGCCGCCGCGCTCGCGGTGGCGGCGGGGGACGACGAAGGAAGCAGGCGGTGAGCGCTGCGGCGATCGGCACCCTCGCCGTCATCGGGCTGCTCGCGCTCATCTTCGCCCGAGTCCCGATCGCCGTTGCCCTGGCGCTCTCGGGACTTTGCGGTTATGCCGCGCTCGACGGCTGGGGGAAGGCTCTCAGGATATTCGGCACGGTGCCCTTCGAACTCGCGAGCGCTTACTCGCTATCGGTCGTTCCGCTCTTCATCCTCATGGGCGCGGTCGCCTCGCGCGCCAACATGGCGAGGGAGCTGTTCGAGGCGTGCAACGCCGCGTTCTCCGGGATCCGCGGCGCGCTCGCCAATGCGACGATCGGCTCTTGCGCGCTGTTCGGCGCAATCTGCGGCTCTTCGATCGCCACGGCGGCAACCTTCTCGCGCGTATCGATACCCGAGATGCGCCGGCACGGCTATGACGCTGCGTTTGCCGGAGGCGCGGTCGCCTCGGCCGGAACGCTTGCCGTGCTGATTCCGCCCTCGGTACTGCTCGCGATCTATGCCATCGTCGCCGAGCAGTCGCTGCCCAAGCTCTACGCGGCGGCATTCGTTCCGGGGTTCGTGCTTGCCGCGCTTTACGTCATCGCCGTGTTTGGGGTCGCATGGGCCTGGCCTGCGAAAGTACCGCGCGTTGCCGCGATGCGCCTTGCCGCGCGGCTGCGCGCCGCGGCCGGCATGTGGAAGCTCGCGGTGCTCTTCTTTTTTGCGGTGTTCGGAATCTACCTCGGCTGGTTCTCACCCACCGAGGCGGCGGCGGTCTCGGCCTTCGCCGCGATCGTCATCGCTTTCGCTACCGGCGCGATGGGATGGCGCGGCCTGGTCGAGGCCCTGCTCGAGACCGCCTACACCACCGCGGCGATCTTTTTCATCGTCGTCGGCGCATTCATCTACTCGCGCTTCATCGTGCTCACCCAGCTCCCGAACGATCTCGCCCGCTGGGTGCAGGCCGCCGGCGTGGGGCCGCTGTGGATCCTGCTCGCGGTCATCGCTCTGTACTTTCTCCTGGGAACGTTTCTCGACGAGGTGAGCACGATCCTGATCACCGTACCGGTAACGCTGCCGCTCGTCGCCGGGATAGGTTTCGACGGCGTCTGGTTCGGAGTCTTCGTCACGGTCATGTGCACCATCGGCCTGATCAGCCCGCCGACCGGAATGACGGTATTCGTAATCCAGGCTCAGCACCCGGACATTCCGGTGGCGCGGATCTACCTCGGGACGCTGCCGTTCCTGGTCGCCGATTTCGCGCTGGTGGCGATGCTCATCGCCGCGCCGGGGCTCGCCCTGTGGATGCCCCGCGCGCTGGGAATGTAGGTTCAGACGCTCAGATCGGATAGACCAGCGAATCGGGCGGCACATCCGAGTCGAGCAAGCAGAGCTTCTCCCTGAAGGTCAGGCGAGTCCCTGCGACGGCGATGCGATCGTTATAGCAGCCCGAAACGAAATACTCCGTTTCCCGATCGGGGAAGGTCCGCAGGATCTGGAAATTCGCCTGCACGCGCAGCTCCTCGTCGGAGGCAGCCTGGACGCGGAAATTGGAGATGGTGTGGCGCTGGACGTGGGGCTCGTAATCCTCCGACTGGCCGAGCGCGACGATGCGGTCGCGCATCGAGGTCTTGCTGGTCAGGAACATGATGTCCTCGTCCGGCCCCATGCGCAGGCTCCTGCGCGTCATGACGCGGTAGGTGCAGGAGTCCAGGAAAAACTCGGGCCACTGCTGGAGCCGGCCGCCGTCGAGACACTCGGCGTAGCGGAAGTAGAGCTCCTGGACGTCGAGCCGCATCTCGGCGGTGAGGATGGTTTTCTCGGTGACGGACATGGGCCCTCCAGTATAGGCTAGTGCGACTGCGGTGCGGTCACGCATGGTTCTCCTATTCAGGCGTACGCCGATGCAATCCGGACATCAGCTTCCCCTACGCCCTGGATGGTCGCATGCAACACATCGCCCGGCTTCACCGGGCTCACACCGGCGGGCGTGCCCGTCATGATGATGTCCCCCGGGTGCAGCGTGTACATCGCGGATCCGAACTCGATCAGCCGCTCGACGTTGTAGACGAGATACTTCGTGTTCGAACTCTGCCTCACCTCGCCGTTCACCCTGATCGAGAGATCGAGGTTGTTGGGATCGGCGATCTCGTCCCCTGTGACGAGCCACGGTCCGAGCACGCTGTAGGTGTCGATCGATTTCCTGAAACACTGGAGCTCCGGGCCTCTCACGGTCATGTCGAGGCCGATCGAATAGGCGCAGACGTACTCGAGCGCTTTTTCCTTCGGGATCTTGCTGCCGCGCTTGCCGATGATGAGCGCGAGCTCCACCTCGTGGTCATTGCGCCGGTCGGGCCAGCGCAAACGTATCTCCTCGCCGAAACCGATCAGCGAGGAGTTCGCCTTGAGAAACAGGCCCCACTCGCCGATCCCCTTCTGGATATTGGTGCGGCCGTGCGCGATGCCCGGGTCCTTGATCGATTCGGCGATATGGTCGCTGTAGTTGATCGGCGCGCCGATGATCTTGGAGGGGTTCGCCACCGGCGAGAGCAGCTTGACCTTGGCGAGCGGCTTTTTCCTCGCCTTGGGCATGAGCTTCTTCGCCGCGGCGAGCACGCGCCTTAGATTCATGATCAGCGGGTCGCCCTGCGCGATCGGCCAGCGCTGCGCCGGGATCGCCTCGAGCGCCCGGGTGACGTCGAGTACCTGGTCTCCCTGGACGATGCCGAGGCGGTTATTGTCGAAGCGGCAGAGTTTCATGGTTTTTAGAGCGTCGGATTATTGACTTCGCCGCCGAGGGCCACCAGTCCCCAGCCGGACGCCTGCGCATCGAAACTGAAGCTGATGTGCCCGGCGAGCGAGTGCGCGTCGCGGAAGATGCGCTCCAGCGGATAGGTTTCGTAGATGCCGTTCGCGCCGGCCATGGCGTGCAGGATGTCCACGGCTTCGGTACACAGGTTCACCGCATAGGCGAGGTTGCGCTTGAAGCGCAGCTTGGTCAGCGCGTCGGCCATGCCTTTCCGGTTCGCGATCTCCTGGCCCTCGATGGCGTCATTGCGGAGAATCAGTCGCGCCGCGTCGATTTTGGCGCCCGCCGCGGCTATCCTCAATTGCACCGCCTGGAAGTCGCGCATTTTCGCGCCGGTGTAGTTGGTGCTTCTCTCTTTCACCGCTTCGATCGAAAGCTCGAGCGCGGCCTGGGCGTTGCCCACCGCGCAGGCGCCGATACCGTGGCCGAATAGTGCGGTTGCCGGGACCTGGTACGCGAGGCCCGGATTGGTGCGCGCGCCGGGAAAGCGGTCGCCGCCGCGCGCGTCGTACATGCACAGCGCCTTGTACTCGGGAACGAACACGTCCTTGGCGACCACGGTCATGCTTCCGGTGGAGCGCATGCCGAGGACGCGCCAGTCGTCGACGACCTCGTACTGCGACTTGTGCACCAGGCACATGCGGTGATCGACTGTACGCTCGCCCTCTTTCACCGTCACGGCGAGCATGTTCCACTCGGCGATGTTGACGCAGCTGGAGAAGTTCCACCGGCCCTCGATCATGAAGCCGCCGTCGGCCTTTTTGCCGCGCCCCTGCGGAAAAGCGATGCCCGAGGCGATGAGCGCCTCGGGGTCCCGGCCCCAGACCTCTTCCTGCGCGCGCTCGTCATAGAGCGCGAGCATCCAGTGGTGGATCTGCAGGTTCGCCAAGTTCCAGCCCGTCGAGGCGCAGCCGCGCGCGAGTTCGAGCGGAAAATCCACGTAGGCGATGAAGTCGTATTCCATGCCGCCCCAGCGCCTGGGCTGCATGGTGCGCAACAGGCCGCTCGCATGCAGGTCGGCGAGCGTCTCCGCGGGCATCGCTCGCGCCGATTCCGCAGCCGCCGCCCGGCTGCGCAGCGCCGGCACGAGCGCCCGCGCGCGCGCGATCGCCTCCTCGTAAGGAACGCCGGCGAAGCCCGGTGCCCCGCTCTTGCGAACGGCCTGCGGGGCCTTCATTACGCCGCGACCTTGGCCTTCGCGGCTTTCTTCTTCGAGGGCTGTTTCGACGATGTCGCGCGCGGCATGTCAGCGTAGTTCTCGCTGCCGCCGCCCCAACTCGGCTCCTCGGCGATGCCGTGGAAGTTCAGCTCGATCGTCAGGCCGTTCGGGTCCCTGACGAACATCTGGAAGAGCTTGAACTCGGGGAAATAGCGCTTCCGCGCTGCAAGGCCGAGCTTCTCGAACCGCGAGTTGAGCTTTTCCGGGTCGATCGCCAGAAACGCGATGTGGTCGACCACGCCCGAGTTGGTGGTCGCCGCGTTCTTCGGGCTGCCGAGGTAGTAGAGCTCGGAGTTCGGCACGCCGCCTTGAGCGAGGTGAACCTGGATCTTGCCGTTCACGCCCAGCCAGTAGCCGGGGAACGGGAAGTCCGGGCGCGGCATGACTTCGAAGTCGAGCACCTCGCAATAAAAATCCTTGGTGCGCTCGAGGTCGTTCGCGCGGATGAGGAAGTGGTTCAGTTCGGTGACGGGCATGGTGTCTGCTCCTGGGTTCGGCAGCACTGCGGGGCGGGCGCCCTCTGCCTGATGGCCACATTATGCCAAAGAACGAAGTACACTTTGCGCCTTCCCCAAACTGCCAAAGGAGAGAACAACGTGGGCACGATGATCGAGCTGGCCGCCTCCGACGGCCATAAATTAGCAGCCTGGCGCGCCGAACCCAAGGGAAAACCGCGCGGGGCGCTGATCGTGGTGCAGGAGATCTTCGGCGTGAACAGCCACATCAAGAGCGTCGCCGACGGCTACGCCGCCGACGGCTATCTCGCCATCGCGCCGGCGTTGTTCGACCGCGTCGAGCGCGGGCTCGATATCGGCTACAGCCAGCCGGAGATCGAAAGGGGGCGCACCTTCATTCCGAAGATGCAGTGGGACACGGCGATGAAAGACGCAGGCGCGGCATTGGACAACGTGAAATCAGCGGGCAAGATCGGCGTCGTGGGGTATTGCTGGGGCGGAACGGTGTCCTGGATGAGCGCCTCGCGCCTCGCCGGCCTCGCGGCCGCGGTCACCTACTACGGCGGGGGCATCACCGCGAATTCCGGCGAGAAACCGAAATGCCCGGTGATGTGCCACTGGGGCGAAACCGACCACGCGATCCCGCTGGACGGCGTCAAGAAATTTCTCGGCGAGCACCCCGAAGTGACTTCTTTCGTCTATCCCGCGGGGCACGGCTTCAACTGCGACCAGCGCGGCTCCTACCACGCCGAGAGCGCGAAGCTCGCGCGCACGCGGTCTTTGGAATTCCTGCGCAAGCACATCGGCTGACTGGATTCTCCCCTCCTTGGACAAGGAGGGGTGGCGCGAAGCGCCGGGGTGGTTTGATCCGGTGGGTACCACCCCGCCGGCTGCGCCGGCACCCCTCCTCAAGAGAGGAGGGGAGAACCGGTCAGCGCGGCGCTCTGCGACTGCGCTGTTTCGGCATCGCGCCGGCCGCTTCGATCTCGCGCATCGACCGGTCGGTGAATTCCGAGCTCGGCGCATCGCCGCCGATCACGAACATTAGGGTCGAGTACTTGTTCTTCGGTCCCCTCGTGACGTTCATGAAGCGGCGAATCGCGCCGGGCGGGAAGGAAATCAGGTCGAGCGGCTTCAGGTCCACGTGTTCGAGCTTGCCGCGCCCGTTTTCCCAGATGGCGCGCCAGGTTCCGGTCATGGCGATGAAGGTCTCGTTGGTGTCGTGGTTGTGCAGCATCGGGCCCTTGCCCGGGCGCGCCCGGCAGTAGCCGAGGTTGAAGCCCTCGGAGATCTTGATCGCCGCCATCCTCGCAGCCTTCACGCCCACCGGCGACTGCTTGCCGCCGCGTTCGGTCTCAGGCGGCTGGAAACCGATGACGTTGTAGAGGATGCGCTCGCAGCCGGGCATCCTCGAATCGGGCAGACCGCCGTCGGAGCCCTTGAGTTTTTTGAAACGCGCGACGCGCTTGAGCATGTCCTTGCGCGAAATGCCGCGGCGCGGCAGGGTTTCACGATGGTCCATCTCGTCCTCCTATGACTATGCTGCATAATACTACCGAGGAGGAAACGTGAAAGCACCGCGCTTTGCCTACGCGCGACCGGCGAGCGTTGCACAGGCGCTTGCGCTGCTCGCCGAGCACAAGGACGAAGCGCGGGTTCTGGCCGGCGGCCAGAGCCTGGTGCCGATGATGAATTTCAGGGTCGCCGCGCCGAAGGTGCTGGTCGACATCAACCGCATCGCGGCGCTCTCCGGAATCAAGATCGCCAAGGATCACGTTCGCATCGGCGCGCTCACCCGCCACGTCGAACTCGAGCGCTCGGTCGATGTCGCGCGCCACCTGCCCCTGGTCGCGCAGGCCATGCCGCATGTCGCTCATCCGGCGATCCGCAACCGCGGCACCTTCGGGGGCAGTTGCGCGCTCGCCGATCCAGCGGCAGAGTTGCCCGCGTGCGCGCTCGCGCTCGGCGCCACGTTTGTAGTCGCCGGAAAAAAAGGCGAGCGGCGCGTCGCCGCGCAGGACTTCTTCCGCGGACTTTTCGCAACCGCGCTCAAGGCCGGTGAGCTCCTTGTCGCCGCAGAGTTTCCGCGGGCCAGGCCCGGCTACGCCTCGGCGTTCGGCGAGCTTGCGCGCCGTCACGGCGACTACGCCATGGTAGGAGTCGCCGCGCACGGATCGACGCAAGGCGGGAAATTCTCCGACATGCGCGTCGCCTTCTTCGGCGTCGGCGACCGGCCCGCGCGCGCCGCGCAGTTCGAGCGCGCGCTCGAAGGCAAGCCCGCGGCGGCAGCGACGATTGAGGGCGCGCTCGCCAAGCTCGACACCGACCTCGACCCGCGCGCCGACCTGCACGCTTCGGCGCCGATGAAGCGGCATCTCGCCAAAGTGCTCGTGGGCCGGGTCCTCAGGCAGATGGAGGGCGTGGCATGAGTGCCGCCGTCGAAACAGTCGAAATCTCCCTCACCGTCAACGGCGAGCGGGTGAAGCGCGCCGTCCCCGCGCGGATGAGCCTCGCCGACTTCCTCCGGACCGAGCTCGAGCTCACCGGCACGCACCTCGGCTGCGAGCACGGCGTGTGCGGCGCATGCACGGTGCGCGTGGACGGGGAGATCGTGCGCGGCTGCCTGATGTTCGCCTGCCAGGCCGACGGCTGCGCGGTGGACACCGTCGAAGGCCTTTCGGACTCACGCGAGATCGAGGAGCTGCAAAGCGCCTTCGTCCTCACCAATGCGCTGCAGTGCGGCTTCTGCACCCCGGGGATTCTGATCGCAGCGCAGGCGCTCCTGCGCGACCAGCCGAACCCGTCGCGCGAACGAATTCGCGAGTTCCTCTCCGGGAACTACTGCCGCTGCACCGGCTATCAGGCGATCGTGGATGCGATCGAGGCGGTTGCCAAGGCCCGGACGTCCAGACGTGAAAGCGGGAGCAGACAGTGAGCGAGTTCGACGAAGCAACCAAGACCCTCAACTTCGACGCGCCGAACAGCTACGTCGGCCGCTCGGTCACGCGCCCGAACGCGCGGCGTCTCGCCCAGGGGAGAGGCCAGTACGTCGATGACATCGTGCTGCCGCGCATGGTGCACGTCGCCTACGTGCGCTCGCCTCACGCGCACGCGAAGATTATCAAGATCGAAAGCAGGAAGGCCGCCGCGATGCCCGGCGTGGTGCGCGTCGTTACCGGCGCCGAAATCGCGATGGTGTGCAAGCCCTACGTCGGCGTGCTCACGCACCTCGCCGGCATGCGCTCGCCGCCCCAGTATCCGCTCGCCATGGAGGTGGCGCGCTGGCAGGGCGAGCCCGTGGTCGCGGTCGTGGCGCAGTCACGCGCCGAGGCCGAAGACGCGCTCGAAATGGTCGAGGTTATTTACGAAGAGCTGCCCGCAGCGCTCGACGCCGAGCGCGCGCTCGATCCGTCCGAGCCGAAGATCCACAAGGAGTTCGACAGCAACCTGTGCTTCCAGAGGATCGTCGACACAGGCGGCGTCGACGCGGCGATGAAGGCGGCGCACCTCGTGGTCGAGGACACGATCCACTTCGGCCGCCACACCGGCGTCACCATGGAGCCGAGGGCGATCCTTGCCGACTACAACCGCGCCGAGGA
>Ga0137427_10001618_pt1 | contig 10051 bp, 9 predicted proteins | sample EasRivERMZT700_2_FD_102309 | JGI IMG/M metagenome (GOLD analysis project Ga0137427, IMG submission 102309) | Soil microbial communities from meander-bound floodplain in the East River, Colorado, USA - East River MetaG ERMZT700_2 | ecosystem: Environmental > Terrestrial > Soil > Floodplain ...
ATTAGCGTTTTCCTCGGCGAACTGTGCCTGTTTCTTACTGATCTCTTCTTGCGCAGCTCCGGCTTCCTTCATCGCCTCAAGGATGGCTTTCTGTGATGCAAGAATTGGTCCATCCTGTGCCTTGATGGCATTCGTCAGATTGAGAGCCAACCCTTCGGCGATTTTGTTAGCACCCTGTGTAATCTTACCGACATTCTCCATTTCCTTGGCGAACGCTTCCATGGCTTGCTTGGCCTGCTCGAACTGCTTCGCCATGTTCTCTGGGCTCTCAGCGATACCTGAGCTTTCACCAGTGCGATTGCCCGTCACGGCATTGGCTGTTCGAGGGTTGACGCCCTGCCGCTGAAGTTCGCGGAAGATACGATCTGGTGTGCCGCCACCCATCGCCATGTTTAGATCGGCGATCATGTCGTCAATAAGACGCTTGGTTTCCGCTCGACGCTCGCCTTTGGTGAGTGCGTCGATAGCCGCGTCGATGGCGATGCCGATGAACATACCGGCAACCTGCCCACCAATCTGACCGGCGATCTTCGCGCCCATGCCTTTACCCATGGACTCGGTAATTGAAGCACCGATGGCTGTGCCAACGGCACCGGCAACGCTGTTCCCCAAAGTGCGGAAGGCTGCTTCAATGTCGCCGCCAGTAACCGCTTCCTTGATGGCATTAGCGATACCATCACCGAAGGCTTGTGCGAAGTCGGTGGCAAACTGTTCTTTGAGATCCTTGATGGAATCGTCAGTCTTTTCAGTGGCTGTGCCGAATCCATCCATGACAGCTTCAACGTCGAGCAATGCGCCAGCCAAGGCCGGAAACACAGTGATCAACGACAGCAACATGGCCTGGAATTCTTTGGTCTTTATGGCCATTTCGGCCATCTCCAACCCGAACTGTTCAGCCTTGATGTCGCGATAGCGTTCCTTCAGTGCACGAAGACCAGGATCCAACGTGCCTTTGATATCCTGGCCCATATCTTCCAGTGCGTCTTCAGCACTGCGCATCTCCTTGACAAAGTCCTTCATGGAGTCCGAGGAGTCCTTGAGCGCCTTAGTATCCTGAAGCTCCCGATTGGCACGCTTGATAGCTGTCTCGAGCTTACCATAGCCCACGACCCAATCACCTATCTCGCGGTCCACTTTCGGCATGCTCTTCAGCATTTCCGCAGCCGCATTGGCGAAAGCATCGTGCACTTGATCGTATCGCCTCGCTACACCCTGCAAAGCGATAGCAGTTTTCGTCCAACCCTCGACTTGTTCCTTTGTGACACCGGCACCTTTCAACCCGAGTCGCTCAACAACACCGATGGCCTCATTCAACTTGTCGATCATACTCTGCGCCTTGGCAGGATCGACAAGTTCAATGTTACCGGCGTTGAACACCTTACTGAAGTCTACGGCTGCGGCCACTTCATTAAGGCCAAGCATTTCAGCCCGCAGTTCCTTGAGCTTCTTGGCACTGTCATCGAAACCCTTCGTGGCTTTTGTGCTGGCTTCAACGACCATGTCAATGGTCTTGTCGTAGAGACCATACTGTTGGATAACATCTTTGATGGCATCGCCACCAAGTTCCTTCGCCGCAAGAATCTGTTTCTTAATCTCGGGTGTCAGCCCTTCAAACTGCTCCCTCACATTCTTAAGAGCAGCCGAATAGTCGGTGGCCGGTTGCAAGAAGGCTCGAATCTGCGCATTCGCTTCGGCGAGCCGCACCTTGGCAGCTCCAGCCGCAGCATCAACACGCTGAAATTGCGCAGGAATCTCAGGCAACCCAGCGAATTCAATCTTACCACCAGCTAACGCGTCCATCATCTGACGCCAAGCTTCACTCGTATCAGTAATCCACAATTTAAGCTGGCGAAATGCAACGATTGCAGTGCCAATCGGTGTGATTTGTGCCGTCAGGTTGCGACCAAACAATTCCGTAGATGTTGACGCCTGCTTGATGCTTTCATATGCACCATACACGACACCGGCTACGAGTCCCAGCTTCCCGAGAAATGCCACCATCGCGATTTGGCCATTGGCTACGGCTGCACCCCACGCATACGTCGCAATCGTATTCGCCTTAGTAGCTGCTTCCATGAGCCACAAACGCGCAGTCAACACGGGAATCGTGTTTCCCAAAAGCGTCAACTGTGCAATGGCAAAAGTCGCGGCCTGTGTGCCTGCTAGCGTGGCCAGAGCCATAGACACTGCTCGAATAGCCAGCAATACTGGACCAATCGCTGCAAGAAGCAGCGTGAAGGCACCGGCAGTCACCTGCACGAATGACGGCAGTGCCTTAAAGGCAGGGACCACGGTATTCGAGAGAATTTCAGCAAGACCCCCAATCGCTTCAGCAATGACGTGCACAGCCGGTGCAAGAATTGAACCGAAAGCAATGCCAGCCGTTTCAACTGATCCTCGCATGCGCTCCATCGCACCGCCGAGTCCTTCCATCATGGTGTCAGCAGCCTTCTTCGCTGCACCCTCGGCCTTTTTCATCTGCGCTTCCAACTCACGCAGACCTTCCGACCCCTTCGACACCATTGCGACCATCGCCGGACCGGCACGATCACCGAACGCACGCATCACGTCGCCGGCTGTAGCACCGGCTTCGCGGAGTTTGTCGATGACAGTGGTCAGCTTCAACGTGCCATCTGAAGCCTTGAACGTATCGATGTTCAACTTCGCCATGATCTCCTGCATTCCTCGTGTGGGATTCACAAGGTCTGTCAGGATGTTGCGAAGCGCAGTGCCTGCCATATCTGCCTTGATACCGGCGTTGCCAAAGGCAGCCAGTGCGGCAGACGTATCTTCAAGGGAAACACCGAGTCCAGCGGCTACTGGACCGACAAATTTGAGGGACTCACCGAGCTGTTCAATGCCGACGGTGGACTTCTGTGCCGCTACTGTCAGCACATCATTGATCTTGCCGGTGTCCGCCGCAGTCATGTTAAACTGCGTCATGGTATCAGCGGTCAGCGTGGCTGCATCAGCCAATGCCATCCCTGATACGGTTGCCATCTGGAGCACACTTGGCAGAGCAGTAATTGATTCTGTCGCTGATAAACCGGCCTTACCAAGTTCGCCGAGTGCCATTGCCGCCTCGGTTGCAGAGAATTGCGTCTTCAATCCCCACTCAAGCGCGGCTGTCTCAAGTGCCTTAAATGTTTCTTCGGTTGGATCGAGTGCCGCTTTGACGCCCTTCATTGCCGATTCAAACGACATAAAGGATTTTGTTGCAGCGACACCCAACCCGACCATCGCAACCGACAACGCAGACATCGCGGTGCCAGCCACCATCAACGACTGATCCCACTTCTTCAGGTTCGTGGAGAACTTGTTGACGCTTTCGGTGGCTAGAGCCATCTTTGAGGTGAACTTATCGTCCAGCTCAATGACACCCTTCAACACCCCAATACTGATGCCCATCATGATGCTTTAGCTCGATTCTTCTTTTCGAACTGCGCGTTGTAGGCACCGGCCATCATCATACCAATGGCCTTCTGTTCCTGCCATGTCTGTGGCTTTTTCACCGCAGATGGCTTGTCGCCGAATGGAAGCTGCACATCGAGGAGGCTAACCGCACGGCGGTTCTTTCCTCGCCACACGTTAGCCAGCGTAGATACGATATGAGCTGTTCGAAGATCTGCTCGAACTTCATCGAACGGCTCCAACTCGCTGAACGCTTGCCACTCTAAGAATTGCTTCCAGGTGATTTGACGGAGCATCTCATCTACGTTGACGTAGCCGAGCTTCACCGCCAGCCGATACGCGAAGCGCCTCGCGGTGCCTCGCGCTAGTCGTTTTTTGGTGCCTGCTCCTCATCGTCCGTGAAGCCGTTGAGCTTCAACAGGACGTCCTGGAGGCGCTTGAACACCTTGACGCTCTTCTGGCGCAGTGCGCCCATTTGATTGTCGGTGAACAACCGTTTCCCGTCGGCGTCCACAGCACACAGGGCAACGATGCGCACGAATGCACTGTTCTTGAAAGCACCCTTGACACCTTCGGTGAAGGTGATGGCTTCGTCGGCCGACAGAGCCTTGAAGCGAATGGTGCCTCCCCACTCGGGGATATCAACTTCGATGAACTCGAAGTCGGATTTGCCGAGGATCTCTTCGGCGGTGAGGAACTTCTTCTGTGCCTGAATCACTTCACCCATGACTGACGCTCCCATTCTCTGCGAAACAAGGCCAGAGCCTGCCGTCGGACAGGATTGTCCGACGGCTGCCCTGTGCCCTCGGGCTCAGCTCACTACGGAGCTGCGACCCAATCGTGACGTCCCGTGGGGCGGATCGTCACATCCGCGCTGAGCCGATCGTCGACCGGTGCGCTCGGCGCGAAATTGGTCACGAACCCGGAGAAGAGCCACTGTGTCCCATCCGGATACGTGAGACGGTAGATGTTGCGTTCGCCGCTGAACCATGCAGCTTGAAGACCGGTGCTGTGATCATGCGTGACGTTGTCGGGAACGAAGTTCACGTTGAACGACAGGTCCCCATGACGCCGGATGCCCACCACATACGCGTCGTCGTCCTCGTTGTGCGTGGTCATCTCGATGGTATTGCGCGTGAGTGCAGGCGGAGTGATCTCACGAAGTTCGGCAATCTCCGTGAAGCTCGTGCTCCCGCTGCCAACCCACGCGGGATCCGGCGACCGCGCGAGCAGTGTTCCTTGTGCTGAAATTCCCTCGGGCATGGTGTGCTCCTTGTTGATGGACTAGACGTTCACAGTGTGGTTACGCACGCCCACGAGTGCGTTATACGCTGCAATCGCCATTGTTCTCGCTGCCTGATACGAGGTCGCTCGTGCAACGAGTTGAGCTCCAGGCCTCTGGTAGGCTGGAGACAGTTGATTGTGAATGCGCTCCGGTGCCGTGCCACCGGTTTCCGCCACGACCAAGAACGGTCCGTCCCCTGACGGAATGTTGGCAGCCGCAGACGCGAAGATGTTCCGGTTGTTGCCCGTGAACCGTCCCACTTCCGCGGTGACCAACATTGAAATGACCTCTTCGAGGAAGGTGCTTGACTGCGTCTTGATAGCAATCAAATTGAACCCAACTCGCGGCTTGCTCTGTGAATCCAATCCCATGTCGAAGGGTTCTTGTAGCACAATGATCTCAAGGTAACGTGCCATTATCTCACCACCTTGCCTAGATCAATACGCCGAGCCACACGAGCACCGATAAACGGCGCTGATTCGTTGAGTGTAGACTCGATATATTTCGCTTGACCTACCGGGTGATGAGCCTCGAGATCCTCATGCACAATGAGCGCATACCGGGCTGACGGTCCGCCTGCCGAAATAGCAGTGACCACCGTGCTTCCCCGATACTCCGGTCCTTCAGCATGAATAGTAGAACGCAGAGCGCCAGTGTCAACAGGGGTGCGTCGCTTTGATTCCGTGGCTTCGACTTCGGTTTCAACGCGCAGAGCACGACCGAATTCGTGTGGTGAGTCCTTTTGCAACTTGCGCAAGTTCACCAACATTCGATCAGCTCCGATCACCCTGAAACCGGCTGCCATCACGCACCCACAGCCACTGACTCCGCCGATTGTTGCGCCATGTCGCGCGCGAGCATGAACTCCTCGAGCACGCCGAACCATTGCTTCGCGATGTTGTCCCAGTTGAATCGGTCGTTTGAAACGTGTCGTGCACCGCGATCACGATAAACAGACCGCATATGTGGATGCTGATAGAGCCACACAAGAGCTTCGACAAACTCAGTTTCGTCAGGCACTCCGCCAATGACGTTGATGTTGCCCGGTGTCACGCTCGTAGTAGTGCATCGCACCTTCGCCACGGTATCACCGGGCCATTCACCAAGAGCAGCCCAATCCGGCACGATCTGCGGTGCGCCGCATGCCATGCCTTCCATCGTGGTCAACCCCCATCCTTCGCCCTGCGTCGTCGTGATCTGCACGTCGAACAACGAATAGGTAGCTGCCAGCACTGACTCATGAACACCATGACCAATCTCAGGATCAGCCAGGATGAGCCGCTTGGTAAGATTCGGCAGATGATATTCCTTGGCGTAGAACGCCATCAACTGCTCGACATCGTAACCGGTATCACCAGTCGGCGCGATGTGCAGATAGAGATACGCATCATCAGCCCGTGTCTGCTGCACGAATTTCGCAAAGTAACGCACCGTAAGATCTAACCGCTTGCGTGGTTGATTCCGGTTCACGTTACCCACGATGAACGCTTGTTCGAGGGAGGCCGGGAGGCCACGCGCTCGCAAGGCAAACTCACGACTGTATGACTTGTAGATGCTGCGATCAACGCCAAGCGGAATCACAGCACCGAGTCCCCTGTAACCTGCCTTCACCGCTTCGTTCTTAGCAAATTCGGTCCAGAACACCGCGAGGTCGAGGTCCTTCAGCGCGTGTGCGTTGCAGTTGAGACCGTCCACAGCCACGGCACCCACAATCGGCGCCGTCACTTCGGCCTTCCGCAGGTTCTTCACGTAGGCTGGGAAGTTCCAGGGATCCTGCTGAATGACGATCACGTCCGGCTGCCACTCCTTCGCCATCTTTGGTGCACGCGTCAGCCCGAACGGATCGTGGCACGTATGGTCGCGCGGTGGATAGATTGCATAGGGATAATCGTGAGGGTCGCCCATGTAGTTGATACCAATGACCCTCACATCCCAGTGCTTGTGCGTTTCTGCCAAGATGCCGCGATGCGTGGCACGCGCGAACCCGGATGACACCGCAGCATCACCAATGACCAGCACTTTGCGACGTGGCCCAGAACTCGCTACGCTGGCTCCCAGGCTCTGCGGTGCCTTGGCAGGGGCAAAGGCCGCAGCCCACAGCCCTGCCGCAATGGCGGGCCAGCTAAAGCGGTTTAGCGCGACTTGGCGCTCGGCAGCCGTTACCGGCTGTGGCTGGCTGGCCATTACCCTGACTAATGCCTGCACCAAGTCCTCGGGGCTGCCTTCCGGCACGAACACAGCCAAGTCGTTGAACCATTGACGGTAGTGCGGTCGGTCAAACACGATGGGCCGAGCGCCACACAACAGACCTTCCACAGCCGGGAGCTCGAAGCCTTCCACGCGACGCAAGCCAGCGACGTAGTAGCACCGGCTGTAGAACTGCGCCAGATCGTGGTCGTTAATATCGAGCTTACAAACAACATGGTCACCCAATTCCAGATTCGACGGACCAAGATGAAACTGTTTCACCTTGAGCGCCCATGTAGCCCGTGCCGCTTCGGCGATACCTTCGGTTTCCGCTACGTAGCCTGACGTCGCAATGGCGTATTTCTTCGGCACGTCGTAACTACGGAAGATATCACCATCACACCCGAGGGGTGCGTGGTAGAAGTTCACGCCTACAAAATCGACGCCGTCCTCGGCGCACAAGGCAGGCAGATCGTAGTAGCTCCACACGCACGCGACGTTCTGCCAAATAGGCAACCAGAATGAAGTGCTCGGCTCTTCAGTGGTGCGAACACAGTATTGAAGCAGAATGACCTGCTGTCCGCGGTCCTTGCACCGTGCGATTGTAGCCTCCAGGTTAGCCATGCCGATGACGTGCAACACCACTGCATCAGCAAGGTGTTCGGCCTGGACAACCTCCATCCCATAGGCATGCTCTTCGAGCGCCTTGGCTACGCGCGTCATAGCACGCGATAGTCCGTCTGGTGGTTTCACATACAGTTTCATCATCTTCCTCTCATTCTCATGGGTGCTGGATACGTTCCCGGGGGTCGACGAACACGTGATAACCTTGTTCTCTAGCAACACGGCAAAAGCCGATAATAACCTCGTTTCCTGGGATGCGCACGTTGCGCGCTACTTCACCACGCATGCACAGACAAGAACCCACACTGTCCACTTCCACAGGATGGTTCTGACCATTGAGCACATGTGAATACGGCGGATGTGGGCTGAATCGCTGTCCTCCCGCCCTGAACGCGAACACATCGTAGAACGCTGCGCCAGCGAACACCAGTGGTGACACGATGTCCATGCCGGGATGCACCTGTGCGAGACACCGAATGATAGTGTGCGCATCCCACAATAAGTCTGACTCGACGTAGAACACGAGTTCGTCTTCCTGGCGCACTGCCTCAAGTCCGCCATTGCCAACGAAAGACAGTGCCTCGAAGCGCTCCAGTTCTTCGGTGCTATTGAAGTAACGACGACCATGTGCACGGGTCACCAGCTCAAGGGGGACACCGCACATACTCGCGTGCCGAATGATGGCCATCGGTGTCTTGTCACGGGAATCGCCTTCAACAGCAACGACACGAATATCGAAGCCGGATGCGTTCTTCAGGTCATGCACCTGCTGAAAGAAGCGTTGCACTTGACCGCGCGATTCGCTATCCCGGAAGAAAGACACGATGACCAGATTCACAGGTGGCCTTTCGCGGCTGCCCGTAGATCAGCATCCAACTCTTCAAACGTTGGCGGATTGTGAGATGCACGCACCGCACGTTCACGCATGAACTTCGCTGGATTGCCAGCCCAGATTTCCCACGCAGGAATCGGCTTCGTCACAACAGAGCCAGCCGCAGCCACGGCACCCTCGCCGAAGTGGCAACCGGGCAACACGATGGCACCAGCGAGGCATCCGGAGAATGGTGCGAAGGTCACTTCTCCGTATTCCAGCACTTGCAAATCCTTCGGTGAGCACGCTGACATGCTGTAACCGTAGGTGCGATTTCCACCAGTCACGACGCGGGCTCCCGAAGCGAAGAAACAGTGATCGCCGATACGCAGTGTGCCACCACCGATGTTCAAGTGGCAAGAGGAAGCGATGTGCACATACTCGCCGATGATTACACCCCGGCCTCCCTCGATCTTGCAGAAAGAGTCGATGCGAGTATAGTGCGCAATTTCGACGATTTCCGGCCGCAAAATTACGGTCGGTTCGAACACTTCTACGTTCTTCCATTCTCTCATAACGACCTCACAATCACATCACACACCCGGTCCACGTCAGTCAACGTCATTGCCGAATGCGTGGGGATGCTCAGCCCGGTCTTGAAAATCTCCTCGGCGACTGGCAATTTGAGCATGCCAGCCGCATACGGCCTCTGCATATGCAGTGGCGGAAACATGGGACGAGTCTCGATGTTCTCGTATTCCAGCGCGTTTTGCACTTTGTCACGCTGTTCCTCACTGAAAAACAGCGGTGACATCATCCAGTATGCGCGTTGCTGTTCCTTGCAATCGCACTGCACCTGATAGACCTTCGAACCGAGCCGGGTGCAGTAACGCTTCCACACCATTTCGCGCGTCTGCTGTAGCGCGGATAGGTTGTGGAGCTGTGCCACGCCAATCGCGGCTTGCACGTTAGTCATACGATAGTTGTAACCAATTGCACTGTGCCAGTAACGCTTCGCGCTCTGTGCCTGACCACGATAGAACTGAACAGATTCACTAATAGCCGGATTGTTAGTGACTACTGCGCCACCTTCACCCGTCGTGATAATCTTGTTGCCATAAAAACTGAACGTGGCCACATCACTGAAGTCACAGACGCGAACACCGTGAGCCTGCGCTGCATCCTCGATGATGCGCACATTCGAGGGGAGGGCTCGACGGAGTTTCTGCATCTCTGGTGGATTGCCGAACAGGTGCACAGCGATGACGGCCTTTGTGCGCCGTGACACGGCACTCAACACTGTGTCAGCCGTGAGATCCCACGTGTGTTCGTCGACGTCTACGAACACTGGCTTCGCGCCGCAGTATGTGACCGCATTGGCGCAAGCAATGTAGGTGAGCGTCGGCACAATGACTTCATCACCCCACTTGACACCGAGCGCCAGAAGTGCGAGGTGTAGTGCGGAAGTGCCGTTGCAACACGTGAGCGCATAAGTAGTGCCACACACCCCGGCAAACTCACGCTCAAACTGCTTCACGTATGGCCCGCTCCACGTGAGTTGATTCTGCACGATGCAGTCGTCGACGTAAGTGCGTTCTTGCTGTCCCATTACAGGCTGCGAAATGAAGAGGCGCTCCATTAGAACACCCCTCCACCACCACGAACGAGAGTATCACCGAGCCACACATCAATCGCGTATGGCCGCGATGTATCCGCGTCAATGACACCTTCCA
>Ga0137427_10001623_pt1 | contig 10030 bp, 5 predicted proteins | sample EasRivERMZT700_2_FD_102309 | JGI IMG/M metagenome (GOLD analysis project Ga0137427, IMG submission 102309) | Soil microbial communities from meander-bound floodplain in the East River, Colorado, USA - East River MetaG ERMZT700_2 | ecosystem: Environmental > Terrestrial > Soil > Floodplain ...
AGGCTGATAAAGCAAGTGCCAGACCCCTGGATCTCACGCGGCTCGTCGATCCTGGCGGTCACAAGCCCTGCAGTCGATCATCAGTCCGGGAACGAAGAGTACTGACCGACACCAGTGGCACTCGTGTGGATGCAGGAAGGGATCGTCAGATACGACTTGGATTTTCCGTCCTCTTGGGAACCCGCACTGAAGGCAGGTATCTTCTCTGTTTGTTCTTGATCCGGCAGGGCCGCGCAACGTTCGTAAGAGTCCGTTGAACCATCGCATATCTGGAGGACTGCACGTCTGGTGCCGCTGCCCCGCCCGAGGCTGAGAATTGAAAATTGCATTATTGAATATTGTCTATTGGCAGATACTACCGTTGCAGCCATCCGAAAAGTCGGTTGATGATCGCGTTATCTGCCAATAGACAATATTCAATAATGCAATTTTCAATTCTCAGCCTCGGGCGCACAGAAGGGACCATAAGCCGCTGATGTCCTCTGAAGCAATTCCGAGCCTCTTCCGACGGGACGCAACCGTTATCTCTCTTGTTGGTTTCGCGCACGGAACCTCGCACTTCTATCACCTGATGCTGCCCTCACTGTTTCCGTGGCTGATGAAGGACTACTCCCTTACCTATACACAGGTCGGCGCATTAATGACGGTGTTCTTTGTGGTTTCGGGAATCGGTCAAGCGCTCGCGGGATTCCTCGTCGATCGCTGGGGTGCGCATCGCGTGTTGTGTCTTGGTGTCGCGCTTTTGGCCGGCTCGGGAGCGTTGGTTGGACTGGCTCCAGGATTGTTTGGTCTTTACATCGCGGCATTCGTTGCCGGACTTGGTAACAGTGTGTTTCATCCGGCGGATTTTGCATTGTTGAATCATCGTGTGTCGCAGGGGCTCCTCGGCCATGCATTCTCCGTCCATGGTTTGGCCGGCAACCTGGGCTGGGCATTGGGGCCGGTCGTCATGACGTCGACGGCGACAGCATTGGGCTGGCGCAGCGCCGGCTTCGCCGCGGCACTTGTCGGCGGCATGTCTTTAGCCGGGTTGTGGTGGAAGCGCGCGGATTTATCGGACGTGCAGATCGACTCTGCGCACAATGTCGAGGATCGCAAGAGGGGCAGTGATGTGACTCTCGGCGGTCTGCTTCGTCTCCGATTGACATGGTTTGCGTTCTCGTTCTTCTTTCTTTCGACATTGGTGCTCGGGGCACTGCAGAATTTTGCGCCATCGCTCTTTCGCGATCTTTACGGCGTTTCACTGGCGACCGGCACGTCCGCGCTGACGGCATATCTGATCGGCGGAGCCGCAGGCGTGGCGACTGGAGGTTTTTTTGCCGGCCGCGATAAAGGCCAGGAATGGCTCGTGACGATTTCATTCCTCGCAGCCGCAGCTTTGGCGTTGGTTCTGGCGTTTTCGTTAGTGCCAAATTGGGGGCTGATCGGAATCATGACGCTGATGGGATTCGGTGTCGGCTTCTCCGGACCGTCTCGTGACATGCTCGTTCGCCGATGTACAGCCGCACGTCTTGGGACGGGCGCCTTCGGCCGCATCTATGGGCTGGTTTATTCCGGGCTCGACGTCGGTCTCGCTGCGGCACCGCTGATCTTCGGCATGTTGATGGATGCAAGCCAACAGCGGATGGTCTTCATTGGTGTCGCCATCTCGTTTGTCCTGGCGGTGTTCGCAGCCCAAGCCATTGCCGGAGAATCCCAGCCGCGTTAGCGGCGACATTTCTCTAGAAACCCGTCCAGAAACAGGGGTTTCTGGACGGGTTTCTAGGAGGTGTTCGAATTCTCAAGAGAAACCGAACAACTCGTGGCTGGACCCAAAGGGGATCGTCAAACCTATCGCGATCGAGGTTAGGCCTTCTTTAATGTGAATCACGGAATGGGCCAAAACGTAAATAGTCACGAAACCAGACCGAAACAGGGCAAATGATCCGGGTTGTCTAGTTTGCGCCGTGAACAACTTATGACCAACTGGAAGCAACCCATACTCAGTTAGGGGATGCGTCGATTCCACGGTTCAGGATTCCGCTCGCCCCGGTTCAAATAGCGCAATTCGAAACTTGATATTGCGGTCGGCCACGCCGCATCTCCCGAAGTGTATCCCTCAAGAAAATCAATTACTCCGTTGCGAACCCACAAGAGGAACCCAACTCCTAACTCGACTCCAGGTATTTCCGCATCGATGTCGCCAAAATTGAATGATCGGCTTCCTGGGATTTGAGGAGCATCGTTAGCAATCTTGAAGGTTGTAAAAAAACCACAACCCGTAAATTCTCGGCGAGTCTCCTCAATTCTCTCCACCTGCTTTCGAAGTATCGATAAGTTCTCACTATCACCCTCGAGAAGTTTTGAGATGACCGCCTGTTCCAATGGTGTGAGATCACTCATTTACGTGGCTCGGAAAAGATGGAAATGGCTACCGGGACCGGTTTTTACTTCTTCATGATGGCGGGGCGGGCGTGAACCTTCAGAGTCGGGTTGGTTGTCGAGAGGCGGACCGCCTTGGCGGTCGTGAACGGCGTGTAGTAGGTGATGCGGTATTGATTCCTCAGCTGAGTGATGACGTCTGTGGAGGCGTTTTGAATCAGACGCAGTCCGGCGTTGATCTCCGCCTTTGAATTCGTTGGATTGATTGCCTGGAGGACGTAGTGTTGTCCGCCACTCTCGCCGGTGATCATTTTCATCGCGTCCGTCACGTCCGTCGGTCGTGTAGTGATGGGGGTACCGGGATCGGTCAGCCTCGGGATGGTCATGTGCGGCGGCGGCGCTTCGAAACCTGGAAGTGGCGTTCTGAAGTCCGGCGGCTTTGGCGTCGCCGCTGTTCCCATGCCGCACTTCCCTCGCTCTTCGATTTCTCCTTCAATCAGGAAACCGAAGATCGGCACTTCGCCTCCGCGAGCGCCGGCAATCGCGTTGGCGAATCGCATGCCGCCCTCCTGTCCGACGGGATACTCGCCATCTCCGATCAGGAGAATGGCTTTCCTTCGGTTGTGGGCCGTTTTGATCAGATCCAAGGCGGGGCTGATACCAGTCAGGAGATCCGTTCCACCAACGGGGCGAATCATCTGTGCTTTCTTGAGAATGCCAGCCTTGTCTGTCGTGAATCTCGACAGCATCTCGACTCCGTCCTCGCCTCGCAGGCGATCCCCTGAAAACGCAATCAGGTAGACCTCATCGTTCTGCTTCGAGATCTGGAAGACGGCGCTCATCAAGGTCAGGGCGGCATTGATGCGTCCGCACATGCTGCCGCTGGCATCGACGACGATTCCCAGGCTCAGCGGTTGGTCGCGCTCTTCGACGACCGAGCCGATGCGCTGCGGTTGTCCGCCTTCAATCAATGTGAAGTCGGCAGGAGTAAGTCTCGAGACAAACCGGCCGTTCGCGTCGGTCACGGTCACGGTCAATTCCGCGAGTTGAACATCGACGCGAATCGTTTTCGTTTGCTGGGAAAGCAGGAGGATTGCTGTTGCGGCCAGAAACCTCAGGTTGAGCACGAGGAATTCTAATCCAAGGAAAGGAATCCTTAAACGGAATCCCGTGGCATTGACTTCAATCAATTCTGGAAGCCCACCAACGTTGTGAGTCCCTTGCCGATTGCCCACCGCAGTGTGGACGACGGCTGGATTCGAAGCCTGGCCTACGATCGCGTTCACGGCCGCCTTGAGGTCGACTACCGATGGAACGATGTCCGCCAGTATTCTCCTATTCCGCCCGGCGCGCTTCCGAGAACTTTGGAACGCCAGACCGATGAACCTGACATTGAGTTCGATGATCAAAAGCCGGAGAGTCCGTGAATCCTATGTCCGGACGGAATTCAGGATCCTAGTGACACTGATGAAGGGCTGGGAGTTGATCACGATCGCTTAGGTAGAGAGAACTCTGGGCAAATTCAGACACCCTTCCTATTTGAAATCCACACGGAAACTGATGCGTAGCGTAGTCTGCGCTGCGGAGGATTTTGGTTTCCCTTCCGACTTCTTTTGGAACAACTCACCATTGCCTTGGCTCCTGCTTCAGGAGAATCTTCAGCAATGAATCGCAGTCGTCGCAGATCAAGTAGATGCTCCAATTCCTCCGCACCGCAGATCTGTACATCGCGACTCAAATCAAACAGTCGCGTTGTCTGGATGTTCCCCAATCAACATCGGACATTTTGGGAGGCATTCCTAGGCCCAAAATTAAACTCTAGTGAAAGCTCTTTCGAATCACTATGTACTCAACGCACCTAGTAAAAACACGGTTTCAAACATAGGAAGTTTACCCCGACGGGCTGGCGGTTTTACCCGACAAGTTAGGGGTTGCGAATTACCACCATTTCGGACAATTCCTACAGGAAATATTGACATGGAGATTGGCCCGATTCGCGGTGGGAAGTCGGAGCCACTTTTCAAGCTATTAAAGTTGTTCCAGTTATAGGACGATATTCTTTGTGTTGTTCCTAGGTGCAAAAAGGGCTGTCACCTCGCGTGATATCTGAGCATTCCGCAGAAGCAACAGCCTCCAAAGCGGTGGGGCGACAGCCTGTCTGGAAAAATGACAAACCGTCGTATCGAAGAAATTGCTCGTGAAATCGCTCCGGATCTGAGTTCCAGGCTCGATGGCTTTGAGATTGAACGCGCGGAACGGACAACTACAGCGCTTGTCGTTACATTTGCGTGGAAACAGCCTTTCCCAATTGAAGTCTCCATCAGTCTACACGACTACGATACGGACCAATCCATCAGGGAAGAGATCCGGCGGCAGTTCATGAGGGTCCTACCGCGATTTTCACGCTGAAAGAACACGAAACGAAATCGTTAACCGATCCGGCCCGACGAGGGGCCCCATCTTGACAGAGCACCTTACAAAAGAACTCCTGAAACAGTATTTGGACGGCAGGTCTTTGACCGAGGAACAAGATTCGCACTTACTCGAATGCGTGGAATGCACTGCTCTGCTTGGCAACCTCCTACACCTGACACCATACATTGATCCCGATCAAGGTAGGCAGGACTAAAAGCCGTCTGTTGTTACTCAGAGGAGACTACATAGGAGCGATGCTTAGGACAACGCGGAATATTTCTTAAGTGGAGTGGCAAGCGTCTTCCACAAATCCTCCATTTCCCAAGGACGATGGTGGTAGCGCGCGAGCGGCAGCGTTACGGCTACTACAGCACTCCCGACGCCGTGGTGCGCTATACCGATCTGGCCCCGAAAGGTCTGGCCCATCAACCGGTTCAATGAACTCAGGCTGATGGATTGGCCGTCAGCACGGCGAGCGAATGTGCTGGGGTTACGCGGAGGCGGTCGAGACGTGGCGGCGGACTAATGCGCCCGTGTAACACCATTAAGCGACGAGCCGAACTCACTCTCCCTGATTGAGCAATCCGGACTAAAATGGTCACCCTTGGGTCAGAACCCATCGCGGAGGGCGGATCATGCGGAAGCAAATCCTGGCCATTGCGTTTCTCCTGGCCGTTGGCATCGATGCCTCAGCACAGGAGTTCACCGGCAGTATCTACGGACGAATCGTGGACCCGTCGAATGCGCTTATGCCTGGAGTCTCGATCACGGTGGAAGGAATGGCGATCCAGGGCCAGCGAACGGCGGAGTCGGAAGCCAACGGTTCGTATCGCTTCCTGTATCTGCCGCAGGGTGAGTACCGGGTCACGTATCAGAAGTCCAAGTTCAAGAAGATCGTCTACGAAGGCGCCAAGGTCGAGGTCAACAAGACCATCACGTTGAACGTGACGATGCAGATCGCCGACATCGAAGAGACTTTGGTCGTCACCGGCAGTTCTCCGATCGTCGATGTGCAGAACGCGACCGTTGGAACGAACTTCGGCGAAGCGATGTTGCGCGACATTCCCAATCAGCGCGACCTTTTTGCCCTGCTTGCCGAAACACCCGGTATCACGATGCCGCGCGCGGACGTCGGCGGCAATACGGCGGGCACGCAGTCGTCATATCGGGCGTACGGTGTGTCGGGCCAGTCGATCACGACCGTCGACGGCGTCAACGTCACCGATGGTTCCTCCGGCGTCGGCGCCTACATCGACTACGGCGCGCTTGCTGAAGTGAAGATTGCTGCAGCGGGAAGCTCCGCAGAAGTTCCAGTGGCGGGCGCAGCGGTTACAACGGTGATCAAGAGCGGAAGCAACACGCAGCACGGCGAGTTCTACGCCGACTTCAAAAGCGGCGGCAACAAACGCTACACCGGTGCGGAGAACTTTTCGCAGTATCGCGACGTCAATGCCCAGCTCGGTGGCCCGTTCATCAAGGACAGGCTCTGGTACTTCACCTCATTCCGCGACCAGTACACCGCGTTCAGCACCGGGATGTACGACAAGCCGGCGGAGAGCGGCGGCAAACAAGGTCAGCCGTTCAGCACCGAAACGACGGATTACACCATCAAGCTGAATTATCAACTCAGCCGCGGAAGTACTCTGGCGTTCATGACGCAGTGGGGCAGGAAATATCAACCCTATCGGGGCGGTTCCGGAGGCGGCGCCTATCAATACCTTGTCGAGTCGACGGCGCTTCAGAATAGTTGGAGCGAAATCGGCAAGGTCGAGTACACGCGAGTGATCAACAATCGCGCGACGCTGGACACGTCGATCAATTTCTACGCCTACCAGTTCCCGCTCAAAGTTCACACCAACAAAACGCCGATCATCGACGAGGTCACGTTCGCCCGGAGCGGCGCCTACAATACGCCCAGCTTCTCGCAGGATCGGCGCTGGCACTACAACGCGGACCTCAATCTCTACGCCGACCACCATGACATGAAGATCGGCTACATGTATCAGTGGTACGCACCGAGATACACCGCTCATGGCGCTCCGGGGCCAGCCGGAACCGTCGGCCACTTCTACATCTCGACGACTAACGGTGTGCCGAGTTCGTTCTGGACAGACAACGGACCGGTGTGGAGCGTGAACATCCTCAAGAACAACGCACTGTTCTTCCAGGACAAGTTTCAGGTCACGTCGAGGTTGACGCTCAACTACGGCATTCGCTTCGATCAGTACCGCAGTTCCTACCCGAAGCAGAGGTTCGGCCTGAACGGTAACAAGTCATGCGTCGACGACAACGATTGCGACGTCGGTCCGTTCGTCGTCAAGACGGACACGCCGGCGCGCGACGTCGTGACGTTCAACACCGTGGTTCCGCGAGTCGCTCTCATCTACGACCTCTTCGGCAACTCGAAGACTGCCCTGAAGGCAAGCTGGGGCAGATTCTCGACGAATCCGGCGGCGTCCATTTCCTCGCTGGTGAATCCGATCGACCTCATCACCAAAAAGTACGCGTGGGACAACAACTACCTGACGGCGGATCCCGCAGTCGCCGCAACTCGGATCACGCCGGCGTATGTCGCGACGCTTCAGCCGATCTTTGGTGGCGCGCAACTTACGCCCGCGACCGTCGATCCGAACTTGAAGGACTCGTACACCGATGAGTACACGTTCGGTGCTGAGCAGGAGATCGCCAGCGATCTGCGCGGCCATTTCACGGTTGTTCGGAAGCTGCAGAAAAACACGTTCGGCCGCTATGACCGGCTTCGGACATTTTCAACGCACAACCCGGTCCTGGCCATTGATCCGGGTCCCGACGGAATCGTCGGGGGCGCGCTTCGCGACGACCGAACCATCACGGTCTGGGAAACCGGTGTGCCTGCCGATACGACCGACTACTATCTGACCAACAAGGCGATCGGCGACAACTACGGCACGGTAGAGATCGGCGTCACCAAACGCATGAGTGATCACTGGCAACTGATCAGCGCTTTCGATTGGACGAAACGGAATTTGTCGTCGCAGTTTTCCGAGGATCCGAACAACGTGTTCTGGAACCCAAACAACACGCATACGACGGGCTGGACGTTCAAGGCGTCGGGAAGCTACATTTTCGGTAAGGGCGTGAGGGTCGCCCTGTTCTACAACGCCATGAAGGGCGAGCCTTACGGCCGCTTTTTCACCGTCACTCCGCAGTACCTGGCGCTGGCGGATCCGAATCGGACGACCCCGCTGGTTCAAGGCAACATGACTATCATGGTTGAAAAGCCCGGGACGTACTACTTGCCCGCCCTCAGCTTGCTCAACTTGCGTGTGCAAAAGGAATTCGTCATCAGGGACACACAGAGGCTTCACCTGATGTTGAACATATTCAACTTCTTCGACGCCAAGACCGTGACCGGCGTCAACCAAACCACCGGCACGTCCTTTAACAAGCCGACGGCCCTCATCGGCGAAGGCGTCGTCCGCCTCAGCACGCGCTACACATTCTAACCATGCGAAGAGTTGTCTACACCTTTGTCCACACGGGGGTCGTCCTCCTGCTCCTGAGCGCACTCCTTTGCGCTCAAATGAAGGTCGACGTCCAGTTGATCAACGTGGTCGCGACCGTCCTTGATGAAAAGGGCCGGCTGGTACCGAATCTCACCATCGACGACTTCACCGTTGAAGAAGACGGGCAGCCTCAGACGATCAAACACCTATCGCCAACGGCGGACCTGCCGATCAGCATCGGCGTCATTCTCGATACGAGCGGAAGCATGCAGAGCAAGATCCGCACCGCGCAGCGCGCCATCGACCGCTTCTTTTCGATGATTCATAAGGAAGATGAAATCTTCCTTATGACCTTCGCCATGCGGGCGTCGCTCATCGCCGACTTCACCTCCGATCGCACAAAACTCACGAACGCGCTGCTGACCGGGGTTAACGTCGGCGGTGGCACCGCGCTGTACGACTCGCTGTATCAGGCGCTGCAGAAAGTGAAACAGGGCCGCTATCAGAAGAAGGCTGTACTGATCGTCACCGACGGCGAAGACACCACGAGCCTGACGCGCTTCGACAAGGCTCTGCAAAACATCCGCGAAGCCGAAATGCTGGTCTACAGCGTCGGGATCAAGGGAGCGACGGGATTCGACATGGGAACCGATCCACTCTCCGGAAATGCTCGATCGGGCCTAGCGAACAACACTACCGTCGATATGAAGGTGCTGAACCGGTTCGCCGAAGCGAGCGGCGGCAAGGCATGGGAGATTTCCGAGGCCGCATTCGGCAAGAATATGGACGCGGTTCTCGAAACGATTGCTGCGGAACTCCGCAGCCAATACAGCATCGGCTACTACCCGAACCATCCGGTGAAAGACGGCAAGTGGCACAGCGTCCGAATCCGCATGAAGAATCCCGACTACGTTGCTCGCGCCCGCAAGGAATACCTCGACAAGTAAATAAACTGCTTTGCGCTGCAAAGTCACCTGTGATTGAATTCGTGGATATGTTTAAGGGTATCTGGAGCGATTTGGTTCATGCTGCCCGCTCGCTGGCAAAGGCCCGGGCCTTCACATTCGTGTGCATCGTGTCACTCGGAATCGGGATGGTGCCTGTCATTGCGGTTCCGTACGGTGCGCGAATACCAAGGACGCCACCTCCCGGTGTGAACACGGAGGGACTGGTCGAGGTCATTACGACGACAGTTGGGCCGCGACGGGCGGCCAACTCATGGTCTTATCCGGACTTCATGGACCTGCGCAACTCGGATACAGGGATTTCGCTCATCGGCTGGGCCGCAGCGCCAAGCGATATCACGTTTCCGGGAGGACGGAAGACGACGATGTGGCCGATGTACGTCTCTGCCGACTACTTCAAGACGATCGGCGTGCCGTTGGCGCGAGGAACGGGGCTCGAAGAGCAGACCGGCCCTGCCGTGATTCTCGGATACAGATTGTGGCAGAACGACCTGGGCTCCGATCCGGACATCATCGGGAAAACACTACGGCTGAATGACGATCCATATGTCGTGGTCGGCATCGCGCCCGAACCGTTCCAGGGCCACCTCGGTTTTCAGGGGAAACAACTATTTGTTCCGCTCGAGCGGTATCCACTTCTGATTACGGACAGCAACGCTCGTTTCGACCGGGGCAAGGAATGGGTGCACCTCAGCGGCCGGCTCTCGCAGGGAGTGAGTGTTTCGCAGGCGAGCGCGGCGGTTGCCGGCATCACATCGCAACTGGCCAAAGAGTATCCGGCGACGAACGAGCTCAAGGCCGGCA
>Ga0137427_10001625_pt1 | contig 10008 bp, 9 predicted proteins | sample EasRivERMZT700_2_FD_102309 | JGI IMG/M metagenome (GOLD analysis project Ga0137427, IMG submission 102309) | Soil microbial communities from meander-bound floodplain in the East River, Colorado, USA - East River MetaG ERMZT700_2 | ecosystem: Environmental > Terrestrial > Soil > Floodplain ...
ACGGCCGCGGTTTCCAATCGCGTTGTCCCGTTCAATCCGAGCCAGGATGTTGATGCGTTCAACCCACTCGGAGAGCATCGATGCCCGCAGCCAAGCCCCGCAAATCGGCAACTGCTGAGCGGAAGCCGCCCCGTCCGGAGAGCGGCGGCGCGCTCCTTCGGGTTGGCCTTCACCCGTGGACCGTATCGGTCGTTCAGGCGCGTGATCCGAACGCCAACCGCGGGCTCGGCGACGATTAGAAGCTCGGGTGATTCGTGGACGATTCGCATGAGAGCGTTCCCCCCAATCCTGACGGAGGCGAGACTCACGGCGTCACCGGCGAAGCGCCACACCCCGTAACGGCGGTCGCCATAGTCGAACGGCCGCCACGTGGGCGGCCGTAGGACGAATGGGGGCATACATAAATGACGAGTGGCTAGGGACGGAATCGAACCGCCGACACGCGGATTTTCAGTCCGCTGCTCTACCAACTGAGCTACCTAGCCAACAGCCACCTCGCTTATCCTGCGAGGAGCGTGCTTTCTCCGCCCGACCACGGCGGCGATTAGCCCTCCAAACCTAAGACCAGCGCGAAATGCGCGGTACCCCTTGGACCATCCATAGGAGTCCGTCGTGTCCGACCCAACCGCCCCCGCTCCCCCGCACGCCTCTTCCGACGTTTCGTATACCGGAGGACTCGCCGACTCCCTCGGCATCCGCATCCTCGAGCTCACGGCAGAACGCGTCGTCGCCACCATGCCCGTGGACCACCGGACGCGGCAGCCCTTTGGCATTCTACACGGGGGCGCCTCGGTCGCGCTCGCCGAGACCATCGCCTCGCTCGGCGCCATCGCGAACGTGGACCGGGCGGTGAGCAACGTCGTCGGCGTGGAGATCAACGCCAACCACATTCGCGCCAAGTCCGAGGGCGTCGTGACCGGCACCGGCACGCCGGTCCACGTCGGCCGTTCGACGCAGGTTTGGGAGATTCGAATGGTCGACGAACAAAGTCGCCTTATCTGTTTGTCGCGCTGCACGCTGGCGGTTGTACACAAACGTCCTTGATCCGTGCACACGTCTATATTTGCTCGCACGGCGGCGCGACGTGACGCATCCGCTGCTCCGTGGGATTGTGTCCATGGGAGCGCGGTCCCTCCGGTCGGGTCGACGGCTCGCCAACTCCCCCTCTGGCTCCTACATTAGCTCCGCCTTTTTCATCCCCCCATTCGGCACGTGGGACGTCGCTGTTCGCGACGGTGTTGTTACGGAGTCGTGTAACGAGTCCGCGGTTTCTTCCCGAACTTTCTCTTTGCTCGCCCGCTTCACTTCCGGGGCTCGCGAGCACCGATCGATGCCGATCCCCCGTCGGCATCACACTCCACTGAGGTAGACCCACGGTATGAAGATTCCACGTTGGACGCTCCGCACCGTCGCTCTCTTCGCGGCGGTCATGGGCGCAGCGACGAGTCTCGCCGCGCAAGGCGTCACCACTGGCGCCATCGGCGGAACCGTCACTAACGACCAGGGACAACCGGTCGAAGGTGCGCAGATCCAGGTCGTCGATCCCACCACCGGCTATCGCGCTGGCGCGCTGACGCGGCGCAACGGCCTGTACATCATCCAAGGGCTCGAGGTCGGCGGGCGGTACGTCGTGTCGGCGCGTCGCATCGGTTTCGCGCCGCAAGAGGAGAAAGACGTCCGCGTCACCCTCAGCCAGACGACGCGCGTCAACTTTACTCTCACGACGCAGGCCGCCGCGCTCGCACGCGTCACGATCTCCAGCACCGGCGTTGCCTCCATCATCTCGCCCACCAAGACGGGCGTCGGCAAAAACATCAGCGACTCCGCCGTCGCCCGCCTCCCAACGCTCACCGGCAACTTCACGGACTTCGCGCGCCTCACGCCGCAGGTCACCACGTCGGGCGGCGGCGTCTCCGGCGGCGGCGCCAACCTGCGCGAGAACAGCGTCCAGATCGACGGCGCCCAGGAGTCCGACCTCTTCGGTCTCGGCACCACCGGCGTACCCGGCTCGCAAGCCAACGCCAAGTCGATTCCGCTCGCCGCGGTGAAAGAGTACCAGGTGCTCCTCTCCCCGTTCGACGTCCGTCAGGGGAATTTCTCCGGCGTGCTGATCAACGCCGTGACCAAGGGCGGGACCAACGAATTCACCGGCTCCGCGCTCTTCGTCGCTCGTGATCAGAAAATCACACGGACGCAGTCGTACCTCACCGACTTCAAGCAGCGCCAGTACAACTTCAGCTTCGGCGGCCCGATCGTCAAAGACAAGGCCTTCTTCTTCATCGCGCCGGCGTGGGGAACCCAGAACCGTCCGGCGTCGGGAACGTTCCTCGGCCAGACCGGCGTGCCGATCGATCAGCCCTCGATCGACGCCGTCAACGCCGCCATCAGGACGGCCAGCAATTTCGAGGGCGGTGGCGGTAATCTCGTGCAGGTCGCGAACCCGCTGACCAACCTCTTCGCCCGCGTTGACGTCAACCTCCCCTGGAGCAGCCGCCTGGTCGTTCGCCATAACTACGGCCTGGCCAAGCAGGACAACTTCTTCCGCAGCGACGTCTCCGTCGGGTCGCCGACCTTCAACCTCACGTCGAACCTCTACGCGTTCACGTCGAAGAAGAACGCCAGCGTCCTCCAGCTGTTTTCCAGCACGGACGCCGGCTTGAGCAACGAGTTCAGCGTCGGCCTCACGACGATCCGCGATTTCCGCACCGTGCCGGTGGCCGCGCCGCAGATCAGCATTCGCGTGCCGCGCACCGTCGGCACGGGAACGGTGAACGTCGTCGCCGGAACCGAACGCTCCTCGCAGGGCAACGAGCTCGATCAGGATGTGCTCGAGATCTCGGACAACTTCTCGTTCCCGATTCGTTCGCACACGTTCAACATCGGAACGAAGAATTTGTTCTATAAGGTCCGGAATCTGTTCGGTCAGGACCGTTACGGCACCTGGGCGTTCAACTCGATCGACTCGCTCAAGGGAACGTGCGCCACCTGCGGCGGCCAGTCGCGCGCCGCGAGCTACTCGGTCGCCGTGCCCGCCGTGGTCGACGAAGGTCTCGCCAAGTTCAAGACGGCACTCTACGGCGTGTACGCGCAGGACCTCTGGGCCGTGACGCCGAACGTGAACGTGACCTACGGCATTCGCGCCGATATCCCCGTGTTCAACAGCAAGCCCCCGTTCAACCCGGCGGTCGCCGACTCGTTCGGGCGTCGCACCGACCAGCTCCCGAGCGGCACGATTCAGTGGTCGCCGCGACTCGGCGTGAACTGGGATATGCAAGGGAACGGCGTGAACCAGCTGCGCTTCGGCGCCGGGCTGTTCACCGGCATGCCGCCTTATGTCTGGCTCGGCAACGCCTTCCAGAACTCCGGCCTCAGCGGCTACGCCACGCTTACCTGCGGCAGCAACGTGGTGACCAATGCGAACTATCCGCCCGCGTTCAGCGCCACGCCGCCCACGAAGTGCGGCGGCACGAATGCCAATCCGGCATCCGCCGCGCTCGGCGGACGCATCGCGCTTCTCAACGAAGACCTGCGCTTCCCGCAGGACCTCAAGGCATCGATCGGCTACGATCACCGTTTCTCGTGGGGCTTCCTCGAGAACGTCATCGGCACCGTCGAAGCGCTGTACGGGCACGCCGTGTATCACCCGTACTACCTGAACCTCGCCAACGCCGAGCCGGTGAAGACCGATCCGACGGCCTTCGATCGGAATGGCCGTCTGATGTACGGCACGATCAGCGGCACCGGCTTCTCGACGAAGACGATCAAGGGACGCACCGAGGTCTACGACATCATCAACAGCAACAAGGACTACAACTACAGCATCACGGGCTCGCTCAACAAGCGCTTCTACGACAACTGGGAAGGCGGACTCTCGTACACCTACCAGCAGGCGCGCGACGTCCAGTCCATCCTCAACACGACGCCGAACTCAAGCTGGCGCCAGGGAAGCAACCGCTCCACGAGCCAGTACGATCAGATCCTCAGCCGGTCCCGCTGGGAGCAGCCGCACCGCGTGATCGCCAACGGCACGTACGCGTTCCAGCGCACGAACACGGACGTCACGTTCGTCTACACCGGTGAGTCGGGCATGACCTTCGACTACACCTACAACGCTGACGAAAATGCCGACGGCGCCACGAACGATCTGATCTACGTGCCGAGGAACGTCCGTGACCTGAACGAGATCAAGTTCACGGGCTATAACGTCGCCGCCTCCGCGGCATCCGTTGCCAATCAGCAGGCTGCGTTCGACTCGTTCATCAATTCCGTGAAGTGCCTGCGCAACCAGCGCGGTCAGATCATGACCCGCTCGAGCTGCCGCTCCCCGTGGCAGAACGGCATCGACCTCTCGATCCGCCAGGGCCTGCCCGTCGTGATGGGCAACCGCATAGCGCTCCAGTGGGACGTGTTCAACTTTGGCAACCTGCTCAACAAGAACTGGGGCTGGCAGCGCACGTCGCTGTCCACCGGCCTCCCTGGCGCATTCCTGCTCACCCGCACGGCCACGACCACCGACGCGGCTGGCAAGACGCAGGGCATCTACACGTTCGACACGAACACGCAGCGCGACAGCTACCAGGTCGCTGCGTCGAACTACCGCATGCAGCTCACGCTCAAGTACAGCTTCTAGTTTTTCCAGCGGGACGATGCAAAGGCGGGGGGCGCCAAAAGCGCCCCCCGCTTCTTTCCCCTCCAGTCACCGCATCGCTTTCGTTCCGGCGCGCGCCGTGATCACCGATTTGATGCCGCCTCGAATGTTGAAGTCCCCCACGACTTCCATCCAGCGCGGCTTCGCGGCCGCGGCAAGATCGTCGAGGATACGGTTCACCGCCCGCTCGTAGAAAATGCCCTCGTCGCGAAAGCTCCACAGATAAAACTTGAGGCTCTTGAGCTCGAGGCAGAGCGCGTCGGGAACGTACGTGATGTGGATCGTCCCGAAATCTGGCGCGCCGCCACTGAGCGCGCGCAGATCGGTCGCGTCCCCTTCGATCCCGCCCAGCGGGCACAGCGACGTGAACTCCGGACATTCCATCGCGACTTCGTAGTCGCGACCAGGGTACGGATTCGGAAAAGTCTCCAACAGCTCGGGCTTCGGCATGCCGAAGAATGCATGCACCGTCGCGCTCGATCAATCGCGAGCTCTACCAGGCGGCGAATTTTACTGGCGGCACCGTGGTCCGCAATTCATATTGCGATTGGGCCGGTGCTTTGCGTCGGTCATCGCCGCGGCGAGAACGGCGTGGCGGCACTGCCCCCCGGGGGTTCCCGGGGGGCTCTTCCGTTCCCCCCGCCGCACTTCCGTTCCCCCCGCAGCCTTCTCCCTTCTCGCCTCACACCTCTTAGGGGTCGCGCAGCTTCCGCGACATCTCCTCGAGCACCTTCCGCTCGTCCATCGTCAGGCTGTCGATGCCGTGCTCGGAGATCTTGTCCAGAACGCGGTTCAACTCGTCGGCCTTGGCGTCGCGACGACGCGTTGAGGGCGAAAGCGTGGTCGTCCGCTTCGCAGCAATCGCTTTGCTCTTCGCCACGATGTCGTCCACCTCGTCGCCACGGTCCCGCGAGCGCGGCAACGTCCGCGGGATCGCACGCGGCGGTTCGTCCGCGTCGGGTAGGTTCGCGACGCGTTGGCGTACCTGCTCGATGCCGCCGCTCGCCGCCATGCGCATGTACACGTACGCCGCCAGCACACCACCCACGTGCGCGAAGTAGCCGATGTTCGTGCCCAGCCCAACCGTCGTCGACAGAAGCCCCATCGACAAGTTGAACACGATCAGCCCGATCACGAGCGTGCGCACGCGCATCGGGACCAGCGCGAACAGATAGACTTCGTCGTTCGGCCACTGCATCGCGTACGCCGTCATCACGCCGAACACGCCGGCGGAGGCACCCACGAGGCTGCCGTCGCGCACGAACAATACGTGACACGCAACGCCGCCCAGGCCGCACACCACGTAGAACCAAACGAACCGCCGCATGCTCCACGCATGCTCGAGCCGCGGTCCGAAGACGAACAGCGCGTACATGTTTCCGGCCAGATGAAGCAAGCCGCTGTGAACAAACATGTACGTGACGGCCGTCCACCACTGGCGCGGCAACGCCCCCGAGTCGAACCCAAACCACCCCGAGGTATCCGCGTACTTCACCACCGTCATCTGCAGGAAAAGAACCGCGACGTTGATCGCGATCAGCGCCTGCACGGCGGGGGTGATCCGGGGGTGGTCCTGCTCGTACGTGGCTGGGTACGACATGTCGATCGGTAGAGTGTGCGGTTCGGGCTACCGGTTGCCCGCCCTATATGTAAACGACGTTAGAACATTGGTTTCCGTCACCGCGCGAGCGGCCTCATCGCATGCCTGTCGGTGGTGGTAGCCTCATCGCGAGCCGAACGTCCGGATGGAGCCCCGCCGCCCGCTCCAACAGCGTCATCCAGCGCCGGTCGCGATCCAGGGGCGTCCCCGCGCCCGGATGCACGACGATCGTTGTGTCCTTGCTCACAGCATGCGCCTGCTCGACGATGCGGAGTGTGACCGAATCCGACGTCCTATCATCTACGCACACCACTAACGCATGTTGCACGGAAACGTTGGCTGCCGCCTTGAGCGACTGCATCGCGCGCTCGCTCTGCGCCTCGATCAGCGGTCCCTCCAGCGTCACCTGCGCCAACGCCAGCACCGATCGAAGTTCGGCAATGCCCTCCGGTCGCTGGCCGTCGCAATCGAGCATCACCGGTAAAGTCGTCGGCGCTTTATCGAATGCCGCGCACAGATACTCCACGTTCGCCAATGGGTCGCGCCCGGAGATCGAGATCGAATGGAACGCCGAGCGCGACGTCGAACGCTTGATCTCGTTCGCCAGCGCATCCGCAGTGTACATCGTCGCGGTCTCCGCCTCGGCGGCGAAACGAATGAACAGCTGACGACGTCCCTCCCACACGCCTTGAGCTTGCAATCCCGCCGGAATCCCGGCCAGCGCGGCGGTCGGTCCCGCGACCTGTGCCATCATTTGCCTCCGCGCTCGTCGAGCGCGAGTCGAACGATCCGTTCACATAACTCGGGAAATGCGATTCCCGCCGCGGCTGCGGCCTGTGGAATGAGGCTGAGCTGCGTCATGCCTGGAAGCGTGTTCGCCTCCAAACAATAGAATGTACCATCAGCCGCCATTCGGAAATCGATGCGCGCGTAGCCGCGCAGTTTCAGCGCGTCGAACGCTTTGCGAGCCAGCTCCTGCACCGTCGCCGCCTCTTTCGCCGTGAGCTCGGCGGGGAATCGCTCGTCGGCCATTCCCGCCGTGTACTTACACTCGTAGTCGTAAATCTCGTGCTTGGGGATGATTTCGCCAACCGGCAATGCGTCGGAGCCGAGAATCCCCACGGTCAGCTCGCGTCCGGCGATGAACCGTTCGACCATCACCTCGTCGTCGTGCCGGAACGCCTCCTCGATCGCCCGGGCGAGATCGCTCGGCTCCTTCACGAGCGTAAGCCCCACCGTGGACCCCTGTTTCGACGGCTTGACGATGACCGGAAAACCAAGCGCGGCACGCACTTCGTCCACGGTCGCCGGAGCCATCAGCCAATCGGGCGTCGGCACGCCGGCCGCCCGGAACAGCTTCTTCGAGAGATCCTTGTCCATCGCGAGCGCGCTCGCGAGGTGACCGCTGCCGGTGTACGGGAGCCCCGTCAGGTCGAGTAGGGCCTGAAGAGTGCCGTCTTCTCCCTGTCCGCCGTGCAAGGCCAGAAACACGACGTCCGTCTCCGGCAGCGTCCGCAACGTCGTCGGGAGGCGCGCATCGAGTCGCGCCAACGCCTGCGTGTCCGGCGGCAGCGTCTTCACCACCCCGCCCGCAAGCAGCGTCTGCTCCTCCGCCGGACCGATGATGCCGTGCGCCGTGTCGACCGCGGTCACCGCGTGGCCGCGCGCGCGCAGCGCTTCAACGATCCGAATCCCCGACGCCAGCGATACGTCCCGCTCCGACGACGTTCCTCCCATGAGCACCGTGATCCGCACGCTATCTCCCCATGAGGTACTGGAGCATGTCAGATCGCGTTACGATCCCCTGCACCGTTCCGTTGGATCGTACCAGAACCGCCGGGTTCGACTTCGACAACAGCTTCGCCACCCCATCGACCGGCTGCGCCAGGTCCACCACGGGGAATGGCGGGTCCATCACCTCGCTCACTGTGGTGTCGAGGAGCTTCGTGTTGTCGAGGCTCTTTGCCGACAGCGACCAGTCACTCACCGAGCCCACGCAGTTTGCGCCATCCATCACCGGCAGCTGCGACACGTCGTGGAGGGACATCAAGCGCAGTGCCTGACGGACCGTCGCGCCCGGTGGCACGCTCACAATCTGCGGTGTGCCGTCCCCTGCGCTCGGCTTCGCGCTCAGCACGTATGCCAGCGTCGTTCGATCGGCGTCGAGCAGCTGGTTCTCGCGCATCCACTCGTCGTTGTACAGCTTGGAGAGGTATCGCTCGCCGGTGTCCGGCAGCAAAACCACCACGCACGCATCGGGGTCGTCCACTCTCCGCGCGATGTGAAGCGCCACGTGCGTGACGAGGCCGCTCGACCCGCCTACGAACAACCCCTCCTCGCGCGTCAGCCGCCGGGCCATGGCAAACGCTTCCTTGTCGCCCACCGTCATGAAATCGTCGATCAACGCCATGTCGAGCGTGCCAGGAATCTTGTCCTGCCCGATCCCCTCCGTCTTGTACGGCACGCCTTCCGGCTTGGTCTGTCCCTTCGTTCGCCACATCTCCGCCAGGATCGATCCGACCGGATCGCCGGCGATGATCTCGACCTTCGGATTCTTTTCCTTGAGGTAGCGGCCGACACCGGTCAGCGTTCCCCCTGTGCCGGCGCCAAACACGAAGTGTGTCACGCGTCCCGCGGTCTGTTCCCAGATCTCGGGACCCGTGGTTTCGTAGTGTGCCTGTGGGTTGGCGTCGTTGTAGAACTGATTCGCCAGGAACGCATTCGGCGTCTCCTCGGCGATGCGCTTCGCCATCATCACGTAGCTGTCCGGATGATCGGGGGGCACGGCGGTCGGCGTGATGATCACCTCGGCGCCGAATGCCTTGAGCAGCCGCACCTTCTCCTGCGACATCTTGTCCGGCATCGTGAAAATGCAGCGATACCCCTTGAACGCTGCGGCAATTGCCAGCCCGATGCCGGTGTTGCCGCTCGTCCCCTCGACGATCGTGCCGCCCGGCTTGATGCGCCCCTCGCGCTCCGCCCGCTCGATGATCGGGAGCCCGATGCGGTCTTTGACCGAACCGCCCGGGTTGAAGAATTCCGCCTTGCCGTACACGGGGGTCCGGATGCCACGCGCGACGGGTCCGAGCCGGATCAGCGGCGTCCACCCGATGAGATCGAGAACGCTGTCGTACGGTTTGTCGTTACGAGGCATGTGAACGATCACGAGTGATGCACAGGGCGCGGGCAACGGTCACGGGGTCTTCGCGCCTCGTTCGTCGCGCCCTCTCAGTACGGTGTCGCCGGGAAGCGGAGCTGCTTCCGGATGGCGGAAGTACACGGGGAACAACACCGAAACGTCGATCGGTTCGCCGTGAAGCTTGGCAGGCACGAACCGCAGTGCCTCGGCGCCCGCCACGGCCGCGGAATCGAGGGACGGATAGCCGCTCCCCTCCGCAACCCGCGTCGACTCGGGGTGGACCCGCCCGTTTCGGTCGATGAACACCCCCAGCGTCACGTTGCCCTGGACTTTCCGCGCGTACAGCTCGGCGGGATACCTGAATGGCAGCTCCGTGTTCACCAGCATCGGCAGCTCGTCCGGACGCGGCCCGGTCCGCCGGATCACGGACATACCGCCGCGCGCATCCGTCCGCGCGCCGGCGCTGTCACGCCCGGAACATCCGGCGACGAACAACCCGATCACAGCCGGAACCGCGAACGAAACAGAACATCTGCGTAAGGTAGGCCAGCGAGGTCGGTGCCGCGATGGGTGCCCATCGGTCATCGACGCCGCGCACCGGATCATCGGTTGCCCTTCGCC
>Ga0137427_10001626_pt1 | contig 10007 bp, 10 predicted proteins | sample EasRivERMZT700_2_FD_102309 | JGI IMG/M metagenome (GOLD analysis project Ga0137427, IMG submission 102309) | Soil microbial communities from meander-bound floodplain in the East River, Colorado, USA - East River MetaG ERMZT700_2 | ecosystem: Environmental > Terrestrial > Soil > Floodplain ...
AGCGAAGGCCTCCCCCGACGCACGCCGAGATCAGGTCATCAAAAGCCGCCGCCCCAACGCCCCCCGGGTCGGCGGCTTTCTCTTTTTTGGCCAACGCTGAACAGCGAAGTGTCGTGAGTAGATTCCGAGCCTATCGCGCTACGCACCCACACGCTTAAGAACATGGCTCACAGCTTCATGTTCGCGCGGGCGGTATCAGACGCCATCGCCGACATCTTGCTTCCCAAACGGGAACGGACTTTCGCGACCCGACGCACAGGCGGCGGGCGCGCACTTCGCTCATAAGGAGACATAGTCATGTTTCGCCTCAAGGCAACGACGCTTCGCGCGACGACAATCGCCATCCCCATGCTGCTTGCGACGGCCATCGCCGTCCCGTCACTGCTCTCGACGTCCATCGGAAGTCCCGCCAGCGCGCAACAAATCAGCGTGGGCATCGGCTTCGACAATTTCCACAGCCGGCTCGCGCCCTATGGCACCTGGAGCAATCACGCCCGTTGGGGCGAAGTCTGGCATCCGCGCGCCGATCGCGCCTTCCGGCCCTATTACAATGGGCGTTGGGAAGACACGCGCGAATATGGTTGGCTCTGGGTCTCCGACGACAGTTGGGGCGACGTTCCCTATCATTACGGGCGCTGGGTGTTCGATCCGCGCGACGGTTGGCTCTGGGTTCCCGGCTATGTCTGGGCGCCGTCCTGGGTGGTGTGGCGTGAGGGCGGCGGCAATATCGGCTGGTTCCCGATGCCTCCCGGAGACAACTATTATGGCGACGGCGCCTATCGCGACAACTTCGCGAACCGGTACGGCTATAACGACTGGTACGGACCGAGCTTCGGCAACGACCAGTTCCTGTCGCTCTGGATCTTTGTCGGCAACGATCACTTCCGCGACCGGAACTTCCGCAACTACGCAATCCCGCAGCGCGACTACGGCAGCTTCTTCTCGCAGACGGTCAACACGACGAATTACATCACCATCAACAATTACGTCGTGAACCGCAGCGTCGACAGGGACCGCCTCCAGCGCGTGACGAACCAGCGCTTCGAGCAGGTTGCCGCAAGCAGCGTGATCGGCCGCAATGCCGTCGTGACGCAAGCCCGCGAGGGACGCCAGGTCGAGCAGCGCGAACGTCAGCGCCGTCCGATTCCCGCGAGCATCGATCGGTCCGATCAGCGCGTCCGCGACAATCTGAATTCGAACGCGCTGCAGCAGCAGAACCGCAATCAGCCCCAGCCGGACGCGCGAGGCCGGGACGAAGACCGCGGCGCAGCGAGGCCGGCGATCGACACGTCACGGCAGAAAGAGCGGGGCCGCAATGAGCCCGCGGAGTCAAAGGCGAAGCAGCCCGATGCCCGTCAGGCGCCACAAGGCCTCAACGACCGCGGGCGCGATGAGCCCGATTCGAAGGCGCGAGTTCAATCGAACCCGCAAACAGAACGGGAACCGCGTGTGACCAACACACCGCCACCCAATCGCAATGCAGACCGTCAGGGCCGGGCGGAGACGCGTGGAGCGCCGGAACAGAAGGCTGAAGTCATCGTCCAAGATGCTCGTCCGTCTGCTCGTGTCCAGGGAAAGGCTCCTGACGCCGACCGTCAGGACAACCAGACCCAGGCCAACAGGCAAGGCGATGCGAAGAACGCCGACGATCGGGAGGAAGCCGACACCAAGAAAACGCGCCCCGATCGCGGACGTAACTGACATCGTGTTGAAGGGCGGACCGGGCAATCCCGATCCGCCCTTCTCACTCTCGATCCGAACACACACTGAAAGAGATTCACGATGGACGATCATCCCCTTCTCGGCGCCGTGCTGTTCGCGATCGGGTTCGTTGTGGTGGCAGCTGCCCATTACACCTCGAATGTTCAATCCGTCCTGCTCGGACACATCATCGCTTTCAACGGCGTCCTTCTCGTCGTGTTGGGTTGTCACAAATTGAAACGGCAATCCGGCAACGCGAATGGAAGCGCCTTACGACTCCCTTCCTACAGCAAGTCGGTCTAAGTAGTTTCCGGAAATCTCTTTCTGTACACGGATTACCGTTCTGCGCGTTCTCCTCGATACCGGCGGTTCGCGACATGTGTCCGTATCGATCCTTCTAGGGATCCAAGGCCCAGCTTCGACAACAAGGAAAATATTATGAAAACGACATTGATCTCCCTCTTGCTGCTATCGGCAGCAGTCTGCGTCACGCCGGCGTCCGCCAATTACTTCAGCAACGCGCGACTGGGTGTGAACTTGAATATCGGCTCGGCCCCCAATCCGAAGCCGGCTCCCCGCCCCGTCACCGTGGAAGCGCCTTACATCACGAGTCCACAAGTGTACGCGCCGGCCGAATTCGTCCCGGTCGTTTCGCCCGCTCCCTTACCGCCTCAAATCGTGGCCGAGGCTCCGCCCGCTCCGCCGCCGGCCATACGCAGGTTTGTCGTCTTCTTCGATTTCGACAAATCGGATCTCACGCCGGAAGCCAGGGACGTTGTCGCCGCAGCGGTGGCGACGGCGAAGGAAAGCGGCATGGTTCGAGTGGTGATCACCGGCCATACCGATACGGTCGGATCGCAGCGCTACAACCAGGCGCTGTCCGAGCGCCGCGCCGGCGCCGTGAGCACGGAGATCGTGCGCCTCGGACTCGATGCCCGCGACATCAACGCCGTGGGTGTGAACTTTTCGGAGCCTTTGGTCGCAACGGGCCCTGGCGTTCGTGAGCCGCAGAACCGCAGAGCCGTGATCGACCTCGGTTACAATTTGACCGCCAGCCTCGTTCCGAGCTCCGCGTCGGAAGAATGAGCACTGCCCATACGGCGGCGCGATCGGCCCGTCGCCACTTTACGCAGACAGCACAACAAGGAGAATCATCGTGAACCGTCTTATAAGCGCAATCATCGTATTGAGTTTGCTCGGCAGCACGGCCGCCGTCGCACAACCCAACTCTCCGAATTATCAAGGCCAGAGTTCCGATCCACGCCAGAACGGCGGCGGACGTTTCAGTCCCGAAGGCTTCAACGAGCATCATAATGACCGGCCGCATTGGTCGCGCGGCGATCGGGTGCCAGAACAGTATAGGCAAGATCGCTACAACGTCAGCGACTGGAGACAACGCAATCTACGGACTCCGCCGAGCGGCTTCCGCTGGGTCAGCAATGACAACGACCAATATCTGCTCATCTCCATCAGGAGCTGGGTCATCGCCGAGATCGTCACCCAGAACCAGTATCGCGACGATCGCCGATGGTCGCGCGGCGACCGGCTGTGGGGCGAGTACCGGGACAATCGCTACGTCGTTCGGAACTGGAGAGCCAATCAGCTGAGGCGGCCCGCGCGCGGCCAGCATTGGGTTCATATACGCGGCCAATACATGCTCGTCTCGACCGGGAACGGCATGATTACCCAGATCGTGGTGCGATAGCGGCAAGACGGTCGCTTCAACGAAGCAGTTCTATGAAGGCAAGACCCCTTCATCATGAAGGACTTGCTGAATTCAAAAAAAAGGATTTCATCATGACGAATACAAAGCGCCTCTTTCTGGCGCTCATTCTCGCCAGTGCAGCCGCTCTTCCGATCTCGGCAGGCACGTTTGCTACCGCGAACGCCGCGACGGCCGACGACCTGAACAAGGACGCCAGCCAAGCCGTGCAGCTGCTCAACAAGACGAATCCGGTGGCAGCGCAGATTTCCAAGCAGGCGCGGGCCGTTCTCGTCTTTCCGAGCGTCGTCAAAGCCGGCCTCATCTTCGGCGGCAGTTACGGCGAAGGCGTCCTGAAACGCGGCGCCACGGTCATCGACTACTACAACTCCGTGTCGGGCTCGTGGGGCCTGCAGGCAGGCGCACAGTCTTATTCGTATGTCGTGTTTCTCATGAGCGACACTGCCATGGACTACATCGGCAGATCCCAGGGCTGGGAAATCGGCGTCGGCCCGACCGTCGTCCTCGTGAACGAGGGCGTTGCCAAGAACCTCTCGACGTCGACGCTGAAGGACGACGCCTACGCCTTCATTTTCGACCAGGAAGGGCTGATGGCCGCCCTGACCATCGAAGGAACCAAGATCTCCAAGATCAGGCGCTGAATCAATCGGGTGGCGGGCTCGTCTGCCGAAAGGTGGACGGGTGCCGCCGCTTTTCATGCGTTCGGGTCCATGAAAGAGGCTATCTCGCCTCTTGAACATGTCCTCACCGCTTCCCATGTACGGTTCGAGGTCTGGCACTCGCTCCCTCTGAGTGCTTATCAGCCGACACAATTCCACAGAAACTCGCAACCGGGTCTCCCAACGGCCTATTTGCGTTGAGGAGTAACGCCATGAAATTCCGTCCTCTGGGCGACCGCGTCGTCGTCCGCCGCGTCAAGGAAGAGCAGAAAACCTCCGGCGGCATCATCATTCCGGAAACCGCGCAGGAGAAGCCGCAGGAAGGCATCATCGTCGCGGTCGGACCCGGCGCGCTGAACGAGTCCGGCAAGCGCATCCCGCCCGAAGTGAAGGAAGGCGATTTCGTGCTGTTCGGCAAATGGACCGGCACCGAAGTCAAGATCGACGGCGAGGAGCTCCTGATCATGAAGGAGTCCGACATCAACGGCATCATCGAAGGCCGCAAGTCCTTCAAGAAGGCCGCCTAATCCCATCACGGCGCACAGGCGCCTGATCCCCGATTTGCGCATTCAGGAGAAGCAGACATGGCAGCGAAAGACGTAAGATTCGGCAGTGACGCGCGCGAGAAATTGATGCGCGGCGTGGATATTTTGGCCGAAGCGGTGAAGATCACGCTCGGGCCGAAGGGCCGCAATGTGGTCCTGGAGAAGAGCTACGGCGCCCCGCGCACGACCAAGGACGGCGTGACGGTGGCCAAGGAAATCGAGCTCGCTGACCGCTTCGAGAACATGGGCGCGCAGATGGTGCGCGAAGTGGCGCAGAAGACCAACGACACCGCCGGCGACGGCACCACGACAGCGACCGTTCTCGCCCACGCCATCGTGCGCGAAGGGGCCAAATCGGTTGCCGCCGGAATGAACCCGATGGATCTCAAGCGCGGCATCCAGAAGGCAGTCGAAGCCGTCGTCGCCGATCTGAAGAGGCGCTCCAAGAAGGTGAAGTCAAACGACGAGATTCGCCAGATTGGCACCATCTCGGCCAACGGCGACAGCGAAGTCGGCAAGATGATCGCCCAGGCGATGGCGAAGGTCGGCAATGAAGGCGTGATCACGGTCGAAGAGGCCAAATCCCTCGAAACCGAGCTGGAAGTGGTCGAAGGCATGCAGTTCGACCGTGGCTACAACTCACCCTATTTCATCACCAATGCTGAAAAGATGATGGTCGAGCTGGAGGAGCCCTACGTCCTCATCCACGAGAAGAAGCTTTCCTCGCTGCAGCCGATGCTGCCGATCCTCGAAGCCGTGGTGCAGGCGGGCCGCTCGCTCGTCATCATTGCTGAAGAGATCGAGGGCGAAGCGCTCGCTACCCTTGTCGTCAACAAGCTGCGCGGCGGCCTGAAGGTCGCATCCGTCAAGGCGCCCGGCTTCGGCGACCGCCGAAAGGCCATGCTGGAGGACATCGCCATCGTCACCGGCGGCCAGGTCATCAGCGAGGACCTCGGCATCAAGCTCGAGAACGTAAAGCTCGACTTGCTCGGCACCGCGAAAAAAGTGAGGATCACCAAAGAGGACACGACGATCATCGGCGGCGCCGGCAAGAGAAGCGACATTGCCGCCCGCGTCGGCCAGCTCAAGCAACAGATCGAGGAGACGACCTCCGACTACGACAAGGAAAAGCTGCAGGAACGCCTGGCGAAGCTCGCTGGCGGTGTTGCGGTGATCCGCGTCGGCGGCGCGACCGAAGTCGAGGTCAAGGAGAAGAAGGATCGCATCGACGATGCGCTCAACGCGACCAAGGCGGCGGTCGAGGAAGGCATCCTTCCCGGCGGCGGCGTGGCGCTGCTTTATGCCACCAAGGCGTTGAACGGCCTTACAGGCCTGAACGAGGACGAGAACGCCGGTATCGCGATCGTGCAAAAGGCGATCCAGACGCCGTTGCGCCAGATCGTCGAGAACTCCGGCGTCGAAGCCTCGATCGTTGTCGGCAAGCTGCTGGAGCAGAAGTCGAGCACCTATGGCTTTGATGCACAGGCGGAACGCTACGTCGACCTCATCGACGCCGGCATCGTCGACCCGACCAAGGTCGTGCGCATCGCGCTGCAGAACGCATCATCGGTCGCGGCACTTCTGATCACCACGGAAGCGATGATCGCAGACCGCCCGCAGAAGCAGTCCCCAGGCATGGGCGGCGGCGGACACGGCGGCATGGACGGCATGGACTTCTAGAGCGCAAGAGCTGATTCCCAGACCCAACGAAGGAAACACCTTGAGACGATCACAGGCACACACATCCTTCGTTATGGCTTCGCTGCTGTCCGTTCTTCTGGCATCGGCGCCGGGCACTGCATTCTCCCAGAACGCGCCCGGCGTGCCGCCCCCGAACGCGCATGCGAGGCCGTTCGGAACCGGCTGGCAGTGCGATTTTGGCCATCTGGAGAGAAACGGCGCGTGCGTGGCCATCCAGGTGCCCGACAACGCTCACGTCGTGGACTTCTCTTTCCGCCGCGGTTGGGAGTGCGATCAAGGGTATCGCGAAACCGGCGAAGGTTGCGAGCCGATCGAGATGCCGGCGAACGCCTATGCGACGGAGTCGTCTTATGGACGCCGTGGCTGGGAATGCGACAGGGGATATCGCGCCGCTGACGACGCTTGCACGCCCGTCACGGTGCCGCAGAATGGCTATTTGGCCGACTCCACCTACGGCACCGGCTGGGAGTGTGGTCGAGGGTTTCGCGTGGCGGGAGAAGCCTGCCTAGCCATCGCTGTTCCGGCGAATGCCTATCTGCGGGGTTCGGGGAACAGTTGGAAATGCAACCGTGGTTTCCGGCAAGATGGCGAGTCATGCGCGCGCATCGAGATTCCTCGGAACGCGTATCTCGATCCCTCGGGAGAGGCTTGGAGATGCGAGCGCGGTTACAAGAAGCTCGAAGCGAGCTGCATCGCGCTCGACGTGCCCGTCAATGCCCACATCGTAACGTCCGGTGACGACTGGGAGTGCAATCGCCCCTACCGCCGGACCGGAGACGCCTGCGCTCCGCTCTAGGCCGAACGCCACCTTCGCCGGATTAACGACCGATCGCTGTCAATTTGCTGGAGTCCCCATGAACAGGATGCCGAGCAGATCGGATTTGACTGCGGCCGAGTATTCGTCGCTCCGCCTGGTCGCCAAAGGCTTCATGAGCCGGACGATTCCGTCAGCGCATCGAGCCCGCCTCGTACAGCTCGGCTTGATCCAAGACAGGATGGGAGGCCTGATGCCGACGCCGGCGGGAACAATGGTGGCGCGCAATCCAGTCTAGTTCCAGCTGCGAATCTGCGGACCGCAAGAGCTTCGATGTCTGATATTGATGCCGTGGAAGGCTTGTTTACTAAGTGTCTTCTTTTGCTACATAATTAAGAGAGATGGGCGCACCTGCGTCGTTATTGGTCTCTCAAGCTGACGCCTGGAACAGACCGCGAAAATCAGTCCTGCATAGCAACGTGCGGTGCCCCGCAACATCCGATAGCATAAAGGATCCCGTTCCCTGAACGGGGTCCTTTTGCTTCAGGACTTTCGCCCGCCGCGAGCTGTCGTTGGCGGTCCACAGAGGAGATGCCTATCATTGATTGACTGTTCTTAATTGGCTGTACTTCGGGAGTGAAACGGTGGCCACCATGCCACCTTCTGAGGCGTTGCGGAGGTCGATCTGACCTCGATGCAAAGTGACAATAGTCGAGCAGATCGACAACCCGAACCCCAACCCCTTCTCCTTGGTCGTAAAGTGCGGTTCGAAAATACGGTTCAGTTCATCTGATGACATGCCAGGGCCACGGTCTCTTATCGATACCTCCACATGGCCCTGAGTCGTTTCTTTTGTGACGATGCTGACCGTGCGCTCCGATGGCGGTGTTGAAGCCATCGCCTCGATGGCATTCACAATCAGGTTTATTAGCACCTGCTGCAATTCAACCGCCTCGCCCAAAACCAGAGGTAGCGTGGCGCCAAACTCGGCAGAGACTTTGATTCTCCTATTCACCATCTCATGGTGGAGGAGAGCCAGTGTAGACGTGATTAGATCGTTCAGATTGACCGGCGCTTCGGAACGTTCTGTTTTCTTGAACAGCCTACGGAGCCTGTGGATCACCTGGGTAGCCCGAATGTTATCCTGGACGATGTCCTCAAGAATTTCCGCGAGCTGCACGCAATCGGTACTTTCTTGAGCCAGCATCGTTTGTGCCGATTGTGCATTCGCGAGGATCGACGCCAGTGGCTGACTTATCTCGTGCGCTATTCCACCAGACAGCCCGCCCAAGCTTGCGACACGCATCAGGTGCGTCAGCTCCTTGCGCTGACTCTCGGCTTGCGCCTCGCTCGCCTTCCTCTGTGTGATATCGATGTTGGTGCCGATGACGCGAATCGGTTCGCCGGTGGCTTTGTCATAGACAGCTCGCCCGAGGGCCATCACCCAACGCATCTGACCATTCGGGCGGACGATCCGAAACTCGAGTTGAAATGTCTCTCGCGCTTTGATCGCGGCGGCGAGACGTGCCTCGACGTCTTTGACGTCATCAAGATGAACTCGGTTGTGAAAATCGCCGCAGCTTTTCCCGGTTGCAGGGCGAACTCCGTAGATGACCTCAAGTTCTGGTGTCCAGCTCAAGTTATCAGTGCGTATGTCCCAATCCCAGATGCCGATGCCCATTTCGGCGGTAAGTTTCTTAAGCTGCTCCTTCTCCTCGGTCGCCTTACTGGGCTCGCTGATTTCGATGATCGAGGCAATCCATCCGACGACGCGGCTCTGGTCGTCACGTTCCGGCGCATAGATGACGCGCAGTTGGCGCGGTCCTATCCCGGTGAAGTCAATTTCGGCCTCAAATTCGACCCGCTGCCCTCGCAGAACGGATTCCACATATGGGCGTATCGTTTCGAAACCGTTTAGCCCCATGATCTCGATGATCGGCCTACCGGCAATTTCGTCAGGCGCCCGACGGATCATCGTGGCGTAAGCCTTGCTGACGTAAAGGTAACGTAGATCTCGGCTGCACCGCGTCAGAAGGAACGGCGTGTTGTCCAGAATCTTCTCGAGTTCACCAGCCTTATCCAAAGCGGAACGTGAGCATTCTTCCCCCTTGTGCATGCTCCCCTCCCAGAGTCGGACGACAACGTCCAACAAAGTGACGTAATGTCACGTCTGATTGGTAGCGCTCCGGGTGTGGGACCAAAGTCCTACTTGACAGTGCAAACGTCATGAGATTTCCAGAGAGCGCGAGTCGGGGGCCGTCCCGATCAGTGTTGCCCGTTCTGGGTCATCTTTCCCCGTTCGCGGACCCGGACTGGAACGCCCGCTCTTCTTTCGGAAGTCGACATTCGCCAGGCACTTAAGTCCGTCCCGTCCGCTCCCGAAGGCGCGATACCAATAACGGCCGGTTCACCGGCTACTGCTCAGGCAGGCGTTCGCGATCAACCCGGTGACACATCGTAACAAGATATTAGCGCAGCCGGCCCTATTACTTCCCCACAGAAGGCATGGCTCCAGGCGGAGCCGAACTGGCCGGGCATCCTCGATGGCGACGCAGCCAAAGGTCATTGCGATTGTTGACGACGATCCGGGGCTGCGCAGGTCCCTGGGACGACTGTTGTCGGCATTCGGTTACCGCACCGAGGCTTTTGGATCAGCCGGAGAATTTCTGCTTGCCGCCCCGAAAAGTAAGCCGGCGTGTATCGTTGTGGACGTCAACCTCGGCGATACTTCAGGGCTGGAGCTGGTGCGCCAGCTTTCTGTGAGCGGTTTCAGATCTCCGGTCATATTCATCAGCGGCGTCGAGGACGAAACGATCGAGAGGCGGGCAATTGAGTTGGGCTGCATTGCTTTTTTGCGCAAGCCATTCCCTGCAGATCGGTTGATCGAGGCCGTAAAAAAGGCGACCGGATCAGCCATCCAATAG
>Ga0137427_10001628_pt1 | contig 9993 bp, 15 predicted proteins | sample EasRivERMZT700_2_FD_102309 | JGI IMG/M metagenome (GOLD analysis project Ga0137427, IMG submission 102309) | Soil microbial communities from meander-bound floodplain in the East River, Colorado, USA - East River MetaG ERMZT700_2 | ecosystem: Environmental > Terrestrial > Soil > Floodplain ...
CACATGGTGCCTCCATAGTTACTCCGGTTACTGCTCAGGGTGCCTCTGACAGCGCCCACCTTGCCGTCTCTTCCCTGCCTGGGAGGTTGAGAGCGTGGGCGCGCGGGTCTGTGTATTCGGGGTACATCGCCCAGGACCAGGCGAACCACCCCGCGATGTTGCCGTCCCACTCCTCACGAAACGCCTGCCAGCAACGTGCCTGCAGAGCCTGGTCGAACTTGCCTTTGGGGTCCTCGCCAGGATTGTTATGTGCTGCCCACTCGTCGGCCCGGTAGCCGATCTCCCCGAATAAGAGACGCTCGGCAGGAATGCCGCTGGCTGCTTCGCTCAGTGCTGCGACCGGGGTCAAGCACCACGGCTCAGGTGAAGCACCCCGGTGCCAGCCTGCTCTGATAGCATCGATCGGGGGTGAGGGTGGCTCGGTGTCGAGGACCAGCGGGAAGTAAGCGGAGACGCAGGTGTAGGCCAGGTCCTTCCACACATCCGACTCGTGCAGATACCAATACTCCGCGTCGTGACACGGACCCCAGTTAGCATCGTAGGTGAGGTAGGGGGTAGGAGAGTGGTTGGTGCGCAGGTAACGCGCCATACTTGCCACCCACTGAGGACCGAAGTCGCGCGTCGCCTGCACGAACTCGGTGCCCATCATGCAGATATCCCCACCACCGAGCATCCCTATGTAGCGGTCGAGAAGACGCTTGTAGGCGCGATGCCACTGAGCCTGGAGATTGTACTCGATACCCGCGACATCAGTGCCTTTCATCGACACATCACCACGCCACCCACCGGGGTAGCCGTCCGGGTGCCAGCGTGGATCGACGAGAGGCTTGATCGCGGTCAGCATCGCACGCATGTGGGACTGTTCTACTGCCGCCTCGACCAGGTCGGGGGAAGGGGTGCGAGCAAAGCGCTCTTTGGTTTGCCCGACGTCTTCCCAGATGACGTCGCTCTCGTCGAGCCCATGCTCCCAGGAAGGGCGATCCAGGATCGCTTCACCCTCGCGGACGAACATGTAGTGGGGTGGGTTCCAGGCCACCGCGTTCGCTCCCGCCTCAAGCAGAGTATCGAGGGCACGCTCGATGTCGTCCACGTTGGTCATGTGACCGCTAGGACTCATCGCGTAGAGCGGTATGTTCGCTCCTCTGATCATGCTAAATCCCACTCCACGCTTCCAACGCCTCGCCCACCTCTTCCGAGATACCGCCGCCCGGGTCTTCCATCCCCCTGGCCAGCGTAGCCAGGCCCCACGCCACCGCCTCGTCGTCGTGCTGCTCTTCGGGCGCTCGCAGCTTCCCGCCGTCTATGGAGGCCAGCTGCAGGTAGACATCCTGCGAGTGGATAAGCGCGTCACCCTGTCTCAGCCCGTCGGCTACCTCCGAGTACATCCTCGCTTTGGAGGCCGTAGTGGTGAGCCACCCCGGACGCCCGTCCGTGCCGGAAAGGATAGAGGAGCCGTAGCCGTGATCATCCAACCAGCTGATGACCGCGTGGCCGTGGTTGTTGCGCTCCGGCAGCATCGGGGCCTCGTTGTACCAGTTGTGCAGGTCCGCCATGTAAGACGCGAACACAGCAGGCTCGAATCTACCGGAGAAGTGCGCTACCTCTTCGCCCGTCAGCCTCGACACGACCAGGCACGAAGAGAAGTCGCTGGTGGGGTTGCCCTCGGCGGGGTCCGCCCCCACCCTGTACTCCACACCCCGCACCGGCGCGCCGTAGACGACCAGGCCGGGCACGGTGGGGGTGCCGGCGGGGAGCTGATCAGGGGTGAGAGGCTCGCGCTCGCGGTAGCACTGCAGGAGCCACTGGCCGGGGATGCGCTTGTCGAGGGAGCGAGGGGAGAGGGCCTCAGCGTCCGTCTCCGGGTACTCCTGATAGAGGTCATCGAGGGAGCCGGTGTTGGCCAGGGTATCGCGCTTCTGCTGCTCGTACCATTCGTCGGTGCGGGTAGGACGAGCGCGCCAGCCATAGAAGACGTGCGCGTAGGAGTTGAGGCCGCTCTTCGCCGCCAGGTAGATGCGCTTGAAAAGCGACACGGGCCGGTCCTTGTCGGGCGTGGAGAGTAGGGCTAGTTGCCCGCCAGCGTCTATGGTGGGCTTGACGGTGTTGAGGAGCTTGCCGAGCACGTTGCGCGTTCCCGCCTCCGCCAGGTGGTCGGCCTCGTCGACGATGACCAGCTTGGCGGTGTAGGAGCGCGCGCCCGTCGTAGGGAAGGCAAGAGCACGAGAGCCGTTGCCGAGGAGCCACTGGTGCTTGGCGTCGGTCTCCGCGGGCCCCACTCGCCCGCGCATCCACTCCGGCATCAGGTCCCACATTCCCTTGAGGCGCACGTCGAGCAGCTCTATCGCCTCCTCGTCTCGCTTGGACAGCAGCAGCACGGTCACCGACGGCTTGAAAAGCATGAGCCAAAGGGCGTAGGAGAGTAGGAGCCAGGTGAAGCCGAGCTGGCGCGCCTTCAGGATGACCACCAGGGGGTTCTCCTGCAGCAAGCGCAGCGTCTCCTCCTGGGCGGGCCACAGGTCGAAGGGTATCCACTCGCCGGCGGTGTCGTCCTTGACCTGCACGTGGGCACGGATGAAGTAGGCGGGGTCGGCTTCGCACCGCTCCCACTCCTCGATGCGCCACTGCAGCGCGGCGTCGTCAGTCTCCGGTGGCAGCAGCCCCTCGACGAACCTCGCCTCCAGTAAGGGCAAAGATGTCCTGGACGATTGCTGATCGTATCCTCTCGTCCCTAACATTACGTTTCACGCTCTCCATCACGCGGTCCGCGAAGACCAGCGCCCGCTCTACCGTCACGGTCCCCTGTGCACGTTCCAAGCGTCGCGACTCGGCATCCACCAGCCGGGCGCGCTCCTGGAGCATCTGGCGTATCTCGATGCGGGCCATGTAGTCGTGGTAGCCCTCCTCGATGAGCCACAGCACCATCGACAGGTGCTCCTGTGGGTCGTCGCCCTCCTTCTTGCTCTTCAGCGCTCTCTTGTACGCCTGGGCCGCCTCGTGGAGCTTCTCCCACAGCTCGCCCGGATCGCCGCGGTTCATCGAGTCGAGCGCGCCTCGCAGGAGGCCATCCAGTAGGCCGATGTCCGCGTCTATCGAGAGGCGGTCGGGGTCCTCCTGGGCCTGGCGATAATGCTCGACGAGCTGCGTCGGGATGACCTTGGAGTAGCGCCCGTGCTCGTACTGAGGCGAAGCTATCCCCGCCGGCGTCTTGCCGCCGTGGTGGTAGCAGACCTGGCGGCCGGTGACCGCATTGGCCCGGCACTTCTTCCCAGTTCGTTTGGACTTGGCTGTGCATTTCACTCAAGGGGTTACCAGTCACTCATAAGGTTGCCATTGTTGTATTCCACGTAGAAAATAAGAAGCGGCCCGGCAGGCTACTCTCGCGAGTAACGTACCGGACCGCTTGGGTCGCTATGTTCTGGGCCGCTGGGGCCGCTTATTCGGCTACCGCTACCTTATCAGACCGAACTACGGGTTGTCAATCTCCTAGCTTGAAGGGTCTCGCGCATCTACTATTCTCAGCAAATGGCTCGCAAGCATAACCAGCTCAATGGCCTCGGTTGAATCAATCTGGACGTTTCGGTGACTATGCGGGTTCTTGTAGAGGGCGATTGCACCAGCGAAGAGATGGGGTAACGCTTCTCTTTCTGCGAGAACTTGGTTATTGAGGTCGGTGAGAGGACCACTCTGCATATGGAACGCCTTGCGCATGAGGTCCACTCCAAGCTCTTGGGCGGAGTATCCACCTACTTCTCTCACACGAACTTCAACCTGCTTGAAGGCTTTGAGTACAGCCGAGTCATACTCACCGCTCATGAGATCTGGCCAGACTTTTTGGGCAACTAACGGATGCAGGAGTTCGCGCGGCAAAAGACGAACCTTTTTGTAGGCGTCAAAGTCCTGCTCGGTCATAAGCAGTTTGCCTCGCTGGCTAACGAAGAACCCGGTCTGTGATCCGGGAGCAAGAATCAATAATAATTCTTGCTCGAGCCAAGCCCAGGACTCCATTAGCTTATGGCTCATTCGGGGCCAATACTCCCTCTGGAGATAATTTGCCAGCATGTGATCTGAGCCGAATGTGAGGCGGTCCCAGATTGCATTCTTATCGCGATAATCATTCATGAGACGCAGTATGATGCCCGCCAATTGCTCCGGCTCCAGAGCCAAAACATCCTCGGGGTTGGGGAGCAGGGCATGCAGTTTGTTTCCTAGATAGCCCATGACGGATCTATTCCTCCCGCTTCTTTCTCTTAATTCTACGACTTCGCAACCCCATCCTGCAACACGTTCACCGTCCCACACCGCTCACAAATCTTCACGACCGTGCCCTTCTCGACAGCCTGCTCCATGAGCGTGCGCCTGCACTTCGTGTTGCGGCACTTCCAGGCAGTGAGCGCCGGCTGATCTGGTGGCTTTACATTGTCGCGCGGTTCTGTCACAAGCATCAACTTCTCCCCACCCTCCTACCTGTCAATAGCACCTACTCAAACAGCCCTGGCACCGCCATGCGTTTGGCACGCTCCGGGGTCTGCCCCTTCTCTATCGCGGCCTCGAGAACGGCGGTCGCGTTTTTGTACTCTCGGTCCATCAGCATAGACCAGGCAGCGCCCATGGCGCTGAAGAACCCGTCGGCTTCGGCCTGCGCCTGGGTTAGTTGTCTCTTTGCGTAGGCGTTCAGTTTCTCCTCAGCACGCCAAAGGACTTTGTAGTGTTCGGCCCACCGGCGCAGGCACTCTACATCATCCCCACAATCAGCAAGGGCTGTCGCAGCCGTCAAAGGCTGGTGCAGGTTGGCTGGCTTATTTTCGCTGTTAGGCGCCCATTGGAAGGATGGGTCTCGGTCCGGCCCCTCAATTGGGGTAGAAAAGGACCAGCTATATTCTTGCTCTGCCCGCGACATTGGAAGCCCGAGTATAGGCCCTCTCTTTGGGGGGTGTTCATCTGGCGTACAGGTGGGGCATCCATCAAGACCATAGCTGTTAGCAAAGCGGTCTGCAAACACGATTACCCGCTTATGCCCATTGCACGTAGCACATGTATTTTCCATCGTCCTCACACCTCCTCCACTTCTATCTCGATCCGCGGGTTGTCCTTGTCCTCGAAGCGCCTGGCCACGATCTCCACGACCTGCTTATCATCCCGCCACGCGATACCCTTCAAGGAGTCCTGAACTGCCTTCAAAGTGTTATCGAGGTCACCCTGCCGACGAGGCCGGTAGACATCCACCCGTAGCACGACCTCCCCCTCCAGCAGCGACACGCCCTCCCGCGAGGCTATGCTGCTCACCACCGTGGCATAGCGGCGATGCTCGCGCGTCTTCACCCTGCGGCCCTGTACGACGGCAGTCAAAGAGTTCGCCGAGGGCGGGTAGGGCAAGATGAGCTTCACGCCTACCACTCGCCTCGCTCGAACCGCCCGAACGCTGCCATGCGGGCATTCACTTCTGGGGCTTTGTCGCGGGCCTCGACTGCCTTCCGCGCGAAGTCGTAGCCAGCCTGCGCGACACTAAGGGCACTATGTAGCATTTCACTTTCCCGACGGTAGCGCGTCGGGTCCGTGATGGGCATTACAGTATCGACGTACGTGCGTTGTGAGGTGATAAAGTCCCGCAAGCAGTCCAGGTCAAGGGTGAAGGCCAGCTTCATCATCTCGGCCAGGATCATGTTCTGCACGAGGTGCTCTTCGGGCAGGTAGCTGCGCGTCGCCTCTTTGGGTGACGGCACTGGAGCCACTTCTTCGGCCTCGGTTGCGTATGCTTTCTCTTCTTCCACCTTTAGCTCTCCTTTCCCGCCGGCAGCAGCGACGGCATCTTGCCCTGGTCGTAGGCCGCGGCGATCTGCGGCACGGCGAACTGCCCGTAGGTGCGGCCATCGGGCAGGAGGATGTGCGCAAGGAACTCCTCCTCGAAGGTGGTAATCTGCGACTCGACCGCCTCCAGCTTGGCCTTGATGACCAGGGCGAGCGCACGCCATCGCTGCCGGCAGGCCTGCTCCCACGCCGCGTTGATAGCATCCTGTGAGGTGCGCTCTCTCCCGGTCTCGGTCAGCGTGAACTCCGAGCGCGGGGGCATCGTGAGGCGGAAGCGGACCATGCGCCCGGCCATGCGGAAGCCCAGCATGACCGTATCCCCTTCCCAGCCGTAGAGGAAGCCGGTGGCCCCGTATCGCTGGAGGGTGCGCTCGATCTCCTCACGACTGCGCTGCGAGCTGACCTCGGTGTCTCTGGCATATCTGGTCATGCTGCCTCCTCATGTCGAGGTGTCCAGGTGTCCTCGCGGCCATCGCGGTGAGTGTATGCCCACTCCCGAAGGTAGGCCGTCATGCCCCGATGCCACCCCCTGATCGTGCCGGTCTCCAGCTGCATACTCACGTACTTGGAGTTCGGCTCCCCCTTGTACTTGGAGCTGCCCCTCCCACCGGCCAGGGCCATGTACTCGTGAACCTCTCCCGAGAGTATCACGCGGGGCAGATAAAGCCACCACGGTTCGAGGGCGGTCGCCAGCTTGTCGGCCACGCACAGTCGGGAGTAGGGCACGCCGTCTCGCTTGGCAAGGAACCGGGAGTGATAGAAGACAAAGGCTCCCCACTTCGGCCCGAACCAGCGGCGCATGATGGTCGCAGCCCACAGAGGATGCCGCTCCCCCTCCTCCCCATCCATGTTCGGGCAGTTGTAAAAGAGGTAGCCCAGATCATGCAGGAAGAAGGCTACCCACAGGCGCGGGTCCCATGGAAAGCCATACAGTCGCCACCAGGCCAGGGCCACGAACCAGGGGTGGATGAGGAACTGGTGCGCTCCGAACAGCACGCTCTTAGGACCGATGTTCACGCTGCCTCCAGTCCGCGATATCCCGCCTCGTAAGCGGTGCATACTAGCACGTCGCCGAAGACGCCGGGGTCATTAGGGAAGAGGAAGGGCCGTGCCAGCCTGGTCGCCCGCTCGTTGTAGGGGAGACCAATCAGTTTCCCTTCGTCGTTTATGACCATCTCACCCTCACCCAGGTCTATGATGTCGATCAGGCCGCCCACGAACCGCTGCATCTCTCGCAGGGAGAAAGAGTCGCCGTTGGAGGGGCGCACGTCCTCGACCGTGCCGTCTGTTTTGAATAGCTGTGCCATCGTCGTAACCCCCAGAGGGGCTGGCTCCCCTACCGGAAAGCCAGCCAATAGCGACCACTAATCCCTTCCACCTTGCGCGTGCCCTTAGTGCCCGGCCCCGCTTTGTTGGTCTTGCGGACGGGAGTGCCTTCGCGCAGGATGGTCCACAGGTTAGGCAGGGAGAAACCCCAATCATCACGTCGCGACTTTGTGAAGTCAGTGCCCAGGGAGAATAGCCGGGCCTCGTAGCCGTCCAGGGCGTGCGTGCCCATGTGCTCGCCTGCGAACTCACCCTCAAAGAAGTAGCGGGTAAGCTCGTCAATGTGGCCCGACAGGTGCGGCTCCTCTGTGCATACGAGCGTCTCATAGATGTCGCTCATGCCGAACGTCGCGCTACTGCGGTGGGTCCAGGGCCTGCGTATCACATCCTCGAATGTGCCGCCCCATGCCCGCGGGTGCGTGTTCAGCCAGTCACAGAACTCCCCTTCGTCCGCGAAGACACCGGGGAGCGCGTCCCCTGCCCACGAACCGACCGGGCCATCCGGCACGTCAACCTGGATTGTGATAGGAACTAACATGCTTAGGGTTATAGTCTTCATCTCTGCTGTCTCTCTCGCTTAGCTGTACTCGGCTCCCGCCTGTACATACATTATAGGGTAATTGTACGTACTTCGTATCGGTCTTAAGGTGTATCTTACGTACAAACTATTGCAATTGTATGTACACCCTGCTATAATCTGTGACATGAGACAGAACATCACAATCTCACTGGGACCGGAGCCGGACTTCCTCCGCCGAGGCGATGAGCTGGACCGCCTGGCCGGCCTTCATGGCGGCAATCGCTCCAAGCTGATCCAGATGATCGCCGATGGCGAGCTGCTGATCGTCCCGAAGCACGACACCCGTGAGATCCTCGGTGGCCTTGCGGAGCTGGTGGACCGTCTGGAGCAGATGCGGGAAGAGGTTCTCCAGACCATCGACCGCCTCAGCACCCCTTCCTAATCCTTCGGCGGAGGCGTGGGCTTGCCGTCCACCTTGACGGTGATGGTGAAGTCCCACATACGGCGTGTCAGGAACCTGGTCAGCTTGAAAGCCTCGGCCGCGCCCACCTTCTCGCGGCTGCCCGCATGGTCCTGAGCGTCGGCCATCTCGCAGGCCCGCTCGAGGAGCATCCCTATGACGCTCTCGTACGCCTCTCCGCGCCGGCTCGCGTGGCTGGGCGCGGGCGCTGGGGCCTCACTTTTTTTGGTGCCGGTGATCTCTTCGGTGTCTACTGCCATCGTCGTGTGTCCTCCTGTTGGTTGATTATTGGTTTCCACGTCGAATACTCGCTTGTCCATCATGACGCCACCGGCTCCTCGTCCTCGTACCTCGACCAGAACGGGTCGGTCATGCGTGACAGAGGCTGGAAGCGGGTGAAGCGCGGCTCGAAGCGCAGCGTCACCGGCACCCCTGCCTGCCCGCCGCGGTGCTTGGCGAAGTAGAAGACCGCCTTCCCCTGGTTCTCGGTGTTGCGCCCCTCGTACAGCTCCGGGCGATGCAGGAGCAGCACGATGTCAGCCTCCCGTTCGATGTCGGCGCTCTCCGCCAGGTCCGCGAGCACCGGGATGTGCGAGGCGCGCTTGTCCTGCTCGCGGGAGAGCTGGGCCGCGGCCAGCACCGGCACCTCCAATTGGCGCGAGAGGTCCTTGAGGCGCCGCGCTACCTCCCCCACCTCGTGCCGCCGCTCCCCGTCTCGCCGCGCGTTTACCACCTTCTGCAGGTAGTCCACCATCAGCACGTCCACCTGGTGGGTGGCCCTCAGCCGGTGGGCCTTGGCGCACAACTCCCCTATCGAAATGCCCGCGGTGTCGTCGACGTACATCGGGAGGGTGGCCAGCTTGCCCTGCGCGTCGGACACCCGGCTCCACTCGGCATCGGTGAGGAGACCCCCCCTACGCAGCTTCTGGCTGTCGACGGATGCCATGTCGGACACCCATCCCTCCATCAGCTCCTCGCGGCCCATCTCTATCGAAAAGATCCCCACCCCGTGCCCCGCTCGCGCCATGTTCAGGGCCATGTTTTTGAGTATGGCGGTCTTGCCCTGGCCGGGCCGGGCTGCTAGGACAACCAGCTGCCCGCGCCGCCAGCCGCCTGTCACGATGTCGAAGTCCGAGTATCCCGACGGGATGCCCGCGAGCGCTCCAGGGTCTGCAGACTCCAGCAGCTCCATGCGGTCCATCCACTCCCCGACCACCTCATCCATCGGGGCGAAGTCGCGGCGGCCACGGCGCCGGGCCACACCCGCCAGCAGCGTCTCGGCTTTCACCAGGACCTCGTCCGCGGTCTCAGGCTCCGCGTATCCGAGGGCAGCGATCGCTCCGCCGGCGCTGACCAGCCTCCGGAGGGTAGCCGCCTTCTCCACCAGGCGGGCGTAATAGACGACATGGGAAGCGGTGGGGGTGCGACGAGCAAGCCCCGTGAGGGCCGAAAGGCCCCCCACCCGCTCGAGGGTGCCGCGGCGCTCGAGCTCCGCCGTCAGCGTCACCGAGTCGGCAGGCTCCCCTCGCTCGTAGAGGGAAAGCACCGCGGCATATACCTCCCCGTGCCCCTCGTTGTAAAAGTCGGAGGCCTGCAGGAAGGGCGCAAGCTCGATAATCGCCTCCCGGTCGAGGAGGAGCGAGCCGATCACTGCCTCCTCAGCGGGGAGGTTGCGGGGCAGGTCTTTGTCCACGTCCGGCACCTTCACGGTATGTTCTCCAAAAGCTTCTCTCCCTCGGCCCACTTTCGCTCCTCCGAGCGTCGGTTCCAGGCGGCCAGGATGTGACGCGCGGACAGCGGATAGGTGTCCTCGGTATCATGCAGCGCGTGCAGGTAATACTCGTCGAGGCGCTCAGTGGGGATAGGGTCCAGCGCTTCCGAC
>Ga0137427_10001631_pt1 | contig 9988 bp, 12 predicted proteins | sample EasRivERMZT700_2_FD_102309 | JGI IMG/M metagenome (GOLD analysis project Ga0137427, IMG submission 102309) | Soil microbial communities from meander-bound floodplain in the East River, Colorado, USA - East River MetaG ERMZT700_2 | ecosystem: Environmental > Terrestrial > Soil > Floodplain ...
GACTGCCTTTACAACAGTTCGAGGTGCCGGCGGCGAGCTGAAATTGCTGAACCTGACCAAACGGGTTCAGGATCTGCTCCAGATCACGAAATTGTTGACCGTCTTCGAGTCATACAACGATGAAACCGAAGCGGTCAAGTCACTTCAGTGACCCGAACCCTTTGATAAGTTCGCTTTGCCAATCCACGGCACGCCAGTAGACATCTTCGAGCACTTGAAAGTCTGCGGAATCGCGATCCAAACATGTCTGTTCGTAATCAACCACCATTTTCAGAACGCGACCCAAATCACCGGAGTACCCAATCAGGGCATCCCGAATGCGATCGGACAACGGCAGAGATTCCAGCGCCGTCTCGATTGGTTTATCCAAAAAAGCATCAAGTGAGGAGAACAGGCCGACCGTAAAGAACGATTCGCCCGGCTCATATTTGAATCGAACCGCCAGTAACTCGCACATCTTGGCGCGTATCAGACTAACGGTAATGAGTTCTTTCGGCTTTTCATCGATCGTACTCAGCAGCACAAGGCTCGCCAGCATCCGAATGTGGTGGAGTCCCACCATCTGAACAGCGTGACCGATCGACTCGATCTGATGTGGCAAGCTGAGGAACGCTGAGTTGATGTATCGAAGAAGCTTGTAACTGAGCGACAGATCCTCACCTATCGTTTTCGCAAGGTGGCTCGGCGTGATGTCCGGCTTGTTCAGTTCCGCAAGAAGTCGAAATAATTGGACGCGGTTGACGGGAATGGCGACCTTGGAAAACAGATCCGGTCGGCAAAAAAAGTAACCTTGAAAGTAGACGAAACCGCATTCTTTGCTGAATTCGAATTCCTCACGCGTTTCGACCTTCTCGGCGAGCATTATTTTATTGGTTCGTTGTAACTCCACACGTTCCGTTTGGATCGTTTCCCGGCTGGACTGACGTAAGTCCACCTTTACAATGTCTCCCAATGGAAGAAGGAGTTTGGCTTTTTCCTGAAATGTGAAGTCGTCCAAGGCGAAGCGGTAACCTAGTTTTCGAAGTTTTTGCACCTCGGTTATTAATTCCTGGTCCGGTGAAACGTCCTCGAGGATTTCGAGAATGACGCGATCCCGCGGCAACGCATGACAGTAGCCGCCTACAATGAAATCACGCGTCACGTTGATGAAGCCAACGGAAGATCCGACGAGCCGATCCAAACCGATCTCCATCAGCGAATTCACGATCACATCCGCGGTCGCACTCTCTGGATTTCCGATCAACGCCGCATTTGTCGCTGAATTACGGAACAGGAGTTCATACCCGAAGGTTCTTTGATTCCGGTCGCAGATGGGCTGCCTAGCCACACGAACAATCGACTCAGATCCCACGCCCAGCGTTCCCCAACGCTTAATTTAGGATTCCAGCTATATCAGGAATTCATCAAATTACACATCTGAAAATTGCCGAAGTCTTCCCCGCCGCACAAAAAACCGATCGTGCTTCGCAGGAATCCCTGGATGCTTTCCATTACATGAATTGCTCGAAACGATTCAGGAAGCTGAACCAGGCATTGAGTTGGGTCAGCCTGCCGGTAAGAATCAGAATGCCAATCGTAATGACCAGTACACCGCTGACGACCTCCAATGTCTGGAAGTGACGTTTAAACCGTGAGTAGAAGGCAAGGAAACGGTTCAAACCCAGACTGGTTAAGAGAAAAGGAAGGCCCAGTCCGGCCGAGTATACCGTCAATAGAAACACTCCCTGGCCGACAGTCTCCTTCGTGCTGGCTACAGTAAGAACGGTCGCCAGAATCGGGCCGATGCAGGGACTCCAACCAAAAGCGAAGGCCAGTCCAAGGACCAACGCTCCAAACAGGCCTCGAGGCTTTTGAACTGAGTTGAACCGTTTGTCCTGATACAAGAAGTTGATCTTGTAAAGGCCGGTCAGGTGAATACCGAAGACGATCAAAAGGACACCGGCGAGATACTCGAAGATCCGTTTCTTTGAAGCCAGGAGTTGACCAAGCGAGGTCGCTGAGGCTCCCAAAATGATGAATGTTATCGAGAATCCGATAATGAACATCAGGGAGTTCAGGACAACCGTGCGCCTGAGTGACGATGCCTGTGTTTCGGACTTCAACTGATCGAGCGAAAAGCCCGACACAATGGAAATATAGCCGGGAACCAGGGGAAGCACGCAGGGAGACAAGAAAGAGATGATACCGGCAAAAAAGGTATAAAGAACGCTCACGTCAGTCATAAATATTAGACGGCTAGTCTACCTGCCGTCCGGTCAGCGTTCAACGACGACTTTGGCATCTGGGACTTCGAGCCGGATAAGTCGGCCTTCGTTATCCGTCCTGGCCTTGACCTTCACATTGCCTGTATCGAATTCGAATGTATTATCGCCCAGGCTCTTAACCGTAATTGGACCCAGTTCAAGTTGCTGCGGAACAAAGGCGGACAACGTTGTTGATCCTTTGACACCGGAGATCCGATACAAAAGCAAGGCGTAGTGATGAAAGAAGTTCGAGTCGATGATGGCGCCGTCTTTCGGAAATCGGACATCGCTGCCTTCCTTCTGTCCGTTAACCGAGTACTCCAGTTCGCTGACAGGCGATTCCACCTTCATCTTGATCGAACTTCCGCCAGACTCGAATTCATAAGACGTCGGGATGAGCGCTTCGTTCAGCTCCATCTTGCTCTTTAGAGCAACCTTCTGGGGCATAGTCAGGATGGTTTGGCCTTCAACAAAGTAGCCGCCTGGTTTAGGAGTAATCTTGAATTCCTCCGTACCGATCGCTTTCCCGTTCTGGTAAATCGTTAGTCGCCCGACCTCAGGTTTAATAGACACCAAAAGTACAAACAACGAAAGGAGGATGTTCATAGTTTTTGAGTAACCCCCAAAAGCTCTTCTGCGACGAACATCGTCGTCTAGCATCCATTTTCACACGATTGACAAGGCTGGCGCAGGATACTTTCAGGCAGATTGAAAGGAACCGCGGGCTGAAGCCCGCGGGCTACAAGGCGTCGTCTAAACCTATGATTTCCATATCCGGGGGCTTCAGCCCGCGGTTCGCAATCCTTAGCCGCGGCCTTCCACGATGGCGGATTGGCGTTCATAGTGCTCTCGACCGCGTTGAGACAAGAGAACCCAGAATGTATAGATACCGAGGGCGGTGCCGAACGGGATTTTAAGGATCATAACGGCGGCCATAACCAGAGCCAGCACACGGCCCCAGCTTTGATACTGAAGTAAGCCGATTCCTGCCGCGGCCGTTCCGGCGGCGACGATGAGAATGGTTGCGCCGAGAATCCCTGCAATCGACGATACAAACTGGACGACGTCGAATGGCACGTCCGGAGGTATGGGGAAAGGCAGATTCTGAAGAATCCTCGGCGCGATCAACAATGCGAATCCGAACATCGCTGTAAGCACGGCACTCCCGACAAACAGCCAGCCGACAATATTCACATGCGTCGACATATCACGCTTCGGCTGCAATGCCGGCTGTGCAGTTTCCGTTGATCTGCCGCAACCGCTACAAAACTTCGCCTGTTCTGATACTTCTGTTCCGCACTGATAGCAATACATGTTCTCCTCCTGGTTACCCGCGCTTCTCCAAACGAATGCTTCCGTGTGTTGTCTCGACGGTGATGCGCGTATCGCCGCCACCCTGTTGTCCTCGAATGGATCGTTCGCGTCCGGACGAATTCACGGTAAAACCGTCGAACTCCGAATCAATGTCGCCGTACCGTGTTCGGCCTTCGAAACTGAAGGATGCAGTCGCAGGTAATTCGATGGAGACGTCACTGTACGTTGCATTGATTCTGATCTCCTTGCGAAGGACTGGGTCATCCAGCTCGAGATCGATACTGCCATGCCGGTTTGCGAGAGTGATTTCTCCCTTTGTATTACGTACGCTGAGATTCTTATAAGATGTCTCGACATCCACTGCTCCGTTGACGTCATCGACATCGACCGAATTGTTTCGACCCCGTATCGTCAGGCTACCGGCAATGCGCTGCGCATTGATTACGGAGTAGCGGTTGTCGATCGAAGCGTCACCCTTCACATCCTGTACGTCAACTGAGCCGTATTTGTTCTCAACCGTCACCTTCGCTCCCATCGTGCGAAGAGTTGTGCTCGCATACGCGTTCGTCACGTTTACATCACCGGATACATTGCCGATTACAGCGCTGCCATAGCCAGTCGTGACAGTAAGTCCGCCGGTGATGTCCTGTATCGAAGTGGACCCATATTTGTTTGAGATCGTCTGGTTCCCTTCAAGTCCCTCCACGCTCACGGTGCCGTATTTATTGGTCACTTCCAGAAGTGATTTCCGGGGAACTCTAATCGTCATGCTGCTCTTGAAGCGCTGGCGTTCATTGCCGATACGAATGCCCACGTTAACGGTGTTCTCATCGCGGCTCGATGCAACGCGATAGTTGCTTCCCTCGTTGCGGATCGAAAACGTGAACTCCTGAGCCAGACGATCCGCTTCTTCCTTGGTCGCTGCGCGCACAACTTTCTCGACGTCAAGAACGATACGGTCGCCGTCGGAGGGTTTCACGTCCACGAATCCATAAAGATTGAAAATCCGAATGGTGGCGCCGGAAGTGGCCTGGAGCTCCTGGTGCTCGGCGTACTGATAGTTGTTTCCGGTGATGTCCCAGAAATCGAAGTCCGTTGGAAAGTTAAAGAACTCGCCAATTCCGGGGCTGATGTTCGCGGCTGCCGTGATGGCGCTGCCCACGAACAGAACACAGATGAGTATTGCGACTTCGCCGCCGGAAAAGAGCGGGCGTTTCTCGAGATCGCCCCTCAGGCGGAAATAGTCGATGAGTTTAAGCAATCCCCAAAGGATGATCAGAACCGGCCAGTACTTCGCGATAGCGCCCCAGATGGGCAATGAATAACCGAGGTTTCTGGCAAGCAATAAACCGCCAACAGCAACCAGAGTGAGTCCCCAGAAAATCGATCCGACACTTGTTCGACGTCGACTCACACGTCCTCCTTTCCGGGTAACGATTTGTTGGTACCGCGGAAGTACTCAAGAACCTTCACAAAACCGATGACAATCAGAATGACCGGCCACATCCTGCCGAACCGGAATTCACCGGGGAATAAGTTGTTCAGCAGAAACAAGACGCCGATGACGATCAATAAAACTGGTCCGAGCATTTACCTCGATCCTCCCTGATGTCGTTTTAGCATCCAAACCCCGAGGCCAATCAGAATGCCTGGCCACACCAACTGATTGATCCGCTCGAACCGAACAAGATCGAAGTTGTCGGCAAGAAATAAACCGCCGACCACCACCAGAGCGAGCCCGCCCCACAATTCCTTGTTCTTCAAGTCTTCGAATTGCTGATGCAAACGATCGATCGGAGTTTCCAACACGACGCCTTCTGCAGCCAACTTGCGCTTCTTGGCGGTGTAATACGCTTCAAACGCCATGTAGAAGAAGAAGGCCGCTGTTGCCATTCCGAATAAGGGCTCCGCTGCGCGATTCCCGGGAAAATTGTGAAGACTCGTCAGAACACCAAAGATCAGGACGTGCACGGCTGCTTTCAAAAATTCGCCGTTATAGATAGCACCGACACCTGGAATCAAACCGAGAGCGAAAGCCACTCCGGGATTGGTGCCGGCGATTTCATGTTTTTGCGACTGCGTACCACTTGCATTGAAACCTGGAGCCGGATTGCCCTGGACGAACTCCGCGAGGCAAGGCTCGCAATAAACCGCACCCTTGACGTGATGTACACACTCACTGCAAAGTGCCCTGCCGCACCGGATGCAGAACGCAGCGGCCTGTAGATCTGCATGATTGACACAATTCATTAAGAGATCTCCCTAAAACGCTCGATCTGGGATCGAATCTCCGTGACCACTGGCGCACGGTAGAAACTTCGAACAGCCTGATCGTAAGCTCGGTAATAAGCAGCAGTCGGATTCCGAACGATTGAAACCACGTCAGGAGAGATTCCCGTTAAAGAACCGATCCAGCCAATCATGATGACTGTCGTCAGGAGACCCATCGCGGTTCGGGGCTCGATGAACCATCGGCCGACCGCCGCCAGAGTATCCAGCCAGGTCTCACGAGCCACATGCGGCGTGTTGGCCAAAATCCGCGTGGGCAGCCATCCAGGAGCTTCAAAGAGGGGAAAGCTCTTTCCCCACTCAAGCACTTCGCTCATGCCGACCATCAACTCGGCGCATGCCGCGCATGACTTCAAGTGCAGCTCCATAACAGCCTGCTCGGACAGTCCGAGCGTGTTTTCCAGATAATCCGACATTCGTTCTTCGCAAAGAGCGCAATTCCAGGTCGTCATAGCTGTCCCTTTATTGCTTTCAGCAGTCGCGCCAATTCGGCACGGCCGCGATTGATTCTGGACTTCACAGTCCCGACCGGTATTTTCAACATGTCGGCGATCTCCTCATAGGAAAACTCTTCGAGATCTCTCAGAACCACGGCTTCGCGAAGCTCCTCGGAAAGTCGAAGCAGCGCCCGGTGAACTCGTTCGGATAGCTCACTTTTTTCGAGTGCTTCAGCCGGACTTGTGAAGCGGTCCGGATTTTCTTCGGCTTTCTCATATTCCACCTCAAGTGAGTCGGTTTGCGCTCGTTCCGTCTTGAATTTCCGATAATGATCGATCATGTGATTTCGACCTACTCGGATCATCCAAGTGATCAACGTTCCCGACTCGGGCCGGTAAGATGAGAGTGTCCGATAGACTTTCAGGAAGACTTCCTGTGTCAGGTCCTCGGCCTCATCAAACTTACCGGTGTAGCGGTAAGCAAGGTTATAAACCCTCTGATGATGCTGGCGAACTATGGTTTCCCAGGCTGCATGGTCGCCTGCCATGCAGCCTTTCACCAAGTCGACGTCAGTAGTCACTCGCCGCTACTCGTTGTAGATAAACGGATTCCAGCGAAGAAAAGTTTCAAGAATCTCAAACCTTTCTGAGATAATCGCGCTGACATGAACCGGAAGTTGTTGGTAATCCTAGCCTTATTAGTGATCGCCCTGATTGTAGCCTATCAGTCCCAACGCTGGGAATTTGATCGAACCTTGTTTTTATCAAGCTTTAAGAACGTTCACGTAGGCTGGTTAATTGCTTCAATCATAACGACATTTGCGACTTACGCCCTGCGCGCCGTTCGCTGGCAGGTCCTTCTGAAGCCACTCAAAGAAATCCATTTGGAAGAACTGTTCAGCGCGACGCTCCTCGGCTTCTCGGCGATCTATTTGCTGGGCCGTCCCGCCGAGTTGGTGCGACCGGCCTGGGTTTCCCGTCGGGAGCGGGTGCCTTTCGGAGCCTCCATTTCCGTGATTATTGTGGAGAGGCTGCTGGACTTTATGGTCCTGGTGCTGTTGTTCGGTTTGACTTTGATTGTGATCGAGTTACCAGTTTCCGCTCAAGCGGGTGGCCCCATGGGATTGATGAAAACCACTGCGTGGATGATGTTGGCTGGATCCGCCGGTGCTATCGTCGCCCTGTTCTTTTTTCGCTCGCAGATTGATCGTATTACGGCGTTTGTGCCCTTCAAGAGGCTGGCCTCACTTCTTCACAATTTTGCGCAGGGATTGGCGTTTCTTGGAAATGCCGGCAGCTTTGGCACGGTGCTCGTGCACACGCTCATGATCTGGATTCTCATCGCCTTGCAGTTCTGGTTCATGATGCTCGGAATGCACTTCCAGTTCTCGATAGCTGCGGCAACTTTGGTTATGGTCTTTGTGGCCATCGGTTCGATCGCACAAATACCGGGAATCGGCGGCGGGTTTCAGGCTGGATTTGTGTTCTGTCTCGGGACGTTCTTCTCGGTTCCCGCGGAAAAAGCCATCGCTGCCTCACTGATCGCCTGGATTGTGACATACGCTCCGACGGTCGGCGTTGCCGCTTTGTATATGCTCTTTACCGGACTCTCTTTGAAGGATCTTCGCGGACTTGAAACGTCATGAAATGCCCATTTTGCGGCCACCTCCACGACAAGGTGGTCGATTCCAGAGAAAGTAAAGAAGGCGATGCGATTCGACGACGGCGTCAGTGTCTGGCTTGTCAAAGGCGGTTCACCAGCTACGAGCGGATCGATGAAATCCCATACATGGTCGTTAAGAAGGATGGCCGGCGTGAACGGTTCGATCGACAGAAGGTGCTGGCTGGTCTGCTGAAAGCCTGCGAAAAGCGGCCCGTCTCGATGACTCAGCTCGAAACGATCGCCGATCACTCGGAAACGATGGTTCAGGAATCGAGTGAACGCGAAACCTCAACGCGGTCAATCGGTGAGATGATTATGAAGGAACTCAAGAATCTGGATAAGGTGGCATACGTTCGATTCGCTTCTGTCTATCTGGACTTCAAGGATGTTCCGGAGTTCATGAACGAGTTGAAGGAACTCCTGAAAAGCCGGGAGTAAAAAGCTTGCACATAAAGTTATTGAATACTGCAAGCCGGGCCATTGAGTCTTTATGTATTTCGAATTTCAGCAGGAGCGTCGTCAGGCATGGGCTCCCGCCATCGACGTTTGCGAGCGCGCCAGCGAGATCGTGATTTTCGTCGAGATGCCGGGACTTGATCGCTCCGACGTCAAGCTCTCCTGGCATGAGGGCGTGTTGACCATAACCGGTAATAAACGGCAGGAATCCGGCACAGGCATCGCGCGATTCCATTGCGTTGAGCGAAACTACGGCACCTTCCGCCGCGATGTCGCCATCAACATTCCGATCGACCACAGCAAAGCCCGAGCCGAATTGCGCGACGGGCTGATGCGCATATATTTACCAAAAGCGACTTCGAAACCGGACGCCAGCGATATTCCTATACTGTGACCTAATACGATGAGCCTTGAACTGGTTAAGACAGAACCCAATTCACCGGACGACCAACAACTCAAGATTCCGGACGTTCTTCCGGTTCTACCCTTGCCGGATGCCGTGGTTTTTCCCTACATGATCCTGCCTTTGTTCGTGAATCGGGACAAGGCCACTAAGGCGGTGGATCAGGCGTTGGCAGAAAACCGCATGATCCTGCTGGTCGCGCAGAAGAACCCCAACATTGACGATCCAAAACCCGATGACCTGCACACCTTCGGAACCGTGTCGGTCATCATGCGGATGTTGAAGCTTCCGGATGGCCGGGTTCGGATTCTCGTACAAGGAATCTCTCGCGCTCAAGTTGAACACTACGACGATTCGAAGCCGTATCTCACGGCAAAGGTCATCGCGAAAAGCGAACCCGCCGTGACCACGGACTCGGTCGAACTCGAAGCGCTCATACGCAATGTGAAGTCTTCGTTGGAAAAGGCGGTTTCGCTCGGGAAAAACATTTCACAGGACCTTGTCGCGATTGCGAGCAATCTGGACGAACCGGCGCGGCTCGCCGATCTCGTCGCTTCGAATCTCGATTTGAAACCGGAGAAGGCCCAGGAAGTTCTTGAGCTGATCGAACCCGTCGCACGGCTACGACGGGTTCATGAGCTTCTTGCGAAAGAGATCGAGGTTCTGGAAGTTCAGAACGATATCAACGCCCAGGCGCGGGGAGAGATCGACAAGAGTCAGCGTGAGTTCTATCTCCGGCAACAAATGAAAGCGATTCAGCAGGAACTTGGCGAAGGAAATGAACTTCAAGAGGAGATGGAACAGTACCGAATCAAGATCAAGAAAGCCAAAATGCCCGCGGATGTCGTCGAAGAAGCGATTAGACAACTCGGCCGGCTCGAACGCATGCATCCTGACGCCGCGGAAACTGCGACGTTGCGAAACTATCTGGATTGGATGGTGTCGCTGCCTTGGGGAAAGGCCACCAAAGATAACCTGGAGCTCAAGAAAGCACAAAAGATCCTGGATGAAGATCACTACGGGCTCGGAAAAATCAAAGAACGTATCCTGGAGCACCTCGCTGTCCGCAAACTCAAGAAGGATACGCGAGGCCCAATTCTGTGTTTCGTCGGCCCTCCCGGCGTCGGTAAGACATCGCTGGGCCGATCGATCGCTCGCGCGCTCGGCCGCAAGTTCGTACGCA
>Ga0137427_10001632_pt1 | contig 9970 bp, 4 predicted proteins | sample EasRivERMZT700_2_FD_102309 | JGI IMG/M metagenome (GOLD analysis project Ga0137427, IMG submission 102309) | Soil microbial communities from meander-bound floodplain in the East River, Colorado, USA - East River MetaG ERMZT700_2 | ecosystem: Environmental > Terrestrial > Soil > Floodplain ...
CCTGGGTCGTGCCCACGGTCCGATCGAACGACATCGACATCTACTACGAAGAGCACGGCTCTGGCGAGCCACTTCTGCTTATCATGGGCTGGGGCTGCAACGCGGCTACATGGAAGCCTCAGGTGCCTGGCCTTGCCGAGCGCTTCCGTGTCATCGCCTTCGATAACAGGGGCGTCGGCCGCTCCTCGGCTCCTAAGCAGGCGTATACCATCCCCCAAATGGCGGAAGATACGCTTGGTCTCCTGGACGCTCTCGACATAGATCGAGCGCACGTCTTCGGTATCTCCATGGGAGGGATGATCGCTCAAGAACTCGCGCTCATGCATCCTGACCGCGTTGATGCGCTCGCCCTTGGCTGTACTTCACCGGGCAGCAAGCGGGCCGCTGGGCATCGCGAACTCCTCAAGAACATCACGGAGTACAACGATACGGTTGGCCGCGAGGGCCCCAGCCTCGAATGGTTTCAAGGCTTCCTCAAGCGTCTCTGGACCGACGGCGCTATCACGCGCTCCGAGACGCACCTGCAGGACTTTGTCTTCTCGATGATCCGGTTCCCGCCAACGCCACATGGTCTCCACAGTCAGTCGTACGCCGTAGCCATGCACGACGTGTACGACAGGCTGTCCGATATCCAGCAGCCAACGCTCATCATGACGGGTGACAAGGACGGACTAATCGACTGTGAGAACTCGCTCATCCTCGCAGGCCGCATCCCCAACGCGGAGCTTATGATCTTTCCGGGCCTGAAGCACGCGTTTCATCTCGAAGCAGCGGCGCGCGTCAACACGGTGATTATCGACTTCATCGATCGCGTGACGATGGAGCGCGAGAGCGCGGTGCTTGCGCCAGTCCTGGCTACGCCGGAGCGCTAGCTGCCGGCCGCTGGGCTTTCAATAGCGAACGCACGTCGTCGATCGCGCTTCGTAGATCGTCTATGTCCCGCTCGACAGCACCCGACGGCCGCGCGAAGACAAACACACAGCGCGCTACGGGCCTGCGCAAGGATTGTTCCAGTGCGAGCGCGTACGCGGCGCCTTGCAATCGATAGCGCTGCACGGCTTCCTCGAGGCCCGGCCCGGTGGGTACGTTATCAGTCTTGTAGTCGACTACCACCAGCCCTGTCGGAGTCTCGTAGAGCAGGTCGATGAATCCTTCCACAACGTCGCCGTCGACAGGCGCGCCTACGTACAGCTCACGCCAGAACCGTCCGCTTGACACGGCCGCCCGCACGGAATGGCTCTGCAGCGCTGCCGATACCATACGAGCGACTTCATCGGCCCGGCTCGGAATACCTTCTGCTGCCGCCTGCGCCTGCGCCGCCCCTTCGAGCGCGTCTCCGCTCGCTAGATCGATGCTCTGAAGTACCGCGTGTACGGCGCGCCCCAGTGCAGTGCCCGCCCGGCCGCGGCGCCACGGCGGGATCTCCTCCACGGGCGGATCTTTCTGCAAGTTCGGGTCGTCCTCGGTCTGCGATGCGATCTTGGCCAGCTCTGTCGCCGCGTACGCTCGTACACGCGCGCCCTTTTCGATGCGTCCCTTCCGCGCACTCAGCCATGCGTCGCGCTTCTCCGCGCTGTCGTCGTAGGGATGCCGCGCACCCGCCTCGGGCAGCAGTCCCAGCTGCATCGATACGTCCATTTGCGTCCAAAGTTTCTTCGCGTTCACGTTGATGTCGCATAGCTTCGCCGCGTGGGTCGGCTTGCCCTTCGCTTCGTGATGCAGGCTGACCACCAAGTGGTCGCGCGCGCGCGTAGCGGCCACATAGAGCAGCCGGATCTTCTCCTGTGCATCCATCGTTGCTTCGTGTGCGGCGAGGTCCTTGTAGCCTGGTGTCGCAAAGTCTGCCCCGAGGCTGACCTCCGGCCGACCTTCGGCCGCCCACAGGACGGCGTTCCGCTGCGAGGTCATCGGCTGCAGGTTGAGGCCCGCCAGGATGACGATAGGGAACTCCAACCCCTTCGCGGCGTGGACTGTCATAATGCGCACCGCGTCGTCGTCTGGCTCCGGTACGACCGTTTCGACGACGCGGGTACCCTCGGCCGCCTGCCGCTCGGCCCAGTCGATGAACTGGCGCAGCGTGCGGCCGCCGGCCTCTGAGAACGCGCGCGCTTGATCGAGCACGAAGCGGAGCCGCTGCCACCGCTCGCGCGGCCGCCGGTGTGCAAACGCCAGCTCGAACAATTTTCGTTCGCGGATCACCGCCTCGACAACGCCGCTGATCGTTGTCCACCAGCGGCGCTTGTGCAGCTCATGCAGGCTCACCATCGCCTCGACGACAATGTTGTCCCCGGACAGGCCTTCCGGTGCCTCCAAGCGGTAGTCCCAGCGCCCGCCGGCCTGCTTGTAGCGCAGCAGTTCGTCGTCCGCGCAGCCGAACGCTGGCGCGCGTAGAGCGGCGAGCAACGCCACCTGGTCGGTTGGGTCGTCGACTGCGCGCAGGATCGAGAGCAGGTCGCGAACCTCTTGCGTGTCGTAGACCAGCGACTGGCTTTCCACGCGATAGGGTATGCCCGCGCCCTCCAGCGCCTGCTCGATGACCGGTAGGGGAGTGCGCGTCGGTAGCAGCAGCGCGATGTCCTTGTACTCGGCTGCCCGTCGCACGTCGTCGACAGTGACCAGCCAGCCCTCTGCTTTCGCACATTGCACCAATCGTGCAATCTCGCGCGCCTCCGTGCGCCGCACGCTCGCCAGCTCGACCTGGTTCGCCCCGCCCAGAACGCGGATGGTCGGTGCAGAGGTGTCCGCGTCGCGCGTCGGCTCAAGCGCGACGTACGCGATCTGGCCGTCCGCTGGCGGGTCGCCCATCATCGTGCCGAACGCCCTGTTCACCCAGGCGAGCACCGACGGCAGCGAGCGGTAGTTCTTCGTGAGCCTTACGAGGCCTTCCTCGAAGCGCTCCTGCGCGCGCTGGTAGAGCTCGATATCCGCGCGTCGGAATCGGTAGATCGACTGCTTTGGGTCACCGACAAAGAACAACCGTCCGTCATCGAATGTGGCGTCGTACCAGTTCGTTCCGTTCGTAATGTCTGGCGCTGCGATCAGAGCCGCGATTTCGATCTGCAGCGGGTCGGTATCCTGGAACTCGTCGATGAGCAGGTGCGTGAATCGGTCGCGGACGGCGCGCCGCACATCATCGTTTGTTCGTAGGAGGCTGCGCGCCTGTACCAGCAGGTCGTGAAACTCCAGCCGCCCGGCGCGCCGACGCTCGTCTGCGTAGCCGAGGATGAAGCGGCGCAGTTCGGAGACGAGCGGCCAGAGCACCGCGGCGCGCGTGCCGTCCAGCATGAACTGGCGCCTCTCGTCTGCATCCTTCAGGTCGTCGCGGATCTCGGTGGGCTTTACGCCAAGCCAGTTCGTTTGGTTTCCTTTGGTTGTCTTCAACGGCCGCGATGACAGCGCCTGCAGTTTCTCCAGGTCGGTCTCCGCGCTGGCTAACCGTTCGCGGGTCGTCCGCACAAGTTGCACAAGGTGCAGGTACAGTCCGTCGCTCTGCTCGGTGCAGTTCGGCATCGGCGCTAGCGCCTTATCGAGCTGCGCGATCAATAAGCTCAGGTCGATGGGGGGCAGGAGAGGGGCGTCCATCTCGATGCCTTGGAGCCGGTCCCAGTGCTCGTGAAACACACGCGCGACGCTGCGCAGGCCGCCCAGCACGTCCTCCGGCTTGCCGCCCATCACGAAGGCGCGTAGCAGCAGCGGCTCCAGTTCCTTGTTGTCGAGAAGCTCGTCAACGAAGTCGCGCCAGCGTTCCTCGAATGCAATTGACGAACGGATCTCGTCCTGCACCTCGACCGAAGGTGGTAGTCCTGCCTCCAGCGGGTGGTCCGTCAGCAGCCGCTGCGCGAACGCGTGCAGCGTTTCGATCGCGGCCACATCGAGCTGTGCGATCGCGGCCTGACAGCGCTCGCGCTGCTCTTCGCCTAGCGTATCGTCCTGCGCCGCGTATTCCAGGCGCATCCGAACGCGGTCGCGCAACTCCGCCGCAGCAGCTTCGGTGAACGTTATTGCTGCGATGTTGCGCAGCTCGGTCCGTCCCGATGTAACGAGCGCAACTAGCCGCTCGATCAACTCATGTGTCTTGCCTGTCCCGGCCCCCGCCTCGACGAAGAGTGTGGAGTCGAGGTCGCTGAGGATGCGGGCGCGTGCATCAGCGTCGGTGTAAACGGTGGCGACCGTCATAGCTCGGTCTCCGCCAGCGAAACGTACTCGCGCGCCTCCGGCGCCTGGCGCTTGCGTTCCCACGCGCGGCCGCGGTCACCCGCGCAGGCGCGGTCGTACGCACAGAAACGGCAATTCTCAAAGAAGTCCTCGCTTCGCTTCCCAGGTCTAGCGGGAAAGATGCCTTGCTCGATGCCGCGACCAATGGTGTCTAGGACCTCTGAGAAACGCTCAAGTCGGCGATCGGTTAGCGGATATCCGCGCAGTTTGTAATCACCCTTCTGCGTCGAGAACCAGTAGTACGCGTCGACATCCTGCGTCCCGTAATGGCGCCTTGCGGCAAGTCCATATACGGGGAGCTGCTGAAACTCACCTCGATGCACGGCATCCTGTTCCAACTTCTCGTATGCCTTGCGTAGAACGCCTGTTTTGTAGTCGAAGACAACCAGCCTAGACCCGTCTGGCGATCTGTCAACGCGGTCAATTCGTCCACGGAAGAGCACCTGCCGATCGGCTACTTGAACACGTACTGGATCTTCACCGTGCATTCCGAACGAGAGCTCAACATCGGCAGGTACGACACCCAACTCCGAGCGAACCTTCTCGTCGGCATCGAGAAATCCTCGCAGGTCGCGTTCAATCTGGCCGCGATCGAGCTGCCAGAGGATCGGCTTGCCCGTTAGCCCGGCGCCTTCAGCGCGATCGCAGAGCTCCGCGCCGATTTCCAGCAGCCGCGCGCGCTCTTCGTCGCTCCACTGCTGATCCGGGCTTGTCCGCGACGGCGACTCCTTGATGAAGCGCTCGAGAGCCTCGTGGAGCAGGTTGCCGCGCTCGATAGCGCTGATGCTAAGCGTGTCTTCCGGCGCTGACGTCTCCGCGATGTAGAGCACCCTTCCCGCGAAAAAGCGGAACGGGCACGCGGCCCAATCCTGCAGCGCAGTCGGCGAGACGATCTTCCCCGCGAGCGGGGCGCTTTCGCCAACCGGCCCGACGAAGCCATCCCAGCGGCTCAGACGCGCGCTCTGCCGCTCCTTGCCTGCCAGCAGTCCGTCGCGCAGCGCGTGCTCCTGCTCCGCCAGGTAGTGGTCCGTGATCTGCTGCGATCGCGGCCAGCGCAAGAGGGTACGCAGTCGGTACTCCTGCTCCGACGCAGGCTCGTGTCCATCCTCCAGCGCTGCCTCGAACGACGGCACGACATCGAGCCAGCCAGTCGATAGCTTCTCTAACTCGGCGCTGAACACGCGTCGCTCTGCTAAACGCGACGCCGTCTCCAGGAGCCATGGCGCCGGGAGCTTGCCGCGCTGGCCGCGTAGATCGGCGCGCGGATAGACCAGCACCCGCTCTGGAGCGCAGGCCAGCGCTGCGAGAAACGAACGGCGCTCTTCCGCGGCGCGTAGCGATCGCAGCGGCACAACATCGCCGCCGACCGATCGTTCGCGGTCGGGCAGCAGAGGGTCGTCTCGCGAGCGAGGGGGAATCGCGCCCTCCGCCATACCAATCATGATCACCAGGTCGAAGTCGGTGCCCATCGCGTCGCCGATGCGCCCGATGAACACGCCGTGGCCGAACCGCCCCACGCGCGCGGCCGGTCGCTCCACCTCGCGTTCCAGGGCCCGCCGGAATGTCGACTCGTTCGTCTCTGGACGCACGGCGTCCAGCCCTGCCAGCGATTCGAGGATCTCCTCGAGCGTACGATGCGCTTGTAGCTCCTCGTCCGGCCAGCTCTCCCGGTGCCCTTCGCTCCCCATGTAGCGTTCGAGCAGGTCGCGCGCCCACGCGCCGAATGCAGCCCACGTCTTGAGCGATGACGTGTCGACACGCTTCGTAAGCTCGTCGATGAACGTTGCGAGGCGCGTCGTCCGATCGAGGTCGCCCTTGATCCGTTCGAGCCGCCCGGCGCTGGTGTCGTCGTTCTGTTCGGCGTACGCCCGCTGCTCCTCCAGCGTGCGAATGTACCGCTGAAGGCGTTCCTGCCATTGCGCGCGCCCCTTCACCACGCCCGCCGAGCGCGAAATCGTGTCGAATCGATGTGCGGGAGCGGCCCGCCCGCCTTCAACTTCGATCACGGGCGCAGCGCTCAGCCAGTCCATCACCACGTCGCGCCGGAACTCCTGCTCGCGTAGCCTGAGTAGACCTAGCAGTGTCTTCCCCGCGATTGTCTGGCCAAGCGTACGCACCGCCGGCCCGTTGTGTGGAACGTCTGCTCCGGCGAACTGCTCGTGCGCCAACAGCGCGTACGGCTGCACCAGCGGATAGAGCACGGCGATGCGATGCAGCGGCGTTCCCTGCGCGAGCCGGTCCATGATCAGCCGCAGCGCCGCCCGGACCTCCTCCTCTGCGTCTGTCACTGCGACGATCGATGACCCTGTCGCCACGTCCGTCGGTACTCTCTCATCCGCGGCGCCCAGCCGCCCGGCCAGCGACTCCGCTAACTCGCGCGCCGGAGCGTCCGCCTCCGCATCACCCGTCAGCCCCACCGTCACGCTCAGCCCACCGGCGTCCGCTAGCGCGTGCAGCAGCGTACGCTCTGCCGGCGACACGCGTCGCGGCAGGTGTACGATGACGTGGCCAACGTCGCGCAACGCCGGCGTACCGCTCGCCACGGCGTTCGCCGCCGCTTCTGCCAGCTCCTGTTCGTCGTAGTAGGCCCCCGTATGTACGCGGAACGCCCGGTACAGACGCACGACTGTGCTTGCGCGTTCGCTGCGCGCAGCGATGGCGTCGAGAATGCCATCCGGCGCATGCCGCAAGTCTCTGAACGTCGAGTCGAGGCTGCGTTCAGTCGCCGCATGCTCAGCGATGTCGCGGAACAGGTCGCTAGAGTCCTCCGCCAAGACTGCGCGCACAGCTTCAGCGCGCACGGGGCTTGTCAACGGCTTGCGGTTCTGCGCTGCGAGCATGGGAGCGCCCAGCAGCTCTGCGATGCGCGCCAGCACGTAGAAGCGCACGTTCACCAGCCCGCGCTCGTTGTCTGCCGCCAGCCTTCGCCTCAACGACAGGCCGGCGTAGTTCGATGGCACCGCAACCGTCACTGGCGCGAGCGCGTCGTCGCCCTTGGCGTGTTCGATCGCGTCGCGGAGGGAGGCGATCGCGTCCGGGCCGTACGGGACGAGTCGTAACGAGGCCACCATGCTCTGCTCGGCGGCTATTTCGCCGGGACCTCCGGGATGCCAAGCTCGGCTAGCTGGTCGGTGAGCTTGTCGCCTTCGTGTACGCGGAAATGGATCGAGGACATACCGACCGCCCGCGCCGCGTCGACGTTGCGGTCCAAGTCATCGATGAAGACGCACTCCTCGGGTGGCAGCCCAAGACGTTCGGCTGCCAGGCGGTAGATGCGCTCATCCGGCTTCGCCAGGTTCACCACCGCAGACGAGATGATGTCGTCGAACAGCCGATCGAGCTTGGCTTCCGCCATACGCTGCTCCAGCGTTACGTCTGCGTTGCTCAGGATCGATGTCTTGTATTGCGGACGCACCGACTTGATCAGAGCGATGTTCTCCTCAATCAGCCCCCAGGAGTTACGCCACTCCTCGTGCAAGTAGGGGAGCGACTTGCCCGCCGCTTTTTCGAGCCGCCTGTGCGCCGATTCGCGCCACTCCTCGATGTTCCCCGTTCCGAGCTCGACGGCGCGCCAGTCGTCTGCATCGTAGAGCGTCTTGAGCAGCGTATTGTGCTCCAAGTCGTGCTTCTTCTCAAGGTCCCGCGCGACGTCCCAGCGCATGTTTGTAATCACGCCGCCGAAGTCGAAGATTAGTGCTCGTATTGTCACTTGGGATGGGCCTCCAGCCCGCTCATGGTAGCGGCAGGGGCGTCCGCCGGACAACGACCGGTGTGCTACATTGGGCCGTATCGATCCTGAGGAGGTACGTTATGTCGCAGTACAACGAGCTGCTCTACGAAGTTTCCGACCACATCGCCACCATTACGCTGAACCGCCCCGATCGCATGAACGCCATCAGCGGCCCCATGCTGGAGTCGTTCAGCAAGGCGTTTCGAGACGCGGACGCCGACATAGATGTCCGCGTCATCATCCTGACTGGCGCCGGACGCGGGTTCTGCGCCGGCCTCGACCTCAAGGACTTCACCGCCGGGACGGGCATCGGTAGCAACGGCACGGGCGCGTCGGCCAAGTTCGATCTCGCAAACAGCCCGCCCATCGTGCTGCACACCACCGACAAGCCCGTCATCTGCGCGCTCAACGGCGCGGCTGCAGGCTATGGCATGGACCTGGCGCTCGGCTGCGACATGCGCCTCTCGTCGACCGAAGGCAAGCTCGCTGCCGTCTTCGCGAAGCGCGGTGTCCTGCCCGAGAGCGGTGGCACGTGGCTCCTCCCGCGACTCGTCGGCTGGGCGAAAGCCGCCGAGATCTGCTTCCGCGGCAATGTGCTGTCGGCACAGGAATCGCTTGAGCTGGGCCTCGTCAACAAAGTGGTCGAGCCCGACGCCCTCATGCCGACCGCGCGCGAATGGGCGCAGGAGATCGCATCGAGCGCGCCGCTCGCGGTCCAGGCGACGAAGCGCATGATGCGTCTCGGCCTGGAAGAGACGTTCGAAGCCAACGTCCACCACGTCTTCCTGCAACTCCTGCCGCTCTTCCGCACCAAGGACTTCCAGGAAGGCGTCGCGGCGTTTATGGAGAAGCGCGCCCCGCAGTTCACCGGCCGCTAAGCGGGCTTGTCCACACTCCTCATCCTCGGCGGTACGCTCCTGACGCCGTTCGAGGCGATCGAAGAAGGGGCGCTGCTCGCCCGCGATGGTGTGATCGATCGCGTCGGAAAGCGCGCCGAGCTGTCTGACCTCCACGCCGATGTTGAGATTGACGCCGCGGGTCAGCTCGTCTGCCCCGGCTTCGTCGATCTGCAGGTGAACGGCGGTGGCGGCGCGCTGCTGACCGACGACCCGACCGAGAGCGCGATCGAGCGAATGACCCGCGGCCACGCCCGCTTCGGCACGACGGCCATGCTTCCCACCATCGTCACAGCACCGGAGGAGAAACTCGTCGCCGGACTTCGAGCCGTCCGCGATGCCACTGGCAGGACGTTTGGCGGCGCGCGCGTACTCGGCTCCCACATGGAAGGACCTTTCATCAGCACGGTACGCAAAGGCGCCCACGACCAGCGTTTCATCCGCGATCCCGACCCAGACATGTTTGCGCGTTTGCTCGATGCTGCGGGCGGCACGCTGCGCATCGTCACCATCGCGCCGGAACCGGCGGGCGCGCCCGATCTGAACAGGCAGGCCATCGACGCCGGCACCGTCGTATCGATCGGCCACACCGACGCCACGTACGAAGAGACGCAGCGAGGCATCGACGCCGGAGCGACGTTCGCGACGCATGTGTTCAACGCGATGCGCCCGCTCACGCAGCGCGATCCCGGCGTCATTGGTGCGGTGTTGGAGAGCGATCGCGTGACAGCAGGACTCATCCCCGACGCCGTGCACGTCCATCCGTCCGTCCTTACCCTTGTCGCGCGGGCGAAAGGTATCGAACACACAGTCCTCGTGACCGACGCCATCGTCACGCCCGATAACGGCTCAGCGGACCTCGGCGGTAGGCGCGTTGAGTTGCGCGATGGCGCACCCTACCTCGCCGATGGCACGCTCGCGGGCAGCGCCCTCACCATGAACGAGGCCGTCCGCCGCATGCACGAGCTGGCGGGACTCCCGTTGATCGACTGCGTACGCATGGCCACCGAAACGCCCGCGCGCGTCCTCGGCCACCAGAATGAACTCGGGGTCCTAAAGGTGGGCGCCAAGGCCGACGTTGTGATCTGCGACGATCACATCTCGATCTCAGCAGTCATCATTGGCGGCC
>Ga0137427_10001633_pt1 | contig 9964 bp, 8 predicted proteins | sample EasRivERMZT700_2_FD_102309 | JGI IMG/M metagenome (GOLD analysis project Ga0137427, IMG submission 102309) | Soil microbial communities from meander-bound floodplain in the East River, Colorado, USA - East River MetaG ERMZT700_2 | ecosystem: Environmental > Terrestrial > Soil > Floodplain ...
AACCTCCTTGCGTTCGGTCCCTGTGCTTGCACCAGGAATGTAGGACCGTCACGGGGAGGCCACCATCGGGAGAGCGCCCCGGTTCACCGGGAACTTTTCCCTAGGGCTTCACACTCCGTCAACGATTGCCTAGCGCGCCTCCTCGTCCCGCGGCATCGGCGGCAGCAGGGTGACGAGGAACCACAGGATGAGAAACGGTAGCGCCATCAAGAGGAGCGCGGGGAGGAGTCCCTCCCGCGTCGCGAACCCCATCTTGTAGGTCGTGTACCCGAGGAAGCTCTTCGAGAAGAGCTGGCCGCCGATGACGACGTTCCAGCGCATGGCGAAGATGCCGCAAAGCGTCAGGACGGACGCGATGACGTAGAGCCCTTCGCGGGCGCGCGTGCTCATGGAGACGAGCTGCACCATCGCCAGGAGTCCGATCGGAACCAGCGTTCCGATCACGATCTGCAGGAGCACTTGCGAGCCGTACAGGCGCGTCTGCACCATGAAGCTGAGAGTCCTGAGCGACTCGTCGGCCTCGTAGTTGCGGTGAATGAGGTCCAGCATCTCCAGGGAGAAATCGATCAGGAAAGCGTAGAAGAGATACCGCGCCATCGTGTCGAGGCAGGGGACGCTCCTGGGGATCCCCTTGAGGAAGCAGACTACGATGTAGAGCAGGAGCACCGCCGCGATGCCGGAGACGATCGCGGAGAACAGGAACACGATCGGCATGAGGGGGGTCGACCACCAGGGGTTGGCCTTGATCGATCCGAAGAGGAAGCCGACGTACCCGTGGAGCAGGAACGCCGACGGGATGCCGACGATCGTGACGAAGCGGCCGAGCTTGTCGTCGATCGAAAGCGCCCGCGGGCTGACGTTGTACGAACCCAGGGTCATCGCCCGGTAGATCGGCCGCTTCCAGTCCGTCGACTCCCGGGCCATGTGCACGATGTCCTTCCGGAAGTCGAGCCAGATCTCGATGACGAGAACCGCGAGGAGGTACCAGAGATACACGAACCCGAACATCGCCATCGCCGACGTCGTGTGGGGCGTCAGGTACATCTCGAACGACCGCTCGGGGTGGCCCAAGTGGAGCTGGAGGGGAAGGGGGGCCACGATCATGAACGCCAGCGCTGTGAGCAGCGCCAGCCGGTAGGTCGGCTTGACCGCCTCCACGTTGAACACCCGCTCGAGCGACGCCAGGATGAACGCGCCGGCGACGATTCCGGTGAGGAAGGGATAGAGAACGATCAGGATGCTCCACTGGAGCTCGATCTCGTTCGGGTACATGAACCCTTCGACGCCGTGGATGAACGGTTCCACCTGGCTCTCCTCGACCTAGCGCACGGCGCCGTCCAAGCCCTTGTAGTGGAGCTTGGCGCCCGTGGCGAGATGGGGCTTGAGCACCTGCACCTTCTGCGTGCGCAGCAGCTCGTGCAGGGGGTCCTTCGGGTCCTTCAGGTCGCCGAGCAGGCGCGCCCCCGTCGGACACGCCTCGCAGCACGCGGTGGTCAGCCCCTTCGTGATCCGGTGATAGCAGAGGGTGCACTTGTCCACGGTGTGCGTGCGCGGGTCGATGTAGCGGCACCCGTAAGGGCAGGCCTGGACGCAGTAGCGGCAGCCGAGACAGTAGGTCTTGTCCACGAGGACCACACCGTCCGGAGTGTCGAAGGTCGCGCCGACGGGGCAGACCTGCGTGCAGGGGGAGTCGGTGCAGTGGTTGCACATCTTCGGGACGAAGAAGCTCTTCGAGCCGTCCCCGTCTCGGTAGCGCTCGGGGAAGCCGTCGTACCCCCCGTTGGGGGAATCCACGATCGGCTGGAGCTCCTCGCCCAGGTTCGCGAGATCCGGCGGCGGGATGTGGTAGCGCTCGACCCACGTCCGGAAGTAGAACGGCTCGCGCAGCACGTCGTTCTCCGCCTTGCAGGCGCGCACGCAGTTCCCGCACCCAATGCACTTCTCGATGTCGATGTAGAACGCCCACCAGTGGCGCGTCACGTCGTACCCCGGCGCCGCCTCGGGGTTCCCGGCGAGGATGAAGTCCCAGGCCTTCGTCGCCGCGCCGAAGAGCAGCACGTACTTCCCGGTCTTCTCGAGGAAATCGCGGCGTCCCTGATCCATCGTGCTACCCCTCAACCGGCAGCGGCGCGTGCGGCTTGTGGCACGCGCCGCACGCGTCGCCGTAGTGTTCCTTCGGCTCGATCTGCGGAAACCCCTTCGGCTTCGCGAGGTTCTGCACGTGGCAGACAAGGCACACCGCCGCCGGATCGGGTTTCTGCGGCACGACCGTCGCCGGGTCGGCGACGTGCGCCGCCAGCGGGCCGTGGCACGCCTCGCACCCGACGCCGGCGTGCTTCCCCCCCGCCTTCGCCGTGCCGACGTCCTCGTGGCAGTCCAAGCACGCCGCGCGCCCCGCGAACGCGACTCCGCGATCGCGAGCCTCTCCGAGCGCCGCGGCGCGGTAGTGGCCGTAATCGCCGAAGCTCTTGGGGATCAGAACAGCCCGGACAACGAGGAAGGCGACGAACAGCGCGACGAACACGCCCGCCAGTCGGAACAGGTGCTCGGCATCGCGGAAGAGCTCGCGCATGACTTAGTGGATTGAACTCCTGAGCGTCACCAGAGCGGCCGGCCGTTCGGATCGCGGACGTTGAGCGTCACCCTCTTCTTGGTCAGCTCGTGGACGAGGAACACCGGCGACCCGTCCACCGACTCGCTCCAGTACCCTTTGAGCTTGAGGTCGTCGCCGACGGCGATCGGGAAGTCGAAGTTCTCGAGGAAGCGGGCGGTAGCAACGTCGATGTGCGTAGCCTGCGCCGACGGGTCGGGGAGCTGGAGGGCGATGTTGACGCCGTCCTTCCCCATCCAATCGGGAATCGTCGTCAGGCGGACAACCTTGCCGGTCATCTCGACCTCGGCCTTGACGTCGTAACGGGGTGGGCTCGTCGCGGCCTGACCGAACGCCGCGGTGGACGCGGCGACCGCCACGCCGAGGACGACGATACGCGTGTTGAGTTTCATGATGACCCTCCTTCCCGATCGCGGCCCGGGGACGGGTCGTGTCTTTGGAATGGCATCGTAGCGCCCGCTGAGGCGGGACGCAGGACGAGTTCCCGACTGAATGAGTCCGCATTTCGTCCCTCCGCTCGCGCTATCGTCCACATCGAAATGATCATCGGCGTCCCCTGCGAACGCACCGCCCACGAGAGCCGGATCGGTCTGACGCCGTCCGCCGCCCGCGCGCTCGTGCACGCAGGGCACGTGGTTCTGGTCAAGTCGGGCGCGGGGGACCCCGCCCGGTTCGGCGACGACGCGTACCGAGCGGCCGGAGCGAGCATCGCCTACGCGGACGAGGAGGTCGTCGGTCGCGCGGACCTCCTGCTGAAGGTCTCGGCCCTGAGCCCCGGCGAGGTCAGTCACCTCCGCTACGGGCAGGCGGTCCTCGGCTTCCACCACCTCGCCGCGGTCAAGAGGTCGATGCTCGACGCGATCTTGGACAGCGGGGCGACGCTCATCGGCTGCGAGATCATCGAGGACGAGCGCGGCGATCTCCATGTCCTTCGGGCCATGAGCGAAATCGCGGGACAGCTCGCCGTCCATGTCGGCGCCCACTATCTGGAGACCGACTCCGGAGGCCGCGGAATTCTCCTGGGGGGCGCGCCGGGAATCCCGCCCGCCCACGTCGTCATCTTGGGCGCCGGCGTTGTCGGGCTCTGGGCGGCGCGCGTCGCGGCGGGGAACATGTCGCAGGTCACGATTCTCGACAAGCGCGCCGACGCGCTGCGGCGCGCCGGGGAGCTCCTGGGCCGCGGCGTGGTCACCGAACTGGCTCACGAGCAGTCGATCGCGCGCGCGGTCGCCTACGCGGACGTCCTGATCGGAGCCGTGCTGATCCGCGGCGAGCGAGCGTTCCGCGCGGTCTCGCGCGCAATGGTCGAGACGATGAAGCCGGGCTCGGTCATCGTGGATGTCTCCATCGACCAGGGCGGGTGCGTCGAGACGAGCCGACCGACCACGCTCGACGACCCCGTCTTCGTTGAAAAGGGCGTCACGCATTACTGCGTCCCGAACATGGCGTCGGCCGTGGCGAGAACCGCCTCCCTCGCCCTGACCGGAGCCTTGCTTCCGTCCGTGCGCGCGCTCGCGGGCTCGGGCATCGAGTCCGCGCTTGCCGACGATCGCGGCCTCGCGGCCGGAACCTACGTCTATCGGGGGCGTCTCGTCTCGGCGGCCGTGGCGCGCTCGTTCGGGGTCCCCTGCGAGCCGCTCGGCTCGATCCTCCGCGCGGCCCCGCTCCGGCCGACGCCGCCCGTAGGGGCGCGGTCATGAGTCGCCTCAGTTCCTGGACCGATACTTACCGCTCGAGGGTGGTTTCGGCGGAACGAGCGCTTGCTTCGGTCCGCTCGGGCGAGCGCGTGTACATCCATCCGGGCGCGGCCGAGCCCGAGGGCCTCGTGCGGGCCCTCATCGATCGGGCGCCGGAGCTCACGGGCGTCGAGGTGATCCACCTCCTGACGCTCGGAGAGGCCGGCTACGTGAAGCCCGGCATGGAGGCGAGCTTCCGGCACGTGGCCATGTTCGTGGGGGCGAACGTGCGCGAGGCCGTCAGCGAGGGACGCGCGGACTACATGCCGGTGTCCCTCTCCGAAATCCCCGCGCTGTTCACGAGCGGGGTGCTCCCGATCGACGTCTGCCTGATCCACGTGTCGCCCCCGGACGAGCACGGCTTTTGCTCGTTCGGCGTCGGCGTCGATTGCACGAAGACGGCGGCCGACGTCGCGCGCACGGTGATCGCGGAAGTCAACACACAGATGCCCCGAACGCTAGGCGATTCGTTCATCCACGTCAGCAAGCTCGACCATATCGTCGAGAGCGAGCGAAAGATCCTCGAGCTGCCCCACCGGCCCACCGAGGAGGTGCATCGCGAGATCGCCCGGCACGTCGCCGGTCTCGTCGAGGACGGGTCCACCCTGCAGATGGGGATCGGCGGTATCCCCGACGCCGTCCTCGAGGGCCTGACCGACCGCAGGGACCTCGGCATCCACACCGAGATGTTCTCGGACGGCGTCATGGAGCTCATCGAGGCCGGCGTCATCACGAACGAGCGGAAGACCCTCCACCGCGGGAAGATCATCTCCGGGTTCTTGATCGGCTCGACGAGGCTGTACGAGTTCGTCAACAACAACGCGATGGTCGAGCTGCACCCGAACGACTACACCAACGATCCGTTCGTCATCGCCGCCAACGACAAGATGGTCGCGATCAACTCGGCCCTGCAGGTCGACCTCACCGGCCAGGTCTGCGCGGACTCGATGGGGACGAGCATCTACTCCGGGGTCGGCGGACAGGCGGATTTCATGCGCGGGGCGGCGCGATCCAAAGGCGGCAAGCCGATCATTGCCCTCCCTGCAACCGCGAAGAACGGGACCCTGACGCGGATCGTCCCCACGCTCGACCCGGGGGCGGGGGTCGTGACGACCCGGGCGGACGTGCACTACGTGGTCACGGAGTATGGCGTCGCCTCGCTTCACGGGCGAAGCCTCAGGCAGAGGGCGGAGGCGTTGATCGCCATCGCGCACCCGGACTTCAAGGAGCGCTTGCTCGCCTTCGCCATCAAGCACCGCTACCTGGACCGTTCGGCCGGATCGCCGGCGCTCGCGGCGACCTAAGGAGCCTGTTGTGCGAGAGCCCATCGTCTTCCTCAACGGAGCGTTTCTGCCGGAGCCCGAAACGAGGGTCCCCGTGCTGACCCATTGTCTGCACTACGGGACCGGCGTCTTCGAGGGGATCCGGGCCCATCGCGATCCACGGACGGACGAGATGCTCCTCTTCCGCGCGAAGGACCATTTCGAGCGGATGAAGCACAACGTCAAGTTCCTGAACATCACGGTTCCGTGGTCGGCGGACGAGCTGGTTCGCGTCGCCGCGGAGCTGATCCGCCGCAACGGGCTCACGACCGACCTGTACGTGCGTCCGCTCGCGTACAAGTCGGCGCAGAAGATCAGCGTGGGGCTTCCGGCCGAGGACTCGTTCGCGATGATCGCGCTCCCGATGGGGTCGTACCTCGACACGCACAAGGGGCTGCACTGCGGCATCTCGTCGTGGAGGCGCATTCAGGACAACGCGATCCCCTGCCGGGCCAAGATCTGCGGGGCGTACGTCAACTCTTCTCTCGCGGCGCAGGAGGCGCGCGACCGCGGCTTCGACGAGGCGATCTTCCTCAACGAGACGGGACACGTCGCCGAGGGGAGCGCGATGAACATCTTCCTCGTCCGGGACGGCCGGCTGATCACGCCGGACGTCTCTCAGGGGATCCTCGAAGGCATCACGCGCGACACGGCGATCACCCTCGCGAGCGAGCGGGGCATCGCCGCCGTCGAGCAGCGCCCCGTCGATCGGACCGAGCTGTACGTCGCCGACGAGGTGTTCCTTTGCGGCACCGCGGCGCAGATCGCGCCCGTCACGCGGATCGACGGGCGGGTCGTGGGCACCGGCGATCCGGGCCCGATCACGCTCGGTCTCCAGGCCGCCTACGAGGGGATCGTGCGCGGAAGCGTTCCCGCGCCCCATGGCTGGATCGAGCGGGTGTACGGGACCGCGGGCATCGCCTGCCGCGAGGCGTGACGGGGGAGGGCCCACCATGTCCATCAGGCACGACGCGCTCGAGTATCACCAGGCGGGCCGCGCGGGGAAGATCGAGGTCGCGCCGACCAAGCCCTGTCAGACGCAGCGCGACCTCGCGCTCGCCTATACGCCGGGAGTCGCCGAGCCGTGCCGCGAGATCGTCAAGGACCCGGCCGAGGCCTTCCGGTACACCGCCAAAGGAAACCTCGTCGCCGTCGTCAGCAACGGCACCGCGGTTCTGGGCTTGGGCAACATCGGCCCCCTGGCGGCCAAGCCCGTCATGGAGGGGAAGGGGATCCTCTTCAAGAGGTTCGCCGACATCGACGTCTTCGACCTCGAGCTTCGGACGGAGGATCCCGAGCTCGTGATCCAGACCGTGAGGCTGCTCGAGCCGGGCTTCGGCGGGATCAACCTCGAAGACATCGCCGCGCCCGCCTGCTTCCGGATCGAGGAAGAGCTGATCCGCACGATGAGCATCCCGGTCTTCCACGACGATCAGCATGGGACGGCGATCATCGCGAGCGCGGCGCTCAGGAACGCGTTCCTCCTGACGCGCAAGGACCTGACCCGGGCGCGGTTCACCGTCTCGGGGGCGGGGGCGGCCGCAATCGCCTGCTGCCGGCTGCTTCTCGCGCAGGGCGTGCGGCGGGAACAGATCGTGATGGTCGATCAGGCCGGCGTGATCTACCGGGGGCGCGAGGAGCGGATGAACCGCTACAAGGCGGAATTCGCGACCGATGAGCGCTGCCGCACGCTGGCCGAGGCGATGAGGGGGGCGGACGTGTTCCTCGGGCTTTCCGGTCCGAACCTCGTCACGCCGGACATGGTGCGCTCCATGGCCGACCTCCCCGTCGTCCTCGCCATGGCCAACCCCGATCCCGAGATCGAGTACCGCGAGGCGAAGAGGTCCCGCCCGGACGTGATCGTGGCCACGGGTCGCTCGGACTGTCCCAACCAGGTCAACAACGTCCTGGGCTTCCCGTTCATCTTCCGCGGAGCCCTCGACGTCCAGGCGCGGGAGATCAATACCGAGATGAAGCTCGCCGCGGTCACGGCCTTGGCCGAGCTCGCGACGGAGTCCGTTCCTGACAGCGTGCAGCGGGCCTACGGCAACGCTCACTTCCGCTTCGGACCCGAGTACATCATCCCGAAGCCGTTCGACCCCCGCGTGCTCCTGCGAGAGGCCTCCGCGGTTGCGAAGGCGGCGATCGAATCGGGTGTCGCGAGGAAGCGGATCGACCTCGACGAGTACCGCGGGCAGCTCGAGAGCCGGCTGGGCCCCGCGCGGGAGGCGATGCGCGTCATCATCCACCGCGCCCGCAAGGAGCCCAAGCGCATCGTCTACCCCGAGGGCGAGAACCCGAAGGTCCTCGAGGCCGCCGCGGCGGTCGTCGCGGACGGGATCGCCCTTCCGATCCTCCTCGGGAACGAGGCGAAGATCCGAACGGTTGCCGAGCGCGACGACTTGAGGCTGGACGGGATGACGATCGTGGATCCGGCCGCCTCCGACCGCATCCCCCGCTACGCCGACGAGCTCTACGCGCTCAGACATAGGAAAGGTGTCACGCGCGACTACGCCCGTCGCCTCGTCCTCGAGCCGAACGTCTTCGCGGCGATGATGGTCCGCCTCGGCGACGCCGACGGGCTCGTCTCCGGCATCACGCGCCACTACTCCCACAGCATCCGTTCCATCCTGCAAGTCTTGAGGGCGCGCGACGGCGTCCGGCGCGTGGTCGGCGTATTCCTGCTGACGTTCCGGAACCGGTCCTTCTTCCTCGCCGACACGACGGTCAACGTCCAGCCCGTTGCGGAAGGGCTGGCCGAGACGGCGATTCTCGCCGCCGAGGCGGCGACGCGCTTCGGATTCACGCCGCGCGTCGCGATGCTTTCGTTCTCGAACTTCGGGAGCGTGAACCACACGCTCGTGACGCTCGTGCAGGAGGCCACCCGGCTCCTCCGTGAGCGCGCCCCCGGGCTCGTCGTCGAAGGCGAGATGCAGGCGGACACGGCCGTGACGCCAGTCGTCGCGGCGACCCACTTTCCGTTCAGCGAGATCAAAGGGGACGCGAACGTCCTGGTCTTCCCCGATCTCACCTCGGGGAACATCGCCTACAAGCTCCTCCACCGGCTGGGAGGCGCCGAGGTCGTGGGGCCGATCCTCGTGGGAACCCGGAAGCCGGCGCACATCCTCCACCAGGCCAGCGAGGTCCGCGACATCGTCAACCTCACCGCGATCGCGGTCGCGGATGCGCAGGAGCTGTCGCGCGGCGCGAGCGCGGGAATCCGGGGCATCGACCTTGGGCATGCCGTCGACCGCGAATCACCGATCCACTAGCGGCGCACGAGGAGGTCTTCCGCCAGGTGCGCTCAGGGCGTGACCGATCCCTCCCTCCTGAGGCGATCGATCTGCCGGATCTTGAGGTAGAGGCCGAGGAGAACCAGGGCCACGAGGACCAGCGACGCCGCCAGACCCTTCCGCCGGAACTGCAGCTCCGCGAGCGCGGCCCGCCCGGCCTCGAGGGCGTTCTTCGAAGTCCTCCGTCCCTCCTCGGTGCGCGCGACGAGCCGCTCGGGATCGAACGAGTGCACCAGGGCCCTCGCTTCGATCGCCGCGGTCGTTCCCTTGCTCTTGAGCTCGAACTTCGGGGCGCTGACCTCCATCCCCGCAACCTCCGCACGGTGGAGCACAGCGGCGGCCTGCCGGAGCTCCCGGTCGAGGGTTGCCAGCGCGACGTACATCTTTTCGGTCGCCTCGTCGCAGGTGTCCCCCTGGGAGTGGCACTTCCGACACGCGGAGCCCGCGATCGTCACGATCGCTTCGCCCGGGAGGTCTTTCACCTTCACACCCTTCACCGGCGCCTCGTTTCCCGCCCGCACGTCGAGACGAAGGGCGAGCGCGTCCCCGGCCTCGACGGGGAGCCCGTTCAGCGCCGTGATCGTGAGCGTCGCCGTCAAGTCGGGCCCCGTCGCGGAGCGGGTCCCGTCGGCGAGCATCGACCCCGCGCGAACCGTCGCGTCGAGCGAAAGTGGCCCGTCCCCCTCGGCCGTCACGTCCACCGTGTGGACGAGCCCCGCCGCCTCCGGACCGATGTGAGGCTTGAGAACGACCCGCCAGGCGGCGGTCCTCTGCGCGCCGGCCCCGAGGTCTCCGAGGTCGGCCGCAAACGGGTCGACTCCCGTGATCTTGCCCGCGCTCACCTCCGGCGCGGATCCGCTGTGGAACAGCTCGGGCGTGGGGTGCTCGATCGCGTGGTTGTCGTGGCAGACGGTGCACTCGGGGACGTCAAGCCCGTCGAAGAGCTCCTTCTTGAACGATGCGCGAAACAGGGCGATCGAGCACCCCACGCCCGAGCTGTTC
>Ga0137427_10001634_pt1 | contig 9963 bp, 11 predicted proteins | sample EasRivERMZT700_2_FD_102309 | JGI IMG/M metagenome (GOLD analysis project Ga0137427, IMG submission 102309) | Soil microbial communities from meander-bound floodplain in the East River, Colorado, USA - East River MetaG ERMZT700_2 | ecosystem: Environmental > Terrestrial > Soil > Floodplain ...
GAAATCGTTGGTGACGAAGGAATATATGAGACATCCGAAAGCGATGGCCGTGAACACGAACTGGCCTTGTGCCGCCGGACGCGTCGCGTTCATCCACGCGACATTGCCGCGCGCTGCGCCCACAAGCCCGAACATCGACTGGCAGAGTGCCAGACACAGCGCGAGTGCCAGAGCGATCTGTCCGAGTTCGGGAATCACTTGTGCTCGGCGCCGCCCCGAACCAGGGTGCCCGCCGCCTTTTCATTGATGGATTGCGCCTGCTTGATCGCGTCGGCCGCCGCGGGAGGCATGTAGTTCTCGTCGTGCTTGGCGAGCACCTCGCTCGCCTGGAACACGCCGTCGGGGCCGAGCTTGCCCTGCGTCACCACGCCTTTGCCTTCGCGAAACAGGTCCGGAAGCAGGCCCCGGTAGGCGACGGTGACGTTCTTCGCGGTGTCGGTGACGACGAATTGCACGGTCACGCCGTCAGCCTGGCGCTTCACGCTTCCCGGCGTGACCATCCCGCCGACGCGGAACGCGCGGCCCTGCGGCACTTCATTCGCGGCCACCTGGCTTGGAGTGAAGAAGAACACGAGATTTTCCTGGAATGCGGCAAGCACGAACGCCGCCGCCACGCCGAGCGCGGCAAGCCCGACGCCGATCATCGCAAACCGCTTATGCCTGGGCTTCATCGCTCACTCCGTCCAGTGGTGCCTCGTGCGCGAAGGCGCACGAGGGTGTTGCGCTTGCGCAGATCGAGCAGCACGATCTCCGCGACTATCAGGCCGAGCGTCACGAGGTAGGAACCCCAAACATAGAACGCGTAACCGCCCATTGCAAGGAAATTCTCCCAACTGCCCCAGCTCACGCGGACCCCTTCGCATATTCGACCGCCCAGTCGCTGGCGCGTTCGCGCTCGAGCATGATGCAGCGCGCGCGCATCAGCGCCGCCGCAATGCTGTAGAACCAGAATCCGAAGGCCATGACGATCATCCCCGCGAACATGGTCGCCGCCATGGTCGGGGCCTTGGTGAGGCTTACGGAGGCGCCCTGGTGCAGCGTGTTCCACCACTTGACAGAAAAATAGATGATCGGAATGTTGACGACGCCCACCAGCGCGAGCACCGCTCCGGCCTTGTCGGCGCGCCGCGGATCGTCGATCGCCGCCTGCAGTGCCATGAAGCCGAAGTAGAGGAAAAGCAGGATCAATTCGGAAGTCAGCCGCGCATCCCACACCCACCAAGTGCCCCAGGTGGGCTTGCCCCACAGCGAACCGGTCCACAGCGCGACAAATGTAAACAGCGCGCCGGTCGGCGCGAGCGCGCTCGCCATCATGCCCGAGAGCCGGGTGTTGAATGCGAGCCCCAGCCCCGCCCAGAAGGCCATGACCAGATAAAGGAACATCGACATCCAGGCGGCCGGAACGTGGATGAAGATGATGCGGTAGGACTCGCCCTGCTGGGCGTCGGTCGGCGCCACGAAGAATCCGATGTACAGGCCGGCGCCGCACGCGACCAGCGCCAGAGCGCCAAACCACGAGGCGAGTCTTCCCGCCAGGGGAAAGAACGTCTGGGGCGAGGAATACTTGAACCAGTTGATGCTCATGCCGAATCCTTACTCAACGGAAATGCGCAACGCCACCGCCGCTGCCCAGGGCGCGAATGCCCCGGCGAATACCAGCATGGCGCCAAGCAACAGAAGCTGGGCTTGGCCGCCGAGGCCCGAGGCCGCCGCTTCGGCGGCGCCCGCGCCGATGATCAGCACCGGAACATACAGGGGCAGCACCAGAAGCGAAAGCAGCGCTCCTCCGCCCCGCAGGCCCAGCGTGAGCGCCGCCCCGATTGCGCCGATCAGGCTCAGGACCGGCGTGCCCAGGGCCAAAGATAAGGCCAATACTCCGAGCAGCTCTTGAGGAAAATCAAATTGTAGCGCCAAAACAGGCGAGATCAGGACGAGCGGAAGGCCGGAAATCAGCCAATGCGCGAGCACCTTTGCCGCCACGGTCATTCCCAGGGGCGTTGCGCCGAGCAGCATCTGCTCGAGCGTGCCGTCGGCGTGATCGGATGCGAACATCCGGTTGAGCGCCAGCATCGCGGCGAGCAGCGCCGCCACCCACACGACGCCGGGGGCGATCGTGCGCAGGAGCGCCGGTTCCGGCCCGATTCCGAGAGGAAAGAGGCTCACCACGATCACGAAGAACAGCAACACGGTCAGCACATCGGAGCTGCGCCGCGCGGCGAGCAGCAGGTCGCGGTGGATCACGCAGCGCAGCGCGGCAATCATGACGCCGGTTCCGAATTGAGATCGATGCGATGCGATACCGCCGCGGCGATGCTCGCCTCATGGTGGGTGGTGTACATCACCGAAGAGCCGCGGGAAACGTGCTCTCCGATCAGATCCTGCACGCAGTTCATTGCCGCGGCGTCGAGCGCCGTGAACGGCTCATCCAGCACCCACAGGGGCATCGCCTGGCTCAGTGCAAGCCGTGCCAAGGCCACGCGCCGCCGCTGGCCCTGCGAGAGCGTGCGCACGGGCAAGTGCTCGAAGCCGATGAGGCCGAGCCGGCTTAGCGCCTCTTCGATCTGAGCGTCGGGCACGCGGATTTCGGCAAGTGTAGACGCGACGCGGAGATTCTCCGCCGCGGTCAGATCATCTTTGAGCGCGTTGGCGTGGCCGATGTAGACGAGCCGGCTCCAGAACTCCTCTTGAAGCTTCCGGATGTCTTCGCCGCCCCAGCGCACCATTCCGCTTGTCGGCTCGAGCAAGCCGCACGCGATGCGCAGGAGGCTCGTTTTGCCGGAGCCGTTGGCTCCCACTATCCTGAGCAGCTCGCCGCCGCGCAGGGTGAAGGCGAGGCCCTTGAACAGGGTGCGCTCGCCGCGGGTGCAATGGAGGTCGACCGCCTCGAGCGAGGGGATTCCGGAAGTTTTTTCCACCGCGGCGATCTAGGCGGCGGCGAGTTCCGCCCTGACTTCCGCGAGCAGGCGCTCGGCATCGCTGCCGCGCACCCGCGTGATGTCGTCCTGGTATTTGAGCAGCGTGCCGAGGGTGTCGTTGACGGTCTGGGGGTCGAGCGCCATCTTGTCGAGCGCGACCAGCGCCTTCGACCAGTCGATCGTTTCGGCGACGCCCGGCAGCTTGAACAGGTCCATCTTGCGCAGGCGCTGCACGAAGGCCACGACCTCGCGCGAAAGTTTTTCGGCGACTTCCGGGGCCTTGCGTTTTAGGATCTCGAGTTCACGGGCGGCGTCGGGATAATCCACCCAGTGGTAGAAGCAGCGGCGCTTGATGGCGTCGTGGATCTCGCGGGTGCGGTTGGAAGTGAGAACGACGATCGGCGGCTCCTTGGCTTTCACCGTGCCGATCTCGGGAATCGTGATCTGGAAGTCCGACAGCACTTCCAGAAGATAGGCTTCGAACGGCTCGTCGGTGCGGTCCAGCTCGTCGATCAGCAGAACGGGCGCTGCGCCTTTCGCGCCTTCCAGCGCCTGCATCAGCGGCCGCTTGATGAGGAAGCGCTCCGAGAAAATGTCCTTGGCGACCGTGTCGCGCGACGCCCCCTCGGTCTCGGCCAGCCTGATCTCGATCATCTGGCGCGAATAGTTCCACTCGTATACGGCGGAGGCGATGTCGAGGCCTTCGTAGCACTGCAGGCGCACCAGCGGCCGGCCGAGGCCGCTCGCGAGGACTTTCGCGATCTCGGTCTTGCCAACCCCGGCCTCGCCTTCGAGAAACAGCGGCCGGCCCATCTTGAGCGCGAGGAAAACCGCGGTGGCAAGGCTGCGCTCGGCGACGTAGTCGGCGCCCGCGAGCAGATCCAGGGTGTCGTCGATCGATTTGGGAAGCGACGTGGTCACGATGGGCCGGAGGATATCACGGTGCGAGGAACAAAAAACCCTCCCCCAAGGGAGTTGGGGGAGGGCCAGCCGGGATTCTCTTCGAGGCGATCGAACTATTTCATCGCGGCTTCGACTGCACGCCTGGCCATTACGGTGATGAGATGCGCGCGGTAGTCGGCTTTCGCATGCAGGTCGGAATTGAGGCCTTTCTCCGGCACCTTGATGTCGGCTACCGACTCGGGGGCGAACTTCGCGGCGAGCGCTTTCTCCATCTGGGCGACGCGGAACGCGCAGGTCCCGGCGCCGGTGACTGCAACGCGTGCGCTCCCTCCAAAGTCGGCGACGAACACGCCGACGATCGCGTAGCGCGAGGCCGGGTTCTTGAATTTCATGTAGGCCGCGCGTTTCGGGATCGGAAAACTCACTGAAGTGATGATTTCGCCTTTGCCGAGCGCGGTCTCGAAGAGGCCCGTGAAGAAATCGTCGGCGGCGACCTTGCGCTTGTTGGTGACGATGGTCGCCCCCAGGCCCAGCACGCCCGCCGGATAATCGGCTGCGGGATCGTTGTTGGCAAGCGAGCCGCCGATCGTACCCATGTTGCGCACCATGCGGTCGCCGATGCCTCCCGCAAGCGCGGCAAGCGCGGGGATCGCTTTTTGCACCGCGGCGGACGCAGCCACCTCGGCGTGGCGCGTCATCGCGCCGATCGTGACGGCCTTGCCGTCGGCCTTGATGCCGGAGAGGTCCTTTATCGTGCCGATATCGACGAGGTCTGAGGGTTTTGAGAGGCGCAGCTTCATCGCCGCGATCAGGCTTTGCCCGCCGGCGAGCAGCCTGGCGTCGGCGTTCTTGGAGATGACCTTGGCCGCGTCATCGACGGATTTTGCTATTTGGTAGTTGAATGAGTACATATCTGTCTCCTCAAGCGGCTTTCTTCATGTCCCGGCAGGCGCGCCAGATTCTCTGCGGTGTCGCCGGCATCTCGATGTCCCGCATGCCCAGAGCGTCGGTGAGCGCGTTCATCACCGCCGCGGGCGCGCCAATCGCGCCCGCTTCGCCGCACCCCTTCACGCCCAGTGGATTGTGCGTGCAGGCCGTCTCCTTCGTGCCGACCTTGAAGTTCGGCACGTCATCGGCGCGCGGCATGCAGTAGTCGAGGTAGGAGCCGGTAACGAGCTGGCCGGAGTCCTTGTCGTAGTGGCAGCCTTCGGTGAGCGCCTGGCCGATGCCCTGCGCCACGCCACCGTGCACCTGGCCTTCGACGATCATCGGGTTGATGATCTTGCCGAAGTCGTCGATCGCCGTGAAATTGACGACCTTCACGTTGCCGGTGTCCGGATCCACCTCGACCTCGCAGATGTGGCTGCCGGCGGGGAAGGTGAAGTTGGCCGGGTCGTAAAAGGCGTTCTCGTTCAGGCCCGGCTCGAGCTTGTCGAGCGGATAGTTGTGCGGGACGTAGGCCGCGAGCGATACCTCGGCGAACGCTTTTTTCTTGTCGGTACCTTTCACGACAAAGGCGCCGTCCTTGAACTCGATGTCGGCTTCGGCCGCTTCCATCAGGTGCGCGGCGATCTTCTTTCCCTTGGCGACGATCTTGTCCACCGCTTTCACGATGGCGGCGCCGCCCACTGCGATCGAGCGCGAGCCGTAGGTGCCCATGCCGAAGAGGACCTTTCCCGTGTCGCCGTGCACGATGTCTACGTCCTCGATCGGAATGCCGAGCCGGTCGGCGACCACCTGCGCGAACGTCGTTTCGTGTCCCTGGCCGTGCGCATGCGAGCCGGTAAATACCGATATCTTGCCGGTGGGATGCACGCGGACTTCGGCTGCTTCAAACAGTCCCGCGCGCGCGCCGAGCGCTCCCGCAACGTTCGAGGGCGCGATGCCGCAGGCCTCGATGTAGCAGGCGTAGCCCAGGCCGCGCAACTTGCCGCGCCTTGCCGCTTCGGCCTTTCGTCCCGGGAAGCCCGCGACATCGGCTACCTTGAGCGCTTCGGCGAGCGTCGCTTCGTAGTTGCCGGTGTCGTACAGAAGTGCGACCGGCGTCTGATAGGGGAAGGTCTTGATGAAGTTTTTCCGGCGGATCTCGGCCGGGTTCATCTTCAGCTCGCGCGCCGCGGTCTCGACCAGGCGCTCGACCACGTAGGTCGCTTCCGGCCGGCCCGCGCCGCGATAGGCGTCCACCGGCGCGGTGTTGGTGAACACGGCGGTGACTTCGGCATAGATGACCGGCGTGGTGTACTGCCCGGCGAGCAGCGTCGCGTAAAGGATCGTCGGAATGCACGATGCGAAAGTCGAGAGGTACGCACCCATGTTCGCCGTCGTCGTCACCCGCATGGCGAGGAACTTGCCGTCCCTGTCCATGGCCAGCTCGGCCTTGGTCACGTGGTCGCGGCCGTGTGCGTCCGACAAGAAGGACTCGCTGCGCTCGGCAGTCCATTTGATCGGACGGTTGACTTTTTTCGCCGCCCAGGTGAGCGTCACGTCCTCGGCGTAGAGGTAGATCTTCGAGCCGAAGCCGCCGCCGACGTCGGGCGCGATCACGCGCACCTTGTGCTCGGGCAGCCCCAGCACGAACGCGGTCATGAGCAGCCGCTCGACGTGCGGGTTCTGGTTGGAGACGTAAAGCGTGTAGCTCTCGTCGGAGCGCGAGTAGGCGGCGTTCGCGGCGCGCGGCTCGATCGCGTTGGGAATGAGTCGGTTGTTGATGAACTCGAGCGTGGTGACGTGCGCGGCGCCGGCGAAGGCCTTGTCCACCGCGGCCTTGTCGCCCAGTCCCCAGACGTAGCAGGTGTTGTCGGGCGCAATGTCGTGCACGACCGGGGCGCCTTTTTTGCGCGCTTCTCCGGCCCGTACCACAGCAGGCAGCTCCTCGTAGTCCACCTTGACGAGCTCGGCGGCGTCTCGCGCCTGGCTGGTGGTTTCCGCGATCACCACGGCCACCTGGTCGCCGACGTGGCGCACCTTGCCTTGCGCGAGACAGGGATGCGGCGGCTCCTTCATCGGCTGGCCGCCGACGTCGGTGATGAGCCAGCCGCAGGGCAGGCCGTTGACCTTGGCCTCGGCGAGATCGTCTCCGGTGAACACGGCGAGGACGCCCGGGGCCTTCAGCGCCTTATCCTTCTTAATGGATTTGATTTTCGCGTGGGCGTGCGGCGAGCGCACGAAACACGCGTAGGTCTGTCCTGGCAGGGCGACGTCGTCGGTATAGCTGCCCGCGCCGGTGAGAAAGCGGTAGTCCTCTTTGCGCTTGATCGATGCGCCGATGTAGGGGGTTGCGCCCATGATCATCTCCCCATGGTTTGCGAAGCGGCTTTGATGGCCTTCACGATATTGTGATAGCCGGTGCAGCGGCACAGATTGCCGTCGAGCTGCTCTCGGATCTGTTCCTCGGTCGGGTTGGGGATGTTCTTCACGAGATCGATCGCGCTCATCACCATGCCCGGGGTGCAGAACCCGCACTGCAGGCCGTGGTGCTGGCGGAACGCCTCCTGCATCGGATGCAGCGTCCCGTCGGGCTTGGCGACGCCTTCGATGGTGAGGATGTCGGCGCCTTCGGCTTGCATCGCCAGCATGTTGCACGACTTCACGGCGCGGCCGTTCATGTGGATGGTGCACGCGCCGCACTGCGCGGTATCGCACCCGACATGGGTGCCGGTCAGGCGCAGGTTGTCACGGATAAAGTTGACGAGCAGCGTGCGCTCCTCGACTTCGGCGCTTGCCGGCTTGCCGTTGACGGTCAGGGAGACCTTGACGGTCATGATTCGACTCCTTGGGTGAAAGTTGGACTTCTTCTTGGTCGGTGTTCGATCGGATCGCGGGATTTCTTCGGCGAAAAGGCCTCCTGGACAAACGTTTGTGTCAAGGGATTCAACGCGATGCGTGGCCAGGGAAATCCTAGACCATGCTCGCGCGGCAATCAACCACAACTTGAACTCGCGCCTGCTTGACCCCACTTTAGGCGGGGTCTAGGCTTATGCGTATAATCGCTTGTTAGCATTCAGCAATATTCCCTAATACCCTATTGGGTCGGAAACAAGGAACTCCCGTGGATAGCGTCGATCTCGAAGTGGTACGCAGCGCGTTGAAGTGGACCGAAGGCGGCCACCGCGCCACCTTAGGTACGGTGGTGCACACCTGGGGCTCGGCGCCGCGCCCCGTGGGCGCGATGCTCGTGATCCGCGGTGACGGCCAGGTCATGGGCTCGGTCTCGGGCGGCTGCGTGGAGGACGACCTCATCGACAAGGTGAAGGCAAGGGCGATCGCGGCGGAGAAACCCGAAGTAACGACCTACGGCGTGACGCAGGAGCAGGCGACGCGCTTCGGTCTTCCCTGCGGCGGCACGCTGCAAATCGTGCTCGAACCGGTCACCGCGGAATCGAGACTGAAAGACTTGCTCTCGGTCATCGAGCGGCACGAGCTCGCGGCGCGCTTCCTGGACATGAAGACCGGTGGGGTACGGATGGAGCCGGGCAAATCGTCGGACCTGCTGGAATTCGACGGCAAGATTCTGAAAACCGTGCACGGGCCGCGCTGGCGGCTGCTCTTGATCGGCGCCGGACAGGTGAGCCGCTATCTCGCTCAGATGGCGCAGGCGCTCGACTATCACGTCACCGTGTGCGATCCGCGCGGTGAGTATGCCGACGGCTGGGACTTCAAGGAAGCGCCGATCAACCGCGGCTATCCGGACGATGTAGTACTCGCGATGAATCTCGATGCGCACAGCGCCGTAGTCGCGGTGACGCACGACCCCAAGCTCGACGACGCGGCCTTGCTCGAAGCGCTGAAGTCTCCGGCCTTTTATGTAGGCGCGCTCGGCTCGAAAAAGAACAACGACGTACGCAGGGAGCGCCTCGCCGACTTCGATCTCGCCGCCTCCGAGATCGCACGCCTGCGCGGGCCCGTGGGCCTGAAGATCGGATCGAAGACCCCGCCCGAGATCGCCGTGGCCATCCTCGCCGAAATGACCGCGGTGCGGCGCGGCGTGCAGATTCCCGAAACCATCGAGCCGCCGAAAGTCAACGTCTCCGCCGGCTGCGAAGTTCCGCAAAACTAGTTATTCTCCCTCCCCTTCGGCGATAGAGGGGAGTTCATGGCCGCAAATATCCGCGGCATTCTTCTCGCGGCAGGTTCCTCTAAGCGTTTCGGCTCGAACAAGCTGCTGCAGGCTCTACCGGACGGCTCGCCGCACGCCGGGGTGCCGATCGCGCTTGCCGCTGCGCGCAATTTCATCGAAGCCTTGCCCGAATCCATTGCGGTGTTGAGGCCGCGTGCGCAGAAACTCGGCCAGATACTGCGCGACGCGGGCTGCAATACCGTCGTTTGCAAGAATGCGGCGGAGGGCATGGGCACGAGCCTGGCCGCGGGAGTTCGCGCCTCTGCGGAGGCCGACGGCTGGGTGCTTGCCCTCGCCGACATGCCTTTCCTGCGTCCCGAGACGATCCGCGTCATCGCGAAGGCGATCTCCGACGGCGCGGCGATCGCGGCCCCGGCCTATCGCGGCGAGCGCGGGCATCCGGTGGGTTTCGCGCGGCGATTCCTCGATGAGCTTTCCGCTCTGCACGGCGACCAGGGCGCAAGAGAGCTTCTCGCGCAGCACCGCGACCTGATCAAGCTGTACGAGGTGGAGGACGCAGGAGTTCTGCGCGACATCGACAAGCCTTCCGACCTCGCGCGTTAAAAGCGTGCCCGCCACGGGCGTCCCCGCTCGCTACTTCTCTTCAGGCGGATCGGCGCTCTCCTGCATCGCCTTGAACGGGTCTTCCTCCAGCCGGTTGGCGCTGTCGTCGATGACTTCAACTTTGACGGCGCGCTGCTCTTCCTGCAATTGCTCTGGGAGGAAAGTGGCGATCTTCGGGAATACGATGATCAGCGCGATCGCGATGCACTGCAGGACCATGAATTGGAACATACCGTTGTAAATCGTCGCGAGGGACCACTCCTTCACCACTTGCCTCAGGTAATACGCCGACATCGCCACCGGCGGCGAGAGGAATGCGGTCTGCAGCGTCACCGCGATCACCGCGCCGAACCAGACCATCACCATGTCCGGGGCGATGCCGAGCGACTGCCCGATCGCGGGCCTGAGCGCCTCGATCACCGGGTAAAAGATCGGCAGGAACACCAGAATGATCGCCGGCCATTC
>Ga0137427_10001637_pt1 | contig 9957 bp, 6 predicted proteins | sample EasRivERMZT700_2_FD_102309 | JGI IMG/M metagenome (GOLD analysis project Ga0137427, IMG submission 102309) | Soil microbial communities from meander-bound floodplain in the East River, Colorado, USA - East River MetaG ERMZT700_2 | ecosystem: Environmental > Terrestrial > Soil > Floodplain ...
CGGCGAAGCCCAGGGTCTTCTGCGCCGAGGCGTCGTTGGCCGCCTTGAGCAGGCGCCACGCCGAGAGGCCGGCGACGACGAACGCCGCGGTGATCGCCGAGGCAAGCAGCATGTGCGCGAGGCGGTAGGGGAATGACGGGTTGAAGATCACCGCGAGCCAGCTTCCGGCGATGAGCACGCCGTCCTGGATGACGTGGCCGGTCGGCGTCTGCATCCAGGAGTTGAGCGCGAGGATCCAGAACGCCGACACGGTGGTGCCGAAGGCGACGACGACCGCCGAAGCCGCGTGCACGCGCCCGGAAACCCGGTTCATGCCGAACAGCATCACGCCAAGGAATGTCGCTTCGAGGAAGAACGCGGTGAGCACCTCGTAGGCGAGGAGCGGCCCGGCGACGTTGCCCACCTTGTTCATGTAGCCCGGCCAGTTGGTGCCGAACTGGAAGCTCATGGTGATGCCCGAGACCACGCCCATGGCGAACGTGAGCGCAAACACCTTCACCCACAGCTTGTAGGCGCCGAGCCAGGCCGGGTCGCGCGTGCGCTCGTAGCGCAGCCGGAACACCACCAGGATCCAGGCGAGCCCGATGGTGATGGTCGGGAACAGGATGTGAAACGCGATGTTCAGCCCGAACTGCACACGCGCGAGCAGCAGGGCTTCTTCCATACACCCTAATATACCGGCATGAGAACCCAGGCAGAAAAGGCGACCGCATTCCGGGCGCTCCACGCTCGCGCCGGCGCGTTCATCATTCCGAATCCGTGGGACGCCGGCACCGCGAAGCTGCTCGCGGCGCTCGGCTTCGAGGCGCTGGCGACGACCAGCCTGGGGGTCTCGAGCGCGTTGGGGCGGCCCGACGGCGCCGGCGCGGTAAGCCGGCGCGAGCTGCTCGAGAACTGCGCCGCGATCGCCGCGGCGACCGACCTGCCGGTGAGCGCCGATCTCGAGAACGGCTATGCGCACGAGCCGCGCGCCGCCGCGGAGATGATCGGGCTCGCGGCGCAGGCCGGCGTGGTCGGGGGCTCGATCGAGGACGCGACCGGCGACGAGGCAAAGCCGATCTACGACTTCGCGGCTGCGGTGGAGCGGGTGCAGGCCGCGGTCGAGACGGCGCGCTCGCTCGGTTTTCCGTTCGTGCTGACCGCGCGGGCCGAGAACTTCCTGCACGGCCGCCGCGACCTCGACGACACGATCCGCCGGCTGCAGGCGTTCGAGAAAGCGGGGGCGGACGTCCTCTACGCGCCGGGGCTGAGAGACCTGGCGACGATCCGCACCGTGGCGTCCTCGGTCACGCGGCCGCTCAACGTCGTGATCGGCATGATCGACCCGGCCATCACCGCGGCCGAGCTGGCGCAGGCCGGCGTCAAGCGAATCAGCGTCGGCGGCGCTCTATGCCGCCTCGCGCTCGCGCACATGATGCGCGGCGCCCGCGACATGAAGGAGCGCGGCAGCTTTGCCTGGCTGGCCGAGGCGATCCCGGGCAGCGAGCTGAGAAAAACCTTCGGCGGCTAGTTAGTGCGTACAGAGGCTGCCGATGTAGTCGCCGCTGGTCGTGCCTTCCACCGCGTCGAACTCGCCGCGCAGCCGCGCCTGGCCGGTGGCGCCCCTCATTTTCCCGGTACCACCGTCAAAGGTGATGAGCGAGGCGAAGCCGCCCTGGCCCGGCGGCAGGTCGATGCTGCCGGTGTCGGTGCCGAGAAGCTCGCCCCCGCGCTTGAGGAAGATCGTGCTCTTCCCGGCGAAGAACTGGATCGTGGCGACGCCGCCGATGTCCGCCGACGGCACGACCCCGCTCATTACGAACTGGTAATTACCCTGGATGCCGCCCCAGACCCGGCCCGCGGTGCAGAACGGGGCCGTCATCGGACAATGGCCCTGGCCGGGCGGAATCACTTGCGCCTCGAAATGCCCGACCACCGGCTTGCACTTCGCAATCGCCGCACCCGAAACCAGGACGAGAACCGCCGCCGTCATGCAGTGCCTTTTCATGGCTTTCCTCCCTCGCGGTTGAGAAATTGGCTGCGACTTGATTGTGGCGCGGGGCTCCGGAGTCAGGCGGTAACTATGGCGCGCGCCCGCGGCGACCTAATTACGCACGAAAAGGCTTAGAGTCTTCCTATGACAAGCACGCTGCGCCGGGTGGCCGTCCTCGGCGGCACTCGCATCCCGTTCGCGCGCGCGAACGGCGCCTACATGGAGGCCGGCAACCAGGCCATGCTCACGGCGGCCATGACTGCACTTGTCGATAAATTCGATCTCAGAAAACGCAAGATCGGGGAAGTCGCCGCCGGCGCGGTGATCAAGCACTCGCGCAACTGGAACCTGGCGCGCGAATGCGTCCTCGGCAGCGGGCTCGATCCCACCACGCCGGCGTACGACCTGCAGCGCGCCTGCGGCACCAGCCTCTCTGCCGTGGCGCAGCTCGCGAACCGCATCGCCCAGGGCGAGATCGACTCGGGCGTGGCCGGCGGCGCCGACAGCGCGAGCGACATCCCGCTCTCGTACAGTCCTGGGCTGCAGCGCGCCGTCCTTTCCGTTGCCAGGAATAAGTCGTGGACCGGCAAAGTCGCGAGCATCGGCCATTTGCGGCCGCGAGACTTGGCGCCCGCCGCGCCCGGCATCGCCGAGCCGCGCACCGGCCTGTCGATGGGCCAGCATTGCGAGGAGATGGCGAAGGAATGGGCGATCGGGCGCCGGGAGCAGGACGAGCTCGCGCTCGCCAGCCACAAGAACGCCGCTACGGCCTGGCGGGACGGCTTCTTCAACGATCTGATCGTTGAATTTTCCGGATTGAAAACCGATAACAACGTGCGCGGCGACACCTCGCTCGAGAAATTGAGCTCGCTGAGAACCGCGTTCGATCCGAGCCCCGCGGGTACGCTCACGGCGGGCAACAGCTCGCCGCTCACCGATGGCGCCGCCTGCGTCCTTCTCGGGTCCGAAGAGTGGGCCCGTTCACACCGCCTCGATGTTCAATGCTTCATCACGCATTCCGAAACCGCCGCGGTCGACTTCGTCGGCATGAACGGCCCGAAGGAGGGCATGCTGATGGCGCCGGCCTACGCCGTGCCGCGCATGATCGACCGTGCCGGACTGAAGCTGCAGGACTTCGACATCTACGAGATCCACGAGGCGTTCGCTGCGCAGGTGCTGTGCACGCTGAAAGCTTGGGAATCCGAAGAGTATTGCCGTAGCAAGTTGAAGCGTGCGGGCGCGCTCGGACGCGTTGAAAGAACGAAGCTCAACCCCAAAGGCTCGAGCGTGGCGCTCGGCCATCCATTCGCCGCCACCGGCGCGCGCATCGTCGCCACACTCGCGAAGCAGCTCGCCCAGCGCGGCTCGGGGCGCGGGCTGATCTCGATCTGCGCCGCGGGCGGGATGGGCGTCACCGCGATCTTGGAACGTTAGAGCCGGAAGACCTGCTCCGCGTTGGTCTGGTAGAGCTTCTTGCGGTCCGCCTCGCTGATCGGCAGCTCGTCGGTGACCCTCACTTCTTCCGGCACGAACTGGTAGGGATAGTCCATCGCGTAGAGCACTCGGTCGAGTCCGAGCACCTGCTGCGAGAAGAGGATCGCCGGCGCCCACTGCATGCCGCTGGTGGTGACCCAGATGTTTTCTTTCAGGTAGTCGCTCGGCCGGCGCTTGAGAGGTTTCGCCCCTTCGTACCGTCCCGAGGTCACCATCGAGCGGTGCATGAAGTCGATGCGGAAGAGCCAGAACGGCAGTCCCTCGCCGAGGTGGCCCACGACCACCTTCAGCTTCGGAAAGCGGTCGAACACGCCCGCGACGATGATGCGCAGCAGGTGCAGCCCGGTCTCCACCCCGAAGCCGTAGATCGCGCCGTCGAGGCCGCGCGGCAGGAACGGTCCGATCATCGCCGGCGGCGGCGTGTTGGGGTGGAGGTACAGCGGCACGTCGAGCGCCTCGGCCGCCTCGAAGATCTCCCAGTACTTCGGCTCGTCGAGGTACTCGCCCTGGGTGTGCGAGTTGACCACGGCGCCCTTGAATCCCAGCTTCTTTACGGAGCGTTGAAGCTCGGCGGCTGCGGCGGTCGGGTTTTGCGGCGCGATCGCGGCGAGCGCGGCGTAGCGGTCGGGGTATTCCCTTGTCTTCTGCAGGAGCTGGTCGTTGAGATCCGTGCTGAGCGAAACCGCGGTGGAGCCATCGAAGACTTGCACGCCCGGGGCCGAGAGGAACACGAGCTGCTTGGCGATCCCGGTCGCGTCCATGTCGGCGATGCGCCGCGCGCCGAGGTCCTGGATGCGCGTGGCCAGTTGCGTCGCCCGCGGCGTCGCGCCGAGAAAGAACCCCCACAGGCTGCGGAACCCCGGGTCCCAGGAAGCAGGTCGTTGTTCAAGCAATTTTTTATAGTGCGAAAGCAGCTCGCGAGGAGCCCAGGCTTCCTCCGCCGCGATGCGGACGTAGTTCGGGGCCAGGGCCGTGACTACTGCGGCGCGATCTTCGCCATCTTGACGAAGCTGCCCCAGCGCTCGACTTCGGTCTTGAGGAGCCCCGCCATCTGCTCGGGCGAGCCCGGGAAGGGGTCGAGCGCGGCACGCGCGAGGAACTGCTTCGTCTCCTCGGATGCGGTGATCTGGTTGAACCAGCCGGCGAGCTTGTCGATGATCGGCCGCGGCGTGCCGGCGGGCACCACCACGCCCCACCACGGCGCGACGTCGATACCGGGCATGCCGGCCTCGGCGAGCGTCGGCACCTCGGGCAGGGTGGCGGAGCGCTTGGCGGCAGTGACTGCGAGGATGCGCACCTTCGACTGGCCCTTCGCCCAGGTCGAGTCGACCGACATGAAGTCGATCTGCCCGGAGAGCAGGCTGGCGAAGGCGTCGCCGGTGACCTTGAACGGCACCGACACCGTCTCCAGCCCCGTCTTGGACTTGAGCCATTCGGCGGCGATCAGGCCGCTGTTCGACTGGGTGCCGTAGAAGCCGTTGCCCGGCTTCGACTTCAGGTGGGAAATGAGGTCCGAAATGCTGCGGAAAGGCTTGCTGGCATCCACCGCCACCACGAAGGTGAGCGAATTGATGGTGGTCACCGGCGCGAAGTCCTTGAGCGGGTCGTACGGCAGCTGCTTGAAGATGTGCGGCGCCGAGGCGAGGGTCGAGCTCGCCGGGGTGATGTGGATGGTGTAGCCGTCGGGCGCGCTCTTCGCGACGAAGGCGCTCGCGATGGAGCCCTGCGCGCCGGGCTTGTTCTCGACGATCACCGGCTTGCCGGCGAGGCGCGCGAGCTGGTCGCTGTAGTAGCGCACGATGATGTCGGCCCCCGAGCCGGGCGCGAAGTTGCAGATCGAGCGGATCTCGCGCGCCGGGTAGTCCTGCGAAACCGCGTGCGGCGCCGCCGCCGCGAGCGCCAGCAAGAGAACGAACCGCACCATGGCTAAACTCCTCCTCGCGTGTAGTCTAGCTCAGGGCTTGAGGCCCTTCGTCGGCTCGATGCAGACGACGTTCGCCTGAGCCGGGTCGCCGACCACGGCGCGCACCGGGCCGGCGGGCTTGCCGGTGTGGCAGGCGGCGTGGCGGAAGGGGAAATCCTGCGCCACTTCGTTTGCGCGCTGGCCGATCCACTGCGCCGAGCGCCTGGAGAGGAACCAGCCGAGCGCCGGTTCCTGCCCCGCGGCCTGCGCCGCGCTGCGGTTCGCCTGGTCGCCGAACAGGTTCCAGTCGACCAGGCGCCCGTCGGCGCAGCTGAAGTCCATGCGCAGCCGGCGCACCTCGAGCTGGCCGCGCGCCTCGCGCACGTGCAGCAGCGCCTCGATCGGCGCGGTGACTCCGGAGAGCGGCGCCACGCCCGCCTGCAGGCTGTCGTTTCCGTCGCGCTCGGGCGCGCGGCCCTTGCGGCAGACGAGCTCGCTCTCGTTCGAATTGTCGATCACGATCACGAACATCTGGTCCTTGCCCGGGGTTTTCGCGCGCGTGGCGAGAGCGCGCATCACGTCGGTCAGCGTGGCGACGCCGGAATTCTCGAAGTAGCCGCCGTCGACCAGGCGGTCCCAGAGTTTCACTTCCACCGCGCAGCTCCCGTCCGTGGCCGGCTGCTTGCAACTGTGCACGGTGCCGGCCGGGCTCACGTAGGTGAAGCGCGCGGAGTTGAGCACCGCTTCGCGCAGCGGCAGGCCGTCGGTCTTGAGCGCCGCTTTCTGCACCGGGCGGAAGATGTCGATGCTCGCCGGGAAGGCGACGCGCACGTTGGTGGCGATCGCGCGCCGCCCGGTCTCGACCGCGGTCGCGTTCAGGAACACCGCCGGGCCGGGGCGCCCGTCCTTTACGCCGGCGAACACGTCGAGGAAGGGGCGATCGAAGCGGCCCTTGTCGGCGGGAAAGACGTCGTCCCAGGCCCTGCTCCAGGCGCGCGCGAGGACCGAGCCGCGGTCCTCCTCGAGGTAGTCGAACGGCACGTAGCGCTGCGTCATCTCGGCGAAGAGCATCGAGCCCGCCACCGGCGCGAGGAAGTCGCGCCGAAGGAGGTCGGCCATCTCCTGCCGGCGGCCGGTCTGGCAGCGCTCGGAAGGCGGGGGCGACTTCGCCTCCCACACCTGGCGCTGCGCGAGGTAGGCGGCGATGCCGAGCGAGCCGCCCGAGACGCCCGAGTACGCGTACACGTGGCGCCCGAACTCGCCGCAGGTATGGTCGTCGGCCGCCGCGAGCATGATCGCGGTCCAGTACGCGGCGCGCAGCCCGCCGCCGGCGGCGGCGACGAAGAACACTGGGCTCTCGTCGGGCTTCGGCAGTTGCGCGCGCCATTGCTCGAAGTGATGCGCGAGCTGCGGGCGCTCCGGCGCCTGGTGCGCGAACCACGAGTCGCGCAGCAGGTAGTCGGGCTGGTTGCCGAGCGCGATACCCCAGATGAGCGGCACGAGCGCGAGCGAAGGCAGGGTCAGGTACTTCGGCACGAACACCCAGACGATGCCGAAGAACGGGAGCAGCGCGAGCCCGAGGAACAGCAGTCCGAGCGTGCCGATCCACATGCCTATGGTGATCGGCGACAGAGTGAGCGCGATCACCATCACGAGCTGCAGGAAGAGCGCGACGCCGAGCGCGACGAAGGTAGAGCGGCCGACCTCGACTTCGGGCTTCGCCGCCTGCTGCGTGATGGCGAAGAGCTCGCGCCTGCGCAGCGTGAACCAGAGCCCGAAGCCCGCGAACGCGAGGATGAGGAAAGGCATCCTCGGGGCGCCGGGATGGCTCTGTACGGTCTGGTAGACGATCCACAGCCAGATCGCGAACGAGGCGGCCATCGACCACTGGGCGAGCCTGCCTCGACGGCGCACCAGCAGCGGTATGAGTATCAGGGCGACGCAAAGCCAAAGCAGCCAGTCCTCCAGGTGCAGCGGCTGCGGCGCGTCGCGCATCGGCTGCGGCACCGTGGACCATGAAATCGACGCGATGAGCCCCGCGCCGATCGCGATCACGAGCGTGCTCCAGCGATAGACGCGCGTCGGCTCGAGTGGCGGCGAGACCAGGCCGATGACGCCGTCGCAGACCCACGCCGCTGCCCATGTCACCACCACCACGCCGACGGCGAGCGGCGCGATCCAGCTCGGGCCGGGGTTGTCGGTGAGGAAGATCGAAGACGAGCAGGCGATCACCGCGAGGCCGGCGAACGGCGCGAGGCGCGGCGCCTGGCCGTACAGCCAGGGCATGATCGCCTTCGCCGCGGGATGGGGATCGGCGTCGCCGGGATAGTCGGTGCTCGAGAGCACGCGCATCGAGTACCAGATCGACGCCGCCCAGGCGGCGAGCACCGCGGCGGTCAGCCGCTGCTGCTGCAGGTCGACGAGGATCTCGCGCGTCTGCTTGACGTAGAACACGAACACCACGCCGACCAGGAGCGCGAGCAGCGGATAGATGTTGAGCCAGGCGTAGCGCAGGATCTCGACCCCGAACCAGATACCCTGCTGCCACCACTTGTACTGCGCCGGGGCTTTCTTCTCAGCCACGACGGCGGCGGCTTCACGCTCGTCGAGCTTCGCCTGGCGCAGCGACTGGATCGCCTGATTGAGTTCCATCGCTCCCTCCCGAGATGCGAATCGCTCGGCCGATCATAGGCTTCGCCTTCGCCCGGGCTTTATCCGCGCGTACTGAAGTGAAGGGTAATAGTGCCCGAAACGAAGGCAAACCCGCGCAGCGCGAAACCTAGGTCAGAGCCCCGCCTTTCGCAGTCCCTCCTGAGCCTTTCCGGCGAGCGCGGGATCGACAAAGCGGGTGGCGAACAGGTCCACGTTGAAGAACGGATCGAGGCGCCGCACTTCGGCCGCCGCCTCGCGCGCACGCTCCGCGTCCCCGAGCTGCGCGAGCGTCGCGGCACGCACCGCGGGGATGCCGGTCAGCGTCTGCCGGGGGTGCCTGCCGAGAAAGCTGTCGCACACCGCGAGCGCGTCCCGGTGGCGGTCCTTGAGATAGTAGGCCAGCGCCAGGTTGAAGGCGAGGTTGGTCTCCAGCCGCGGGTCGAAGCGGCGCGCGGTCTCGCTGGCGGCGATCGATTCGTCGATGCGCCCGAGCCAGAGCAGCACGCTGCCGCGCAGCGTGTGCGCGAGGGCGTCGCTCGCGTTCAGCTCGATCGCCTGCGCGGTTTCCGCCAGCGCCCCCTCGAAGTTGCGCGTGAACGAGTACAGCGCGCCGAGGACCGCGTGCGCGCGCGCGTTCCCGCCGGGGTCGTCGATCGCGAGCGCCGCGCGGGCATGCTGCTCGCTGCGGCGCACGGCCTCGTCGGGGTTCTCGACCCACCCGTAGGCCGCGCGCTGCAGCTCGGCCTGCGCGAGCCACGCGTAGCCCTCGGCATAGCGCGGCTCGAGCCGCAGCGCCTGGGCGAGCAGGGCGCGCGCCTCGCGGTTGGCCACGCGCTCCGTGCGGGCCATGAGCTCTCGCGCGCGCAGCACGAGGTCGTAGGCTTCCATGTTCTCCGGCCGCTTGGCGGCGGCGCGCTGCTGCTCCAGGGTCGCGAGCTTGACCGCAAGCGTGCCGGCGATGTTCCTGACGATGCGATCCTGGATCTCGAACATCTCCCTGCCTTCGGCGTCGTAGCGCTCCGACCAGAGCAGCCTGCCGCTCGCGGCTTCGCTGAGCTCGACCCCGACCCGCACGCGGCCATCCGCCTGGCGCACGCTCCCCTGCACCACGTACCGGACGGCGAGCTCGCGGCCGATCTGCTCCCGCGGGAGCATGCTCGCCTTGTAAGGCTGCACCGCGCTGTGGGCGATCACGCGCATCCCGGAAAAGCGCCCGAGGGCGCCGATGATGTCCTCGGTCACGCCGTCGCTGAAATACTCGCGCCCCGTGTCCCCGCTCTGGTTGGCGAACGGCAGTACTGCGATGCCGGCGGAAGACGCATCCGCCGGCGCGCGCAGGCGCCGGGCGAGCTCGGGCGCGAGCGCGATGCCCGCGATGATGAGCGCGGCGGCGGCCGCCGCGGCGGCGAGGGCCTTGCGGCGCCGCGCGAAGAATCCTTGTCTCGGGACGGCGGCGCCCTGTCCGGGCACGTCGAGCGCGTAGACGCGCACCGGCCGGGCGATGTTCTTCACCGCGTGCTTGCCGCGATCGGTGAAATGCAGCCCGGTCTTGTCGCGCACCTGCTCGTAGGCGCTCCTCGAGAGCGCGATGCCGCCGGGCTCGCACAGGCCTTCCAGCCGCGCCGCGACGTTCACGCCGTCGCCGTAGATGGCGCCGGCGCCGTCGACCAGCACGTCGCCGACATTGATGCCGATGCGGAACTGCATGCGGCCCGCCTCGGGCAGCGCGGCGTTGCGCTGCGCCAGCGCGCGCTGCAGCTCGAGCGCGCACTGCACGGCGTCGACTACCGAAGCGAACTCGGCGAGGATCGAATCGCCCGGGGCGTTCACCACGCGGCCGCCGTGCGCGGCGGCGCGCTCGCCGAAGAGCGCGCGCCGCTCGGTCAGCGCTTTCAGCGTCGCCTGATCGTCCGCGTGCATCAGCCGGCTGTAGCCG
>Ga0137427_10001638_pt1 | contig 9954 bp, 9 predicted proteins | sample EasRivERMZT700_2_FD_102309 | JGI IMG/M metagenome (GOLD analysis project Ga0137427, IMG submission 102309) | Soil microbial communities from meander-bound floodplain in the East River, Colorado, USA - East River MetaG ERMZT700_2 | ecosystem: Environmental > Terrestrial > Soil > Floodplain ...
AAACATAGTCGATGAATGTCGACAAGGTTAGCAATAGTAACAGCATTAAGTTTAATTTGAATCTGAACTTAAGAAAATTTAAAATTTTGACTTACGATTATAAATTTGAGAAATTTCTATTTTTTTTTAGATTTAACAGTAGTTAGTAAATTTATAAGAGCAGATTTAATACCGGATAATTTTATGTAGAAGAGCTATTGAAATTAATAAATGATCCTTATCCCAGACTTTTATTAGGTTTAAAGATTTTAATTAAACTTAATAAATATATTAAGTAAAGTCAAATTATATAGATGAGAAATTTTTATTTTTTAATTTTTAGTATTTAAGGATTATGTTGTTTATTTATAAAATTTTATAATTAAAATGAGATATTGAAATAAAGCTTTATTATTTAGTAAATTAAAATTAAGTTGATTATATTATAAATCACCACCAAACCAAAGCTATTGATGAAATTTTGGAGGCTTATCATTATATTTTTTATTAGTACAAATATTGACCGGTTTATTTTTAGCAATGTATTATGATCCTTCTATACTATATTCATATAGTTCTATTATGTATATAAATAATGAAATTTATTATGGTTGATTTATTAGGTCATTACATGCTAATGGAGCTTCATTATTTTTTTTCTGTGTCTATATTCATATGTTTAGAGGTTTATATTATGGATCATTTTTTTATCCACGACAATTATTATGATCAACAGGTCTTTTATTATTTGTTTTAATGATAATAACAGCCTTTTTAGGCTATGTATTACCTTGAGGTCAAATGAGTTTTCGAGCTGCTATGGTAATAACAAATTTAGTAGCGGCCATACCGTTGTTAGGTAATGATATTGTAGGATTATTATGAGGAGGCTTTTCAATTGAAGATGCTACATTACATAGATTTTATGCTTTACATTTTTTTATTCCATTTTTTATATTATTTTTATCAATAATTCATATGTTAATTTTACATGAGGCTGGATCCAGTAATCCTTTAGGTTTACCATTAATTTATGAAGTTTTACCATTTAGTCCATATTATATGTTAAAAGATACTTTAAGTATTTTAATTTTTATTATAGTACTTTTATATATTAATATTTTATATCCTGATATTTTAGGTCATAATATTAATTATCAAATAGCAAATTTTTTAGTTACACCTACTCATATAGTACCTGAATGATATTTATTATTTTTTTATGCAGTTTTACGATCTATTCCAAATAAAGTTATAGGTTTATTAGCTTTTTTAGTTTCAATTTTGGCTTTAGTTTTAATTCCATATCTTATGAAAAATAGTATAATACGAAGTGGTTCATATCGCCCATTACATAAAATTTTTTTTTGAATTTTTTTAATTGTCTGTATTTTATTAAGTTGAATAGGTGGTATTTCTGTTATAGAGCCTTATTTATTTATAGGACGTATTTTATCTATATTATATTTTAGTTTATTATTAATATGTTTTCCATTAGGTGTATATATAGATAAATTAATTTATTTATTTTATTTAAGAAAAAATTTTAATGTTTAGATTATTTATATTATCTAGTATTTTATTTAGTTTAGGTTCTTTTGGGTTATTTCTATTAAAAAAACATGCAATTATGTTATTAATTTCACTTGAAATCTTAATCATAGCTATAAATATTAATTTTGTTTGTAGCGCTATTTATTTAGATGATTTATTAGGTTTTATTTATTCTTTAATTAATTTGACAAGTGCAGCTTCGGAAAGTGCTATAGGTTTAGGACTCTTAATTTTATTATATAGATTAAAGGGTAGTATTTCATTAGATTTTATTATTTTATTAAAATCTTAAATAATGCGGATTCAACAATTATTTATTAAACCTAGAGTAAGACCTATAAAAATAAGAAAAGCAAAAGCTTTTGGAAATGCACCACATCGCTTAGGTGTTGTATCCAAAGTTGCAACAATGTCTCCGCGTAAGCCTAATTCTGCAAGACGTACTTTAGCTAAAGTACGTCTTTTATGAAATAATAAAAGGCTTTTTGCGAAAATACCAGGTATAGGTGAACATTTTTTACAGTCTTATTCATTAGTAATGGTTAGAGGACATGGTCCTAAAGATTCACCTGGTATTAATTATCATTTAATTAGGGGTTTATGTGATTTTATTAGACCTGAATTATATGGTCGAAAGAATAGACGTTCCAAGTTTGGATTAAAAAAATTATAAATTTATGGTAAAGGTAAAAAAAGTATTTAAAAAAAAGTTAAATTTAAAAACGTTATATAAACAGTATTTTCTTTATGATGAATCTTGTGAGTTATATAATTTATTTATAAATAAATTAATATGTAGATTTTTAAAACAAGGTAAAAAAGAATATTCTTTAAAATTATTTTATAAAATTAAGTATTTATTAAAAAAAAAATCTAAAAGAGAACCATTATTAACTTTACTTTTTAGTATGGCAAATGGATTATTTCAATTTTTTTTTATTAAAAAACGATTAGGGCGTACTATAAAAGATTTACCATTGTCTTTATTACAAACTCAACAAGTACGTTATTATGTAAGACGTTTATATAAATTGTCTAAAGCTCGAAAAATAAGAAGAGGTTTTAGTTTACATAATATGGTAGCATTAATATTACGTACATTTCGACGAAAGAGTATTTTAATAAGACAAAATAATAAAAATTATAGAAAAGTTTTAGCGAATCGTGTCTTTTTATTTATTTTAAAAAAAAGAAAATAATTTTATGTCAAAAAAAATAGTTACTAAATTTATTAAAACAAAACCACATTGTAATATAGGTACTATTGGTCATGTTGATCATGGTAAAACAACACTTACTGCTGCAATAACTAAATGTTTACAAGGAATAGGTACTACTGTATTTTATGCATATCATGATATAGACAATCATGTTGAGGAACGAACACGTGGCATTACTATAAATGCTGCCCATATTGAATATGAAACTGAGCAACGTCATTATGCACACATAGATTGCCCTGGCCATCAACAATATGTAAAAAATATGTTAACAGGTGCTGTACAAATGGAAGGTGCAATTTTAGTTGTAGCTGTAAATGATGGGCCTCAAATTCAAACTAGAGAGCATATTATTTTAGCTAAAGAAGTTGGTATTCCATATATTATAATCTATATTAATAAAATTGATTTAATGATGGAAGGTGATATGAAAGATTTAGTTGAATTAGAAGTTAGAGAATTATTAGATATTTATGGTTATACGTCTCCTACTATACCTTGTATTAAAGGTTCAGCCAGAGCTGCATTAGAGGAAGATGAGTTTAGTGAATTAGGCACAGGTTCTGTACAAAAATTAATGAATGCAGTTGATTCTTTTATTGAACAACCAGAGCGTAAAAATGATGCAAATTTTTTAATGGCTATTGAAGGTATTTTTATGGCTATAGGTAGAGGCACTGTATTAACTGGTAAAATTGAAACAGGTCGTATAAAAATTGGCGATACTTTAGAAGTAATAGGAGGTCGTGATACAATTACGACTTTATGTTTAGGTTTAGAAATGTTTAGAAAGTCTTTGGATATAGCAGAAGCCGGTGATAATGTCGGTATATTAGTTAAATCTGTTAAACGAGAGGATGTAAAGAGGGGTTTTATTTTAGCATGTATTAATACGATAAAATCTTATATAAATTTAAAAGGCAAAATTTATGCATTAACTTATCAAGAAGGTGGTAGATCTAAGCCTTTTACGACAAATTATACGCCACAATTTTTTTTTCGAACTGCAAATGTTACTGGATCAATTATATTACCTGATGATATTAGTGCTGTAATGCCAGGTGATTCTTTAGTGGTAACTATTAAATTAGTTCATAAAATTCCATTAAATTTAGGTTTACGCTTTATTATGAGAGAAGGTAATATTACAATAGGAGCTGGTATTATTGTTGAATTATTTTAAGATAATGGATATTAAATTTAAAATAATAACTTATATAAGAGCAAATAGTGCAGAGCCAGGCCCTCCTTTAGGTACAAGCTTGGGTAATATAGGTATTAATGCTTTAAAATTTTGCAAAGAATTTAATGAATTTACTCAAGATTTACCTAATTATTTTTTAATAAAAGTTGAAATCAATGTTTTTGAAAATAAATCTTATACGTTTGTTATATGGTTACCTTCTATAGGTTATTTTCTTTCGATTTTACAAAAGGAAGAAATTATTAAAGATATAAATGGTAGTTTATATAATATACGATATTTAGATATTGTAGATTTTTTTAAATTAGTAAAATTTATTTTACCTACATATCCTTTAGAAAAGGCATCGAGTATTCTTTATGGTACTTTAGTATCAGCTAATATTACTTTAAAAAGTTAGAAAAAGTTAGTTATGTATCAAATTAATTTATATAAAAATTTAGATAGATTATCTAGTATAATGAAGGTTTATTATTTTTTTAAAGTATTTAATTTTTTTTTAGTTTTAGATTTATTTTATTTTACAAATAAAAGTTTATTAGATTTAAAAATTGAACTAAATAAAGTAAATTCAAAAAGTTTAATTTTAAATACAAAAGTTTTAAAAAATCTTTTTGTATTTAAGGATAATAAATTTTGTAATACAAAAACATTGGTAATTTTTTCTAATCATATAAATTTATTTGTACAAGTTATGAAATTTTTAGATCAAAAACCTTTTTATTTTTGTTATAGACGATATTTAAGTTCTATATTTTCACGAAAAACTATTTTAAAATGAAAAGATAATTTACGCTATAAGTCTATTATATTAGGTTTAATTTTATTTAAGCTAATAATGTATATATTAATTTTACTTTTATATATTTTATATACTTTAATTAAATTTTTAAGTTGTTAAATTTATATATCATCCTTATTAGTATATCTGTAGTTTGTATTTTTTTTTCTAAAAATATTATACAATCCTTACTTTATTTAATTTTTGTTTTTTTATTGACAAGTATTATCTTTATATATTTAGGTGCAGATTTTTTAGGATTAGTCCTTTTAATTATTTATGTTGGAGCAATTGCTGTTTTATTTTTATTTGTTGTAATGATGTTAAATATTAGATTTTTAGAATTTTATGAGATAGTCCAAGTTTATTTTTTTTTAGCTTTAGTTTTATGTTTATTTTTTATAGGCTTTTGCTTATATTATGGATTATTTATTTTTTTTTTTTATGATTTTTTTTTTGAGTTAAATTATATTAGTTGATTTAGTTTTTTTTCATTAAAAATCGTGTCGTTAGGTGAATTATTATTTAATGAATGTTATTTATTTTTTTTTGGTATTACATTATTATTATTTATTTCAATGATAGGTTCAATTGTTTTAGCTTTAGATAAGAATATATTTTTAGATAGTTTCAAAAAAGAATTTAAAGAATATACACAAATTTATTGAAGTATTAAAAAAAAAGTTAAATAATGAAAATTTTTTTTTATTTATTTATTTATTTACCGATTATATTTTATTTATATAATTTTTTTTTAAAATATAAATTATTTATATATTTTTATATTATATTATTTTTTTTTTTTTTTTTTTTGACGTTATTATATTACATTGTATATATTATTTATAGTTGTTTAAGATTTTTTTATAAAACTACTAGATTTAGTCGATATTATTATTATAGAAGCTTTAAATCAAGTAAATCTTTTTATAATAAATTATCAATCTATTTTTTCTTTTGACGTTATTTATTTTTTTTCTTATGTAAGCAAAGTTATAGTTTGATTAATTGATTTTTTCATCTTTTTTTTATTTTTATAAAGAAATATCAAAATTTTCATCAAATATATATATTATATAGATTTAGTTTTATAATATTTAAAAATTTTATTATAGTTAAGTCTTTTATTTTATTTATGTATAAAACATGTGTTTCATTTTGTTTAGGTTTATATTATATTTTGCAAATAAATGAGTTTTATTTTTTTGGACAACGTATCTCAAAACGTTATAGAGAAGATCCATTTATTAATCGAAATAATTATAGTAAATTACCATTTATATATTATAAATGATTTCCATTTTGATTAATAAGTTCCTATCATATTAATGCTATTTATTTATCTTTACGTAATTTTATTTTAGTATTTAGTATTTTCTTTTTGAAATTTATATTATATTTTTTTTGTACGAAGTGAAATTTTTATTATTACTATATATTTAGTTATATGTATAAAGTTTTTTATAGTTTTTTGTATAGAGTTAATCTTAAATTATGAAGTTTAAATTGTTGGTTTATTTTTCAATATATTTTTATATATTGTTTTTATGGTTTATTATTATTATTTATAAATATATTAACTTATTTTTTTAGATTATTTTTAAAATTAAAAACTTTATTAATTTGTTTAATAATATTTTATTTTTGTATTAAATATTTTTGAATAATTAATTATTATTTTTATCTTTTATATAAGCATTATACTTTAAATTTTCCTATAAGTACTTATAAGTCAAATTTACGCTTTTTTGATTTTGTATGAGTTGATTTTCGTAATTATATTAATTTAAATTTTTTACATAATAGTTTAATAGATCTACTACCTTTAAATAATGAAATTTATAATAATTTATTAATTTCATTAAATTTACAATTAAAAAATTATGGTTTAAAATTTACTGAACCAAGTAGTTTATCTACTTATAGGCTTAATAGTATTTGAAAAATTTATAATAAAGATACTTTTTTATTAGATAGTGTATTAAAAGGTTATAATAAAATAAAAATTAAAAAACAAATTTGAGGTTATAAACGCTTATTAGAATTATATACTGATAAAGTTAATCATAAGTATAATCTTAGTAATTATTTAAAAATTTTATATAGAGTTAAAGATAAAGCTTGATTACTGCCAAGAAAAAGAAAGGTTATTCTAACTATGGAAGAAAATTTGAGTAATGCAAAAGATGCTACTTTTTATCAAAATAATAAATTTGATTATGTATATCCTTTATCTCAAGATCATAAAATACGCTTGACTTTTTATATTCGTTATTATTTTAATTTTTTACGAAAACGTATGTCAGCTTCATTTGTTCGTTATAAAATAAGTACAATACCTCGATTAAATCATATACCACTAAAGTTTATAGTAGACAAAAAATGGGAAGCTTCATCTATGTATTATTATAAATTTTGATTTTATTCTGATTTAATTTGATGTGAATTTGAAAAAAAGCCTTTTTTATGATTTGTGTATTTTCTTCGAAAAGCTTATAAAAGTGGATTATATAGTATATATAATTCTTGGGTTAATAGTCAAATTAAATTTTTTATATTTAAGCCTTATCTTTTTTATAATTGAGACCAAGCCGTTTTAGTTGATAGTAGATGAAAGCAATTTTTGTCATATATGAATTTGCCTAAATCGAGTTTTTTAGGTTTAGAAAAAGAATTTTTGTCTCATTATCCTAAAACTTGAACTGAAAATTTATTTGTAAAATATAATATTCCAAGTTATAATTGAACGGAAACTAAGCAAAAGTCTATGAATGATGTTGCGGAGATGTATGATTTAATGAGTTTAGGTTTTTTAGATGAAGATTATAGCCATGATTTTTATGAAGATTTACCATATTCTTTAATTTCTTATAAATGACGCTATCGCTTTAGATTTCTTTATACTAAATATCCGTATAAATTATATCATAAATTTAATAATATTGAATTTTTAAGTAAAAATTTTCAGCTTTATAATAATAATATAGATACGTTTTCAAAAATTTTAAAAAAATATTATTTTTTTCGTGCTCAGAGAGCAAGTACTTGTTATTATTATCATCAACGTTTATTAGAGGAAAATATGATTCAAGTAACAATTTTATTTACCAAGTTACATGCATGAAATACACCATTTTTTTTTAAGTTTTTTAATTTATTTGATTTTAAAGAAAAATATTTTAGTAAAAATGTCAATTTTTGAGATTTTTTTTATTATAGTAAGTGTAATAAATATTATCCATATCGATATAATGCTATCTATAAAAATAAATTTTATATAAATTTAACATTTATAGAGCGTTTTCGAAAAGATTTATATCATGTGCGTCAATTATTTATACGTTTACTTTCTGTATTTATATATACTAAGCGACATAGAGCAGTAACTACATCGTTAGTATCGCCTTTAGATATTAATATGCAGACTAGTCCTATATCAAGTTTTTTTAAAATAGAGCCATGGGAAGAGCCTTTTGATGATTATTATAAAATATTATATTATTTTAATATACAACTTTTAAATGAACGTAATATTCATCTTTATTCTACTAATTTATTGGCTTATTTAAAAATTTTTATTCATAATTTTTCTCATACATTTAAATATCCATTATTTTTTAATAATTATAATTTTATTTATAAACGTAAAGTTAATTTTTATAAATTATGTACATTAACGAAAATTAATAATTTAAAACGTTTAATTTTTTTTAAAAATAAAAGATCTTTAGGTTCTAGTTTTTTTAATTATTTACGATGTTTTTCTTGACAATATCATATTAATCATTTATTATGGCATTCACCTTATTCAGGTTTTTTATTTAAAGCGTATAAGATTGTAATTTTTTCAAATATTGTACCAAAACTTATTGTTAGTTATTGATATAACGATAAGTTTATTAATGTTTTTAGTTATTCTTATATGTTTAATTTATTATTAAATAGTTTTGAGGTAAATAATAGTTGGGCTTATGAACTTACTAAATCATCAAATAATATTTTAGTATTATTAGATCATAATAGTTATTATTATTATTATCACTATGGGCATAATAATTATATGAATTTAAATACGTTAGATGTTTATCGAATTTTTATTTCGTTATTATTTAAATATTATAATAATTTTTTAGAAAAATTATCACGTTATAGTTATATTTTATCATTTAAGCATTTAAAAAAAAAAACTTTTTTTTTTGTTTATTTAAAAACGTGATTAACTCATATTTATATTAGATATAGATTTCAAGTATATCGTTTTCGTATGTGAGGTGAGTGAATTAAACGCGCTAAGCTTAGAATTTTTAAGCCAAAAAATCATTATGCATGACGTAGCCGTAAAGAAGAGTTAATACCTTGATGATTATATTTGGAAAAATATATTAAATTTTTTATTTATTATTTAGTTAAAATCTATTATAATAAATTACATTTTATTTATTGATGATTAACATATAGATTAAATTTTCATTTTATTTTTTTTTTTTATATAAAATTATTAGAAATTATTTTTTTAAAAACTTTATATATAAACTATTTGAGCCAATTTCATTTGAAAAATTTTCATTTTCTTTTTTTTAAATTTTATGATATTGAATTTAAATTTAATTTATATAAATGAATCAATTTAATTTTAAAGCTTTATTTTACTATTTGAAATTTTACTTCTACTATAAATTTTAATAATTTCTTATATTATAAAATATTATTTTTTAAATCTATAAAATATTATAGTTCATTAGTTTTTACTTTAAAAAATAAAAATATAGTATTTAAACCAAATTATTATTATTATAGAATTCATAATAGGGATAAACTTAGTAAAAAAATGTATCATTGAAAATATAATCGTAATATAAAAATTAGTTCATTTAAAAGTACAAAGTTAAGACATACATGAAATTCATTTAGGCATTATACAAAAAATTTTTATTTTTTTAAAAATTTATATAGATTTAATTTTACAAATTATTTTTATTCTTATCATAATCTTAATTTATCTGGAAATAGTTTTGCTATATTTTATAGTATATTTTTTCCTTTAGTATCTTTAAAATATACTTTTTTTAATTTTACATTAATTTGATTTATATTTTATATCTTTTTTATTTTATTTTTTTTTTTTTTTTGAAATATGTTATTTTCTTCCTAAATTACAAAAAATTTTGATTTTAAATTTTTTTATAAATTTTTTTTTTATATAAAAATTTTTTTTA
>Ga0137427_10001640_pt1 | contig 9943 bp, 7 predicted proteins | sample EasRivERMZT700_2_FD_102309 | JGI IMG/M metagenome (GOLD analysis project Ga0137427, IMG submission 102309) | Soil microbial communities from meander-bound floodplain in the East River, Colorado, USA - East River MetaG ERMZT700_2 | ecosystem: Environmental > Terrestrial > Soil > Floodplain ...
AGCGCCGGCACTTCCGCGATCTCGCGTTCAAGGCCGCCGGCATGCCGGGCGTCTCGATGGCGGGCGGCCTGTCGCCGGGCATCGAGCACACTGCCTATTTCACGCCCGACCAGTCGACCTATTCCAACGGCACCCATGTCGCGGAGGTCGAGGTCGACGTCGAGACCGGCCAAGTGACGATCCTGCGCTACGTCGTGATGCACGATTGCGGCAACGTCATCAATCCGATGGTGGTGAAGGGGCAGATCGAGGGCGGCGTCGCGCACGGCGTCGGCAACGCGCTGTTCGAGCGCATGATCTATGACGACAACGCACAGCCGCTGAACGTGAATTTCGGCGAGTATCTGCTGCCCGGCGCGACCGGCGTGCCGCGGGTCGAATTGCATCACATGGAAACGCCGTCGCCGCTGAACCCGATCGGCGTCAAGGGCGCGGGCGAGGGCGGCACGATCCCTGCCATCGCCGCGATCATCGCCGCGATCGAGAACGCGCTCATTCCTTTCAACGTGAAAATCGCCGAAGCGCCAATCGCGCCCGCCCGCCTGGTCGAGCTGATCGGACAGGCTGTTTCACCACATCGATGAGATAACCGATGTTTGAGACTGAGATTCTCGAAGCAATCCGGAACGCTAACGATGACGGTACGCAACTGAATAGAATCGTAGACGAGTTTCGCAGTGGCAGGGATATTGGCGACCTTCGCGTACTCTTGTATTCAAGAAGCCCTGAGGTGCTCTCGATTGCGGCCTGGATGCTTGGTGAGTTGCACTTCGAGCTATACAATACTGGGAGCGTTATTGCGCGCTTGCGAGAGTTGCTCGACCATCACGACCCGGCAGTTAGGTTTCACGCGCTCGGTGCCATTCATCCTTCGTTGGACAAGAACGATCCTGAGTCAAGAGCGCTACTTGAACGGCTTCGGCAAGATCCGAATGAAGGCGTGCGTATGGGCGCCGAGGCAGCGTCCCGTAGGCTACTAAGGCCGTAAAGGTAATGCCGCATAGATTCTGCGCGCACAAAGATTGTGCTGTCGTTGCAGATACGAATTGATCCGCGGCGCGTAACTACCGCTCGATCTCCGACGCGCGTTTTATGACCTCGGGCGGCGAGGCGTAGATTTCCCGGATCAGGCGGTCGACATCGACGCCGTTCACGGGGCGCACTTCCAGCGCCAGCCGCGTTGCCTCTTTGACGAAGTCGGGGTCCTTCATGGTGGCGTCGAAGGCGTCGCGCAGTGCTTTGACGCGTTCGGGCGGCACGCCCGGCGGCGCCGCGAAGGGCCGCGCGATGCTCTGGCGCGACACGATCAGCCGCATCGCCGCCTTGTCCTGCGGGCTCGCCGGAAGGTCCATGATCAGGGGCACGTTGGGCAAGTCTTCATGCTTCTCGAGTGCCAATTGCATCACGATGTTGATCTTCTTGCCGTCGAGCAAAGCGCGGCTCTGGCTCAGCATGCTGCTGTAGGACCAACCGCAGCGGCCCTGCACTTCGCCGCGCTCCATGCCGAGATTGATGTCGGCGCCGCCGCCGGAATAGCCGGTCACGAGCTTCATCGGCAAATTGTAGACCTTGCGCAGCACCGTCGGGAATACGTCGCTGTCCGCGCCCGCCGCCGAGCCGCCGATCGTGTGCGGCTTGGTCTTCATGTCCTCCCAACTCTTGATGGGACTGGTGTGCCAGAAGGCGCAGACCGAGACTTCGTTCGAGATGCTGCCGATCCAGTTGAACTTGGTCGCTTCGAACGCCGTGCCCTTGGCGTGGCCGAGCAGCGGCTCGATCACCAGCCCGCGTGCGAAGGTACCGATGACCGTGCCGTCCTTGCGCGCCGCGTTGTAGAGATAGTTCATCACCTTCAACGAACCGGCGCCCGGCATGTTCTGGGTGATGACGGTCGGCCGCCCGGGGATGTGCTTGCCCAAGTATCGGCCAAGCGTGCGGGCATAGAGATCGTAGCCGCCGCCCGGTCCGAACCCGACCATGATCTGAACCGTCCTGCCGCGGTAGAACTGCTCAGCCGCATCCGCCGCGATCGCGGAGGCGGAGCCGATGGCGACAGCCGCCGCGACCACGGTGGCCACGATCGAAAGCTTCAAGCATTTCATGGAGTCGTTCCTCAACCGATATCGGGCGGTGGCTCAGGCCTGGAAGCCCATCGCGGAGTGAGCCTCCCGCTGCACCTGCATGTTGACGAGCTCCATCGGCGACGCGGTCTCCTCCAGCATGCCCCAGCTCTTCAGCCAGTCATACGTGCGCTGCATCTCTTCGACGGGGATGGGCGCGGGATCGCACACCACGATGCGTCCTTCGCGGATGTCATCGGGTTTCAGCATGCCGATCTCGGGATCTTTCGCTTTGTGGTAGTCGATGAAGTAGTGGAGATATGCACGCTTGTTGGCGTTGATGCGCTTCACGGCTTCGCGAACGGCGCGGTTGAAGGCGCCGTAGGTGGCGGCATCGACCCGGTCGGAGGCGACTTCGGTGCCGTGGTAGAAGGCCGAGCAGATCGTGCGGCAGCCCTTCTTCTCGGCGAGCGTGATGTAGGGCTCGGTCAGCGTGGTGGCCTCGATCTCTCCCTTCATCATGGAGTCGAAGCGGAAGCGCGAGCCGTTGGGCGCCTTGACCACTTTGATCATGTCGCGCGGCAGGAAGCCTTCGAGAAGATGCAGCGCGAGATAATGCGTGCCGAAATAGAACGGCACGCCGACCGTGCGGTTGGCCAATTGCTGGGCGGTGTAAACCTGCGACTCCGGCCGCACCACGATGGCGCCGTAGGTGACGATGCCGCGCCGCCCGACCTGGCGGGAGCCGACGCCGGTATCCTGCACGCGGCAGTAATTGCCCCACTCGCAGGCGTTGTACATGTCCGCCTGGCCCAGCTCGAGCAGCTTGCCATGGCTCTCGAAGGGATTGAGGCCCTTCTCGCTGGTGATCGAGGTATCGGTCTTCTTCTCGACGCCCTTGTCGCGATCGGCCCACTCGATCGTCAAACCTTCCTTCTCGAACAGGCCTTCGTCATACGCCACCAATTCCGGCAGTCCCTGGAAGGGTGCCGTCGTTTCCAGAACCAGCTTCTTCATCGGTTTCCTCCAGTACAAATCTCGCTCGTCCTCGGCACACGAGGACGCGTGGGGCGCGGACGAACACATCGACGCCGCCCTCACAATTTCCGGTCAAACTAGGCCCCCTCGGGCTTGCGGGTCAAGGAAACCCAGGGTTAGCCCAAGACAATGCGCAGCAAGGCTTATATGCTCCGCGCGAAGGGTCGAAAGGCAGGAGAATTGGATGTCAGTGCCGACCAGAGTGGACATTGCCGACACCATCGAGAAGCAAGAGAAGACCTGGTACGGGTACCTGATCTTCGTATGGTGTGCGTTGGTGATGATGGCCGACGGCTACGACAACCAGGTCATCAACTATGCCGCGCCCGCCATCATCCAGGACTGGGGAATTTCCCGCGCAGCAATGGCGCCGGTCCTCACCTCCAGCATCATCGGCTGGCTGATCGGATCGATCCTGTTCAGCATGCTCGCCGACCGCATCGGCCGGCGTAACGCCATTCTCATCGCCATGGCGGAGCTGGGCGCGTTTACGCTCGCGATCCCCTACGCCACGACCCTGCTCGAGCTCGGCGTCTTACGTTTCCTGGCTGCGCTCGGCATCGGCGGAGCGATGCCGCTCGCCGTCTCGCTGATGGCCGAATACTCCAAATCGAAAAGCCGCGGCTTCATGATCACGTTGCTCTTCCTGGGCTACACCTGCGGCTCGTCGGGCGGCGGATTCCTCGCCTCGTACCTCATTCCCAATTTTGGCTGGCAGACCGCATTCTATGTCGGTGGCTTGGCTGCGGTCGTGATCGGCCTCGTGTTGTTCGCTGCGCTTCCGGAATCGGTGCGGTACCTGGTCATGAAGGGCGCCCCGAACGAACGCATCCTGCCGATCGTGCGAAAGCTGAGGCCGAGCGCCAACTACGACTCGGCCACGACGTTCTACATCGAGGAAAAGAAGGTCACAGGCCTCCCGGTGAACCACCTCTTCACCGACGGGCGGGCGGCGATGACGGCGTTCCTCTGGGCGGCAATGGCGCTCGCCGCGGTGACGCATTTCTTCTTGTCGTCGTGGCTGGCCGTCCTGCTCACGCCACCCAATGCGACCTCCGAAGAGCTGGCTACCGCAATTCAGATCAAAGCGATCTTCCAGTTCGGCGCCGCTTTCGCCTTCGTGGTCGGCTGGCTGCTCGACCGTTACGGCATCAACGCCGTCGTTTCCGTGTTGATCTTGGCGGCGCCGCCGGTCATTGCGCTCGGCTTGGTCGATGCCGGCACGTCCCTCGCGATTGCGATGTCCTCGATCTCCGGAATTCTCGTTCTCGGCGGCGGCATCGGCTTGAACGCGATTGCCGGTTCTGTCTACCCGACGGCCGTTCGCTCGACGGGGACAGGTGCTGCGTTCGCGGCTGCCCGAGTCGGCGCCGCGCTTGGCCCTGCCGCTGGAGGGGTTCTCCTGGCGGCCGGCATCTCGGTGCCGATGATCTTCGTCACGATGGCGATCCCGCACGTCCTCGCAGGCGTGGCGACCTTCATGATCATCAAGGCGATGACGCCCGAGACCGCTCAGTTGCTGGCCTCCAAGCCCGCCATGGTCAGGGGACACTGAACGGGCACGCCGGCGAACTTGAAGCAGCTGCTCGCCGACGCGGGGCGCGTGCTCGCGCATGAGGGCCAGGGCGACTACGTTGCCGGTCACGTCTCGTTGCGCATGGAGGACGATCCCAACCTCTTCCTGATGAATCCGGCCGGCATCGGTCTCGAGGAGATGAACTCCGACAACATCATCACGGTGAATGTCGAGGGCGAGAAGGTCGGCGGCATCGCCCCGCGCCACAACGAAGTGTTCATCCATTCCGAAGTGTTCCGCGCACGCCCCGACGTGAAGGCTGTGGTGCACACCCACGCGATCCACGCGGTGGTGTTCTCCTCGCTCGGCAAGCCGCTGCTGCCGGTCTCGAACGACGCCGCGTTTTTCGCCGGCGGGCTTCCGGTGTTCTCGGAGACGACCGATCTCATCATCACCGGCGCGCGCGGGCGCGCGGTCGCGAAGACGCTGGGGCCGCACGGCGCGCTCATCCTGCGCAATCACGGCATCGTCACGGCGGCGCCCAGCATGGAGGAGGCCGTGTTCCTGGCGCTGAAGCTGAACCAGGCCTGTCATGCGCAAGTGATGGCCGAGATGGCGGGCGGGCCCGTCCTCGTCGGTCAGCCGGAGGAAGCCAAAGCCAAGGGCGCCTACGCCAGCCGGCCGGACATCCACGTCAACACGTTCAACTACGTGCTGCGCAAGAGCCGGCGTTGATCGCCGGCAGCCGATCAAAGCTTCGGCTTCGGTCCGCCTTGTGCCCAGTCCAACAGTTCGGCGATGTGCACGGTCGGGATGTCGCCCGAGAGATGCGTCAGGCAGCCCAGATTGGCCGAGGCGATGACCGTGGCGCCGGTCGTGCGGATCGACTCGAGCTTGCGCGCGCGCAGCGCATCGGCGATCTCGGGCTGGAGCACGCTGTAGCTCCCCGCCGAACCGCAGCAGATATGCGAATCGGGAATCGGGGCCAGGCGAAATCCCGCCGCCGACAGCAATCGCTCGCCGCGCCCCAAGATGCGCTGCCCGTGCTGGAGCGAGCAGGGCGGATGATAGGCGACGGTGAGGTCCTTCACCCCCGCCGCGTGAGAACCGGGCTCGGCGAGCTCGGTGAAATCCTTCACCTTGGCGGCGAAGGCTTGCGCGCGCGCGGCCCATTCCGGATCGCCGGCGAACACACGGCCCATATCCTTCAGGAACGCGCCGCAACCGCTCGCCGTAATCAGCACGGCATCCACTTCGCCGGTGGCCGATGCTTCTTCGAACGCGAGGATGAGAGCGCGCGCGTAGTTCTTGGTGATCTCGGTCTTGCCCAGATGGTAGGCGAGCGAGCCGCAGCACGCGACGGCGTCCAGCGTCTCGATGCGGATATCCTGGCGCGCCAGCACGCGGATCGCCGCCGCGTCGATCGACGGCGCCAGCGCGCGCTGCACGCAGCCGGGCACGAGCAGCACGCGCCGCGCCGCGGCGCTCGTCTGCGCGATCGGTCCCGGCCGGGCAGGGCGGCGTCTGACACGGCCCTTCTTCGCCATCACGCCGAGCTTTCCCGGCAGGAACGGCGCGGCGATGCGCGCCAGCGCGGACAGGACCGCGAACACCTTCGGCCGCATCAGCACGAAGAGCACGAAGGACCGGAACAGCCGCTCCATCGGCGGGCGCTTGTACGTCGTTTCGATATGCGCACGCGCCACGTCGATCAGCGCCGCGTAGTCGACGCCGGACGGACACGCGGTGCGGCAGCCCAGGCACGACAGGCAGCGGTCGAGATGCAGCACCGTCTCCTTGGTCGGCGGCGCCTTGCTTTCGAGCATGTGCTGGATCAGCCCGATGCGGCCGCGTGGCGAATCCCGCTCGTCGCCGAGCAGCATGTAGGTGGGGCAGGTTGCCGTGCAGAACCCGCAGTGGATGCAGGTGCGGAGCTGGTGCTCCGCATCGCTCAAATGCGGATCGGCAAGCTGCTCGGGGGAGAAGGCGGTTCGCATCAGCAGGCCCTGAACATGCGGCCGGGATTGAACAGCCGGTGCTGATCGAACGCCGCTTTCACCGTCCGCGTCAGTCCCGCCCGCGCCGGCGCTTCGGGTTCGAACACCTGCAACGACTCGCGCGCCTCCGCGCTCGCGCGCATCAGCGTCGCGTGGCCGCCGAGGAACGCGGTGATCGCCCGCAAGCGCTTCGCGGTGTCCTCGTCGCCGTTCAGCGCCAGCCAGAGAAGGCCGCCGGCCCAATCCGCGTACCAGAAGCGCGCGCCGCTGCGCTCGACCGCTTCATGCGCCGCCGACGAGGGCACGCAGACGCGCCAGATGTCCGTTGCGCGGCCGACGAAGACGCCGCCGGTGCCGATCTCGCGGAACAGCGTCGCCGTCAGGTCGTCGTCGAGCGTCGCCGTGTCGAAGCCGGAGAAGGTCTGCCGGAGGATCGCGAGCTTTTCCGACAGCGCGGCCTCGGCGCCCTCGAGTCTGATGACCGCCACGCCCGCCGCGCCGGCAAGCGGTACGGCACCGGCCACCGTGCCGGCTCTGCGCACCGCGTCCGGGAGATAGGCGAGGCCGGTCGGATCGACCGGCAGCGCGGCCGCCTGGCGCAGCGCGCGCAGGCCCGCTTCGGCCGATGGCGTGCCGAGCGCAAACGACATCGTGCGGGCCGGAAGCGGCACGACCCGCAAGGTCAGCTCCGTCAACACGCCCAAGGTTCCGAAGGCGCCGCACATGAGCCGGGAGATGTCGAAACCGGTGACGTTCTTGATCACGCTGCCGCCGGCCTTGATCGCCTCGCCCGATCCGTTGACGAAGCGGCAGCCGATGACGTGATCGCGCACGGCGCCCGCCTTGACGCGGCGCGCACCGCAGGCGCTCGTCGCTACCGTCCCCGCCAGCGTGGCGCGGCCGGACTCGCCGCCGAACAGTGCGCCCCAATCCGCCGGCTCGAAGCCGAGCATCTGTTTCTTCTCGGCGAGCGCCGCCTCGATCTCCGTGAGCGGCGTTGCCGCATGCGCGGAGAAGACCAGCTCTTCCGGTTCGTATTTGATGATCCCGGTGAGCCCGCCGACATCGAGGATGCGCTCGGCGGAAACCGGCCGGCCATAGTCGCGCTTGCTGCCGCTCGAGACGATCTCGAACGGGGACTTGTCGTCGAGCGCCGCGAGCACCGCGTCGGCGATCTCCGCCTCGCTTCTCGCCACGATGATTTCCCGCGCGCCGGTCATGGAGACCAATCTCCAATCTCCCTGGCGGGGCGAGCCCCCCTCCGCCACCTGCGGTGGCACCTCCCCCGCACGCGGGTGAGGAAAGCGTTCCGCTCATATTCTCCTCCCCCGTTTACGGGGGAGGTGTTCGCGAAGCGAACGGAGGGGGGATGGTCCAACCGCGCCACCGTCACATCCGCGGGAGGTTGCCGAACGGCATCCGTCCGCCATGCACGTGCATTTGGCCCTGCTCGACGCAGGCGTGCAGCGTCGGAAATACCTTGCCCGGATTGAGCAGGTTGTTCCCGTCGAAGGCGCATTTCAGGCGCTCCTGCTGCTGGAGATCGGTCTCCGAGAACATCTCGCCCATCAGCGCCTTCTTCTCGACGCCGACGCCGTGCTCGCCGGTCAGCACGCCGCCCACGGCGACGCAGAGCTTCAGGATGTCGGCGCCGAAGGCCTCGGCGCGTTCGAGCTCGCCCGGCGCCATCACGTCGAACACGATCAGCGGATGCAGATTGCCGTCGCCGGCATGGAACACGTTGCAGCAGCCGAGCCGGTAATGGACCGAAAGCGCCTCGATCTGCTCCAGCACGTCGGCGAGCGCGCGGCGCGGGATCGTGCCGTCCATGCAGAGGAGGTCGGGCTTGAGCCGGCCCATGGCGCCGAACGCGGCCTTGCGCCCTGACCAGGCGCGGGCGCGCTCGTCCGCGCTCGCGCATTCGCGCACGCTGACGGCGCGCAGATCCTGCGCGATTTCGCCGATGCGCCGCGCTTCGTAGGCGGCCTCGGTCTCGGTGCCGTCGACTTCGGCGATCAGGATCGCTTCGGCGCCTTGCGGATACCCGGGCGCGCAGAAGGCTTCGACGGCGGCGATGCAGGCGCGGTCCATGAATTCGAGCGCGGCGGGGATGATGCCGGCGGCGATGATCGCGGCCACCGTCTCGCCCGCCGCCCGCACCGTATCGAAAGCGATCAGCAGTGTGCGCGATGCGGGCGCGCGCGGCAGGATGCGCAGCGTCGCTTCGGTCACGACTCCGAGCAGCCCTTCGGACCCGGCGACGACGCTCAGGAGATCGAGGCCGGAATCGCCCGCGTGCTTGCCGCCGAGCCGCACGCGCTCGCCGTTCACCAGCACGAGCTCGACGCCCATCAGGTTCTGCGTCGTCAGTCCGTATTTCAGGCAATGGATGCCGCCCGAATTCTCCGCCACATTGCCGCCGATGGTGCAGGCGATCTGGCTGGACGGATCGGGGGCGTAATAGAAGCCGGCCTTCTCGACCGCGCGGGTCACCGAGGCATTGGTCACGCCCGGCTGCACCACGGCGCAGCGGTTCTCGTAATCCAGCTCGAGGATGCGGTTCATGCGCGAGAGCCCGAGCAGGATCCCGTCGGCCAGAGGGAGCGCGCCGCCCGAGAGCGACGTTCCCGCCCCGCGCGGCACCACGCGGATGTTCTCGCCCGAGGCATAGGCGAGGATGGAAGCGACCTGGTCCGTGGTTTTGGGGAGGACGCAGACCATCGGCCGCTGGCGATAAGCGGTCAGCGCATCGCCGTCATAGGCCGTCAGCGTCGCCTCGTCGGAGATGGTGCCGTCGGGCACGATCTTGGCGAGCGCGGCGGCGATCTCTTTCTGCCGCGCGAGAATGGCGTGTTCGGGTTGCAGCAGTTCCAGCATGGGCGACCTGCATCAAGTCCGGGCTGTCTTAGCATCCATGCGCCAAAAGCGAGAGTGCCCCCTTTACGTCGTCCTCGCCCCGGGGAACACTCGCCGGCCAAAAGGGGAGCCGGGGGGCAAACTTCATGTGGAGCCAAATCTACGATCCGTTCGGGAATGCGGTGCTTTCGACCATCGTGGCCGCAATTCCCGCCGTCTTTCTGCTGGCCCTGATCGCCACGGGACGAATCCAGATCCACATCGCCGCCGTCGTGGCGCTTGCCGTCGCCATCGCGATCGCCATCTGGGGCTTTACGATGCCGACGGACATGGCGTTGCGCGCGGTCGCGCTCGGCGCGCTCACCGGGTTCTTTCCGATCGGCTGGATCATCCTGAACGTGATCTTCCTCTACCGGATGACGGTGGAGCGCGGCTGGTTCGCCATCATGCAGCAATCGATCGGCGACATTACGCCC
>Ga0137427_10001641_pt1 | contig 9942 bp, 10 predicted proteins | sample EasRivERMZT700_2_FD_102309 | JGI IMG/M metagenome (GOLD analysis project Ga0137427, IMG submission 102309) | Soil microbial communities from meander-bound floodplain in the East River, Colorado, USA - East River MetaG ERMZT700_2 | ecosystem: Environmental > Terrestrial > Soil > Floodplain ...
GCTGTGCGGATAAGCGGGTACCGGAATTAATCGGCCAAGCAGACATCCACAAAAGGCGCGGACGAAATCCAGGCCGGGCTGCATCAGAATCAATACACGATCACCGGGGGAAAGGCCGCGCCCACGCAAAGCACCGGCAATCGATCCGGCATCCCGGGCCAGGCTTGAGAAAGTCAGAGTCTCGACTTCTTTCCCGTCATCACCGATCCACGTGCAAACGGGAGCGTCAGGAGTGGTGCGGCAGAAAGACCGAAATCGCGACACGGAATCAACGAAAACGCCGTCAGCCATGTTGCCTCCTTGTCGTTCCGTGCAAACGTTTTTTTGGCGAGCCATCGTGACATTCGGAAAAGCGACTCGTCATTGCACCGAGGTTTCCGGTAGTGGGTCAGTTTGAATTCTTCTGCCAGTCCAGCCGCGTTAGCGGCGACATTTCTCTAGCCCACGGCTTCAGCCGCGGGACACCATTGCGAGGGTTCGCAGCCCCGGAAGGGCCGGCAGATGATGAATATCTGTCGCGCCTTACGGCGCTGGATTCCTCTGCTTGCTTGTCCCACGGCTGAAGCCCGGCTGAAGCCGTGGGCCAGGGAAATGTCGCCGCTAACGCGGCTGGGATTAGCCATACTATTCAAACTGACCCACTACCAGGTTTCCGAAGGAGTTTAACGGATCAAAACGAGCGATAACAAGCAGGAGGATACGTGCAGGTAGTGTTGTCGGCACATCAATGTCCGCATTCCGCAATGCCACAACGCCCGCAGTCACCTGGCTATCCTCGCAGTCGATGGACCAGATTCGTCCCGAACCCTTCTCGAAGCTCTCCTGGAAGTGGCGCAAGCCGCGGCTGTTCGAGTCAAAATTCAGCCATGTTTCTTCATTCTCCATCGCTGTCCCGGTCCTGAATCGGCAAGGCGAAATCGTGCGAACCTTGCGGTGGCGAGTTCCTGTAAGGGACTGCCGGTACGTCTCGATCTGGATGTCGATACGGTCCATCAGCGGTCCGGAAATCTTCGACATGTAGCGCTGGATCTGTGGCGGTGTGCAGAAGCATTCTTTCCTGAAGTCGTTCGCAAAGCCGGATTTTCTTTCCAGACTAGGGCTGGACTCGTTTTTTAAATTCTTCGCTCCAGTTCATCACAACTGAAATGTCGAATGTGGTTGGCGCAGGAGCCGTTTTCGTCATTAGGAATCGGCCATCGACGGGTGAAATGGAGTATGACGCCGCCCCGGAAGTCACCGGTTGTTTCCAGTCGAACAACTTCGCTGCCTTCCCAATGGAGAGCTCGGGCGACAAGGTCACTCTGACGACCATCACTCCGCCTTCGAGGTTCCTGTAATACAACTCGCCGCTGCCCGTCGGGCCCCATAACGGCTGAGCACCACCATCGATGGAAACCTTTTCCCGGCGCCCGCCGACATTGGGAAAAGGCCGGAGAAAAACCTCGTACTGGTTTCCAGACTCGTTGGAGGAGTAGGCTATCCAGTTGCCGTCCGGAGAAACTTCTGCTTGAGTTGTGTTGTATTCGGTCGACAACAACGGCCGGAGGCTGCCGGGCTGCGACAAATCGAGGGATTTCAGTACGCGGAATTCTTCATACACCACGAGTTGCTTCCCGTCAGGAGTCAAAGACAAGGGCGTTTGAAATCCAGGACCGGCGAATTCGACTTTGGCGCCACCAGCGCCGTCTGCGGCCTGGGAGTAGACGTCGAAGGTTCCAGTCCGATTCGACGCGAAGAACACGCGGTCGCCGTTTCGAGACCATAACGCCATCATGTCTTCGGCCGGGCCGTCGCTGACCTGCGTCAGGCTCGACCGTTTGAGGTCCCATACCCAGATATCGCGGTTGGCGCGAGTGTAGGTGTCCATCGCCACGCGGGTTCCGTCCGGTGACACACGGGGATAGCCATGTCGTCCCGGATTGAGTCCGAGCGCCTCCTCTTTTCCGAGGCGATCGACCCACCAAAACGTGTGTTGCCTTTCGGCAACCGGCGCAGTGAAGACTAAGGTTCCGCTTGGCGATATCGCGAAATCGGCTGCTCCGTTGTCCAGCGTTGTGGCGCAGCGAACGTCTGGAATGGGGATAGGATCGCCTCGAATCCGCCTCGACACGGGATCAAAGGCAATGGCTTTGAGATCGGTTCCGACCGCGTAAACGAGATGCCCCGTAGGCACATACCATCCCGCGCTACCTCCTTTCAATACTGGGGCGGATTGGAGGGTGCTCACGTCGATTACAGCGATCTGCGACCCTTCCATGGATTCGGCAGGAACGACCGTGTACAGCAGGGATCTCCCGTCTGGCAGAAAGTGCGGCCAGGCCAGGAGGCGTTCCTTTCGCTGCGGATCCGCCTTAGCCAGCAGACGAGGCTGGCCGCCGTTTTCCGAAATCTGGAACAACCCCTCAGTGGTGGCATATGCGATTGTACCGTCCGCACTCCAGGTCCCCCCGGCCGGGCGTTCGGAGCTCGGAACGATCGTGACTGTGCTGCCGTCTCGAACGTTTACTTTCACCAAGCCCAACACACCGAAAAAACCGACCCATTGGCCGTCCGGGGAAAAGAAAGGGTCGGAGCCAGTGGTGTTCACGGAGACCGATGTCGCGGCTGTCTCATCCAGCCGACGAAGCCAAAGCCTGTTTCCCGATTGGTAAGCGATGCGGGATCCGTCCGGTGAAATGGCCAGGTGGCGGACGCCAAACGGGGCGGCAGTCCAGTTTGGGATATTAGGGATCGACAGGCGAATGATCCCTGCAGAAACCGGAGACGGCGAACGAGGCGCCACATACCATCCTGCGAGTCCGGCGGCACCGGCGATCCCGATCAGTCCAGCGATTCGGAACAGCCATCGAGGCCGCGAGGTGTCACGCAGAGAATTCGGTTCCGCCAGGGCTGCCTCCGGCGTCAAGGCTTCTTCGATCTCGAGACGAACGTCACCGATGTGCTGAAACCGTCGTCTGGGATGCTTGTCGAGACATCGCCGGATGAGGCGCCTTACATTGGCGGGTGTGTCTGGTGGAAGACGCGCGGGATCTGGCGAACTGCTTAATACTTTTGACAGTGTCTCCGCCGTTGTACCCATGCCGAACGCTGCGACTCCAGCCAGCAGCTCGTAGAGGATGGCACCGAAGGCCCAGATGTCGGCCCCGCGGCCAGAAGCTTCGCCGCGCGCTTGCTCGGGACTCATGTACGCCGGAGTTCCCACAATGGCACCAGCCTGAGTTGGAATCGACATTCGTGTCGGAGCGTCTCCGGACGGAGAATCCTCAGTCATGACCTTGGCCAGCCCGAAATCCAGCACCTTGACTCTTCCTTCGGGTGTGATCTTGATGTTGGCTGGTTTGAGGTCCCTGTGAATCACTCCTTTTTCGTGCGCAGCCTCCAGCGCCTCTGCAATCTGCGACGCAACTTTCAAGGCTTCCTCGAGCCGCATCGGCCCCTGGCGAACACGTTCAGCCAGTGTGTTCCCCTCCACCAGCTCCATAACGATAAACGGTGATGTTCCGGATTGGGCAACATCGTAAATGGCCGCAATATGCGGATGATTCAACAGAGCCAATAGCTCCGCCTCACGCTGAAATCGGGCGACACGCGAGGCATCTTTAGCAAACTCTTCGGGAAGCAGTTTGATCGCGACCTCACGCTTCAACCTGGAATCCCATGCGCGGTGGACCTCACCCATACCGCCTGTCCCAAGCAGACTCCTGAATTCATAATGTAGGAGCGTCTTTTCCATCGAATTGCCAAGAGAAAGTAACGGGATTATAGCGCGAAGGTCTTTTGAACAGGGCATCAAGTATCCCCGTTCAGCTGACGCGCAAAATCGGCTGTCCGGCAGTGCTCGATGTTGTGGAGGGTGCGCTTCTGCTCCCAGGTCAGGTTGCTGCCAAACTGCTGTCGGTACGCTGCACCATGAAGGCGGACGATATCAGCCACCTCCATCTATCAGGTTGCCACCCACATCGATTCAAGATCATTTCGGACGAGGCCTTATCCACAAACGCGAACTGGCGGAATGACTTCTCCGGATGCTCACTTCACGGAGTATTTGGTGAATGCGCCACCCGCCTGGTTGAGCGAGTTCGGCCCCTCCGCTACGTAGACATTGCCGTCCGCGTCCACAGCCACGCCTTCGCCGGCCGTCCCCTGGTACACTCGGTCTTCTCGCTCGAAAGGCGGAATGAACCCGGTGATGCGATCCTCATCGAGGGGACCGATGCGCACACCGTTGCGCCAATTCGCATGGTTCAAGGGGCCTGACTCCGAGTCGATCGCATAGACGATGGCGCCCTTGATGAAGATTCCGCTGATGCGTCCGTACATGTAGCGCGATTCGAGATATTTCCCGTCGGCATCGAAGATCTCAATCCGGTGATTGCCGCGGTCGGCCACCCAGAGACGGCCCTTCGAATCGAACACTAAGGCATGCGGTGTCCGGAACTCGCCATGTCGCACGCCGATCTGACCCCACGACTTGACGAATTTGCCGTCGGGCGTGAACTTGCTGATCCGCGACGTGGCTCCGCGCTTGAGGCCGTCGGCAATAGCAGAGGCGGTGGTCATGCCTTGGGCATCGTGTCCGTCGGAGACGTAGATGCTGCCGTCGGGCCCCACGACGACGTCGTTGGGCTGGTTGAACTGCCCATCGGCATTGCCCGGCTTGCCCGCGATGCCGAGGCTCAGGAGCTTCTCGCCTTTCGGACTGAACTTGTGGACCTGATGCCCCTTCGTCCCGGCTTCATTCCCGGCGAAGTCCGCAATCCACACGTTGCCCTGTCGGTCTACGTGAATGCCATGCGGCGTCACCATCACACCCTTGCCGAAGTTCGCCAGCACCGCGCCGGTATTGCGATCAAACTTGAAGATCGGATCGACGACGTTGCTGTCACATGAGACGCCACCGCCCCCGGCCCCTCCAGCCGCACCCGCGCCGCAGCGCTCGTAGGCCCAGACGTGTCCGTCCTTCGGATCGATGTCGACGCCGGCCGAAGTACCCCACTTGCGGCCTGCGGGAAGCTGACCCCAGTTGCGCGTCACCTTCGGGGCCGGATTCGGGAGCCCCTCGCCGGTGATCGGATTCGCGACCTTTGCCGCGACCTGTGCGACCGATACCGTGGCACGCAAGTTCGAGTTACTGGCAGCCGTGAAAATAAGCGCAACGCAGGCGCTGAAGGCGGTGAGCAGGATTCTCGGCGTGGACATGGCACCTCCTCGTGAGCCGAACGGCCTCTCGATCGATTGTTGTGGGTATGACCGGCGAATTATCGCTCTTCGTCGGTGCGGATAACAAGAACAAGCGGGTGGATCCGGCACGTGGATTTCAGATTGACATTCCGAGCCACCTCCCATACCGTTTGCCCGTTCCTTCTTTTGTGTGGCCTAGATGAAGGTATTGCTGCTCTCAATGCCGGATTCTTTCGAGCACATGGCGTCAATCGTCATCCGTATGCCATGCGCAGCACTCACCTCGCTTGCCGGCAATATTGATCCTCATCATGAAGTAGCCGTTGCCGATCTGATTCTCGTGCAGACTCGAGTTCGGGCCACTGTCGAGGCACTCGTCCGCCGGCTGCAACCCGATGTCGTCGGATTATCCGTGATGACATTTCAACGGCACACCGCCGTCCGAATCATTCATCTTTTGAAATCGCTGAAGTCCGACGTCCGCATCGTCGTTGGCGGATACGATCCCAGCCTTGCGCCGGACGCCTATACCAGTGTTCCTGGCGTCGACTTTATCGTGCGCGGCGAAGGAGACATCACCTTTCGTGAGCTGCTGCGGTCTATCGAAGCGCAATCCGGATTCGGCCACGTCACCGGTCTTTCCTATCGCGATGGTAGTGGTTTCCGCCATAATCCCGCTCGTCCGGTAAGCAATCTCGACGCCGAGAGCATCCGGCTACCCAAGCGCGCTGCGAGAGTCCTTCACGGATACCAAATGCTCGGCCGGCAGATCGACATTGTCGAAACCTCACGCGGCTGTACGTTCGACTGCAGTTTCTGCTCGATCATCGAGATGCGGGGAAGGAACTTCCACACGTACAAGTTTGATCGCGTCATCCAGGATATCCGTGACGCATGGATGCGCGGCGCACGCTGCATCTTCATCGTCGACGACAACATCACACTCAATATTCCGCGCTTCGAGTCCCTATGTAAGGCAATCGTTGACGCCGGACTCCACAAGATTGATTACATGGTCCAGGCCATGACTTCCTCGATTGCCAATCACGGACGCACCTTAGCTCCACTGATGCGGCGGGCCGGCTTCCGATACGTCTTCCTCGGCATCGAAAACATTCTCGACAACGATCTTCAATTCCTTCGCGCCACTGCAAAGAATCAGGCCAAAGAGGATGGCCGGACCATTGGCAACGCTTCGCTTGCGGCAATCGAGCATCTGCATCGGAACGGCATGTTTGTCGTCGGCGGACTGATCGTTGGAAATCCTGACGACACAAGGGATTCGATCCAGGCCAACATCGAGTTTGCGCGTCGACATGTGGATTGGCCCTACATTCAGCATCCGACTCCCTATCCGGGAACCCCGATGACGCAGGACTTCGTCACGCGTGATTTGATCATCAATGAGCGGCTGGAAGAATACGACGGCACGACCGCCGTCGTCCGCAGCGAACATCTGCAGGCAGAAGACATCGAATTCATGCGATGGAAGGCGGAGCGCTGGATGAAGGCGCGTCACCTCCCAAGTGTCTTCGCCCATGATCCCTGGTTCATCGCGCGAAATGCCTTGAAGATGCTGAGGCACACCTTTCGGGGAAGCAGCCTGAAGTCCGTGTTCGGCCTGGAAAGTGACCGGGAGGTGTTCCAGCGCTATCGCGGCATTCGCGCTGCAGAGCGCACCTATCTTTAACCGCAACGTCCTCGATTAAACGATTGAAAGAAAGGTGTAGGCTCACATTAAGGAGGAAAGTATGACTGTCGTCGGCCTGATTCTGGGAACGCTTCTGATGACGGCGCCACAGGAGGTTTCGTTGGATGTGAGAGACGCGGACCTCCGGGAGTTTTTTAAACTGTTGGCGGGAACCTCGAATCTCAACATCGTCTTGCACCCGGCTGTGCAAGGTAAGATCACACTGAGTGTGAGAAACGCCCCACGCGACATCCTCATGGATGTCGTTTTGAAAAACTATGGTCTGGCAACAGAGATCAGCGGCAACGTCATGCGGATCGTGCCGCAGTCGGTTATCGCGAATGAATATCGACAACGCGCACAGATGGAAAACGCACGGCAGGCTTCACTACCCATGGAAACCCGCACCTACATTCTGAACTACGCCAAAGCGGCGGACGTCGCGCCGATCATCTCTCAATTCTTATCGCCAGGAGCAGTGATCGTGGTGGATCCGCGTCGAAATGCGCTGATCATCCGCGACATCGCGCGATAAGCAACGCTTTGAAACAACATTCAAAGCGTTGCTCTCGGCTTATCTGTTCAGAGTTCCGATCCTGAAGCCCAGGCCGAAGAACAGCGTGTCGTAATCGTAAGAAGCGCTTCGACCGTAGCCGACCTGGAAATTCACATTGGACTCGCTGTTCACGCCGATCCAGGTTGCGAATCCATAGTCGTTGACCACGTCCGGAAGCACTCGAATTTCCGGCGTAATCTCAAACACTCGGCCCGAGCCTCCGAGACCCGGTCCGGGTCCCCGCACAAATGGACGGTCGACAATACGGCTGATGATCCTTTGGGTGTTGATCGCGCGGACGGAGTAGGCGGAAGCGTTGACGCTCACCTGTGGCACGACAGCCAGGCTGGCGCCTCCCTCGAAATGGCCGTTCAGGCCCAGTGATGTGAATGGCCTGATGAAGAACATCGTGTCTGAAATCGTGTTGCCGATACCAAGATTTCCAAATGGCGTTACAGATCCGAACGTGCGCTGAACGGTGTTGTTCCAGTCGAACGTGACGCGGCCCGTGTTGAGTCCTCGATCCTTCGAACCTGTGGGCAACATGACAACGATGTCCGAAGTATAGTTCGCCGCTTCATTCCGAATCGGCACCTGCAGACCCACGTATAAATTGCCGATGCCGTTCAGATATTGGGCCGCACCTCCCGGAGCGACGATAGCGTCCGGCCGCGTGAAATAAAGTGGCAGGCCGGCATAGAAATTCATATACGGATCAAAAGCGTAACCTACCGTCGTATCCGACTTCAGGATCGTCGCGGAAGCTGTGGCGTTGCCCTGGAATCGTTGGATAAACGAAAAACCCTGCCGATCGATCTGAGCCCAGGCTGAAGCCGGCAAGAGAACAATCAAAAGGAATACCAGTCGATACATACGCAGCCCTCCTATTTAGGATTTCGAGGGACACGCGCAACCTTATTGCCAAGCCAGCGGATGAGACTTAACTGTATGGAGACCATGAGTTGAAGGGAACGCGGCCAGTTCGCGTCCCGGCGCCTGGGAGGTAGTAAATCGTGGAGTTTTTGGAGTCTCCAGAGGCTTTGCACATAAAGTCGTCGAACCCTCCAAAATCGTGCCGCGGGCTAAAGCCACGCGGCCTACTGTTGAGTCCTAAGGACTTCGATCGCTTTCTGCGACTACCCGACGATGTCCATGCCGATCTCGAGCTGCATTCTTGACCAGCCTGCTCACCGGTGCTGATCAATGAGGATCTGATTTCCATCAGGGTCTACAGCGACGAAGCTGGCTGGCCCGGTGGTGTTCTCGTCCGCCTCTTTTTGTAACTTCACCCCCTTCGCCTTCAGTTGGCGCTGCAACTCGCGGACGTCGGTGAACGTGGGGAGATTCTGAGCGTTGCTGTCCCAGCCGGGGTTGAAGGTGAGAATGTTCTTCTCAAACATCCCTTGAAAAAGACCGATTACGTGATCGCCGTTCTTCATGATCAGCCATTTCTGCGCGGCATCGCCCATGGAGACCTTGAAACCGAACTTTTCGTAAAAGCTCCTCGAAGCCTCGATATCCTTAACAGCCAAACTGACCGAAAAATTGCCAAGGTCCATGCGTTGCTCCTTTGGGTTCGTAGGGATTTGTTGTTGAGCAGATACTATGCTGTGATTTTTCAAAGGCATGAAAACAAGACAACCGACACTCAAAAGTAATAACAGTTTGCCGATCATGAGAAATCTCCTTTTCTCTCGTTTCAGCAGTTACAGTCGGACAATCGGAAGACAGCCGTAAAGATCGAAAGTTTCCCAGCCGATCTCTTCCGGCGTGCGCACGAAGACTTCGAAGTTGGGCATATTTGCCGGCTGATAACCGCTGGCGGGAAGCCAGATTCTGAAAAGATACTGCCAGGCATAACTCACCGCCGAGATGTCTCCCACACAGTGAAGCACTGCAACCGCTTCGGCTTCAAAGTCACGCACTGTCAAGCCAGGCGATTCGCACTCGGCGCGATTCGGTATCAACAAACTGCGGCCTGCCCGCCGTCGCGATTTCAGGAGTTCTCCCACGATTCCCCGATCTTCGGCGTTCCTCGGAAATGCCACGCCCATATCGTAGCTGCATTTCTCCGCAGGCGTGATGGTCGGATCGTCTTGCGACATCCCGATCATGACTACATCATTCAGGTCGGTTTGCCGCTGCGCCAGCCAGTTCACCAATGAGTGGTAAGCGCCAAGCACCCTCTCATTGCCGTAAGAGTTAAAGACGCGAAAGTAGACGTAGCGGCAACTGTCCAATTTGGCGATCCGAACACGCAGTCCCAAAGCCTTCTTCTGTCGTTCCAGTTCATCGAGAGAGTACAGGATTAAATCACCCGGCGCTTTGCAGATCTTGCTAATTTCAAGCGGCGCTCGCCGATCCCATGCACTGGCATTGATTCCGAACTGCGCCTTGAACGCCCGCGAGAATTCGGCCAGCCCCGGAAAGCCGACTTCCAGTGCAATGTCGGTAATCCGTCTGGCTGGTGCAGCTTTCATCAATTGGGCAGCTCTTTCCAGACGCGCCCGCCGGA
>Ga0137427_10001645_pt1 | contig 9925 bp, 10 predicted proteins | sample EasRivERMZT700_2_FD_102309 | JGI IMG/M metagenome (GOLD analysis project Ga0137427, IMG submission 102309) | Soil microbial communities from meander-bound floodplain in the East River, Colorado, USA - East River MetaG ERMZT700_2 | ecosystem: Environmental > Terrestrial > Soil > Floodplain ...
GAGAACGCGTTACGAGCGGCGCGGCGCGCGGCGGTAGAAGATGTGATTGCCGATCTCGGCCGTCTTGATCATCTCGTCCGCCCAATCGGGCCGGACGCTCTTTGCGTGATAGAACAGGGCGCGCCCGGTGAGGGCGGTCGGCACTTCGTGGCGGAGAATACGGCCCGAGAGATCGTCGGCCGTGTTCCAGGCTTCGATATCGATCTCGCGCAGCATCGAGCCGTCCATGACGAAGGAGAACTGATACGGCTGATACACGACGCCACAGATCGTATCGGGATGGTACTTGCTGCGCTGGCGCTGGAGAATGACATCGGCAACGGCGAGCTGGCCCTGGAGGCCTTCGCCGCGGGCCTCGTAATAGAGCGCCTGCGTGAGGCAGTAACGCTCGACATGCTGCTCGTTAACCTCCTGCTGCGCCTGAGCAGAAAGCGAAAGCATCAACAGGAGTACGGCACCTTGGGACATGCCTCCTGCGGTGCAAGCCCGATGCCAGAGCGGGTTAAGGTTTACAGCGGGGCGGCAAAGTTTAACGTTGGCGGGAATGGCTGGCGGATCACCGTTAATGGCCGAATCCAAGGCCGGAACAGGACGGGGCATGTCCCAGAACCGAAAGGTCATCATCACCTGCGCGGTGACCGGCGCGATTCATACCCCCTCGATGTCGCCCTATCTTCCCATCACGCCCGACCAGATCGTCGCCGAGGGCCTTGCGGCTGCGGAGGCCGGCGCGGCGATCCTGCATCTGCATGCGCGCGATCCGGCGACGGGGCGTCCCGATCAAACTCCAGAGGCGTTTGCGCGGTTCCTGCCGCGCATCAAACAGCAGACGGATGCAGTCATCAATCTCACCACAGGCGGCAGTCCGTTCATGAGCCCGGAAGAACGCGTCAAGCCTGCCGCCGAATTCAAGCCCGAGGTCGCATCGCTCAACATGGGCTCGATGAATTTCGGCCTGTTCCATCTGCTCGACCGCTACAAGGACTTCCAGTTCGAGTGGGAACGGGAGCATCTCGAGAACTCACGTGACCTCGTGTTCCGCAATTCGTTCAAGAACATCGAATACATCCTCGCGACCTGCGCCAAGCACGGCACGCGGTTCGAGTTCGAGTGCTACGACATCGGACACCTGTACAATCTGAAACACTTCCTCGACCGCAACCTGGTGCAGCCGCCGCTTTTCGTTCAGTCGGTGTTCGGAATACTCGGCGGCATCGGCACCCATGCGGAAGACGTCGCGCACATGAAGCGCACCGCCGACAGACTCTTCGGCGACGACTATCGCTGGTCCGTGCTGGGCGCCGGCTCGGCCCAGATGCGCATTGCCGGCCAGGCCGCCGCGATGGGCGGAAACGTGCGCGTCGGCCTGGAGGATTCCCTGTGGGCGGGACCCAAGCGCCTCGCGCAGTCCAATGCCGAGCAAGTGCGCAGGGTGCGCACGATCCTGGAAGGCCTGGGATTGGAGATCGCAACACCGAATGACGCGCGCGAAATGCTCCACTTGAAAGGCGCCGCACAAGTCGGTTTCTGACGGCGTCAGGCCTTCGGGGCGTGATCGCGCTCGAACATCCCGTAATCGCGCAGCACGGAGGCGACCCTTAAACGGTAGTCGCGGAAGATGCCGGCGCGTCCGGCGCGCTGCGCTGCGCGGTGATCACTTTGGGTGCGCCAGCGTTCGACGGCCTGCTCGTCGCGCCAGACGGACAGCGAGAGGATCTTCCCCTCCTCCGCCAGGCTCTCGAACCTTTCGACCGAGATGAACCCGTCGATGCGTTCGAGATCGGCTTTGAGCGCGGCAGCTTGGTCGAAATAATCCTGCCGGCGATCCGGATTGGGCCAGACTTCGAAGATCACTGCGATCATGGCGTCACTCCCAATGGAGCAGCCCCAAAATCCCCCGCCCCATGATCCATTCGAGATCGCGCGGCGAAAGGAAGTCCAGCTCCTCGGTGAACATTGTAACCGCCTGCCGATACGTGCAGCGCGACAACATGCGCGACAGATCGCTGCCCCAGAACGCGCGGCGGATGCCGAAGCCATCGATGATGCGCTTCAGCGGATCGTGGAGATTGCGGAAGGGATAGGGCTCGCTCGAATAGCACGGCAGCGCCGACACTTTGACCGAGACATTGGGATAGTCCGCAAGTGCCAGAACGCGATCGGCGCCGGCACTCGCTTTGTCGTCGCTCGTTTCGCGCGCGAACCCCATGTGGTCGATGATGAGCGTGAGCTTGGGATGAGCCCGGGCAATCTCGGCGACCTGCGGCAGGCGCTCTGGCGCGTGAACCATGACGGGAACGCCAAGCGCCTCCGCGGCCGGCCAGAACCAGTCCGCAGCGCCATTCGTCAGCAACGGCCGGTCGTTGTCGCGATGGAAGGTGAGCCGTGCGCCCAGCATGCCGGGCTGCGATTTCATCTCTTTGAGCCGTTCGGGCGCGGCAGGATCGTCGAGCTTCAAGCGGCCCATTACGGCGAAGCGGTGCGGATAGTCGCGGGCGGCCTTCAGAGCGAGATCGTTGCGGTCGCCTTCGAGGGATGGCGGGACGAGGATGGCGCGGTCCACGCCCGCCTCGTCCATCAGCCCGATCACCGCTTCCGCATCGAGTGGTATTGGAAGATGCGCGCGTTCGGGCCCCAGCACCCAGGGTCGTTCAGGCGTGTTCGGCGCCCAGATATGGACCTGCGTATCGACGACGATCATCCTTCGACCCTTCGACAGGCTCAGGCTCAGGATGAGGCAGAGCCGATCACTGGACCGGCGAGGCCAGCGGCTTGCCTTTCTCGACGACGAAGCTCGCCAGCGCCTTCACGCGGGTGTTCCCGTTGTTGATGCCTTCGTGAACTTTTCCGGTGTCGATGTAGAAGGTCTCGCCCACCTGATAGGTCTTCGACGGCGCGCCTTCCATGTCGAGCGTGAGCGAGCCTTCGAGGACATGGACCACAGCCGAACCGGGATGGGTGTGCCGCCCTTCCCGCCCGCCCGCCGGGATGATGACTTCGACAAAGGCCGTCTGATAGTTCGGGATGGACAGGTCTTGCGTCAGCAGAACCCTGCGCGAAACGTTGGGCGCAGGCGCGGCGCCGCTTGGCACCGAGGCCGACACGACCGAGAGCGCACCAACCGCCAAGCACAGCGCAAAAAGGGACTTCCTCATCATTGCATTCTCCAAATCAGGACTGCCGATATCGTGCCTAACATGCACGGTTTCGGAATGCTCGGCAAAACCGCCCGAACGCCTCAATGCACGGCGTGGCTCGGCGCGTCCGGGCCGCTCCGCGTGCTGAGCTCGTCGGGGCCGGTGGCGAACTCCGTCCCGTTGATGATGAGACCCCGCTTGCCGGCCGAGACCTTGACGACCGCGCCATCGGTGATCTTGCCCTCCAGGATCATGGTCGCGAGCGGATCCTGCAGGCTGCGCTGGATGACGCGCTTCAGCGGGCGCGCACCGAACACCGGATCGTAGCCGGCCTGCGCCAGCCAGCTCTTCGCCTTGGCGTCGAGCGTGATCCTGATCTTGCGGTCCTGAAGCAGCTTGGTCAGCCGCTCGATCTGAATCTCGACGATCTTGTCCATCTGCTCCCGGGTGAGGCGGTGGAACAGGATGATCTCGTCCAGGCGGTTGAGGAATTCCGGCCGGAAGTGCGAACGCACCGCAGCCATCACCTGGCCGCGCACGGCGGTGGAGTCTTCGCCCTCGGGCTGAGCCGCAAGGTATTCCGATCCGAGATTGGAGGTGAGGATGATGACGGTGTTCTTGAAATCGGCCGTCCGGCCCTGCCCGTCCGTCAAGCGGCCGTCGTCCAGAACCTGGAGCAGCACGTTGAACACGTCGTGGTGCGCCTTCTCGACTTCGTCGAACAGCACCACCTGGTACGGCCGGCGCCGCACGGCTTCCGTCAGCACGCCGCCCTCCTCATAGCCGACATAGCCGGGCGGCGCGCCGATCAGCCGCGCGACGGAGTGCTTCTCCATGAATTCCGACATGTCGATGCGGACCATCGCGGAATCATCGTCGAACAGGAACGAGGCGAGCGCCTTGGTGAGCTCGGTCTTGCCGACGCCGGTCGGGCCTAAGAACAGGAATGAGCCGATCGGCCGGTTGGGATCCTGCAGGCCGGCGCGCGCACGGCGGACGGCATTGGCGACGGCGCGGACCGCCTCGTCCTGGCCGACCACGCGTTGGCCCAGGCTCTGCTCCATATGCAGCAGCTTCTCGCGTTCACCTTCCAGCATCTTGTCGACCGGGATTCCGGTCCAGCGCGACACGATCTGCGCGATGTGCTCTTCGGTGACGACTTCGTTGACCAGCCGCGAGCTGCCCATTTCCTCGGCCGCCTTGAGCTTGCGCTCGAAATCGGGAATGACGCCGTAGGCCAGCTCGCCGGCACGCGCGAGGTCGCCGCGGCGCTGCGCCACGTCGAGCTCCTGACGCGCACGGTCGATCTCTTCCTTGAGCTTCTGGGCCGATTGAAGCGATTTCTTTTCCTCGTTCCACCGCGCGGTCAGTGCGGTGGAATGCTCCTCCAATTGGGCCAGCTCGGACTCGAGCTTCTCGAGCCTATCCTTCGACGCCCGGTCGGGTTCCTTCTTCAGCGCCTCGCGCTCGATCTTGAGCTGGATGATGCGACGGTCGAGCTCGTCCAATTCCTCGGGCTTTGAGTCGACCTGCATCCTCAAGCGGCTGGCCGCCTCGTCCATGAGGTCGATGGCCTTGTCGGGCAGGAAGCGGTCCGCGATGTAGCGGTGGGAGAGCGTGGCGGCCGCGACAATCGCGGCGTCGCTGATCCGCACGCCGTGATGGACTTCGTATTTCTCCTTGAGGCCGCGCAGGATGGAGATCGTATCCTCGACGGTGGGCTCCGAAACAAAGACAGGCTGGAACCGGCGGGCCAGCGCCGCATCCTTCTCGACGTGTTTCCTGTACTCGTCGAGGGTCGTGGCGCCGATGCAGTGGAGCTCGCCACGGGCGAGCGCGGGCTTCAGCAGGTTTGACGCATCCATCGATCCTTCGGCACGCCCCGCACCGACGAGCGTGTGCATCTCGTCGATGAACAGGATGACGCGTCCCTGGGCCGAAATGATCTCCGAAAGCACCGCCTTCAGGCGCTCCTCGAACTCGCCGCGGAACTTCGCGCCGGCGATCAGCGCGCCCATGTCGAGCGCCATCAGCCGCTTGTCGCGTAGCGACTCGGGCACATCGCCGTTGACGATGCGAAGCGCCAGCCCCTCGGCGATCGCGGTCTTGCCGACGCCGGGTTCGCCGATCAGCACCGGATTGTTCTTGGTGCGCCGCGAGAGCACCTGGATCGTGCGGCGGATTTCCTCGTCCCGTCCGATGACGGGATCGAGCTTTCCCTGCCGCGCCAATTCGGTCAGGTCGCGCGCATATTTCTTCAACGCGTCATACGCGTTCTCGGCGGTGGCTGAATCCGCGGTGCGGCCCTTGCGCAGCTCGTTGATCGCGGCATTCAGGGTCTGCGGGGTGACGCCCGCATTTTTCAGCGCCGCCGCTGCCGGCGTCCCGGCGTTCATGGCGATAGCCTGGAGCAGACGCTCCGCCGTCACGAAGGAATCCCCGGCCTTCTTGGCCAAGTCCTGCGCCAGCTCGAACGTCTTGGCGGTTTCCGGCGCGAGATACACCTGGCCGTTGCCGCCCTTGACCTTCGGCAGCTTGGCGAGCGCGATGTCGACGGCCTGCTTGACGTCGCGCGGACGCCCTCCCGCGGCCTGGATCAGGTTCGCAGCCATGCCTTCCTCGTCGTCGAGGAGGATTTTCAGCAAGTGTTCAGGGGTGAAGAGCTGATGCGACGACGCGAGGGCAAAGCTCTGCGCTGATTGAATAAATCCTCTCGCCCGCTCGGTAAATTTCTCGAAATCCATCGTGCCGCTCCTCAGCCGCACCGCCCCCTTTGGCGACAGCACGGCGGTTTGACGCGGCCTCGTGGCACCGCATCGCGGCTAATGTGGCGTTGATCCAGAGCAAGACAAGGGCGGAAAAGGCGGCGAAAAGCCTATCCTGCGTCGTCCCCGTCGGCATCGTCCCCATCATCGCCATCGGCGAGGCTGAAGGCCGGCGCGCTTCCGGCCATGGCCTGCTGACCCGCTTGCGGCTGGTGATAGTTCTCGTTCCCATTCCCCTGCGCGGGCCGGGCATCCCCATTGCCGTTTCCGTTGGGCTGGCCTTGCTGCGCATATTGCGGCTGTTGCTGGCTTGCGTTCACCTGCGGGCCCTGCGCCATGAGAATGCGGTAATAGTGCTCCGCGTGCTGGAGATAGTTCTCCTGCATCACGCGATCGCCGGCCGAGCTCGCATCGCGCGCGAGCTGGAGATATTTCTCGTACACATGGGCAGCGGTGCCGCGAATCTTGACGTCCGGCCCCGTGGAATCAAATGCCCGGTTGTGATTGTGGTGATGATTGTTGTTGTTCTGCGGCCTACGGCCGCGTCCGCGTGAGCGTTTCACTGGATCCCTCGAAAAGGTTTATTCGCCGCGGCGATCCGATCAGGCGAAGCACCGCCGCCGGACATCGCAAGGTCCCGCCGAATGCGATCTTTCAATTTCACGTACAAAAGCTCATCCTTGGCCCGCAGACGCGCGCAATGGTGCTCTGTCTAAAAACCTGCGCTTTGTCTCGAGCTCTCTCCCACGAAGAGTGGCGCCGATTCGGCGCACTTGCCGGCCTTTTCCGCACCCCTACGGTGGCCGCAACCCTTCATGACCCCAGCGGGGCCGAAACTACCCGCTTGGTAGCGCGATTTACAATTGTTTTTTTTGCTTTGCCCGTGACTGTTGCTCCACGGCAACCATGACCAGACAACGATAAATACGGGCCAAATCGGTTACCGTTCCATCAACCTCAAGTTCCGCTTTTCCAAAAATCGATGACACAGCTTCGGCTTGACCCTCGCCGATCTCCACAAATGCCCTGCCGTTTCCGCTCAACAGTCTCGCCAGCACGGGCCCAATGCACCGGTAGGCGTCCAGCCCGTCCTCTCCCCCATCAAGCGCGCTCGCGGGTTCGTGATCGGCGATTTCCGGCGCCAGCGCCAAGATATCCCCAGCTTTAACATAGGGCGGATTAACGAAAACCACGTCGAAACGGGCGGCGAGCGATTCGCCCCAATTGTCCCGGAGAAACCGGGCTCTGCCGGCAAGCCCAAGCCGTTCGGCGTTGCGCCGTGCCCAGGCAAGGGCCGCCTCGGATGTATCGACGCCGAGCCCCTGTGCTTCGGGACGTTCTGCAAGGAAGGCAAGAAGCAGGCAGCCGGTCCCTGTGCCGAGGTCGAGGACGCGGAGTTTCTCGTCGCGGCTTGGGAATCGCCGCAGCGCTTCTTCGACCAGCATTTCCGATTCGGGCCGTGGGATGAGCACGCCCGGGCCCACCGCGAAATCGCGGCTGAAGAACTCGCGGCGTCCAACGATGTAAGCGAACGGTTCGCGCGCGCTTCTGCGTGCGAGGGCCGCCTCGAACCGCGCGATCGCCGCATCATCGGGTTCAACCGCGCCGGAAATAATATCTTCCTGGTTGACGCCCATGGCATGCGCCAGCAGGAGCCGGGCTTCGGAACGCGGCGACTCGACGCCCGCCTCTCGCAAGCGGACCGCCGCGTCATCGAGAATCGTCATGACTCGTCCTCGGCGGCAAGACGGCTCGCCTGATCCTCGGTCATCAGCGCATCGACGATCTCACCGAGATCGTCGCCCGAAACGATGCGGTCGAGTTTGTAGAGCGTGAGATTGATCCGGTGGTCGGACACGCGCCCCTGTGGATAATTATAGGTTCGAATGCGCTCCGAGCGGTCACCCGACCCGACCAATCCTTTGCGCTCGGCCGCGCGTTCGTTCGCCTGGCGCTCCCGCTCCGCTTCGTAGAGGCGGGCCTTCAGGATCTTCATCGCCTTGGCGCGGTTCTTGTGCTGCGACTTCTCTTCCTGCATGGCCACCACGACGCCGCTCGGAAGATGGGTGATGCGCACGGCACTTTCCGTCTTGTTGACGTGCTGCCCGCCGGCGCCGGACGCTCGGTACACATCGATGCGCAGATCCTTGTCCTGCACGTCGATGTCCACATCTTCGGGCTCCGGCAGGACGGCGACGGTCGCCGCCGAGGTATGGATGCGCCCCGACCCTTCCGTCACCGGCACGCGCTGCACACGGTGGACGCCCGACTCGAATTTCAGCTTGGCGTAGGCGCCCTCGCCTTCCACGGCGAGAACCGCTTCCTTCACGCCGCCCAGATCGCTGTCGCTCAACGACAGCAGCTCGGCCTTCCAACCCTGAAGCTGTGCGTAGCGGGTGTACATCTTGAGCAGATCGCCTGCGAACAACGCGGCTTCCGCACCGCCCGTGCCGGCGCGGACTTCGACGATCGCGCTCGACGAGTCGGCTGCGTCCTTCGGCAGCAGCAGCAGCTTGACGTCGCGTTCCAGAGCACCGAACCGCTCGCGCAGGCTTCGCGCTTCCTCGTCCGCCATCGCTTTCAGCTCGGCGTCGGACGCCGGATCGCTGAGCAAGGCCTCGCTTTCGGCGAGCGCCGTGCTGGTGTCCTTGTACGCGCGGATCGCACCGACAACGGGGGCAAGCTGTGCGTGCTCTTTCGACAGCTTGGCGAAATTCGTCGTCTGCCCCGAGGACAGCTGGGCCTCTATCGCGTGAAAGCGATCCAGAACGCGTTCGAGCTTGGTTGCCGGAATCATGACGGATGGAGATATGCGCCGCGCTACTTCGCGGTTTCAAGCACCGGCGGCGAAGAAATCGCACCCTCCGCGCTGCGCGCCTGCTCGATTTCGGCGGCCTTTTTCTCGCACAGCTCGACCACGTGATCGACCAGTTGCTTGTTGTCGAGCTTATAAACCGGCTGGCCGTTCAGGTAGATCATCCCCGCGCCGGCACCGCCGCCGGTGAATCCGATGTCCGTCTCGCGCGCTTCGCCCGGGCCGTTGACCACGCAGCCGATGATCGAAAGCGACATGGGCGTCGCGATGTGCTTCAGCCTCTCCTCCAGGAGCTCCACCGTCTTGATGACGTTGAAACCCTGCCGGGCGCAGGACGGGCAGGACACGATATTGACGCCGCGGTGACGAAGGCCAAGCGACTTCAAGATGTCGAACCCGACGCGGATTTCCTCCTCGGGTTCAGCCGAGAGCGAAACACGGATCGTGTCACCGATGCCGGACCACAGCAGCATGCCCATGCCGATCGAAGATTTCACCGTCCCCGGAATCATCCCCCCGGCCTCGGTGATCCCGAGATGGAGCGGGTAGTCGCAAATCTCCGCCAGTTGCTGATAGGCGGCAACCGCCAGAAACACGCCGGACGCCTTCACGCTGATCTTGAATTCGAAGAAATTATTGTCCTCCAGCACGCGCATGTGGCGAAGCGCGCTCTCCACCATGGCTTCCGGACAGGGCTCGCCGAAACGCTCGAGCAAATCCTTCTCGAGCGAGCCCGCATTGACGCCGATGCGCATCGAGCAGCCGTGATCCTTGGCCGCCTGAACCACCTCTTTCACCCGCGCCGCCGAACCGATGTTGCCCGGATTGATGCGCAGGCAGGCCGCGCCGGCGACAGCCGATTCGATTGCACGTTTGTAGTGGAAGTGGATGTCCGCAACGATCGGCACGCGGGACGCTTTGACGATGGTTTTCAGCGCCGCGGTCGAAGCCTCATCCGGGCATGACACGCGGACGATGTCCGCGCCTGCGTCCTCCAGGCGCTTCACCTGCGCGATCGTCGCCTTGGCGTCCGACGTCGGCGTGTTGGTCATCGACTGCACCGAGATCGGAGCGTCGCCGCCGACTTCGACTGCGCCGACGCGAATCGTCCGCGACTTGCGCCGCACGATATCGCGATAGGGCCGGATGCTCATGAACTAACCGCGGTTGCGCCGAGCGCTGAGGGTCTGCGGGTCGAGCGGCAGTCC
>Ga0137427_10001646_pt1 | contig 9918 bp, 5 predicted proteins | sample EasRivERMZT700_2_FD_102309 | JGI IMG/M metagenome (GOLD analysis project Ga0137427, IMG submission 102309) | Soil microbial communities from meander-bound floodplain in the East River, Colorado, USA - East River MetaG ERMZT700_2 | ecosystem: Environmental > Terrestrial > Soil > Floodplain ...
CGTGAATGTTCCTCAGAATCTGCACGCACTCCTCATCGTTCCAGTCATGCAGGATGTGTTTCATGAGAAAGGCATCGGCCGCGGGGACGGACGCGAACATGTCGCCCGGAACGTAGGCGCAGCGTTCCGCAACGCCCATCTTACCGGCCAGGAGACGATCCGGAGACGCGAAGGTGGCGGGAAGATCGTAGACGGTCCCCCGCGCGGCGGCGAGCTTGCCGAGCAGGCTGCACAGAAGATGGCCGAGCCCGCCCCCCACATCGCACAGATGAGAGACGCGCGTCAGCTCGCATGCCGAGAGAGCTTCCATGACGAGCAGCGTCTCGCCGGCCGAATAGCTCGTCATCGCTTCATTGAAGATGGCTCCGTAGGCGGGGTCCGCCACGGTGTGCGCGAAGACCGGATGGCCGAACTCGCGCAGGAAGCCGTCCTGCTTCCCGTCGCGGACCATGGCGCACAAGTGCTTCCACACCGCGTAGTGCTCGGGCCCTTCCTCGAGGAGCGTCATGCCTCGCAGCGACTGGGCGTGGTCCGCACGCAGGAACTCCCCCGCTTCGGTGAGCGAGAAGACCTGATCCGCCTCCTCGGCGAGCATGCCGATGCAGGCGAGGCCGCGCAGCAGCCGGTAGGCCATCGCGGGGTCCAGGGAGAGCTGCCGGGCGATCGGGCCGGCGCCGCGCGAGCCCCCGGCCAGGACGTCGAAGACGCCGAGCCTGACCCCCGCGTGCAGGATCTGGCTGCGCCACCTTCCAAAGATGAGATCGACGACGGCTTGTCGCGTGTCGGGCATGGAATCCTCCATGAATGGATGAACTATCCATGATAGTGTCAGCCTATTGAGTTGTGGCACGAAACGCAGGGCCGCGGTAAGAATTACGCGACATTGACGGGGGGAGCACTGCAACGCCGTGCGCGTCCGAGGACCGAGACACTGAGAGACAGACCGGCCATCTCATCGCGGATCCTCCTGGGAGCGCTCCTCGCCCTCGTCCCGGGTGTGCTTCCGGCGGCGCCCAGGGATTCGGGCGCGCGCCTCGCGGAGCAGGTCTTCAGTCTCCGATCGGCCGAAGGGGATCCGGTCGTCGTGGAATGGGACCCTGTCCGAATGCTGGCGGCGGCGCGCGCCGCACGCCGGCTCGATATCGCGCGGTTTCCGCTGCGCTCCGGCCTCGCGGTGGACCTCGAGCTGACCCCCTTCTCCGTCACCGGGCCGAAGACCAGGTTCGTCCTGGGGCGCAGGGGCCTTCCCGACCAGCCGATCCCGTTCGACCCATCGTCGGTCTCGCTGTTTCGCGGTCACGTCGCGGGACGCAGTGGGTCGAGTGCCCTGCTCGCGATCTCCGACGCCGGCTCCACGGGGTTCGTGGACCTCGGCCCGGGCGAGCCCCGGTACGGGATCGCCTCGCGCGGCGCTGACGGCGCGCGTCTGCCCGCCGGAAGGAGCCAGGTCTTCGAAATGACGGCAGCGTCGGGCGCCCAGCCGGGCGTGCCGCTCTGCGGAACCGACGCCGCGTCCCTGATGACAGCCGCTCCCGCAGCGGCGCCGCCGCGCGTCGCCGCGGGCGTCATCGGCCCGACGCGGGGGCTGATGCACCTTCAGCTCGCCGTGGAAACGGACTACGAGTACTACTCCCTGTTCGGCGACCCCGACGCGGCCCTGACCTACCTGATGCAGATGTACGCGCAGGTGAGCGACATCTATATCCGCGACGTGGACACGAGGGTCGAGCTGTCGTTCGCGAGGATCTGGACCACTCCCGACGATCTGTTCAACCAGGTGGACCCGACTCCGATCAACGAGTTCAGGAACTACTGGGACGCGAACATGGGCAGCGTGACGCGCGACGCGGCGCAGCTCGTCTCCGGGCGACGCGACTATCCCTTCGGCGGGCAGGCGTATCTCGCGGCCCTGTGCACCGCCGCCGCGTATTCGGTGGTCGGCTACATCATGGGGTTTCTCCCCGACCCGTCGCGGCCCAGCGTGTACAGCTACGACGTCGGCGTCACGGCTCACGAGCTGGGGCACAACTGCGGCAGCGCGCACACCCACGAAGCGCAGCAGCTCGTGGACGATTGCGCCAACCCGTCCAGCACGCCGCAGCGCGGGACAATCATGAGTTACTGCTCCCAGACCTGGAGCGGGATGAACGCCAACGAGGACGAGTATTTCCACGCCGTCAGCCAGCAGTTCATGGACGCGCATATCACGGGCGCCTCCTGCGTGGTGGACGACTGCAACGTCAACGGCATCGCCGATGCCACCGACATCGCCCAGGCGACGAGCGCCAACGCGAACGGCAACGGCATCCCCGACGAGTGCGAGGATTGCAACGGGAACATGGTGCTGGACAACGTCGACGTCCTCACGATGTTCAGCGCCGATCTCAACGCCAACCAGATCCCGGACGAGTGCGAGCCCGACTGCAACGGCAACCTCTTCCCCGACGACATGGACATCGCGAACGGCCCCAGCGTGGATGAGTACGGCAACGACATCCCGGACGAGTGCGAGACCGACTGCAACAACAACAGCTCCTCCGACTACACCGAGATCCAGCTCAACATGCCCCTGGACATCGACCGCGACCGCATCCTCGACTCCTGCGAGGACTGCGACACCGACGGGACACCCGATCTCGCGGATCTGAACGCCGCGCACTTCGTGTGGGTGGCCAGCGGCCAGTCGTCATCGAGCCTGCGGGCGTTTCATCCAAACACCGGGGTCCGGACGGACATCTCGGACGGCGGATCGGAGGCCCTCGCCGCCTCGGCGCAGGATCTGATCATCGCGCCGGACGGGCGGGTCCTCGTCACCAGCAAGAACGACAACCGCGTGATGCGCTTCGACCTGACGGGTGCGTACCAGGGAAATCTCGTGGCGCCCGGAGCGGGAGGGCTCTCATCGCCCGCGGGGCTGATGCTGAACCCCGACGGCAGCAAGCTGCTGGTCGCCAGCGCGGGCACCAACTCCGTTCTGGCGTACGACCCGAACACGGGCGCCTCCTTGGGCGCGTTCGTGGCCGCGGGCTCGGGGGGGCTGTCGGCCCCCTTCGGGATGACCTTCGGCCCCAACGGCCTGCTCTACGTGACGAGCGCCACGCATCAGGTCCTCGAGTACGACGGCGATTCCGGCGCCTTCAGGCGCATCTTCGTCAGCGCCGCCGACAACGGAGGCCTCAACCAGCCGCGCGGCATCGCGTTCAAGCACGACGGAAACCTCCTGGTGGCGAGCTTCGGCTCCAACGAAGTGCTCGAGTACGATGGCGACAGCGGCGCCGCGCTGGGGCGCTGGGCGCGCGCCGGGACGCCGACGATCCTCGACCAGAGAAGCCCCTGGGGAATCCGCGTCGCACCCTCAGGCAATGTCTTCGTCGCCCGCACGGGGGCCGCGTTCGGCTCGCCGCTCGATGCGGCGGACGACCACCATCATGACGACACCGACATCTTCGACCGCGAGGGGAGGCGCGAGGGGACCCGACGCGACGCTGACGATCGCGGAAGGCGGCGCGGCAACCTGCACCTGACCAACGCGCAGATCTACGAGTTCGACGGGCGCAACGGGAACTTCCTGCGGACCTACATCGGCGGCAACGACCACGGGCTGACCTTCCCGACCGGCTTCGATTTCGCGCCGGGCTTCGGCACCGACTGCAACGTCAACTACAGGCAGGACGTGTGCGACATCAGCTCGGGGGAGAGCCTCGACGCGGACCTCAACGACGTGCCCGACGAGTGCGAGGCCGACTGCAATGACAACGGCATCCCCGATCCGCTCGACATCATCCCCCATGGGCTGGCCCTCGACTGCAACTTCAACCGTTCCCCCGACGTGTGCGACGTCTCACTGGGCGTCAGCGCCGACTGCACCGGCAACGGGATCCCCGACGAGTGCGAGCCCGACTGCAACGGCAACCTCATCGCCGACTCGTGCGACATCGAAACCGGCGTCGCGGACGACTGCAACAACAACGGCGTGCTCGACGTGTGCGACGTCACGGAGAACTTCGAGTCGAACTACGGCTGGGTCGCCGGTGCCGCAGGGGACACGGCAACCGGCGGCGTCTGGGTACGTGTCGATCCGATCGGGACCACGGCGGCGCCGGCCGACGACCACACGCCCGGATCCGGCCGGGCCTGCTTCGTCACGGGCCAGGGGGCCATCGGCGGAGCCGTCGGGGATGCCGACGTGGATGGCGGCGCCACGACGCTGCGCTCGCCCGCATTCAATCTGCTCGGGATGGACGAGACCGAGATCGGCTACTGGCGGTGGTTCTCCAACCACATCGGTGCGGGCGCGGGACAGGACGTGCTGACCGTCAGCATCTCGAACAACGGCGGGTCAACCTGGACCGTCGTCGAGTCGGTCGGTCCCATGGGCCCGCAGAGATTGGGGGGGTGGTTCCACCACCAGTTCCGCGTGGCCGATTTCGTCGCGCCGACCGCCAATGTCATGGTGCGCTTCATCGCCTCGGACTTCAGCACCGCCTCGACCGTCGAAGCCGCCATCGACGATCTGATGGTCCTGGCGAAGTCCTCAGCCATCCCCGGCGAAGTGCAGAACCTCGTCGTGACCCAGCCGGAGCTGACGAATCTGCAGTGGACTCCCCAGGGCAGCGGCGTTCTCTACGATGTCATCGGGGGTGCGGCATCAGGGCTCGTCCCGGACGCGGGGGTCTCGGCGGCGCAGTGCCTCGCCAATGGCGCGACAACCGGCCGCTTTGTCGACACCCGCCCCGATCCCGCCGTGGGGCAGGCGCATTACTACCTCGTCCGCGCCGAGCAGTCCTGCAACCTCGGGACGTACGGCTTCGCCACCTCCGGGGCGGAACGCCTTCCCACGAACGACTGCCCCTGAATGCGGCGCAAAAAACAAACGTTGACGGTTCGCGGCAGCAGGTTCGCGGTCTCCGCGGGAGTGATGTTCGCGCGAAGCACCCTCGGACTGATGATCAGATTGCGCGTCGGGGATTCTTGTGGCCGTCTCAAAACCGCTCCGGGATGAGCTTGAATGGGTACCTCGGCTCCTTGTAGCCGCGCGGCTTGTCCCGCTTCGGCAGCTTCACCTTCTCGCGCGGCATCTCCTCGCGCGGAATCTGCTTCAGCATGTGGGTGATGATGTTGAGCCGCGCGCTGCGCTTGTTGTTGGAATTGACCACGTACCAGGGCGCCCACTTCGTGTCGGTCGTTCTGAGCATCTCGTCGCGCGCCCGCGAATAGTCGTACCAGCGACTGTAGGACTTCAGGTCCATCGGCGAGAGCTTCCAGGTCTTGCGCCCGTCGCCCATGCGTGCTTCGAGCCGGCGCGTCTGCTCTTCCATGCTCACTTCGAGCCAGTACTTGATCAAGATGATGCCGGAATCGACCATCAGTCTCTCGAACTCGGGCACCTCCTTGAGAAAGCTCTTCGCTTCCTTTTCAGTGCAGAAGCCCATCACGCGCTCCACCCCCGCGCGGTTGTACCAGCTGCGGTCCCAGATCACCAGTTCGCCGGCCGCCGGCAGATGCGGGATGTAGCGCTGGCCGTACATCTGGCTCTTCTCGCGCTCCGTCGGCGTCGGCAGCGCGACGACGCGGAACACCCTCGGGCTCACCCGCTCGGTGATCGATTTGATCGTGCCGCCCTTGCCCGCTCCATCACGGCCCTCGAAGACGACGCAGATCTTCAGGCCCTTGTGCCTGATCCACTCCTGAAGCTCGACCAGCTCGACGTGCAGGCTGGCGAGCTCCTTCTCATACTGCTTCCGCGTCAGCTTGCTGCCACCTTCGTGCTTGTGTGTCTTCTCTTTTCGCATACTCGCCTTTCGAGGTTCATGGAGCTGACATTCATGACGTGGAATCTCCCCCGGTCGGCGCTGAGGCTGCCGCCGGCGGAGAGTCCATGGTGTAGCGCAGAGTGCGCCCTTTCCGTCTCCTCCACAAGACAGACGACACGTAACCGAAGAGCAGCAGGCCGACAAAAGCCAGGGCCCAGACACCGAGGGTTTCGAGCCAGCGGGTGGCTTCGGCGATCGTGTCCCGGAAGAGCCAGCCGAGCCCTACCGATCCGCCCGCCCATGCCAGTCCGCTGAGAGAGGAAACCAGGAGGAACCGGCTGATGGAGACACCCAGCGCGCCGGCCATCGGCGGGGCGATGGTCGCGATACCCGGGATGAACTTGGCCAGACCGATCGAAACGAGGCCGTGATGCCGCAGAGACCGTTGCATTCCGGAGATGCGCTCCTCGGCATGCAGGGAGTAGCGGCAGAAGATCCTGAGAACGTGACTTCCCCGCCATTTGCCCAGTGCATACCAGGCCAGGTCCGCCGTCATGGACGCCGCCGTGGCCGTGAGCAGCAGGAAGGTCAGCGATATCTCCCCTCTTGCCGCAAGAGCGCCGCACGCCACCAGAATGGGTACGGCGGGAATCGGCAGGCCGCTCTGGTCCAGAACAACGTTGAGGAAGACCAGCAGCAGTCCGTATCGAGCAAGCGTGGTCGGTTCCATGTTCGATCTCACTCCCTGCGTGTTTACGACTCGCCCTGGTTCGATTGCAGGCCGCGTGCCAGGGTCTTAGCCCCGGCCGCAGCAGCCGGACATGACCTTGTCATGTGACTGGTCGTGAATTCGCGACGAACACCCCGCCGGCATTCCCTACTCGCCTCTCGGAGCATTCGCTCCGGCTGATTCCTGGCGCCGAAACGCTTCAACAGCGGCATGGACGGAGGGGAATAGCCACTCCTGGCGCAGGTGCTCACCGAGGCCGATGCGCTCGACAACCGCGCGAAGCGGACGATTGGCGCGCGCGAACTTCAGGGCCACGCCCTGAGCCGCAAGGCCTTCGGCCAATTGCTGGACCACCTCAGCGCCGCTTTCGTCGATGTCGGTCACCGCCTGCACATCCACGAGCACCCACTTGATCGGTTGCGGGCTCTCAGCCACGAGCGACCGGATCCTGCGCGCGAAGTGGTCGGCGTTGGGGAAGAAGAGCGGCGCGTAGAAGCGGTACGCGATCAGACCCGGGACGGTGTGCATCCGGACGTCGCCGCCGACGTCGTGGAATCGCCCCGTGCCCGGCTCTTCCTGGAGCACGGCATCGGTCGGGCGGGCGAGGCGCGCCAGCAGGTAGCCCAGCGAAAGGCCCACACCAATGAGGATGCCGGGGATGACGCCGATGATGAGAACGCCCAGGGCGACGATGAGTGCCAGCCACCCTGCGCGCGGGCTGATGCGGAAGAAGGTGCGATAGGCCTGCACGTCGACGAGGTGGATGCCGGCGTTGATGAGGATTGCGGCCAGCGCCACTATGGGGAGCGGCTCGAGGGCCGGTGTGAGCACGAGAAGGAACGCGACGAGCAGCGCACCGGCGATCAGGTTGACCATCTGGCTCTTGCCGCCGGTGGCATCGTTGGTGACCGTGCGAGACTGGCTGGCGCCGACGGAGAATCCCTGGGACAGGCCGGCGGCGAAGTTTGCGGCGGCGAGCGCGACGAGTTCCTGGTTGGGCCTGATCTCGTAGCGGTTCTTGGCGGCAAAAGCGCGGGCGAGCAGAATGGCCTCTGGAAACGTCAGCAGGGCGATGGCCAGCGCACCGGGGAGAATGGTGCGGATATCGCCCAGCGAAACCGCGGGCAGCCCCACCTGCGGGAGCCCCTGCGCGACCTCGCCGATGACCTTCACGCCGCGCGATGGCAGGTCGAACGCAAGAGAGAAGCCCACCGCCAGGACGCTTGCGACGAGCGCGCCCGGCGCCTTCGGCACGATGCGCCGGAGGACTGCGAGGATCGCCATGAGTCCTGCGCCGAGGAGGAACGTGGGCCAGTGCGTTTCGCCGAATCGAACGAACAGTTCCCAGAGGATCGGGAAGAATTCTCGAGAGACGAGCTCCACCCCGAAGAGCTTGCCAAGTTGCGTGGAGGCGAGGATCAGCGCGGCGCCGCTCATGTAGCCCACGAGGACTGACTTGGCGAAAAGGTCGGTGATGACGCCGATGCGGAATATGGCTGCCAGGGCCAGGATCGCGCCTCCGAACAGCGCGACGAGGGCGGACAGGCCCACCGCGCGCGAGACGTCGCCCGCGACAAGAGGACCGATGGCGCTCGCCAGCAGCAGCGTGAGGGCGGCATCGGGCCCCGCAATGACCTGGCGCGAACTGGTGAAGAGTCCATAGGCGATCATCGCGGCCAGCGCGCCGTAGAGACCGTGCTGGGGCGGGAGGCCGGCCAGTTCCGCATAAGCGATGACCGACGGAATCATCACCACACAGACGCTGGCACCGGCAACCAGGTCGGCGCGAAGCCACGCGGCGTTGTAACCGCGAAGCACGCCGATGATCGGAACCCACCTGGCCAGGCTCGAGCCGAGTCGGTCTTTGTCCTCAGCGGTGGGCTTCATCGGTCACCCCAGCACGGCATTCCCGCGTGGCTCAATACCGGATCTCGAACATCAGGCTGCCGAAGTCGGCCGTGGTGTCGGATTCGCCGGTGGCGACGTCCGGATCCACCGTGTCCGACGTGAGCGCGAGGTCGAGATGGATTCCCCAGCGCCACCGCTGGTAGTGCAGGCCGAAGGCGATGGCTCCGATGAAGGTCTCGTGATCGATGCTGTGGCTGTCGCGGAACAGATTGCCGTCGTAGGGGGCTGTGTGCCCGAGCACCGTCACGCCCGCCGCGAGCGACCCGTAGAACGTCCAGTTCGTCGGCTCGCGTGGAGGGAGGTGGGCGTCGTACGACATGCGCCATCCGATCGGATCGGGGACGTACATGAACCCGCGGGGCACGTGCCAGCCGAGCCGCCCCTCCATTCCCACCGTGCCGGCGGTGACCAGATTCCCCAGCCGCGCGTCCATGACCGTCGAGACGTCTCCGAAAGAGGAGCCCACCAGCTTCCGCTTCCACTCATAGTAGAAGTTGACCAGCAGCTCGTTGTTCACCTGATTGTCCCACCCCATGGGTTCATCGTCACCGACCACCTTGTGGAACCATGTCTGAACCTCCTCGCCCTGGGCGGAAGGGCCGATCACGCCCGCGAGCCACCCGAACCCGTAGAGCTGCCGGTCGTCGTAGGCGATCCAGGTGTTCTGCGCCGCCAGCACCGCCGCGTACGGCACGTCGTCCTCAATCAGATCCTCCCGGTCGATGTCGTCGGGCGTCTGGATCATCTGGCCCACGGCCCAGCCCTCGCGGAAGTAGAGGCCGTCACGATCGTCGGGAAGGAACCACCGCGCCATCGCCTTGCCAAACGCCGGGGTCCCTTTTGCCTTGTCCCAGCTTTCGGCCACCTGCCCATGAAGTTGAAGGGACCATCCATTGCTGTACTGATTGTCGGAGCTCAGGACGGCATCGTTGTCCCACACCAGGCGCCAGGTGGCGATGCCTGTGGCCGGATGCTGCTCCGCTGAGACATTCGGGTCCTCCTCGGCGACGAGGGCGCCGGCCGGGAATGCGCAGGCGGCGAGTACCATCATCACGACGAGCTTGCCGACCGCGGGACTGCCATGCAATGCGTTGTCCATTGGCGTCTCTCTCCTCCCACCTGCGCACACTGCAACGACGGTGCCATACGTTTTGACGGGAGATCACGCCCGGCCGCACGAAGCTGGTCGTGGATTCGCGACGAAACGACGAGGCACGTCCTTGGAATGGAGCAGGAAGGGCGGATCGAGCTTGAGCCGATCGGTCCTCTGATAGAATGCGCAACAGCCAACTCAGTAGGAGGAGTGCCCGGGTGGCATCGTCCGATCGCACGATCCTGCCGGAAGCGCGCGTTACACCACCCGCTCCTGCCCCCTCGCGATCCGCATGGTAACCCGGGACGGGAAGGCCGGCGAGACCGTCAACCTCCTCGTCCAGCGCACCGTCGACGGCGCACTGAGCCTCACGCTCGCGGGACGGCTCGACTCCCGGACCACCGGCCATGTGTGGCGACTGGCCGAAGAGGCGC
>Ga0137427_10001647_pt1 | contig 9918 bp, 5 predicted proteins | sample EasRivERMZT700_2_FD_102309 | JGI IMG/M metagenome (GOLD analysis project Ga0137427, IMG submission 102309) | Soil microbial communities from meander-bound floodplain in the East River, Colorado, USA - East River MetaG ERMZT700_2 | ecosystem: Environmental > Terrestrial > Soil > Floodplain ...
CATCGTCCAGATCACGACGCGAGACGAATCCGCCTACGCCGAGATGCTCACCCACCTGCCGCTCCTGGAGCACGGCAAGGCGGAGCGGGTGATGATCGTCGGCGGCGGCGACCTCTCGATCGCCGACGAAGCCCTCAAGCACAAGGGCCTCAAGGAGGTCGTGCTGGTCGACATCGACGACCGGGTGATCGAGCTGTGCCGCGCGCATTTCGGCTCGATCAACGCCAAGGCGTTCAAGGACAGACGGCTCACCATCGAGGTCGCCGACGCCTTCGAATATCTTGGCCGCGCGGAAGCCAAGCGCCGTTTCGATCTGATCGTCGCCGACCGGCCCGATCCGGTGGGACCCGGCAAGGCGCTGTTCGGCGACAATTTCTACCAGCGCGTCCGCCGCGCGCTCCGCCCGGGCGGCGTCGCCACGTTCCAGACGGGCGTGCCGTTCTATCAGCCGTGGGAGATCACCGACGCGCTCAAGGAGCTGAAGAGGTATTTCCCGCAATCGGGCCTCTACCTCACCGTGGTGCCCACCTATGTCGGCGGCTTCATGGCGCTCTCCTGGGCCGGCGACGTGCGGCTTGGGACGTCAGCGGGCATCAGGAGGGCTGCACGCCGCTACGCCAAAGCAAAGCTCAAAACCGACTACTACAATCCGGAGATCCATGCCGCCTCGTTCGCCTTCCCGGAGTGGGTGAAACGGCTCATTTCCAAAGCCAAAGCGAAACGGTGAGTTGCGCCTGACCGGAGTTTTGTGACAATCGGCGAGCGGGAGGGGCGGCTAGAGTTGTCGATCGCAGGCTCGGAGGTTGGCAGAGGGACGCCGGGACGTCTCGCGCGCCTGTTTCAGCGCTCCGAAGCCGCCCGCCACTATGCGCTGCTGTCGCCCTCGATCGCTCTCCTCGCGTTCGCGCTGACCGCGCCGCTCGGGCTCCTCGTCCTGTACAGCTTCTGGACTCAGAGCGGGCTCGAGCTCAACCGCGACTTCACGCTCGCACAGTACGAATCCGTACTGGGCCGTGCGTTCTACCGCGAGCTGTTCCTGCGCTCCGTCGGCATCTCCGCGCTGGTCACGGTGGTCACCGTCGCGCTCGCCTATCCGATGGCCTATTTCGTCGCCTTCAAGGTGACGAAGCACAAGTTCGTGTGGCTTGTGCTTCTGAGCATCCCGTTCTGGACCAGCTACCTGCTGCGCGTGTTCGCCTGGAAGGTGATCCTCGGCTTCAACGGCGTGATCAATTCTGGCCTGCTCAGCCTGGGCCTGATTTCCCAGCCGCTGGAGTTCCTGCTCTACAACCCCACGGCGGTGGTGATCACGCTGGCCCACACCTACGCCGCGTTTGCCATTCTTCCGATCTACGTTTCGCTGGAGAAGATCGACCGCTCGCTCCTGGAGGCGGCGGCCGATCTGGGCGACGGACCTGCACGCCGTTTCCTGCGCGTGACGCTTCCGCTGTCGCTGCCGGGGATCATCGGCGCCGCCGTGCTCATCTTCGTGCCGACGACGGGCGACTACGTCACGCCGACGCTGGTGGGCGGCGCCGACGGCGTGATGATCGCGAACCTGATCCAGGTGCAGTTCGGGCGGGTGAACAACTGGCCGCTCGGCGCGGCGCTCGCGCTCGCCAGCATGGCGGCGGTGGGCGTGCTGGCGGTCTCGGTGATCCAGGCGGTCAAGCTCGCCACGGCGAGGATCAGATGACGCCACGGTCGTCCTCGGCGCCTCACAGCGGCCGTGCGCTCTTCGTCTACGCGGTGGCCTACGTCGCCTTCCTCTACAGCCCGGTCGTCCTGCTGCCGCTGTTCTCGTTCAACGATTCGGTGTTCATCACCTTCCCGCTCACGGGCTTCACCACGCGGTGGTATCGGGAGATGGCGGCGGACCGGGCGATGCACGCTGCCCTGTGGAACACGCTGAAGGTCGGCAGCGTCGCCGCGCTCGGCTCGACCATTCTCGGACTGCTGGCGGCCAAGGCGCTCTCCAAGGGACGCGTTCCGGGGCGCTCGGTCGTGCTCGCCTTCGCCAATTTGCCGCTGTTCGTGCCGGAGATCGTGCTCGGTATCGCCCTTCTCCTGCTGGTGACGACGGTCGGCGTGCCGCTGTCGCTTGTCAGCGTCACCATCGGTCACTTGCTGATCTGCCTGCCCTTCGCGCTCGCGGTCCTCATGGCGCGCTTCGAGGGCTTCGACGCCAGCCTGGAGGAGGCTTCGCGCGACCTCGGCGAGAACGGCTGGATGACGTTCTGGCGGGTCACCTTCCCGCTCGTGCTGCCCGGGGTCGTCGCCAGCCTGCTGCTGACGTTCATCGTCTCGTTCGACGACTTCATGATCGCATTCTTCCTCAGCGGCACGGAGGCCACTCTGCCCGTCTACATCTGGGGCGAGCTGCGGTTTCCCGCGCGGCTGCCGAGAGTGCTGGCGTTGGGCTCTGCCATCCTTGTCGGCTCCGCCGTCGTGATCGTGCTGGCGGAGTGGCTTCGGCGCGCCGGTGCGCAGCCGGCGCGTGCGGAGGCGTGAGCGGGATGACGGGCGCGGAGTTCCTCAGGCTGGACGGCATCACCAGGCGCTACGGCGACGTTCTGGCGGTGGACGACGTCTCCCTGTCGATCAAGCGCGGCGAATTCTTTTCGCTGCTGGGACCGTCGGGCTGCGGCAAGACCACGCTCCTGCGGGTGATCGGCGGGTTCATCCAGCCCGATCGAGGCCGCGTGCTGATCGATGGACAGGATGTGACCGACCTGCCGCCCAACAAGCGGCCCACGAACACGGTCTTTCAATCCTACGCGATCTTTCCGCACCTCAACGTGCGCGACAACATCGCCTATGGGCTGCGGACCGAGCGCGTGCCGAAAGCCGAGCTCGACACGCGCGTGGCGCAGGCGCTGGCCATGATCAAGCTCGAACACTGCGCCGGGAAGCAGGCGCACCAATTGTCGGGCGGCGAGCGGCAGCGCGTGGCGCTTGCGCGCGCCCTGGTGAAACGGCCGAAGGTGCTGCTCCTCGACGAGCCGCTTGGCGCGCTCGACAAGCGCCTGCGCGAAGCCATGCAGATCGAGCTGCGCCAGCTGCAGCGCGAGGTCGGCATCAGCTTCGTCTTCGTCACCCACGACCAGGAGGAGGCGCTGTCGATGTCCGACCGCATCGCGGTCATGGAGAAGGGAAAGGTTCTCCAGGTCGCCGATCCGAAGACGCTCTATGAAGCGCCGAGCTCGCGTGCGGTGGCGAACTTCATCGGAACGATGAACCTCTTCGAAGGCCGTGTCGCCGCCGTTTCGGGCGGCACCATCGCGGTGGAAACGAGCGCGCTGGGGCGGCTCGAACTGCCTCGCCCGGACGGCGCGGCGCTCGCGGCAGGGAACTCCGTGCTGGTGGCGATCCGTCCGGAGAGCCTCTCGCTGTCGCGCGTGCCCCAGGCGGCCCGCTCGGTTCCCTGCCGCTTGATCTCCACCGCCTATTTTGGCGATCGCAGCCAGTTCCAGGTGGGCCTCGAGGGCGTGGCGGCACCCGTAGCGGTGGCTGCGCCGAATGCTGGTTTCGCGGCCGGCGAGACGCTTTATCTGTCCTGGCGCTCCGACGGGATCGTGCTGCTCCCACCCGATTGAGGACCATCGACGATTTCGCGAGCTGCCTCAAACCGCTATAGTCCGCGGATGATCTTCGGCATGCGGCAAGTATTCCTTCCCGCTATCGCGTTGGCGCTCCTTGGCGCGGACGGCGCTGCCGCCCAGTCCATCGACTCCGAAATCTCCGAGCGGGTCGCGCTCGTCCAAAGCGCGCCCGACGCAAGCATGCGGATCGAACGCGCGGCCCACCTCGCCGAGTACATCGCGAGCCGTGGCCCCCTCGACGTCTCCACCGTCGAGGCGCCCGTCGTGGACGACATGGCGGACCTGCTCGATGACGATGTCGACCTCGTGCGCTTCTACGCGGCGGCATCGCTCGGTTTCCTGGGGTCGTCGGCGCGGCGCGCCATACCGGCGCTCGAGGAAGCCCTGGCGCGACGCGAGCAGGAGCGCGGGATCGTTGTCGGCCAGCCGCGAATCTTCTCCTCTGCCGTCAGCTCCGTGCAAGCCATCTGCCTGGCGCTGAGCAAGATCGACTTGAGCCGCGTTCCGGAGACTTGCCAGAGCTACCGCTGATCGACCAGAAGCTGGTCGAAGAGAGCGCGCACCTGCCGCTCCGTTTCCGCGAGTTGCGCTTCCACGGTGGAGAAGTCGGGCGCGTCGCCCGCTCGGGCCAACAGGGCCGTTAGGCCGCGGGTCGCGGAGGCGGCATGGAAATCTCCGTCGAGCGCGATGCGCAGAACCTGGGTCAGCCCGTGCTCAAGTCTGGCTGCGCGGATCAGGGTCGCCGCCGCTTCGGGCGAAAGGGCGCCCGCCGCCTGGAGCCGCTCAAGCGCAGCGATCGTATTCTGGGCGAGCACGCTTCTGTCCCTTGGTGCGTGGCACAGCTGGAGCGTCTGCGCGATGAACTCGATATCGACGAGCCCGCCGGGTGCGAACTTGATGTCCCAGATGTCGCGTCCGGGAAACTGCGCCGCGAGCTTCTCGCGCATGGCGCGGGCATCGCCGACGATCACAACCGGGTCGTGGGGCTGCGTCAGAGTCTCCCGGATGGTCGCCTCGATGTCTGAGCGCAGGTGGTCCGGCCCCGACACGACACGGGCGCGCGTGAGCGCCATGCGCTCCCAGGTCCAGGAGCGCTCGCGGTGATAGCGAACGAAACTGTCGAGGCTGACCGCCACCGGCCCCTGGTTTCCCGAGGGCCTCAGCCGCATGTCCACGTCGTAGAGCGGCCCCTCTGCCGTCGAGGCCGTCAGCGCCGCGATGAAGCGCTGCGACGCCCGCGCGAAGTAAGCCGATGGCGCGAGTGGCTTCGGCCCGCTGGAGGCGGCGGCGTCCGGACCGTGCGTATAGATGAACACGAGATCGAGGTCGGACGTGGCAGTCATCTCGCGCCCACCGAGTTTGCCCTGCGCCACGACGGCGAAGGCGCCGCCGGGAAGGACGCCGTGCGCGCTCTCCATTTCCCGTTCCACGAGGTCCTGGAGGCAAACGATCACGGCCTCGGCAACCGCGGCATAGGCGGGCCCGGCATGCTCGGCATCCGTCAGCCCCTGGATGACCTGGACGCCGATGCGGAAATTTTCCTCCTTGGCGAAACGGCGGGCGGCATCGAGAGCCCCTTCGTATCCCGGCGCGCGTACAAGCTCGGTCGCGAGACGGTCCTTCAGCTCCTCTTGCGTGGGGGTGCGGGAGAGGAAGCCCGGATCGATCAAGGCATCGAGCACGCCCACATGACGCCCCAGATACTCGGCGAGCCGCGGCGCCGAACCGGCGACTTCCGCCACCAGCAGGAGCAGGCGCGGATTGGCGAGCAGCAGGGAAAACACCTGCACGCCGGCCGGCAGTCCGGTGAGGAAGCGGTCGAAGTTGACGAACGCCGCGTCGGGATCGACCGTGCGCGAAAGCGCTTCCAGCAGCGACGGAATGAGCTTGGTGAGCAACTCGCGCGCTCGCGCGCTGCGGGTGGCGCGAATGCGGCCATGGTGCCAGCCGCGGATGATCGCGGAAATGTCGGCCGGGCGCTCGAACCCCATCCTGGCGAGCGTCGCGACCGTTTCCGGGTCTTCCTCGACCCCGGTGAAGACGAGGGAGCCGGTTTTCGACGCGAGCGGCGCCCCGCTCTCGAAGAGCCGGGAATAGTGCCCCTGTACGCTCGCCAGGCGCGCCCTCAACTCCTCCTCGAATTGGACCGTGTCCTCGTAGCCCATGAACCGCGCAATGTGATCGATACCGTCCGGCGTCTTCGGCAAGGCATGGATCTGCTGATCCTCGACCATCTGGAGGCGGTGCTCGAGGGTTCGCAGAAAGCGGTAGGCCTTCGCCAGATCGCTCGTCGCGCCGGCTGAAATATGCGCCCGCGCGTGCAGCGCCTTCAGCGCGCCGACGGTCGTCGGATCGCGCAGCGAACGGTCTCGCCCGCCGAGGATCAATTGCTGCGTCTGGGCAAAGAATTCGATCTCCCGAATCCCGCCGCGCCCGAGCTTGATGTTGTGTCCGTGCACCGCGATCCGCGAGTGCCCGGCATAGGCGTGGATCTGGCGCTTGATCGAGTGGATGTCTTCGATGGCGGCAAAGTCGAGATGCTTGCGCCAGATGAAAGGTTCCATGGCCTTGAGAAACTGCGCGCCCGACTCCGGATCGCCCGCGCATTGCCGCGCCTTGATCCAGGCCGCGCGCTCCCAGTTCTGTCCCATGCTCTCGTAGTAGAGCTCGGCCGCTTCGGTGGAGATGGCGATTTGCGTTGCGCCCGCGTCGGGACGCAGGCGCAAATCGACGCGGAACACATAGCCGTCGGCCGTCGTCTCCGCGAGCAACCGCACCAGCCGCTTCACCAGATCGACAGCGCCGGTTCGCTTGTCTCCGCGCATCGTGAAGGGGAAACGGTCCTCGTCGTAGAAGACGACGAGATCGACGTCGCTCGAGTAGTTCAGCTCGAACGCGCCATGCTTGCCCATCGCGATCACGACGAGGCCGGTTGTGTTTTCGAGCAGTTCCGGAGCGGTGTTGAGCGAGCCGGCCTTCCGGGCCTCCTCGGCGAGGAGAAATCGCACAGCGCCCTTGACGCAGGCATCGGCGAAACGGGTCAATCTCCCGGTGACACGCTCGAGCGGATAGACGCCGGCGATGTCGGCAAGCGCGATCGCGAGCGCGGCCCGCCGCTTGGCGATGCGCAATTGCCGCATGGCCAGCGCGTCGTCGGTTTCCTGGGCGATGGCCAGCGCGCTCTTCTCGATGTCGTCGAGGACATCGTCCGGGCCCCGCTCGAAGAGCTCGTGCAGGAATGCGCTCTCCTGCAGCATGGAGCGCGCAAGATATGGACTGTTGCCGGAAGCGGACCTGATCAGCGTGCGGCGCGCGGGATCGTCCGGCAGCGCCGCCGCCGAGGACCCGAAGGCCTCGATGAACCGATCGGCGCGCTCGGCATCGAACGCCGGCGGAATCGTTTCGGGAGCGACGGAAAATTCTGCGGCCATCAGCCGCGACCTATCACAGTTGCGGACGTAGGCCAAAGCGGCCGGCCGCTACCGGCTCGTCACCAATTGGTGTGCAGTCCGATGAACCCCGAATAGACTTCCGACCTGCTGCCGAATTCGCCCGCGACGTTGAACCGCAACGCGGTACGGTCCCCGAGATAGGCCGACAGGCCGGCACCGACAATTGCTGCGTCGGCGTCCAACTGGGCGCTCTGGACTTGGAAGGCCGCTGTCGGAAAGCTCTGGAATGACGCGTGTGCCGTGTGGTCGCGGATAAATTCGTGCGCCCACGCCACGCGCAGGTTTGCACTGATGCTGCCGGTCATATTCAGACGCGTTGCCGCTTCTACGCCGAGCTCGATACGCGCGCGGTCCGATTCTTCGTCGTGGTAATGCAGCGCCAATACCTCCGAGCTTGCGCTGGTGCTCTCGTCATAATCAGGCGTCGTGATCCGTTCGGCCGATAGATTTGCGAACGGCGTCAGTGCGCCCCACGGGGTGGCGAATGGACGGCCGCCCTCCACGCGCGCACCGAAGCCGTGCGCCGTGAAGTCGCCCACATACAGGTCGCTGCCGTTGAACGAGACCGTGCGTTCGGTGCTCACGTCGAACGAGGCAAATGCACCCGAGGCGGAGACATAAAATTCGTTGAACTGCACCCGGGAATGGAATCCGGCCTGGAACGTATCGTCGGACGCGGAGCCGAGACCGTCGAGATCGGAGTCGCGCCGGCCGATCGCTACCGAGATGCCGAATACACCGGCAGGGCGGACAAAATCGAGGCCCAGAGCAAGTTGTCCCCCTTCGGAGTCCAGATCGTGGCTGCCCTCGGACGCGCTGCCGCGGATATTCGAATGGTCTGCCTGCAGCGCGGCCCACAGCGAAAGGTTGCCCAGCGCTGTCACCTGCATTGGGGCCAGGCGCGCGCGTCCACCAGGGTTCTGGTCGAGCAGCAGGGTCAGATACTGCAACAGTGACTGAAATTGTCCCTGAGTGGTGCTGACGCCGATCTCACCGCTCATTTCCGACAACGCACCGCCGACCTCCGAAGACGAAAGGTCCAGAAGCCCCAGGAATTCGGGCGGAACGGTGCTCGCATTGGCGTAGATGACATCGACGGCCGAAGCCACGCTGAGCTCGTTCTCGCCGAGACCACCGGGCAACAGCGGCGTCAACGCGTTGGGATCGAGGCGAAGGAAGACGTTGTTGGAATCGTAGAGCACGGTCCCTCTGATCGCGCTGCCGAATAGTGTGTCGGCTACCGTAAACGTGCCCGATACGCCGCCCGTGGCGTTCAACAGCGTGTACTCCGTTCCGATGGTGTAGGTGCCACCGAGAGGAACGAGGGTCATGGTGCCCGCGAGCGTCGCCGAGCCGATGACATTGGTGCGGTCGGCAGCGGTGGGAGAAACTTCGACGACGTAGTCGGCAGCGGAATTGAACGACAGGTTGCCGCCGACCGTGATGGTTCCGATCGAGTTGCCGGGTGCGAGGGTCCCGCCGGCGATTTGCGTTGCCCCAACGGTTCCGGTGCCGCCGAGCGTTGCACCGTTGTTCACGGTCACCGACGATGAGGCGATCGAGCCATTCACGATGAGGATTCCCGTATCGATCAGGGTCGCGCCGGTATACGTGCTGGCACCCGTGAGCGTCAGCCTGCCCGGCCCGAGCTTCGTCAATGTGCCCGTGCCGGAAATGCCCCCCCCGTAAAGGCCGAAATTGTCGTTGCGGTTGAATGCGAGCGCCGCGTTGTTGACGATGTTACCCGCGACGGCGCCCGTGTCGCCGCCGTTCCCGATCTGGAGCGTGCCGGCACTGATCGTGGTGACGCCCGTATAGGTGTTGTTGGCGGCCAGCGTCAGCGTGCCGCTGCCCTGCTTTATAAGCCCGCCGGTGCCCGAAATGACGCCAGCAAAGGTCGACGATGAATTGGCACCGGCAGTGAGCGTGCCGTTCCCAAGCGCCACGATGCCGCCGGTACCCGAGAGGTTGCCGATCGTCTGAGTGTGGCCGTTCAGGTCGAACGTGCCGCCATTCACGGTCAGATCGCCGCCGGTGGGAAGCGCGCCACCGGCCCCGAGCAATAGCGTCCCCAGCTCTAAGATCGTTCCACCGGAATATGTTTGGGGCGCGGTGAGCGTGAGCGTGCCGCCGCTCGATTTGAGCACGGCGCCGGTGCCGGAGATAAGTCCGGAATAGGTCAGCGTGTCGCCCTGCGCCACGTTGAAGCGCAGCGTCGCATTGTTTGCAATGTCGCTCGCGATTGACTGCTCGATGATCAGTGTGCCGGCACTGATCGTTGTGGCGCCCGCATACGTGTTGAAGCCATGCAGCGTCAGGACCCCGGGGCCGAGTTTCGTCAGAGTACCCGTGCCGGAAATATCGCCGGTCACGTCCTGGCTGCCGGAGCTGTTGAACAGGAGTGCGGCGTTGTCGACGATGTTGCCCGTAACGTCACCCGCAAAAGGATTCGTTCCGTCTCCGTCGCTGAACGCCAACGTCCCAGCGGAAATGATGGACGTCTCGACGGTGGTGGAACCGCTCAGAGTGAGCGTACCGGTGCCCTGCTTAATGAGAACGCCTCCGGGGGAAGGAAGTGCGTTCGAAATGTTGCCGGCGAAGATCGTGGAATTGCTTGTACCGACCGTCAGCGTGGCGTCGCTCAGCCGAACGATGCCTCCGGTGCCGGACAGATCGCCGATCGTCTGGTCGTTGCCGCCCAAATCGAAGATGCCGCAGAAATTCGTCGTCAGGCAGGCACCGTTCACCGTGAGATTGCTGCCTGCGGCGAGCGTCGCGCCGCCGCCGAGCAAGATCATTCCGTCGTTGACCGTCGTTCCGCCCGTATAGGTCTGCGAAGGCGTGAGCGTCAGCGTTCCGTCGCC
>Ga0137427_10001648_pt1 | contig 9909 bp, 1 predicted proteins | sample EasRivERMZT700_2_FD_102309 | JGI IMG/M metagenome (GOLD analysis project Ga0137427, IMG submission 102309) | Soil microbial communities from meander-bound floodplain in the East River, Colorado, USA - East River MetaG ERMZT700_2 | ecosystem: Environmental > Terrestrial > Soil > Floodplain ...
CGACGATCGTCGCATTCTGAAACCCCAGGATGACGCCGAGGCGGCCGGCCGCGCGCGCCGCCGCGATGTCGGACGCCGTCAGCACCTTCATCAGCCGATCCGGCCACCGATCGAAGCGCGTGTGCCACGCGGCGAGGTCGCGCCGGGCGACGGCGAGGTTCGCATTGGCCAGGCTGGTGTGAATCGCCGTGAGCCTCGACGTCTTGTAGGCCGCGAAAATGGGTTCCGGATCGTTCCAGTTCTCGTCGGCCGAGAGCGCGTCGATAACGACGCTCCGATCGAAGAGCGCGTCCGCATCGGCGTGCTGGGCCCAGCCGTCCAGCGTCGTGACGGCACCCGCGAGCGCCGCCGTCGACGCCACGAATTCCCGGCGCGTGATGGGCATGGCAGGTAGTCTACCCCTCGGATCTCGCCCCAGCTGCGTCATCCATGGCATGCTCTAAGGCTGAAATCGGGACCTCCCAACATGCAGATATCTGTCCGCTCGACACTGACCATCCTCGGCGTCCTTGGGACGCTCGCCTCGACCATCGCGTGTGGCTCCTCCAGCAAGGCGTCCTCTCCCGACGTCTGGGCCACCGTCGACAAGTTCGAAATCAAGCGCGATGAGGTTGAAAAGGCGTATCGCCGCGTCGCACCGGCCCCGCCGGCGGTGCCGTCCGAAGAAGAAATGATGACCGCGAAGCTGGGGATCGTGGACGAGCTCATCACCCAGCAGGCGCTGGTCGCCAAAGCCGCCGGGCTGAACCTGCAGGTGACGGATGCCGACGTCGACAAGGCGTTCGCCGACCGCAAGGCGAATATGGCCGAGGACGTGTTTCAGCAGCAGCTCAAGGAACGCGGTCTGACGCCCGACGACATGAAGCAGTCGCTCCGGCGCGAGCTGCTCGCCGACAAGGTACTCGAGCACGAGGTGACGTCGAAGGTGTCGGTGACCGATCAGGAGATCACGGACTTCTTCAACGCCAACCGCGCGCAGTTCAACGTGCCCGAGACGCAGTACCGCATCGCGCAGATCATCGTCACGCCGGTGCGCGACCCGGAGCTGCGCAACCGGAAGGGCGACGACGCGGTGACGCCGGAGGACGCGCAGAAAAAGGTGCAGCTGCTGATGTCGAAGCTCAAGGAAGGCGTGCGCTTTTCGGAACTGGCGATGGACTACTCGGAAGATCAGCGGACACTCACCCAGGGCGGCGACCTCGGGTTCATCTCGGAAACGCAGCTCAAGCAGGTGGGCGCCCCGTTGCGCGACACCGTGCTGAAGTCGCAGCCGGGCAACGTGAGCGTCGTGACCGCCGGCGGCGCGTACACGCTCGTGCTGCTCATCTCCAAAGAGACGGCGGGGCAGCGCGATCTCGCGACGCCGGGCGTGCGCGACGGCATCAGCGGCACGCTCCGCGAACGCCGGGAGCAATTGCTGCGCGCGGCCTACATCACCACCGTACGCAACGACGCGAAGATCACGAACTACTTCGCGCGGCAGATCGTCGAGACCAAGAGCAAAGCACCGAGCCTGCTGCCCACGCCGCCGGGCAAGTAGTCCGGCCGAGCGCGTCCCGGCGTCGATGGAAGACCTGAGATCGGTGCCGTGGCGCCCTGAAAACGCGCAGTATCTTCACGGCCCATACCAACGATAGATAGGACGATCGGTCGCGGAAGGTTACGGTGGACGTGTCGAGTCAGCAGCACCAGCGCCTGATTCGCCACCCATGCTATTCGCATCGCGCCGCCCGCGGCGCCTCCTGACGCTCCTGACCGTCGCCGCCGCCTTCTGGTGCGCGGGCGCGCTGCCGTGGCTGGTCCGCGCGCAGATCCCGGCGGCGCCCGGCGGCCTGCTCGAGCTCTCGACCAGCACGGATGTTCGAGCCCTGCTCACCGCGTCGGATCTGCAGACGCTGGTGCCCGACCGCGGCCAGTTCACGTTTCCGGCGCCGTATCTCACGACCGGCGTGCGCCTGACGAACGCGTCGGATTGCAGCGACTGGTTCGACTGCGTGATGGCGCTCACAGGTGGATCGTGGCGCAACATCAACAACTCCGCCGGCAGCAACGATCTCTACGTCGTCGTCGGTCTCGATCGGACGAACGGCGGCGCGGGGCCGTCGCTGTTCCGGTACCACAAGCTCACCGGCGCCACGGCCAACCTTGGCCCGTTGTTCACGCCGGACGAAGACCTTTCATGGGGCGGCCTCGAGGGCTGGTACTTCAGCGCGCGCCAGCCGACGACGCTGTACCTGAATCTCGACCGTCAGCTCCTGCGCATGGACGTGCTCACACGCACGACGTCCGTCGTCTTCGACATCGGCGACGCCCTCGGCGACAACAAGGAAGTCTGGCGGCCGCTGTCGAGTGACGACGATCGCGTGCACGCGTTCACCGTGCGGCTCGTCAACGATCAGCGGCGGATCGGCTGCGGCGTCTATCGCGAGGACACGCAGCGATTCTCGTACTACGCCGCCGTCGGACGCCTGAACGACTGCGCGATCGACCATAGCGGCGAATGGCTCGTCGTGAAGGAAGACCGCGACGGCCAGGGCGGCGAGGACCACCGGCTGATCTACCTGCCGACCGGTGGCGAGACCGTGCTGCTCGAGGAGAACGGCGCGTCTCCCGTCATGGCGCTCGGCTTCGGGGTGATGATTGCCGCCGATCCGGCCGATCCGCTGCCCGGGACGATCCGGCAGCGTGACTTCAGCGCGATGTCGGCCGGCCTCGCGATGTATCGCGGCGTGGCGGGGCAGCCGCCGTCGATGACGGAGCTGAGTTTCTCGAACGCGCGCGCGGCCGGGCTCGACCAGCAGTACGCGTGCGGCGGCGCCGTCAACCGGACGAACGGCCCGCGGGCCAACGAGATCGTCTGTGCACAGCTCGACGGATCGCTGCGCACCCTCGTGGTGGCGCCCGTCATGACCGACCTCGACGCGGCGGGCGGCGGGCCCAACGACGACGCGATCAAGCAACCGGCGGGCAACCTGGATCCCACCGGCCAGTTCTATCTGTGGACCACCAATCTGCTCGGGGATCGGCTCGACGCGTTTCTCGTTCGCGTGCCCTTGCAGCAGCTTGTCTCGCCGCCGGCCGATAGCGTCGCGCCGGCGGTCGCCGTAACCGCGCCGGAGGGCGCCGCGACCGCCAACGGCGAGGTCACGCTCATGGCGACGGCGACCGACAACGTCGGTGTGGTGGGCGTTCGCTTCCGGCTCGACGGCGTGAGCATCGACGCCGAGATCGCGAGCCCGCCGTTCACGATGTCGTGGGACAGCACCAGCGTGCCGGACGGCGTGCACGTGATCTCGGCCGTCGCCCGCGACGCGGCCGGCAATCTCGCCCTGGCGGTGCCGGTCGAGATCACGGTGCAGAACGGGGCGGGCGCGCCGGAGATTTCGGGCGTCCACGTGACTGGCGTGACGGAACGCCTCGCGCTCGTGAGCTGGACGACGAATCAGCTCGCCGACACGCGCGTGGAATACGGTCTGTCTCCTGCGTACGGCAGCTCGACGACCCTCAATCCCGCGTTGGTCGGGTCGCATCTGCAACTGCTCACCGGGTTGATCCCCGGCGCGACGTACCACTATCGCGTGATCTCCACGAACGCGCAGGGTCTGACGGCGACGTCGGCCGACTTCACGTTCACGACGCAAGCCGCGGCGCTCATTTCAGGTGTCACGGCGTCAGCGCTGACCGGTGTGTCCGCCTCGATCTCGTGGACCACGAACGTGGCCTCGACGTCGCTCGTCGAGTACGGCCTCACGACGACCTACGGCGACGCGACGAACATGGACGGGACATTCACGACGTCCCACCTGCAGGGGCTCTACGACCTGACGCCCGGCACGACCTATCACTACCGCGTGTACTCCACGACACCGGAGAGCGTGCTGTCGGTATCGAACGACTTCACGTTCACGACGCCGTCACCGGCCACGCCGGAGCTGCCGCGCACGTTCATCGACACCACCTACGCGCCGAACACCGGGCCCGTGATCGACGTCGGTCCGGGCGAGGATCTGCAGGCGGTTCTCGATGCCGCGGTGCCGGGCGTGACGATCGTGCTCGACGCCACCGCGACGTTCACCGGCAACTTCGTGCTGCCCAACAAGCCCGGGGCACAGTGGATCTACATCGTCTCGTCGGCGCTGGCGAATCTGCCGCCGCCCGGCACGCGCGTCAGTCCGGCGTCCGCCACCTTGATGCCGAAGATCGTGAGCCCGAACATCTATCCGGCGCTGACGACCGCCGCCGGCGCGCATCACTACCGCTTCATCGGCATCGAGATCACGACAACGTGGAGCACGAGGAACCTGACGCACGTCCAGCTCATCAATCTGCAGGCCGAGAATCAGACGACGCTCGACGTCATGCCGCACCATTTCACGTTCGACCGGTGCTACGTGCACGGCACGCCGACCGGCAACGTCCGGCGCGGTCTCTGGATGCAGGCCGCGTTCACGGCCGTGATCGACTCGTACCTCGACAACTTCCACGAGGTCGCCTCGGACTCGCAGGCGATCTTGAGCTCGAACGCTCCGGGCCCGTTCAAGATCGTCAACAACTTCATCTCGGCGGCGGGTGAGAACCTGATGTTCGGCGGCGCCGATCCGGCGATCCCGGGGCTCGTCCCCGCCGACATCGAAATCCGCGCCAACCACATCTCGAAGTCACTCGCCTGGCGAGTGGGCGATCCGAGCTATGCCGGCATTCCCTGGGCGGTGAAGAACCTGCTGGAGCTCAAGAACGCCGAGCGCGTACTCATCGAAGGCAACGTGCTCGAGCGCGTCTGGGCGTCGGGGCAAACCGGGGCCGCGATCCTGCTGACGCCGAGGAACGAGGACCACACGGCGCCATGGTCGATCGTCCGCGACGTGACCATCCGCCGCAACATCCTGCGGCACGCCGGCGTCGGCGTGGGGCTCAACGGCACCGACGACGCCGCGCCGAGCGGCCGGCTCACCAGAGTGTTGGTGCAGGACAACCTGATCGACGACATCAGCGAGTCGTGGGGGCCCGGCTGGGCGTTTCTGATTTCTGCCAGCCGGTTCGGGACCGGTCCGCTGCTGGGTCCGGACTACCTGACGATCGACCACAACACGGTGTTCAGCGACGCGGCGTACGCCGTGACCGACACGTCGGGCGAGCTGAACGTGATCGATCGTCTCGCGTTCCGGAACAACATCGTGGCGCAGGGCCAGTTCGGCTTCCACGGCAGCGGCACTGGCGACGGCGGCTCGACGCTCAACGCGTTCTACGTCGCGCCCGTGTTCACCACGAGCGCGATCGTCGGCGGTATTTCCGGCAACTTCGTCGGCTATCCGGGCTTGTTCTTCCCGGCCTCGACGAACGACGTCCAGTTTGTCGACGCCGCCGCGGCGAACTACCAACTGCTGCCCACGTCGCCGTTTGCGTTGGCCGGCATCGACGGCCGTGATCTCGGCGTCGACTGGTCCGCGCTCACCGGCGCAACCGCGTGCGCGGTGAGTGGCGTGTGCGCGCCGACGATCTCCGACATCACCTTGACCGCCCTCACCCCGGTGTCCGCCGTCATCAACTGGTCCACCGATCAGGCGACGACCAGTCAGATCGAGTACGGGCTCACGTCCGACTACGGGAGCCTGACCGCCCTGGATCCGTCGCTGTCGGTGGCTCACGCGATGAGCGTGACGGGCCTGTCGCCAGCCACGACGTACCACTTCCGTGTCCGCTCGACGAACAATGCCGGCTTGACGTCGGTGTCCGGCGACTTCACGTTCACGACGGTGGGCCCACCGGTGATCGGAGACGTGAGCACTTCCGGCGTCGGCGGAACGACGGTCACCGTCTCGTGGTCGACGGATCAGATGACGACCTCGCAGGTCGAGTACGGGACGACCACGGCGTACGGCCGTGCCACCACGCTCGATCCCGCGCTCGAGATGGCGCACAGCGAGATCCTGACGGGTCTTTCGACGGGCACGACGTACCACTACCGCGTCAGGTCAGAGAACGCCTTTGGCATGGCCACGACGTCGGGCGATTTCACGTTCACGACGGTGGCGCCGCCCGCGATCTCGGGCGCCACGGCGTCGGCCATCACCGGCACCACCGCCACCGTGTCCTGGACGACCGATCAGGCTGCGAACACGCAGGTTGAGTACGGCGCGACGTCGACGTACGGCCAGACCACGATTTCGGACGCCATGCTGGTCACGTTGCACAGCCAGAGCCTCTCGGCTCTGGCGCCCGGCACGACGTATCACTACCGCGTCAGGTCGACGAACAGCGTCGGGTTGCTCGTCACGTCGGGCGACCTGACATTCACGACGATCGCGGCCCCCGTCATCTCCGGCGCCGGCGCGGCGCCGATTACGGGCACGGCCGCGACGATTTCGTGGACGACGAATCAACCCGCGGACTCGCAAGTTGAGTACGGACTGACGCCGGCGTACGGCACGAGCACCGCGCTCGACGCAGCATTGGTCACGTCGCACAGCCAGGGTCTGGCCGGTCTGGTTCCCGGCACGACCTACCACTCCCGCATTCGATCGAAGAACGGCACCGGCCAGCTGTCGGTGTCGCCCGATCTCGTCTTCACGACCGCCGGCGCCCCGCTCGTGTCGGGCGTGAACGTCTCGGCGATGACGGGGACGTCGTTCACCATCAACTGGACCACCGATCAAGCGGCGGATTCGCAGATCGAGTACGGACTCACGACGGCGTATGGCACCACGACGACGCTCAATCCCGCGCTGGTCACCGCGCACGCGCAGAGCGTGACCGGCCTGTCCGCCGGCACGACCTACCACTTCCGCGTGCGATCGGCCAACAGCGTCGGGCTGTTGACGATCGTGGGCGACTTCACCGCGACGACGCCGGCAGCGTTCGTGCAGAGTGCGGGCGGGTCGGACGATGCGGGCAGCACCACGATCGCGCAGGCGTTTTCGGGAAGCACCGCGGCCGGCAATCTGATCGTCGCCGCCGTGTCATGGGACAGCTCCGCCACCGTGAGCTGCAGCGACACGCGGGGCAACGTCTACATCGTCGTGCCGACGCTCTACGACGTCGTCAACAACCAATCGGTCGGCGTTTGCTACGCGCCCAACATCATCGGCGGAACGACGACGGTCACCGCCACCTTCAGCGGCAACGCCAGCTATCGCCGGTTGCTCGTGCACGAGTACGCCGGCATCGCGGCCACGAGCCCGGTTGACGTCACGGCCCAGAACATCGCGGATGGCACGGCCGCCGCGAACAACATCACGACGACGGCTGCGACGACGACGGTCGCCGGCGCGCTGATCTTCGGAGCCGTGATGGACGACGCGGGCACGACCACGATTTCGGCGGGGACGAACTTCACGGCACGAGCGTCGGTGGGCGATTTGGTTTCCGAAGACCGCATCCTCGCGACGCCGGGCACCGTGTCGGCGACGTGGACGTTTGCGGACGCCCATCGGTACATGGCGCAGCTCGTGGCGTTCCGGCCGCGTTCCAGCAACGCGCCGGCCGCTCCGGCCATCTCTGGGGTCGCGGCGTCGGGGCTGACGGGTGCGACGGCGACAATCGGCTGGACCACGAATCAGCCGGCGGATTCACAGGTCGACTACGGCCTGACGACGACCTACGGCAGCACAACGGCGCTCAATCCCGCGTTGGTGACGGCGCACGCTCAGGTCGTGACCGGTCTCGCGGCCGGCACGACGTATCACTTCCGCGTTCGCTCGACGAACAACGTGGGCTTGTCCGCGACGTCGGCAGACTTCGCGTTCACGACCAGCGCGGCGCCGGCAATTTCTGCCGTGGCTGCCACGGGCGTCACGGGTACGGCCGCGACGATCGGCTGGACCACGGATCAGCCCGCCGATTCACAGGTCGACTACGGACCCACGACGACGTACGGAGCGACCACACCTGTCAACCCGGCGCTGGTGACCGCGCACGGTCTCGACCTGTCCGGTCTTTCGCCGGGCACGACCTATCACTACCGCGTGCGATCCAGGAACAACGCCGGGGCCGTCACGACGTCGGCGGGTGCGGTCTTCACGACCGTGGCGCCGCCCGTGATTTCGGGTGTCGCGAGCTCCGCGATCACGCGAACGACGGCGACGATCGGCTGGGCGACCAATCAGGCAGCCGACTCGCAGGTCGAGTACGGCACGACGACGGCGTACGGCCAGGTCTCGACGCTCGGCGCGACGCCGGTCCTGGCGCACAGCCAGGGTCTCGCCGGCCTCGGAGCGGGCACGACGTATCACTATCGCGTGCGGTCGATGAACAGCGCCGGCTTGCTCTCGACGTCCGGCGATTTCGTGCTCGTCACGGAATTCCCGCCGCCGTCGATCTCGGAGGTGACGGCATCGCCGGTCACCGGCCTGACGGCCACGATCGGCTGGACGACGGATCAGCCGGCCGATTCGCAGGTCGAGTACGGGCTGACGACGAACTACGGCAGCGCGTCGACACTGGCCCCGGCGCTCGTCACGGCGCACAGTCAGCTCCTCACCGGGCTCGTCACTGGCGAGACGTATCACTATCGTGTGAAGTCTAGAAACGCCTCCGGCCTCCTCACGGTGTCCTCGAACGCGACGTTCAGCACGGCGGTCCCGGCAATCATCTCGAGCGTGGCCGTCTCGAACATCACGGGCAGCAGCGCGACGATCGGCTGGACGACCGATCAGCCCGCGGACTCGCAGATCGAGTACGGCCTCACACCGGCGTACGGTTCATCGACGCCGCTCGGCGGCGCGCTGACGACCGGGCACAGTCAGGGCGTGTCCGGCCTCGCGCCCGGCACGACGTATCACTTCCGCGTGAAGTCGCGGAACAGCCTCGGCCTGCTCGCGACGTCGGCGGACTTCACGTTCACGACGGTGGCGCCGCCGGCGATCACTGCGGTGGGCGCGTCGGCCATTACGGGTTCGACGGCGACGATCGGCTGGACGACCGATCAGCCATCCAACTCGCGGGTGGAGTTTGGCGTGACGACGAACTACGGCAATCAGACGGCGCTCGATCCGGCGCTGGTCACGCTGCACAGCCAGGGGCTGACGGGCCTCACGCCCAACACGACCGTTCACTACCGCGTCATCTCGATGAACGCGGTTGGATTGGCAACGACATCGGCGGACTTCACGTTCACGACCGCGACACCGGCGGTGATTTCAGGCGTGACCGCCTCCGCCATCACGACCGTGTCGGCCACCATCAGCTGGACAACCGATCAGTCGGCCAGCTCGCAGGTGGAGTACGGCCTCACGACGGTCTACGGCACCACGACGACGTTGGATCCCGCGATGGTGACGTCGCACAGCCAGCTCGTCACGGGACTCAACGCGGGCACGACGTATCACTACCGCGTCCGGTCTGTGACGTCCGCAGGCTTGCCCAGCGTGTCCGGGGACTTTGTGTTCACGACGCAGGTGGTCGCGCTGCGGCAATCCGCCGGGGGCACGAACGACCTGGCGGGCACCACGATCGCGCAATCGCTCAGCGGCCCCACGCTCGCCGGCAACCTGATCGTCGCGGCCGTCTCCTGGGGTGCGGACACGACGCTGACCTGCAGTGACACGCAGGGCAACGCCTACACGACGCTGCCCGTGCTGTTCGACGGCGTGAACAACCAGGCGCTCGCCATCTGTTATGCGGCCAACATCGCCGGCGGCAACGTCACCGTGACGGCGACGTTCGGCGCCAGCGCGAGCTACCGGCGGATCATCGTGCACGAGTACTCGGGCATCGCCACCGTGAACCCGATCGACGGCACGGCCGGCAACATCGCGATCGGCACGACGGCGCCGAACAACGTCACGACCACGTCGGTGACCACGGCAACGCCGGGTGACCTCATCTTTGCCGCCGTCATGGACGATGACGGCGTCAACAACATTCAGGCGGGCACGAACTTCACGCTGCGCTTCTCGGTGAACGGCTCGGATC
>Ga0137427_10001649_pt1 | contig 9906 bp, 4 predicted proteins | sample EasRivERMZT700_2_FD_102309 | JGI IMG/M metagenome (GOLD analysis project Ga0137427, IMG submission 102309) | Soil microbial communities from meander-bound floodplain in the East River, Colorado, USA - East River MetaG ERMZT700_2 | ecosystem: Environmental > Terrestrial > Soil > Floodplain ...
CCGCCGCCGCGCCCGCCCGCGCCGCCGGCGGTGGAGAGATTGAACGCGACCGATCGGCCGTCCGGTGAGGCGAGCAGTCCGCTGATCGCATCGCCCGGGACGGAGATCTGCCGCGCCCGGCGGGCGATGTTGTTCCAGTCGATGCGCACGTCCACCGGTCCGCCGGCCGCGCCCGCACCGCGTCCTCCGCCGGCCGCCTGCGCGGCGATCGCCTGCGCCTCGCTGTCGATGTCGCGGTTGAGCGGGTCGCGCTCCTGATCCCGCAGCGGCACCGCCCACATCTCGATCGTGGTCGTGATGCCGCCCTGGGTTGCAATCCCGTTGCTGAATCCCTCGGACGACGTGAAGACGATGTGGCGGCCGTCGCCGGTCCACACGGCGTTGTTCTCGGAGTAGTGGACGCGGTCATCGGAGAGGTGCTTCTCCTCGCCGCCCGCGATCGGGGCGACGTAGACGTGCGACCGCAGCGTCCGATCCTGTTTCGAGAACGCCACCCATTTGCTGTCGGGTGAGACGGAGACGGAGCCAATCCTCGCCACCGTGTCCGACGAGATCGTCGTCGTCCTGGCGTCGACGACGCTGTAGCCGTAGAGCTTCTTGTCCGCGGCCGTGTAGAGCAGAGACTTGGAGTCGGGCGTCCAGAGGAGCGCGCCCTTTTCGTTGTCGAGCGTGGTGATCTGCTTCAAGCCGCCGCCATCCGGATCGGAGACCCACACCTCGTCGCGCCCGGAGCGATCCGAGACGAACGCGAGGTACTTGCCGTCCGGCGACCACCTGGGTGTCTGGCCGCGCGAGGCCATGGCGTCAGGCGCCACGCGCGTGATGTCGCCGCGGTTGGTCGCGATCGTGAGCAGCTGACCACGAGCGGAGATCACCGCACGCTGACCGGACGGCGAGAGATCGAACGCATCGACCTCGTTCTGCAGCGTCACGACCTCGAACTGGTTCTCCTTGTCGTCGGTGGCGATCTCGATCTTGATCTCGTTCGTCCGGCCGGACGCGACGTCGAGCTTCCAGAGGCCGAAGTTGTCTTCGTACACGATGACCTTGCCGTCGGCCGACATCGACGGGAAGAAGAGGCTGCCGTCGGTGTGCTTCGTCACCTGCACGGGCTGGCCGCTGCCCGACGCGGGGATCTTGTAGATGTTGTTCACGCTCTTGCGGATCTCGAGTCCGCCGGGCTTGACGCTGTTCTCGTTCGGCACCGGGTCGCCCACGTAGTAGATGTGCCCGTCGGCGCCCCACATTGGCCAGAAGCGGTTGTAGTCTTCGTCGCCGAGCAGTTTCGTGTACGTGTTGTTCGCGAGATTGGCCACCCAAAGGTCGGCTGCGTAGGAGCCGCGATAATGCTGACGCGACCACGTGGCGGGATGCCGGTTGAACGCGAGCTGTTTGCCGTCAGGCGAGAACGCGCCCCAGAAGCCCCAGTCCACGGGCAACGCCTTCTCGGGTCCGCCGCCAACCGGAATCTGGTAGAGCGTGGCGACGTTCGGAAACGCGCCGTCACCGTGATTGGCGCGGAGCAGCACCTGCAGCGAGTCGCGCGACCAGCCGATCACCTCGTCGTTGCCCGTGTGGAAGGTCAGCCGCGTCGCCGCGCCGCCGGTCATGGGCATGACGAACGCGTCGTAGTTGCCGAATCGATTCGACGAGAACGCGATCCACTTGCCGTCGGGCGAGAAGCGCGGCATGGTCTCGCGCGCGGTGTTGTCGGTCACGCGGTGCACCGCGGAGCCGTCCTCATTGGCGGTCCAGATGTCGCCGAGATAGCTGAATGCGATCTTGCCGGCGCGATAGTCGGGATACCGCGCGAGCTTGATCGGACCAGGGGGCGCCGCCGCGGGTCCGGCGGTGCCCACCGCCAACGCCAGCAACGCGCAAAGGGATGCGCCGAATACGGCTCTTCGAACCATGGCTGACCTCCAGGAACACGCGGATGTTACGGGCATCCCGTGATGGTGGCAATGGGTGAATGAGTGAGTGGGTGAATGGACTCCGCGAAGCCCGCGACGTACAGGAGCGGCCCTGAGCAAGCCAAAAGCCAGAAGCCAGAAGGCAGACGGAGGGGCGGGCTTAGCCCGCCCTGTCAGAGAAACCGCGTGAGCGCGATGTGCAGTTCGCGCGTGCCGGCGTGGGCCGGACGCCACTGGATGAGGATCGGGGTCTGGTACGGGCCCTCCACGATGGAACCCTTGCCGGGGTGGGCCGTGTCGGAGACGAGGAGATCGACGGACCGCTTCGTGCGGAGGAATCGGGACGCGGGCACTTCCAGCGTGCGCGCCAGCACGCGCTCGAGTCGGGAGGCCCGCAGTCCGACGGCGTCGACCAGCCGGTTGAGCGCCCGAACGAGATCGTATTTCGCGTACCCGATGGCCTTGGCCGGCAGGGCCCGCGGGTCGTTCCAGGCGTGCCGGGCTTTCTCGGCGGCGAACTTCAACGGGCTGCGGAGCACTTCCGCCAGGTCGTGCTGCATGAGCAGCGTCTCGTACTCGTTGACGGTCAGGCTCGCGTATTGCTCACCGGCCGCGAGCTCGATCCGGACGCGGCCCTTCTCGACGCCGTGATGGCTGACGAACTCGGCCACCTGTTCGTAGAGGCCGATCCGCGACGATTTGAGATTGACGGCATCGATGGGGTGCGCCGAGACCGGGACGTGCAGCACCGCTCGCGCCACGTCGACCTCGCGGTTGTAACCCACGATGGTGGTCATCCGCTTGCGCGGAGTGCTCCCGTGCATGCCGTCGAAGTCGACGAAATAGACCGGGCCGGGCCGCCGCGCGTTGTACGACACGCAGGCGTGCAGGCCGCCGCCGATGAACGCCAGGTGCGAGTGCGCGTTGGCCGGCTCGACCTTGCGCTGCTCCGGCAGGAGCTCTTCGCGCAGTTCCAGCTGGTCGTGTCGATAACCGGCACCCTCCGGGAACATCGTGCGGAAGAGCTCCAGGTAGTTGCCGATGGCATTCGGCCGCATCGTGAGCCGCGCGGCGAGATTCTGCGGGAGATAGCCGGCCGTCGTATGGCGTGACGCGTAGAGGCAGCGCGAAAAGTCGTCGAGGACGTTGCCGTGAACTACGGCCGCCTGGCCCCGGACATCGATGACGTCGAACGGGGCGCTGGGTCGAACTTCGAGGGTCAGCTCACGGGGTGTCACAGCCAGTCGTATCGGACGAACCAGAGCATAACACTATCTTGCTTTGCAATGCAAAGACATCGGGCGTATGACAGACTGACCGCGCCCAAGCCGACGCCGTCAGCCCGCGTCGCTCGCGATCCTTATGATGCGACGGTGGTTCGATCGAGTCGTCACGCTACGTCGCGGAGAAGCCACCACCGCGTGGCTGATGTTCGCGTATTCGTTCCTCTCGATGACGGCGCACAACGTCATCAAGCCGATTTCCCGATCCAAGTTCATCACCGACCTCGGCGCAGACAACCTGCCGTACGTGCAGTTCGGAGCTGCGCTGATTATCGGCGTGTTGATGTACTTCTACGCACGAGCCAGCAACCGGCTGCCTCGCCGATGGGTCATGCCACTGACCCAGGCCGGTTTGGTGGTGGTGATGGTGGTCTTCTGGCTGCTGTTCCCGACCGGCCAGAGGTGGGTGTCGGTCGCCCTGTACGTCTTCAACTTCATGCTGGGGATTCTGCTGGCCAGTCAATTCTGGACGCTGGCCAACGATCTGTACGATTCGCGGCAGGCGCGGAGGCTCTTTGGCTTCATCGGCGCGGGCGCGTGCCTCGGCGGCGCCGTGGGCTCGCTCGTGACGAAGTTCAGCGTCAACGAGGTCGGCACCGACAACCTGGCGCTCGTGAGCGCCGCACTGATGGCCGCATGCGCCGTCGTCGTGACGACCATCATCCGGCGCCAGTCGGCGTCGGTCGCCGGACTCGCCGTGGAGAGCGAACGGGGCGTCGGCGCCGGGGAGGCAATTCGGCTGCTCATTGAGTCGCGTCACCTGCGTCTCATCGCGATCGTCATCGCCTTCGCGCAGATTGGCGCCGTGCTCGTCGAGCAGCAGTTCTATCTGGCAGCCGAGGCGGCGAAGGGCGCCAGTGGGACCGACGCCATCACCGAGTTTCTGGCTGGGGTCGGTTTCTACGTCTCCGCCGCAGGTTTCGTCGTGCAGATCGCCCTGACGAGCCGCGTCCATCGAACGCTGGGTCTGATCTTTGCACTGCTGCTCCTGCCCGTGACGCTCGGGTCGACCGCCGTGGTCATTCTGCTGAACGCCGCGCTCTGGGCGACGTCGATCGCGCGTGTTGTTGACAGCTCGTTGCGCTACTCGATCGACAAGACCACGCGCGAGGTGTTGTTCCTGCCGTTGCCGGCCGACTTGAAGCATCGGGCCAAGCCGTTCGTCGACGTGACGGTGGACCGCAGCGCGAAGGCGCTGGGCGCTCTGCTGGTGCTGGTCATGATCAAGCCCTGGGGGCTGAACCTGGCGTGGTGGCAGTTGAGTTACGCGAGCCTCGTCATCGTCGGCCTCTGGGTCGGGGTGGCCCTCGTCGCGCGTCGCGAATACCTGCGCACGTTCCGGCAGAGCATCGGCGCGCGTGATGTTGAACCGGCCACCGTCCGGGTCGACGTCGCGGATCCGGCCACGATCCAGACGCTCGTGTCCGAGCTGTCGAGCCCCGACGAGGCGTCGGTGGTCTACGCGGTCGAAATGCTCGAAGTCCTCGGCAAGCGCTCGCTCGTGACGCCGCTGCTGCTGCACCACGCCGCGCCGAAAGTGCGCGCGCGGACCTTGGTGATGCTGGCGTCGGCGCCGCCCGATGCGGCCGAGGCCGGGCACTGGATGCCGGCGGTTCAGCGTCTGCTGCGCGACGACGACGCGGACGTGCGCGCGGCGGCGGTGCGCGCGCTGGCGGCGCTGCGGCACGAGGCCGCGCCCGCCGTGATGCGCGAGTTCCTCGACGACGCCAATCCGCGCGTCGCGGTCACCGCAGCCGTGGCGCTCGCCGACACGGGCAATCCCGCGGACGCGCGCGCGGCTGAGCATGCCCTCGTCGAGCGCATCAACGACACGCGGGCCGTCGCCGCGGGCACCCGACGCGATGTCGCCGCCGGGCTCGCGCGCATCCGGAACCCGGCGTTCCGGTCGCTGCTCATTCCGCTCATCCACGATCCGGCGGTCGACGTCGCGCTGGAAGCCGTGCGCAGCGCCAGACGCCTCGAAGGCGACCACGCGCTGTTCGTGCCGGCGCTGGTGTCGCTGCTCGGCCATCGCGCGCTCAAGGCAGCGGCGCGCGACGCGCTCGTGAGCTTCGGCGACGACGTCGTGCCGCTGCTCGCGCACGTACTGCGCGATGGCGACGAGCAGGCCTGGGTCCGCCGTCACGTGCCGGCGACGCTCGCACGGCTGCCGACACCGCCGTCGGTCGAGGCGCTGGTGGCGTCACTCGATGATCCCGATGGTTTCCTGCGGTACAAGGTCGTCGAGGCGCTCGAGGCCATTCGCCGCGATCACCCGCAGATCGCCTCGCCGTCGCGCGTCGCCGACCGGCTCGTCATGAAGGAGAGCGCGCGCTACTGCCGGCTGCTCACGCTGCGCGTCCAGCTCGGCGCGCAGTCCGCGGCCAGCGGAACGTCGCTGCTCTCACGCGCCCTGGACGACAAGCTGACGCGCTCGCTCGACCGCTTGTACCGGCTGCTCGCGTTGATCCATCCGTGGCAGGACGTCGCCGACGCGCGCTACTCGATCGAGCACGGCGACGGGCGGGCGCGCGCGGCGGCCGTCGAATACCTCGATGGCCTCCTCAGCGCGCACGTGCGGAGGCGCGTCATCCCGTTGATCGATGAATCGCCGGTCGATGACAAAGTGATCCACGCCCATGCGCATCTCAGAACGCGGCCGCGCGATCTGGCCGACACCGTCGCGCAGCTCGTTCATGAGGACGATCCGGTCGTGGCGGCGGCGGCGATTTGGTTCGTCGAGGAGCACCGGCTCTGGGCGCTGTCGGGAGACCTCGAACACGTCCTGGCCCACCCGCCCGCGATGAGTTCCCTGGTCGCCGACGCGGCGGCGCACGCGCTGGCGGCGAGCGATCAGACATCCGACGATGCGCGGATCGAGATTTCGGCCGCCGTGTGGCCCGTGGTGCGGGTGGTCGATCGGCTGCGTTCCATTCCGCTCTTCGCGTTCGTGTCTATCGACGAGCTGTTCCGCTTCGCCGGCGCCGGCGAACAGGTCCGCTACGACCGCGGCCGCGAGCTGTCGACGGCCGGCGCGCCCGCCGACACAGTGCTGTTCCTGCTCGAGGGGTCGGTGTCGGCGGTCAACGACGCGCCGTTGACCGTGATCGCGCCGGCGGCGCTGCACTTCGAGGAAATGCTCGAGGGACGGTCCGTGCGGCACACCACGATCGCGACGAGCACCGCCGTGTGCCTGCGGCTCAAGAGCGCGGACGCGCTCACGATGATCGCGGACAACGTCGCCCTGGCCCAGGGCCTGTTCCGTATGCTGCTGGCGAGCTCGCTCGGCCGCGCCGAGGCGCTCGTGCGATCGCCGATATCGGTGAAGCCCATCGACGGCCGGGCGTCGCGATCGTTCGATCAGGTGGAGAAGGCGATCCGGTTGCGGCAAAGCCCGTGGCTGGCCCGGGCCACGGTGACGCAGCTGCTGGATCTCGTGGCGATCGCCCGCGCCGTGCCGCTCGCCACCGGCCGGGTGCTGCTCGGCGAGCTCGATCGGCCCGCGCTCTATCACGTGCTCGAGGGTGAGGTGCGCGTCGAACGAAACGGCAGCCCCGCAGAGACGCTTGGCTCGGGGGCCACGCTCGGCATTGCCGAGACGCTCGCCGGTATCCCATCACAGGTGCGCGCTGTCGTGACGGTCAACGGTCACGCGCTGCGGTTGGATCGCGAGGATCTATTCGACGTGTTGGTCAACCACGTCGATCTGCTGCAAGGGGTGTTCAGCGGCGTGCTGAATGCGAAGGCGCGGGCGGACCGGCAATGACCTCGCGCTTGCCGACGTAGATCGCGGTGAACTTGCCGTTTCGAATCTCGAGCGCCGACGGCGCGCCCTCCGGATAGAACTTCTGGCCCAGCATGCCGGTGTCGATCTGAATCAGCCGGCCATCAAAGCTGACGCGCATCCGTCCGCCCGACGCCACCGTGTGTCCGACCACCATGGCTTTGACGCCGAGCGCGCCAAGGATGCCGTCGAACGCCGCGCTGTCGACCGCCGCGGGCTCTTCAACCAGGCCCCGGTACCACAGCGGGCCCGTGGCAGCGAGCAGCGATTGCTCGATCGCCGGGTCGATGAGCTTCAGCGTCTGAAGCTGCGTACGAACGGCCGCATTCACCGCCACGCATCCCTGCGTGGCGACGGCCAGCGTCGTGCCGCCGTGGAGAAAGGCAATGCCGTTGACGATCGCGATGGTGTCGTGCGTCCGCAACCAGCGGCCGTACTCGCCGTCGGGCGCAAAGGCGAGCAGCATCTCGACGAAGCCGAGCGGCGTGCGCTCGAGAAACGCGGTGCGAAACGCGCGCTCGTCGAACTTCTGAGCGGTCTTGGCGGCGTTCGCTTTCTCGGCGTCCGAGACCAGGGTGTAGTAGCGTTCGCGCAGCTCCGACCCCTCCGGAGACCGAAACGCGGCATATTCGGCCTGGCTGATGTATCGCGTGTCGCCGAGCATCCGCAACACTTCATGGTTGCCGAGCAGCGCCACGACGCGGCCGCCGGCCTTCGGGGCGTCGGTCTCGAGACGACGCAGCAGATCGAGCACGCGGCGTGAATCGCCGCCGCGGTCGACCACGTCGCCGGTCTGGACCAGGACCGCTTTGCCGCCGGTCCAGCGCTGGCGCTGGTCGATCACGCCAGCTTCGCGCAGGATGGCGACGAATTGATCGTAGGCGCCGTGCACGTCGCCGATCGCGACGATGCGATCGGCCGTCGCGATGCCGCACGCCGAGGCCGTGGGATTCCGTTGCCCGGCGGACCACAGTTCGGTCCGCCCTACGTACGCGATCGCCGCCAGGCAAGTGGCGATGGCCACCGCGCGACCCGAGACGCGAAGCCGGTGGTTGCTTATGTGAGCCACGCCCCAATTGTATGGTTTCGACGGAGTAGAATGCGTCGGACTCACAGACCGCCGGGAGGCACCATGCAAGTACGGACACGGAGTTTCGCGCTCAAACACGCTGCATTCGTTTCGGTCTGGGCACTCACGTGCGGTTCGGCGCTCTGGGCAGCACAGGCGCCCCAAGCCACGCCGCCGGCAGCCGCGCCGTCCGATGCCCGGATCTGGATCGGCCGCGCTGCGGAGATCGAGGCGTACCTGCGGTCGGTCCAGATCGTGAAGCTCGAGGAACTGTCGGTCGGCGTCACGAAGCCCAAGAAGGCCACGCTCACGCCCGGCGGGCCGGTGGCGCACCTCGCGTGGAAAGCCATTCAGCCCGGCCTGTATCAAGGAGCCTGGGAGAGCTACAAGTCAGAAGTGGCGGCGTACGAGCTCGACAAGCTGTTCGAGCTCAACATGGTGCCGCCGACCGTCGAGAAGGTGTACCGCGGCGATCGCGGCGCTGCCGTGATGTGGGCCTCGCCGACGAAGAGCTTCAAGGAGTTCGGTGGCTCGGGCGCACCGACGCCACCCGGCGTCAAGCAGGTGTGGTGGACGAAGCAGCTCGTCAAGGCGAAGATGTTCGACAACCTCATCGCGAACACCGACCCCAATCTCGGGAACTGGCTGGTCGATCCGTCGTGGAACATCATCCTCATCGATCACTCGCGATCGTTCACGAGCACGAAGTCGATGCAGCACGAGATGACCCGCATCGATGAAGCGCTCTGGCACAAGATGCTGGCATTGACCGAGGCCTCGCTGAAGCCCGTCATCGGACCGTGGATGGACGCCGGACAAGTCCGCGCCGTGATCCAGCGCCGCGACAAGATGCGTGAGCTCGTGGACCAGTTGATCAAGTCCAAGGGCGAATCGTACGTCTTCATGCGCGACGTTGGCGGCAACTAGACTGACGCGATGAACTCGACACGGCGCCACGGTTTCAGCCCGGTCATCGTCGTCGCAGGCTCGGTGGCCGCGCTGGCCGCCGCGATCCTATTGGATGCGGCGGAGCAGGGGCGCGGCGGACCGCCTCCGGTGCCGGTGATTTCAGCGCCGGCTGGCTCCGCCGCCGTCGAGCAGACGTCCCAAGGGACGCAGCCTGCGCCGGTGCTCGCCGAGAGCTTTGACGGCCTCGGCGCGGGATTCTCCGGGCCGCAGGGCACGGGCCGCGGCGGCAATCCATCCGACAACAGTCTCGCCGTCGGGCCGAATCACATCGTGCAGACCGTGAACGGCTACGGCATGGCCATCTTCACGAGAAAGGGCAAGGTCTACGACACCACCGGCAAGGTGCTCTACGGACCGGTGACCGTCCGCAACGTGTTCAAGGGTTTCACCGGCAATTGTGAAGCGCGCAGCAGCGGCGACGTCGTCGTCCGCTACGACCAGCTCGCCGATCGATGGCTCGTCGTGATGCCGCTGTTTTCGCGGGGTCCGGTGCGCGAGGACCAGCCGGGTCCGCAGGGACCCGCCGATGGCGCGAGGGCGAGTGTGCCCGGCGTTCAGGGCCAGCCCGGCAAGGCCGAGGTGCTCTTCCAGCCGCCGCCTCCGCCGCCGCCCGATCCGAACGCCGCGGCGGCGACGCAAGCTCAGCGCGGGCGCGCCGGCGCGCCCGGCCAACCACCGGCTGCGGGCGCGGGACAGGGACGTGGCACGCAGCCGCAAGGCCCGTACTCGATGTGCTATGCAGTGAGTACGAGCTCCGATCCGCTGGGCTCGTACCATCGCTACGAATTCCTGCGGCACTACTTTCCCGACTATCCGCGTCCCGCCGTGTGGCCGGACGGCTACTACGTACCCACCAGCACCGGCGACAATCGGATCTCCGAGACCATC
>Ga0137427_10001651_pt1 | contig 9902 bp, 11 predicted proteins | sample EasRivERMZT700_2_FD_102309 | JGI IMG/M metagenome (GOLD analysis project Ga0137427, IMG submission 102309) | Soil microbial communities from meander-bound floodplain in the East River, Colorado, USA - East River MetaG ERMZT700_2 | ecosystem: Environmental > Terrestrial > Soil > Floodplain ...
CCGAAGATCGCCGCGGTCGCCAAGGACGGCATCCAGCTCATCGTGGTGTCGCGCGTCACCGTACGCACCAACATCGACCGCCTGGTCGGCGGCGCGGGCGAGGAGACCATCATCGCGCGCGTCGGCGAGGGCATGGTGAGCACCATCGGCTCGGCCACCAACCACAAGAGCGTGCTCGAGAATCCAGACCATATCTCCAAGCACATCCTGTCCAAGGGCCTGGACGCCGGCACCGCCTACGAGATCCTGTCGATCGACATCGCCGACGTGGACGTGGGCGAGAACATCGGCGCGAAGCTGCAGATCGACCAGGCCAACGCCGACAAGCAGATCGCCCAGGCGAAGGCCGAGGAGCGCCGCGCCATGGCCGTCGCCCTGGAGCAGGAGATGCGCGCGCGCGTCGTGGAAGCCGAAGCCGAAGTGCCGCGCGCCATGGCCGAGGCCTTCCGCAGCGGCAACCTCGGCATCATGGACTACTACAAGATGAAGAACGTGCAGGCCGACACCGAGATGCGCGGCGCCATCGCGAGCGGCGAGGAGCCCTCGACGCCGCGCAAGCCGTAGCCATGGAGCGTTTTCCGGTCGAGCTTCTCTACGTCCTGGGCTTCATCGCCATCGTTCTGTTCAATTTCATCGCGCAACGCGCCGCGCGGCGCCGCCAGCAGCAAGAGCAAGCCGAGGCCCCCATTCCGTCCCCCCCGCCGGCGGTCGAAGAGGAGCTCCCCGAGGACTACTGGGGCCGCACGCCCACGCCTCCCCCGCCCGCCGCGGTGCTCGCCCCACGCCCCGCACCGCCGCCGGTCCTCGCCCCACCGCCGAGACCGCGGCGCGTTCATCCGGTGCGCGCGCTCCTGAAGGACCGGCGCGACCTGCGGCGCGCAGTCGTGCTCATGATGGTGCTCGGCCCCTGCCGCGCGCAGGAGCCGCCCGAGCGCTAGGCACCTCGCCGCTACGTAGTAGACGATTTCGATCTGAGGTATTGCTGCCATACGATCCACGCGCCCCAGGCGAGCGCGGCCAGCATTGCGATGGCGCCGAAAGCATGCGCCCCCCGGCCGATCGGCTGCGCCTTGTGCAGCAGGCCGAGGTCGCCCAGCACGTCGATGAAATCGTGCGCGCCGCTGTCGCCGGTGCGGCCGGTGAGCAGCACGTGCTGCGGTTTCCATGCGTCATAGATGTAGGGAGCAACATCCATGACTGCCACCGCCGCCCACCACAGCATCACCGAGGCGGCGAACGGATCGCGGTTCTTGACGAGGAAAACGAGGCCGAAGGCGAGCGGCAGCAGCACCTGGAACAGCGACCCGCCGAGGAGCGTCATGAACTCGCCGAACGGCCGGAACAGGATGTGGCCGAACTCGTGGATCGGCACCATCGGCAGGTGGATGAGCGAGGACCCCATCTCCCACGACGGGATGTCCATCAGCGCAAGCTTCACGCCGTAGAACGCAATCGCGGCGAGCAGGACGGCGCGGCCGTACACGAACGCCGGGTCGACCTGCTCGGGCACATGGAACGCCAGCTCCCGCGCCCGGGCGATGAGGCCGTCTTCCGCCGCCGTCTCGGCGCTGCGGCGCGGGCGCGCCTCAGGCGAGGCGAACTTCGCCCTGAGGTACTTGGCGAAGATGAGTCCGCAGGCGGCGCAAGTATCGAGGCCCGCGCTGTCGGCGCCGCACTTGGGGCATTTCTTGTACAGCGTCGCCATGCTAGTTCGCTTTCCTGAAGACGAGCAGGCGGTTGTTGGCCGGCATCGCATTGTCCTCGAGAAATGCGAGGCCGCAACGCCGGGCGAGCGCGCGCACGTCCTCGAAGTTGCGCACCCCGCTGAGCGGGTCGCGCGAGCGCAGCATGACATCGAAGCGGGCATTGCTTTCGGAAGTGGCGCGACCGCCATAGTGGAACGGTCCGTAGAGCGCGAAAAGCGCGCCCGTGGGGAGGAGGCGGCCGGCGCCTTCGAACATGCGCTCGACCTGCGGCCAGGACATGATGTGCGCGGTGTTCGCGGAAAAAACCGCGTCGGCGTCGACCGCGGGCCATGGCTTGTCGACGTCGAGATCGATCGGCGCGGGGCCGCCGCCGACCCACATGCGGATGCCGGGAAGATACTCCGCGACGTCGCTCGCCTGCCAGGCGAGATGCGGCAGCTCGGGCGCGAAGTAAGCGGCATGCTGGCCGGTGCCGGAGCCGATTTCGAGGACGCGCTTGCGATCGCAAAACACCCGCCTCAGCACCGCGAGGATCGGCGCGCGATTGCGCTCGCAGGCTTCGGAAAACGGTTTCGGATTAATGTTGATCTGACCCCATTTTCTGGAGTTTGCGGGTTGCCAGCGGCCCGAGCAGGCCGCCCAGGCCGAGCGTAGCCCAGGCGATGCCCCAGGCAAACGACTCGGTGGAGCCTTTGCCGCCGCCGGCGAGGTCGAGCGCCCAGCCGAAGACGAACGGGCTCACCACGCCGGCGCCGAAGCCGATCACGGAGCGCACCGCGTACGCAACTCCGAGATAATGCGGCGGCACGCTCTCGGCAAGCACCGTGGAGTGGGTGGAGGAGTCTGCAATCCCGGCCATGTTGTACAAGCAGGCGAGCACCACCAGGAGCGCGACCGGCAAGGCGATCAGCCAGCCGATCGAGAACGAAAGCGCAAGGCTCGCACACGACCAGAGCAGGATGGTGCGGGTGCGTCCCCAGCGGTCGGCCATCGTCCCGCCAAGGATGGACCCCGCGATGTTGGCGACATAGGTGAGGGCCGCAAACATGAGCGCCAGGGTAGGCGCTTCGCCGGACCCGTGCAGCACGAGCGCCGCCGTGAGGAAGGCGGGCAGCCAGGCCCAGATCCCGAGCAGCTCCCAATTGTGGAACGTGTAGGCCCAGATCGAGAGCATGCCCTTGCGGTTCCTCAGCACCGCGGGCAGCGAAGCGAGAAGCGACTCGCCCGCCGGACGCGCATGCACGAGGTTGGGCGTTTGCCGCAGGACCAGGGCGCCGGTCAGCCACGACACGAGCGGCAGGCAGGCGACGGCGGCGAGCGCGCCGCGCCAGCCGGTGAACTGCAGCGCGAGTCCGGCGACCCCGAGGCAGATCGCGTAGCCGGCGCTCGAGCCCGCGATGAGAAATCCCATCGCGCGGCCGCGCTGCGCGCGCTCGACGTTGTCGTTGATCAGCGCGAGCGCCGGGGTATAGGTTCCCCCTTGGCAAAGGCCGGTCAGCGCGTGCAGCCAGAAGGCCGACCAGAAGCCGTCGGCGAAGAGCACGAAGGCCCAGGGACTGACGAAGGCGGCGATTCCGGTGGTGAGGTAGGCGCGCTTCGCGCCGTAGTGATCGGCGATGAAGCCGACGATGAAAAGCGACGTGAGATAACCCAGATGGAACGCCGACTGGATCAGCCCGGCTTCCTTGCCCGAGAGCCGCCAGTCGGCCTGCGTGAGCGGCAGCACCGCCGAGTACGCCACGAACCAGGTCGCGGCGAGGACCCGGCTCGTGCAAAGCGCCGCGAGCCATGCGCCGGAACCCGGAGAAAATGGCGTCAGATCAACTTTTCCGCTGCGGATTCCAGCGGCTCATCGCTTCACGTCGGAAATGTTGATCTGACCCCATTTTCCTGGTGAAGGCGAACCGGGATGCGCCGCGGTCCGAAGGGCTTGCCGAACTTCTGGAAGCGACCGGCGACGCGCGTGCCGCAATGCCGGCAGGCGCCCTCATCGGTCAGCTGGTAGCCGCGGAGGTTGTACCAGTCGCGCGCGACCAGGACCTTGCCGCACGACGGGCAGTAGGTCGAGCCGCCGGCCTCGTCGTGAACGTTCCCGGTGTAGACGTAGTCGAGACCTTCGCGCAGCGCGATCGCCCGCGCGCGCGTCAGCGTCGCGGCCGGAGTGGGCCCGATGTCGGTCATCTTCCAGTCCGGATGGAAGGCCGTGAAATGCAGCGGCACGCCGGGGCCAAGGTGCTCGCGGATCCACTTGCACTCGGCCTCGATCTCGGCGTCGGAGTCGTTCTTGCCCGGAATGAGCAGCGTCGTGATCTCGGTCCAGACGCCTGTTTCCTTGACCAGGTACTCCAGCGTATCGAGCACCGGCTGCAGGTGCCCGCCGCAGATCTTGAAGTAGAACTCGTCGGTGAAGCCCTTGAGGTCGACGTTCGCCGCGTCCATCTTCCCGTAGAACGCGCGCCGGGGCTCGGCGTGGATGTAGCCCGCGGTGACCGCCACGGTTTTCACGCCTTTCGCGTGGCAGGCGTCGGCGATGTCCATCGCATACTCGGCGAAGATCACCGGGTCGTTGTAGGTGAAGGCGACCGACTTGCACCCCAGGCGCAGCGCAGCGTCGGCGATCGTCTGGGCGCCGGCCTCATCCTGCAGCCGGTCCATCTCGCGGGACTTGGAGATGTCCCAGTTCTGGCAGAACTTGCAGGCGAGGTTGCAGCCCGCGGTGCCGAAGGAGAGGATGCTGGTGCCGGGATAGAAGTGGTTGAGCGGCTTTTTCTCCACCGGGTCGACGCAGAATCCCGAGGAGCGGCCGTAGGTGGTGAGCATCATGCGGCCGTTTTCCATCTTGCGCACGAAGCAAAGGCCGCGCTGCCCTTCGTGCAGACGGCAGTCGCGCGGGCACAGGTCGCACTGGATGCGCCCGTCGTCGAGCCTATGCCACCACTTACCTTCCATCGACGCAATCCACCGCGAATTTCAGCACTCTGTATCGCAAAACGGCGCAGCGCGTGAGCGCGGTATCGGCCGGCAGACCGGCCTTGCGCAGCAGCTCGCCGAGGAAAACCCGCTTGTCCGGCACGCCCTGCCAGACTTGCGGCAGAAAGGTCGCCCTGCGCCCCTCGGCCTCGAGGATCAGGCCGTCCTCGCCGGCACGGATCTGGCGCAGCAGATCCGCCTCGTCGGCGAAAGCGAGCGGCTTGGGCGCGGAGAGCAGCGAGACTTCGATCCGGCACTGCGGCCACTCGAAGGCGCTCAACGCCGGGAAGCGCGGGTCGCGAAACGCCGCGCCCAGCGCGTTGTCGGCGACGTCCTGCGCCAGCGGCCTCGCGGCCTGGAGGCTGCCGATGCAGCCTCGCAGCGCGCCGTTCTTCAGCAGGGTGACGAAAGTGGCGCCGGGCTGCCTGAGCCAAGGCGCGTCGAACGCCTCCGGTGGCTTGCCGAGCAGCCCTTCCTCGATGGCCCCGCGCGCGATGTCGACCAGCGTTGCGCCCGCCTCGGCCGGCGAGGGCTCGTAGAGCGCGAAGGAGGAGTAGCCGACGACGCGGTCCTTGTCGCCGGCGGTGTCGCCGGAGTTGCACGCGGCGAGCAGCCGCACCGGGATGTTGCGCTTTCTCGCGAACGACAGCAGCCCGTTCAAGGGCGTCGCGCCGCAGGCTTCGTCGTGGTCGATATCGGTGGCGCAGGCCGCGATGCGCGCGAGGGTCGCCGCGTCGACGCTGCGCGCTTCCTCGTAGCTGCGGTAGTGCGACAGGTCGGTCGAGATCACGACCAGCGTCTCGGCACCGCCCCACAGGCGCTCGAGCACCTCGGCGACCTCCGCGACGCTCGCCATGCCGACCGCGAGCGGCACCAGGGTGAACTTGCCCAGCACGGTCTGCAGAAACGGCAGCTGCACCTCGAGCGAATGCTCCAGCGCGTGCGCCGGATCGCTACCCACGATCTGCGGGAGGTCGTGCAGCGCACGCAGGGCGGCATGGTCGATCGCAATCCTGCCGAGCGGCGTCTCGAACGCATGGGCGCTCGGCGCGGCGAGGCCGCGTACCGGCACCCGGTGCACCGGACCCAGGAGGACGACGCGGCGCACGATGCCGCGCGCACCCGCGAGCTCGTCGTAGGCGCGTGCCGCGATCGGGCCGGAGTAGATGTAGCCCGCATGCGGTACGACCAGCGCCTTGGGAAGACCGAGCCGTGGCGAAACGTCCTCGACGCGGCCGAGGAGGGCCTGCACCTCGGCGGCAAGCGCGCGCGGCTCCCGCGGGTAGAACATGCCCGCGACGGCCGCCGGTCGGATCGACGCCATAGGGAGATTATCCTCCCTCGAGCGCCTCCAAGACCCCTTCCAGCGCGAGGACTACGGATTGCCGGCGCACGCTTTCGCGGTCGCCCGAGAGGCGGCGGGTCTCGCTTTTCAGCTCGCGCCCCCGCGCCCACGCAAAGCATACCGTGCCGACAGGCTTGTCCCGGCTGCCTCCCCCCGGTCCTGCGACCCCCGTGATCGAAAGGGCCACGGTGGCCTGGCTGCGCTCCAGAGCGCCGCGCGCCATTTCGCGCGCGGTTTGCTCGCTCACGGCGCCGTGGCTCGCCAGCGTTTCCGCGCGCACGCCGAGCAGCTCCCGCTTCGCTGCGTCGGAATAGGTGACGAAGCCGCGGTCGAACCACGCCGAGGAGCCCGCGACCGAGGTCACTACCTGCGCGGCCCAGCCGCCGGTGCACGATTCGGCGGTGGCGAGGATCGCGTGCGCCGCCTTCAGCCGCTCGCCGACCCTGCGCGCCAGCTCGTCCATCAGGCAATGAGCCGCCGCAGCACTGCGAGCGCGAGCAGGGTGTAGCCGGCGGCGACGAGGTCGTCGAACATCACGCCGAACCCGCCCTGCCAGCGGCGCTCGATCCAGCGGATCGGCGGCGGCTTGCCGATGTCGAAGGCGCGGAATAGGACGAAGCCTGCAAGCTGCCATTCGAGGCTGCGCGGCAGCAGCGCCGCCACGAGCAGGAAGGCGACGACCTCGTCCCACACGAGCGAGCCGTGATCGTGCACCCCGAGATGGCGCGCCGTGACCCCGCAAGCCCACACGCCGGCGAGAAAGAGCGCAGCGACCAGCGCAAGGATCACCGCCGGGTGCGCGCCGGCGAGCAGCCACCCCGGCAGCCAGGCCGCCAGCGTGCCGAAGGTGCCGGGGGCAAAGCGCGCGAGGCCGGCGCCGAAGCCGAACGCGATGATGTGGGCGGGATGCGAGTACGCGAAGGCCGGCGTGGGCCGGAAAACGATCATCGCTGCGCGAAGTGGTCGAAGCCGCCCCGGAACGACATCGGCTTGTCCGCGGCATCGAGGACCACCAGCCGCGGCTGTCCGCTCTGCACGGCGCCGATGCGCGTGAGGGGCACGCCGAGCTCGCGCGAGAGCGCCTCGACTTCCTTGCGCCGCTCGCGCGCCACGGTGAAGACCAGCTCGTAGTCGTCTCCGCCCGAAAGCACGCAATCCTTCTCGAGCTCGCGCTGGTTCAGCTCGCCGAAGGCGGCAAGACGCGGAATATCCTCGTAATGGATCACGGCGCTGACGTGCGAGCGCTCGAGGATGTGCTGCAGGTCGCCCGCGAGCCCGTCGGAAACGTCGATCGCGGCGCGCGCGAGGCCGCGCAGGCGCTCGCCGAGCTCGACCCGCGGCTCCGGCTGGTGGAGCTTGGCCGCCGCCGCGGCCATGTCGGGATGGGAAAGCGCCGGATGCGACAGCGCGAGCGCGGCCGAGCCGAGCTCGCCCGAAACCCAGATGTCGTCGTCGGGGCGCGCGGCCGCGCGATACATCGCGACCCCGGAAGGCACCTCGCCCAACGCCGTGACGCAGATGGTGACCTGCGGCGCGCGCGTGGTGTCGCCGCCGATGAGATCCATGCCATGGCGCTCGGCCAGCGCGAAGAAGCCCTCCGAGAACGCCGCGAGCCAGGCCTCGTCGGCCCGCGGCAAGCCGAGCGCGAGCGTCGCCCAGCGCGGCGCCGCGCCCATCGCGGCGAGGTCCGAGAGGTTCACCGCGAGCGCCTTGTGGCCGAGCGCGCGCGGCTCGGCCCCGGGCAGGAAGTGGCGCCCTTCGACCAGCATGTCGGTGGTGACGGCAAGCTCGAGGCCGGCGTCGGGCCGCAGCAGGGCGCAGTCGTCCCCGACACCGAGGAGCGCCTTTTTCGGCGGCCGGTTGAAGAACCGCCGGATGATGTCGAACTCGTTCAGGCGTTGGTCCTGCCGGTTAGACGTTGGTCCTGCTACGCGCCACTTCGTCGGGGCGGATCGTCGCCGCGACTCGCTCCAGCACGCCGTTCACGAAGCGGTAGCCGTCGGTCGCGCCGAAGCTCTTGCCGAGCTCCACGGCCTCGTTCAGCACCACCTTGAACGGCGTCTCGGGATGCGCGGCGAGCTCGTAGGCGCCGATGTAGAGGATCGCGCGCTCGACCGGCGAGAGCTTGACGAACTCGCGGGAGAGATGCGGCGCGATCAGCCCGCGCAGCTCGTCGGCCCGGCCGATCACCCCGCGCAGCAGGCTTTCCACGAAGCGCGCGTCGGTCTTTTCGAACCCCTCCAGCGAGCGTGCCTGCGCGAGCGGGTCCTCGCCCGAGAGCTGCCAGGCATAGAGCGCCTGCAGCGCGATCTCGCGCGCCTGGCGCCTAGCGGTCTTCATGCACCCTCACCCTTGAGCCGAACGCTCAGTTTCCACATCTCCACCGCCACCCGCACCGCCTCGGCGCCCTGGTCGAGGCGCGCGAGCGCCTGCGCCTCGTCCTCGGTGGTCAGGATGCCGTTGGCGATCGGCAGGCCGCACTCGAGCGACACATCCATCAGCCCGCGCGCCGACTCGTTGGCCACGATCTCGAAGTGGTAGCTCTCGCCCCGGATCACCACGCCCACCGCCGCGAGGGCGTCGAAGCGCCCCGACTGCGCCATCCATTGCAGCGTGACCGGGATCTCGAGCGCGCCCGGCACCGTCACGACGGAGGCATCGACGCCGAGCTCGCGCGCCGCGGCCTGCGCGCGCTTGAGGAGCTCGGCGGCGATGCTTTCGTTGAACCGGCTGGCGACGATGCCCAGGCGCATGATGTCCGCCCTAACGCCTGGGCAACTCGACGTAACCTGTGACCTCGAGGCCGAAGCCCGCCATGCTCGGCATCTTGCGCGGCGCCGCCATGAGCCGCATGCGGCGCACGCCAAGGTCGCGCAGGATCTGCGCGCCGATACCGTATAGGCGCAGGTCGTAGGAGAAGGTGCGCTTCGCGCCGCCGGTCTGGCCGAGCCGCGCCTCGAGGGCCTCGGTGCTCTGCGTGCAGTTAAGCAGCACCGCGACGCCCGCGCCGGCCCGCTGGATCGTCTCCAGCGCCTCGCCCACGCCCCAGGAGTGGGTTCCCGCGCCCGCGTCCAGCAGGTCGAGGATCGAAAGCGGCTCGTGCACCCGGACGAGGATCTCTTCGTGGGGGCCGGGCGTGCCGAGCCCCAGCGCGAGGTGAATCGACCCCAGGGCGAGATCCCGGTACGACACCAGATGGAAAGCGCCCCAGGGCGTGGCGACATCGCGCTCGAACGCGCGCTGCACCAGCGACTCGTTGCGGCTGCGATGCTCGATGAGGTCCGCGATCGTGCCGATCTTGAGCCGGTGCTCGGCGGCGAACTCCATCAGGTCGGGCAGGCGCGCCATAAAGCCGTCGTCGCGCATGATCTCGCACAGCACGGCCGCCGGCGCGAGGCCCGCGAGGCGCGCCAGGTCGCAGCAGGCCTCGGTATGGCCGGCGCGCACCAGCACGCCGCCGGGCTGCGCGATCAGCGGAAAGACGTGCCCGGGCTGGACGATGTCCTGCGGCCCTGCGCTCTCCGACGCGGCCACTTTCACGGTGAGCGCGCGGTCGTGCGCCGAGATGCCGGTGGCGATGCCCTCGGCGGCCTCGATGGAGACGGTGAAGTTGGTGCCGTGGCGCGAGCGGTTCTGCGCCACCATCGGGCGCAAGCCCAGGCGCTGGGCGTGCGCCTCCGTGATCGGCATGCACACCAGCCCCCGGCCGTGCTTGGCGAGAAAGTTGATCTTTTCCGGGCTGACGTACTCGGCGGCGAACTGCAGCAGGTCGGGCAGCCGCGCCATCGTGCCGTCGTCGCGCATGATCTCGCACAGCACCGCTGCCGGCTGCAGGCCGGCGAGGCGCGCGAGGTCGCAGCAGGCCTCGGTATGGCCGGCGC
>Ga0137427_10001653_pt1 | contig 9897 bp, 14 predicted proteins | sample EasRivERMZT700_2_FD_102309 | JGI IMG/M metagenome (GOLD analysis project Ga0137427, IMG submission 102309) | Soil microbial communities from meander-bound floodplain in the East River, Colorado, USA - East River MetaG ERMZT700_2 | ecosystem: Environmental > Terrestrial > Soil > Floodplain ...
GTCCAACCCGGCCGCTTGGCGCAGGGTCCGGACGAAAAAAAAGGCCGTGCAGGGCGCACGGCCGGAACGGTTCCGGTCATCAGTCATTCCTTCCAGAATGATCGCGCTCCGTTGGGGGAGCGTGGCCCGCGGCTTCTGTACCGATTCAACCCCGGTCCGTCAAATGCGTCACGGCAGCGCGGTTAACAGCAGCCTAGTCAGTTCTTGTCTTCAACCACAGTCCTTGTTGGGTAGAACATGGGGTGATCTAAATTTCAGCCAGCGCGGCGCGAAACGCATCCTCCGAAGGTTTAGGGTCTGGCCTGTTGAACAACGTGAATCTTGATAGGTGTGGCAATACGATCAACCTGCCACCCGTCCCGAACCGACTTACGTCGATAGTCTGCTTACCCCATCTGGCAAGGTGTTCAGAACACGGCGCAGCCTTGAGTATGTCCGTCATGTGGCAAGCGATTTCCTTCCCAAAGGCGACGACGGTCTTAACATTCGTTCGGCGAAAAACTTCGCGCCACGCATCGACGCCAAAGCAGATTGAATCTGATTTCATATCGAGGTCTTCCCAGCTCGGAGAGCGGAAAGGCACAAGGTAGCCGCTTAGGGCTTCCTCAGGCTTCACGTTCATTATCTGGAACATTCGCCTGACCTGAAGCTGGAGTTTTTGATTTCCAGCAGGGAAATCCTTCCAGCTTTCAATTACGTAGGCGCATCCCTTCTCCACCGACCATCGCGGCTCTTCGAACTTGTCGCCGCCGGGATTAGCCGTGACCATCGCCACGGTCGCGATTTCGATATTGCGTTCTGGGCAGGTGAGAAACCGCCATCCGAGCTTATGACCAAGCCGGTGACACTCGGCCTCGACCATATCGCGAGATGGAACACCGCCGTTCGCCATCAAGTATCTCCCCGAAGAGGTTTGTTTATTTTTCGCAGTCGCTGCAACTTGGCGAAAACCAGCCGCGAAAATACCTTCTGCATCGGCCAGTTTGCGCTCTGCGTGCTGAAGATGGCGAGCGGTGGACGGCTTCAAATCGCACGACCTTCACGACGAACTTCATGCATGAATCCGCTCTGGTCGTGGATTTGTTCTTCTGTAATGGGTCTCAAAGAAAGCACCGCGCCCATATCCATCGTCAATGTCGACGACAAATGCGCCATCCGCTTGACTTCTTCCCACCAGTCGAACGGGGGCGCGAGCACCACGAGCACGTCATAATCGCTGTCGTCGCTATGGTCGCCGCGCGCACGCGAGCCGTAGAGCAGAATCTGTTTGAGACGTGCACCGTAGAGTTCGGTCAGCTCGGATTTCAACCGGACGAGAACAGGGTCGAGAACCGCAATCGTGTTCATGCCCATAGCATATAGCAAACGGAACCGGGCTTGAATCGCGGTGTTGGGGTCTTGTCGTCCGGGCCGATTCCGCCAAGATGGTTCGCATGCGCGGCTACAAGACGGTCGATCCGATCCTGTGTGCGTGGGCCGAAGCCCGCGGCCTGCACGTCTATACCGGGCACAAGCAGAACATTGTGCGCTCGATAACGATCTATCTCTGGATCGGCGCGCGTCACGAATCCACCGGCCACATCTGGCTCGATCCGCCGAACGAGCTCGGGCTCGTCGGCATTCATTCGGCGGCAGGCTCGTTCCGTTTCGATGATGCCGTGTCGCTGGAGAGGCTTTCAACCTCGCTTGACGATCTTTACGACCGCCTCGCCGAGAACAAGCGGCGCGTCGTAGCTGTCTAGACCTCGATCTCGCCGCGCATATAGAGCGCGCATGGGCCCGACAGCGTCACGCGCTCGACCTCGTCCGTACACAGAAGATCGCCGCCGCGCAGGCTGGCCTGCCAGGCGCGCAGCTTCGTCTTGCCCAGGCGCTTCGCCCAGAACCGCGTGAGCGCGCAATTGGCCGAGCCCGTCACGGGGTCCTCGGGCACGCCCATGCCCGGCGCGAAGAAGCGCGAGAGAAAATCGTAGGGCGCACCGTCGCCCTTGGCCGTCGCCATCAACCCGCGCGCCTTGACGCCGGCCAGCGCACCGGCAAGGCCGCCGCCATACCGGATCCCGCGCAGCGCGGCCTCGGGCCACACCGCAACCAGCCCGGGGTTTCCGCCCGCACCTTTGGGCGACCAGTGCAGCTCTTCCGGCGCGAGCCCATCCGTCAATTCGCCGAGCGCCTTTGCAAGCCCAGCCGGCGCCGCGAACGCTTCCACGTCGCTCGCCGGCAGCGCCATGTTCAGCCGCCCGCTCGCATCGCGCGCAACTGTCAACTCGCCGCTCTTGGTTTCGAACCGCACCATGTCCAACGACGGCGCCAGCTCATTGAGCACCACCCAGCCCGACGCGAGCGTCGCGTGCCCGCACAGCGGAACCTCGACGGCAGGCGTGAACCAGCGGAGGTCGTAGCAACCCATCCCGGTTGCATGCGGCACGAAGAACGCAGTTTCGGCGAGATTGTTCTCATTCGCGATCGCCTGCATCTGTGCGTCGGGCAGCCACGATTGCAACGGCACCACGGCCGCGGGGTTGCCGGAGAACGGGCGCTCCGCGAACGCATCGACCTGCCAGAGCTTGAGTTTCATCGAACCTCTCGCACCCCCTGTGACCTTATTGTTCGCCCGTAGCCATGGAAGCGGCCCGGCGCGTATAATCCGTTTTCGACAGCTTGACGATTCCCTTCGGGCTGGCTCTATCGAAACTCCAGGAGAAGAAAACGTGAAAACCACTCACTTGTTGGGCGCCGTTGCCGCCGCCGCAATGCTGGCGCTCGCATCGATGGCAGCTTCCGTGTCGGTGACGGCTCCGGCCGTTGCGGCCGCCGCCGCAGCGCAGGACGATACCGTCACCACCACCATGGGTCCGCTCGTGATCCATCCGGTGCATCATGCCGGTGTCGTGCTGACCTGGAACGGCAAGCGCATCGTCGTCGATCCGACCACCTTCCCGCCGGGCCCGAACAGCGGCGCGGCCGCGTTCCGCGGGCCGAACCCGCCGGACCTCATCCTCATCACCCATGAGCACGGCGATCATTTCAGCGTGCCGACGCTGACCGAACTCGCAGGGCCGAACACGGTCATCGTCGCTCCGCAAGCGGTGTTCGGGATGTTGCCGCCTGCCCTGCAGGCGAAGGCCAAGGTGATGGCGAACGGTCAGACGCAGACTCACGCCGGCGTCTCGGTCGAAGCCGTGCCGGAATACAACATCACCCCCGACCGTCTTCAGTTTCACCCGAAGGGCCGCGACAACGGCTATGTGCTGAACTTGGGCGGCCAACGCGTCTACCTCGCGGGTGACACCGAGGGCACGCCGGAACTGCGCGCGCTCCGGAATATCGACATCGCCTTCATTCCGATGAACCTGCCCTACACGCAGACCCCGGAAGCCGCAGCCGATTGGGTCAAGGCGTTCAAGCCGAAGATCGTCTATCCGTACCACTACGGCGAGAGCAACGTGAATCAGTTCCAGATGCTCGTCGGCACATCGAGCGAAGTCCGCCTGCGCAAGTGGTACTGATCTCGCTGGCTTAAACGAAACGGCCGCGTTCCTTCGAGCGCGGCCGTTTTCTTGTCGAGGACTGACCGGGTTAATTCACCAGCCGGTACAGTCTCTGATCGTAGGGCGTGCCGAGGATCGGCGTCACGCTGTCGCGGAACCGGCGGGCATGCGCGGAAGCGTGATGCGCCGCCCAAGCCGCTTCGCTCGACCACTGCTCGAAAAAACGGAAGTGGTTGGGATGCGCCGGAACCTCGTCGAGGACTTCGTAGCGCACGAGGCCCGCATCGTTGACGCTCGCGGGGCCGAGCGCGTCCAGCAGCTCTTTCAGTCTCGGCACGTTCATGCCGCCGACGTCGATATGGCTGATCACGAACGCATCGTTCGCGCCGGATGGCTTCACCGGCGACGTCCAATACGCGATGTGGACCGAAACATAGAGATCGCCGAAATGGATCGGCTTCACGGCTGTCCTGAGCTGCGCGGTCGAGGACGCCATCGCATGCCGGTCGTACGCGGCGCGATCCTGCCAGATCTCGCGCAGGATGAGGCGATGGGGATGGCCGGCCTCCTGATAGATGTCGACGGTCGTCGCGCCCGACTCGCGGCGGCTCGCATCGCGATAGGTCTTGAGCGCCGTCGTCGCGTTCGCGACCGAACTCGGTGCAAACTCGAGATAGGTCGTAACGTAGGCCGGTCCGGGCGGTGTCTCCGCCGTCTGTCCCTGCGCCGACATGCCTATGCCGAGCGCGAGGGCCGCTGCGAAAACCGCACGAAGAATGGATGTCATGGCCCTCTCCCTAGTTCGCCAGCCGGTACAGACGCTGGTCATACGGCGTGCCGAGATATTCCTGAAGTCTCGAGAACGCATCGCGCACCGGCTGGGAGAGATTGTGCGCCACATAATCCCGCTCGCTCGCCCACTCTTCGTATAGCCGTGCGTGGTTGTTGCGGGGCGGGAGCTGATCGAGGATCTCGTACCGCACCATCCCGCGCTCTTTCGCTGCGGCCTCTGCCATCGACGTCATCGCCGCCTCGAGTGTGGGCGTCCCGCCGCAGCACGCGTCGAGATGCGAGATCACCATGACATTGCCTGCCGTCGGCGCTTTGTAGGTCGTACCGGCAAACAGGAAATGGATTCTGATATCCGGCGGCCGGAACTCCACGGGCTTCACCTTCGCGAACAGCTCGGGTCCCGCAGGCGAATTGGCGCGCGCCACGAACGCCGCGTGATCGCGCCAGACCTCGCTGATGATGAAGCGGCTGGGATGACCGCTCTCCTGGAAGACGTCGACGGCGACCGCGCCCGGTTCCTTCAGCGATGCCTGACGATAGGCTTTGACTGCCGCGAGCGTCATGGCGGTCGCCTCGGGCGACACCTCGATATGGGTCATCATATAGCGCGGACCCGGCACCGCTTCGGGCGCAGGCGCACCGAGGGCCACCGCCGGCGCCACGAACGCTGCAATCGCGATCAGTCGACATAGGGGGTTCATGTGCTCGCCTCTCTTGGTTGCGATCGGCAAAAATGCGGCCGCCTCCCGAAGGACGGCGGCCGCATGATTCAGGAAGATCGGTTCGCGCTCAATTCACGACTGTGTACTTGCGCTGGTCATAGGGCGTGCCCAGAAGCGGCCCCATCCCGATGCGATAGTCCTGCGAGTGCTTGGCGAGATTGTGCGCTTCCCAGTCCTTTTCGCTCGCCCACACCTCGAAGCTGCGGAAATGATTCCCCGAGCCCTGCGTCTGCCTGAGGATTCGATAGGTCAGCATCCCGGGCTGCTTGGAGACCCCCTCGGAGAACGGTTTCATCAGCTCGATCAACTGCGGGATGCCCATAGGCGGGACATCGAGGTGGCTGATGATGGTGACGCTGCCGGCCCCGGCAGCCTTCTCGGGTGCAGAGAAGTGGACGGCATGCGGGCGCATATCAGCCGGACCGAACTCGACCGCTTTCAAGCGCTCGGCGATTCCGGCCGTGGAGCCGGCCTTGGCGTGGGCCTGGTAGGCCGCCATGTCCTGCCACACTTCCATGCTCACGAAGCGGAATGGAGCGCCGACTTCCTGATAGAGCTGGACGCTTCTTGCGCCCGTCTCGGCCTTGGCGGCATCGCGATACTGCTTCAGCATTCCGATCGCCTGGTTCGCTGAGCCCGGCGTCACCTCAAAGAACGCGGTGACATGGATGGGTCCCTGCTGGGGCGCATCGCCGGCGTGCACGGCAAGCGTCGCTCCCATCACGGCAACAACCGCGCATGCAAGCATGCTCAGAAGCGATTTCATGCTTCGTCTCCGATCCACTCTAAGGAACGCGGTCAGCGCGCCGCTGCGACCACGGCCGCCGCGCCGGCATCCGAGCAGGCCTGATCGCCGGGCTGGCCGCCCTGCGCGCCCGATACGCCGACGCCCCCGATGACCTCCTCGCCGATCATGATCGGAGAGCCGCCGCCAAGCGGGATTACCTCGGCGAGCATCCGCTGACCCGCGGCGGGCTGAGTGCCCGTCGTGCGGTCGCGCCATTCGATCGACTTCGTGCGGAACGTGCGGCCCGTATAGGCCTTGCGCCGCGCGAGATCGAGATTGTGCAGCGCTGCGCCGTTCGCCCGTGCCTGCAGAACAACCTGACCGGCGCGGTCGACGAACACCACCGTCACGTTGTTTAGGTTCGGACCGCATGAACTCATCATGCGCTCATAGGCGGCCATCGCGTCCTGGGAGTTAAGATTGCGCTCCATCAACGGCGCTGCTTGTGCCGTCGAGAGCAACGCAGCACCGAAAAGGACTGCGCTCACTGTGGTGAAACGGGACATGGAGAAACTCCGTCTTTCTAACTAGCTGAGTTGGGCCTGGATCGCGGCGATGCCGGCTCTGGCGCACACTTCTTCGCGCGGCTGGCCGCCTTTGGCGCCCGAGATGCCGACCGCACCGATCGCATCCTCCCCGATCATGATTGGGATGCCGCCGCCGAGCGGGATGACGTCCTTCAGCATGCGCTGTCCGGCGAGATCCTTGTCCGGCGCCGACTTGGCGATGAAGTCCGCGCTCGGACTGCGGAAGGTCCGCGCCGTGTAAGCCTTGCGCCGCGACAATTCGAAATTGTGCGGGTTGGCGCCGTTCGCGCGCACCGAGAAGCGCACTTCGCCGTCGCGGTCGACAACCGTGATCGAGATCACGGAGCCGTCCTTGCTGCATTCCGCGATCGCGGCCTTCACGACCGTGATCGCCTGCTGGAGCGAGATGGTCTTCACTGTCAGCGGTTGCGCCAGCGAGACCGACGTGGCGAAAACGCCCGCGCCGAGGCCGACTGCCACGACGGCCGCGCTGCCGACGAGAACCTTGAACGGAGACTGCATGATGGAACCTCCCGGATTTCCTTATGGAAAACTGGGAAGGGAGTGTAGGGCAGAGCCTAGCGGGCGTCGAGGGTCTCGGCGCGCTTGGACTTCAAGGCTGCCTTCATCTTTTCTTGAAGCTTTTCAAAGGCTCTGACCTCGATCTGGCGCACCCGCTCGCGGCTGATGTCGTACTTGACCGACAGGTCCTCGAGCGTCACAGGGTCGTCGCGCAGGCGTCTCGCCTCGAGGATGTCCCGCTCGCGCGGGGTAAGCTCCTCGAGCGCGGTCGAGAGCAGCGTCCGGCGTTCGTCGAGCTCCTCGGATTCGGCAAGCTGCGTTTCCTGGTCCAGCGCGTCGTCGGCGAGCCAATCCTGCCATTCGGACTCGGCCTCGCCGCCCACGGGCGCGTTCAGCGAGGAATCGGGCGAGGCAAGCCGGCGGTTCATCGACACGACTTCCGCTTCGGGCACGCCCAGGCGGGTCGCGATCGTCTTGACCTGGTCGGGCCGGAGATCGCCCTCCTCGAGCGCCTCGATCTGGCCCTTCACGCGCCGCAAATTGAAGAACAGCTTCTTCTGTGCGGCCGTGGTTCCCATCTTCACCAGGCTCCACGACCTTAAGATGTATTCCTGGATCGAGGCTCTGATCCACCACATCGCATAGGTCGCGAGACGGAACCCGCGCTCGGGCTCGAAGCGCTTGACCGCCTGCATCAGCCCGATATTGCCTTCGGCGATCACTTCGCTGATCGGCAGCCCATAGCCGCGATAGCCCATGGCGATCTTCGCCACGAGCCGCAGATGGCTGGTGACCAGCTGATGCGCGGCCTCGGTGTCCTGATGCTCGCGCCAGCGTTTGGCGAGCATGTACTCCTCTTGCGGATCCAGCAGGGGAAACTTGCGGATCTCCGCCAGGTACCGCGCAAGACCGCCTTCGTTGACGATCGGAAGCGCACGAGCCATGTCTCAAATCCCCTTCATCACTGCGACTCGGGTCCAGGGCGCGGACAGCCGCGTCCTTCAGAATCCTAACGCATGTCGGACAAATCTTATCCCCTATTCGAGGCAACATATGGGCAGCGCCGGCCGCGTTAGCAAGACGCAGGCGTTGCATTACGCCGCGTTAAGGTCGCGCAGCACCTTCATAAGATTGGCGAAATCGGCCGGCCACGGTGTCTCGAAGCGCATTTTCGCCTGTTTCGTCGGATGGAAAAATCCGAGCACGCCGGCGTGAAGCGCCTGGCGCGGGAACCGCATCGCCGCCTCGAATGCGCACTTCTCCTCCTCGCTTCTCGGAATCGGCGCCCGGCGCGCGCGTCCGTAGGTTGCATCGCCGATCAGCGGATGGCCGATATGGGCCAAGTGGACGCGGATCTGGTGCGTGCGTCCGGTCTCCAGCCGGCATTCCACAAGCGATGCAAACGCTTTGTCGCGCGTTCCGAACATCTCGAGCGTCGCATAGCGCGTGCGCGCCGGCTTGCCCTGCTCGCGCAGGACCGCCATGCGTTTGCGGTCGAACGGGCTGCGCCCGAGATTGCCTTCGATCAATCCGGAACGCTCGCGCGGCGCACCCCAGACGAGCGCGTGATAGACGCGTTCCACCTTGTGCGCGGCGAACTGCTTGGCGAGGCTCTTCATCGCGCGCTCGTTCTTGGCCGCGACCAGCACGCCGCTCGTGTCCTTGTCGAGGCGGTGCACGATGCCGGGCCGCGCCACGCCGCCGATCCCCTTGAGCGACGCCCCGCAATGGGCCAAGAGCGCGTTCACCAGCGTCCCGTCCAGATTGCCGGCCGCGGGATGCACCACGAGCCCCGCCTGCTTGTCGATGACGACGAGATCCTCGTCCTCGTGGAGGATGACGAGCGGAATGTCCTGCGGCTGCGGCTCGGCCGCTATGGGCGGCGGCACGCTGACGGCATAGCTCTCGCCCGGTTTGACCCTGAAGTTCGGGTCTCCTATCGTGGCTTCGCCTTTGCGCACGCGGCCTTCCTTGATCAGCGTCTGGAGCCGCGCGCGCGACAGATCGGGCAGCCCCTTTGCCAGGAAATGATCCAGCCGCCAGCCTCTATGCATGTCGCCCGCGTGCAGCTCGCGCAACTCTCCGTCCACGGATGACCCGGCCATGACCAGCGATGTTCCTGCTCCGCGCGCAAGCCCTCGCGGCCTGCTCGCCGTCGTCGTTATCCTGGGCGTGCTTATCATGATTGGCGTCGGCGCGCTGATCGCGGGCGCCGTGCTCGGGGCCAGCCGCCGGACCGAGGCTGCCGCACCCTATCTGACCACCGTGCCCGCGCCCGGCGCCCGCATCGAAAGCGCCGAGATCCAGGACAACCGCATCCTGATGCGCCTGACCGGCCAAGGCGAGGAACTCGTCATCCTCGACGCCGCCTCCGGCCGCGTCTTGGGGCGCATCCGCCTCGACTCCCGACCATGACTGCGCGCACCCTCCACCTTCCCGACGACCTCGCCGCCCGCGTTCTGCTGGCCGCCTCCCGCGCCTATCCCAACGAATGCTGCGGCCTGATCGAAGGCATCGTCACGCCGGACGGCTGGCGCGCGCGCGAAATCCACGAGGCGGCCAACATCGCCGAGAACCCAGAGCGCCGCTTCCTGATCGACCCGCAAGTGCAGTTCGATCTGATGCGCGCCTTGCGCGATTCGGAAACCCGCATCATCGGCTGCTTCCATTCGCACCCCGGCGGCGAGCCCGCGCCCTCCGCCGCCGACCGCGCCGAAGCCAATGAAAGCGATTTCCTCTATCTGATCGCAGCCGGCGCCCCCGGCCTCTTCACCCTGAAGGCCTACCTCTTCACCGACCCCACCGGCTTCTCCCCCCTCACCATCTCGTCGGACGAGTAGAGAGTGTCGTCCCCAACGCGCCTTTCCTCCCCCGCGCGCGGGGGGGTGCCGAGCACGACGTGCGAGGCGGAGGGGCCTCGGCAGGGGTTGATCCGAACTTGTCCAACCGCAATCGCGAAGGCTATAGATCACCTCGGCCCGCCCCCATCGTCTAGCGGCCTAGGACGTCGCCCTCTCACGGCGAAAACTGGGGTTCGATTCCCCATGGGGGCGCCA